>Ga0105248_10002356_pt1 | contig 20978 bp, 20 predicted proteins | sample KBSS34metaG_FD_81524 | JGI IMG/M metagenome (GOLD analysis project Ga0105248, IMG submission 81524) | Switchgrass rhizosphere microbial communities from Kellogg Biological Station, Michigan, USA - KBS S3-4 metaG | ecosystem: Host-associated > Plants > Roots > Rhizosphere > Soil | place...
AGCCACGTAAACTCCGAGCACACACGACGCGACCGTCGCCATGCCCGTAGTTAATAGTAATAGCAACTCCGAACGCGTCATCCGTTCGAGATATGGCCGGATCACGAGCGCCGACTCAATGCCAACGAAAATGTTCGCGGCACTCGAGAGCGACTCGGCGCCACTGATCCTCATCGTGCGGTGAAAGAGCTTCGCGAAGAGTCGTACGAAGATCTGCAGCACACGCAGGTGATATAGCATCGCCGTGAACGCCGCGAAGAAGATCACCACCGGAAGAACCTGGAACACGAGTATGAAACCAACGGAGCCCGGCTCGCCGGGACTGGCCGCGAGTGGTCCGAGCAGAAACACCGAACCACTCTTGGACGCGTTGAGCAGGACCAGCACCGCATCGTTCAGCCAGAGTAAGATTCGATGTGAACCAGGCAAACGAAAAACGATCAGACCGATGAGAAGTTGCAGCGCGACACCCCATGCGATCGTCTTCCACACGATGCGCCGCCGATTACTGGAAAGTAACCAGGCGATACCTGCGAAGACGAGGAAACCCACGAGCGACACCGCGTGATGAATCATCTGGGTTCGTCCTTTTACTAGTTTTAATGGAACGAAACGGCACCGAGTTTATGCTTCTTGTGCGTATTTGTGGCCAACTTTCGTACTTTCCCGTACAATAACGTCCCCCTTGACAAGCATTTTCCCCTGATTGCGCCGGTGTGGCTAACCCCGCCGGGTGGAACTCTGTCATTCCGAAGTGTGTCTGCTGGATAAATGCCGGACGAAAGCAAGTTGAACAATATCCTGGTTGTTGACGATTCGCCCACGATGAGGCGCATGGTTATTACGTCGCTGGGTTCGCTGCGACACGTAAAGTCCACACAAGCGGGCAGCGGCCTTGAGGCCATCGAACGGCTGGCGATTGAACCAGTTGACCTGATGGTGCTCGATCTAAATATGCCGGACATGCACGGCATGGAAGTGATCAACTTCGTTAGGAAGCACCAGGCCTATCGAAACATTCCCATCGTGGTGCTGACGACTAAAAGCGAAGAATCGAGCCGCACGGAAGCTCTGGCCGCCGGTGCAAATCGCTACTTAACCAAGCCTTTTGATCCGCGGCAGTTGGCTGACGTTGTCGGCTCATTGCTACAGACGAGTTGATGGATAAACCAAATCCCGACAATCGTGGTGAGTTCTTCGATCAGTTTCTCGACGATTACTACACTGAGTGTGACGAGCATCTGGTCTCAATCCGCCGTTCGTTAGTCGTCCTCGAAGACGACGTCAATACGTACGCGCTCGACCGCACGCTGCTCGATAATCTCTTTCGCAGCTTCCACACGCTCAAAGGAATCTCGGGCATGGTCGGTCTCGCCGCTGCCGAACAACTCGCTCATCATCTCGAAAGTTATCTGCGCGAACTGCGTGAGGGAACAGTTGTTTTAACTCAGTCAGGCTTTGAAGCGCTCGTCGCCGGCGTTTCGTTGCTCGAAGGCGTGATTCACGCGCGTCGCAACGACCAGCCGATTCCGTCGATCGATCAATTGGTCGAGCGACTGCAAGCCATATCTGTTGACTCGGTAACGAGCGAGGCGCCCGCAGCCACCACTGAAACGCGCGAGAACGATTCTACGATCACGCGCTGGCAAGTCGAGTTTACGCCGACCGCGGAACTCGCCGAGCGTGGCGTCAACGTGAACAGCGTACGCGCGCGGCTACAGGAGATCGGACAGGTATTACAGGCGAAGCCGGTGGTCAAAGGCGCCGGTGAGATTGCGTTTGAGTTTATTGTCGCGGCAGATGTGGACCAGACAGCGGTTGCGAGTCTTGAAACTGATGGTTTGACGTTCCAGCCCGCTCCGGTTGAGCGGGAGCCGCGAACCAGAGAAATCCTGCCTACTCCGATGATTGCGCCGGCGAGTGTTGTGCGTGTCGATCTCGACCGGCTCGATGAGTTGATGCGAATCGTCGGTGATCTAGTGATCAGTCGTACGCGGCTTGACGATCAGGTAGCGGAGTTGAAACGCGTGACACCCCCGGCAGCCTGGCGTTCGCTTCAGGAAGTTAATCTGACCATGGGGCGGCAGTTGCGAGACTTGCGCGAGAGCGTCATGCGCGTCCGCATGGTCCAGATCGGCGAGATCTTCGAACGCATGACGTTTGTGGTTCGCGATCTCGCCCGCGAGAATGGCAAGAAGATCATCGTGCAACTCAGCGGCGGCGAAACGGAGATCGACAAGTTTCTGGTGGAGCGGATGATGGATCCGCTCATGCACCTCGTGCGCAATGCTGTTAGTCATGGACTCGAAACTGTCGCGGAGCGCGAGGCGCAAGGGAAGCGAAGTGAAGGTGTGTTGTTACTGAGTGCGATGACTGCGGGCGAAAGAATCGTGATCAAGATTGCCGACGACGGACGCGGCATCGATCGCGGTGTTGTTATCGAACGCGCAAAACCTAAAGGTCTTAACCCTGAAAACGCCGAGATCGATGACGATGCTTTACTAAATTTGATTTGCACGCCCGGGCTTTCAACACGCGACGAAGCTGATCGAGAGAGTGGGCGGGGCGTGGGGATGGATGTAGTTAAAAAAGCCACCGAAGATCTCGGCGGGCGAATCTCACTATCAACGAGAATTGGCGAAGGCACGACTTTTACGATCGAGCTACCTTTGACGCTCGCGATCGCGGAGGCGCTCATCGTCAGTGTTAACGGGCAAAGATTTGCGGTGCCGCAGTCGGGTGTGAGGGAAGTGCTGGAGGTTGAGTCAGCCTCGACGAGGGTGTTGGAAAACAACGAAATCATTTCTTATCGCGGAAAAGTTCTGCCCTTGATTCGACTCACTCGCATATTTGAGATGAATCACCAACGTGGCGAGAAGTTTCATGTGCTGGTGGTTGGTGAAGAGACAAACGCCGTTGGACTGGCGGTCGATCGAATACTCGGACAGCGCGAGATCGTGGTTCGAGCTATTAAGGATCCGTTGGCGCAGTCGCGAGGGATCGCCGGGGCTACTGAACTCGGAGATCAACGAGTGGTGCTGATTCTGGATATCAGTGCTTTGCGGCAGTTGGCCGTAACGTCACGACATTAACCGCGGATAACACGGAAGACACGGATGGAACCATTCATACTTTTCGAACTAGCAGGCACGCTGTACGGTGTGCGCAGTCGCTTCGTGCAACAGATCGAGATGATCGACGACGTTGCTTCGGTGCCAAATGCACACCCCGCCGTGGAAGGAGTCGTACTTGTTCGCGGCCAGGTGATTCCGGCATTGAATCTGCGCACACGTTTCGGGTTTGAAAAAATCGGGCGCGATCTGCGTTCGCGATTGGTTGTAATTAACAATGGAACGAGGGTGGTCGGGCTCGTTGTCGATACGGCGCGCGAGTTTCTCAAGATTTCGACAGACTCGATCGCACCGCCACCGGAAGCGCTGACAGGATTGAGCGGTCATTATATTGAAGGTATCGCCACAATCGGTGAGCGCATGATTTTGATTTTGAATTTAGATGCGGTGCTCGATTTGGATTACGAAGTCGAGCCCGAGATTTCACAAGTTTGATGACGGGAGACAGGATTATGGCTCAGGTACTGGAGAGCTCAGGCAACAATCTCGCGCGAGACATTGGACTCGTTCGCCAGCAAGCGGTGCAAGTTGCCGAATCAGCGAGCGAGATCACGGTAACCGCCAACGAGGTGGCCGAAGGAGCGGAAGTTCAGCTACGCATACTCGAAAAAACAGTCGCTATTGCCGACGAGATGACCGCGTCGATGGGTGAGACGACGACGCAACTCGAGTCGATTGCTACTTCAACCGAAGAGCTCGCGTCGTCAGTCAACGAAAACGCCGCGTCAATCGAAGAGGTCACGAAGAATGCGGAATCGCTTGCTTTGGCAATCAATCAGATCTCGTCTGCCATCGAGGAAAACGAGCGTTCAGTTGAAGCGGTCAACAGCACCACGCAAGGCATGGCGACCTCCGCTGAGGAAGTTACCGGCGCGATGACCGAGATTGCCGGTTCGATCAAATCCGTAAGCGCCGACACGGAGGCGCTCACCGCGGCCGTGAATGAAACGGCAGCGAGTATGGAAGAGGTTGCGGCCTCGATCGGAAGTCTTTCCGGAAATGCCGATGATCTCACCGTGTCGGCGGAGCAGACATCTTCAGCGATCAATGAGATGGCTGCGTCGATCGAAGAAGTTGCGGCTATGAGCGAGAGCCTCGCGTCGTCAGTTGAAGAAGTATCGACTTCGATCGAACAGATGGCGCGCTCGGTGCAGGGCGTGGCACAGAATGCGGAACGCATTAACGAAGCCGCGACTACCGCTGCCGGTAACGCTAATCAAATGGACCGTTCGTTACATTCGGTAGCCGCGTTGACCAAGCGTGCCGAGGAGACGACCAACCAGCTAACGCGGCAAGCCGAAGAAGGCGGCGCCGCTGCGCAGAAATCGCTGCAGGGAATGCTGCGGGTGCGTTCGGCCATGGAGCAATCAGCCGGCGTGATACGCGAGATGGGAAAACGTTCGGAAGAGATTGGCGGCATCGTCAACACGATTAACATCATTGCAGAGCGTACCAACATGCTTTCGTTGAACGCATCAATCGAAGCCGCTCGCGCCGGGGACGCCGGGCGAGGGTTTGCAGTGGTTGCGGAAGAGATTCGAAATCTCGCCGATCGATCTGCGCAGGCGACGTCTGATATCGCAGCGATCATCAGGTCGCTTCAGGAAGTAGTTAGAGAAGCCGTGACCGCTGCGAGTGATGGAATGCGGATCGCCGATGAAAGTGGTCAACTCGCTGAAGCGGGAGCAGAGGGATTAAAGAAAATATTGTCCGGCATCAATCAAACAACCGAGCTTGTCGGACAAATTGCTGACGCAACCGAAGAACAACTGACTGCCGGCCAGCAAGTTGTCACTGCAATCGAAACTACCGCAACGCAGACGAAACATGTATCGAACGCGGTGATCGAGCAAGCTCAAGCTACACAACAGATCGTCAAGTCGGCCACACAGATGCGCAAGACAGCGAAGGAAGTCAGCAAGGCGGTGAACGAACAAGGCCGCGCGGCAAGAGAGATCATCAAGGCGGCGCAGAGCACCAGCTCGGTTGCGAAGCAAGTGCGTAAAGCTTCCAACGAACAAGCCGCCGCTGCCAACCAGATCAGTGCTGCAGTCGAATCAATGCGCCGCGGATCGCTCGCGACTGCGCGGGCGGTGAGTGAGCAGGCAGTTGCCGGCGATCAGGTTTCCAAGGAAGCGGTTCAACTGGCGCGGCGGATCAGTGAGATCAGCAAAGCAATGGGTGAGCAGGCGAAGGCATCGTCGGAGATCACCATGGCGACGCAGAGCATGCGTATGCAATCAGACCAGGTGACAAAGGCCATGCGCGAACAGGCACGAACGGCGCACGAGATGAGTGTCGCCGTTTCGAGTGTTTCGAAGGAAGGGATGCGGGTCACCAACACGAATCGCAGCCACCTCGATGCGGCCAACAGAATTCGTGGCGCGATTATCGAACTGCGCCAGATAACAACTCGCAATGCGGATGGTGTGAAAGCAACGTTGACCAGCACGTCCGGTTTGGCAGACCGCGCCCGCCAACTCGGGGAGATCATGGACAGCATGGTTGGCGGTAACGGCAACCAGGACTCTGTTAAGACAAAGCGCCGGCGAGCACGAAAACCCGTCGCGGACGAACACGAATGACGCGGATTGGGGTCTTTACAACAGATAGTCACCTCGTGATTCAAGTTTGGGATGCCGCTCTGGTCCAGCTCACCGGGATTACAGAGGAAACTGCCTCAGGTAAGGTTGTGACTGCACTCCTGCCCGATCTCGAAGAGCGTGGCTTATTGAAATGTCTCCAACGATCGCTGAACGATGGCGTCGTGGAAGTGCTCGCGCCCGCGTTTCATCACTACCTGATACCTTGCGCCCCGGCAACACCTGCCAAACATTTCGACAAAATGCAGCAACGAGTCACGATCGCGCCGCTGCGTGACGACGATTCGATTGCCGGACTCATCGTCACTGTCGAAGACGTCACAGAACGGCTCGAACGCGAGCGTGAACTCGCGACGCCAATGCTCGAAGCGCTCAGTGATGACGATTGGAGAGTTCGGCGCGAAGCGGTCCAGGAAGCATCGCGGCGTGCCGCGCCTGAAGCGATTGCGGCGCTCTTAAACTCAGTCGTCGAGAATCATCACAATCCCGCGCTGTTGAACAGTGCGCTTCAGGTGTTGGCCGCGGCGAGTGAAGTAGACACTCTTTCTCCGTTAGTAGAACTACTGCATGGTCCAAATCCGGATCTGCGAATGCAGGCAGCGTTGGCGTTAGGTGAACAACGCGACGTTCGAGCAGTCGAAGCGCTTGTGAAGGCATTGCAGGATGACGATACCAACGTGCGGTATCACGCGATCGAAGCGCTGGGCAAGCTCAAGGCAGTGGAAGCCGTCGATGCACTCGTTGAGATCGCTGAGTCAAGAGACTTCTTTCTCTCATTTGTCGCGTTGGACGCACTCGCGAAGATTGGCGATCCACGCATCGTGTCACGAATAGTGCCACTGTTGGATGACGATCTCCTGCGTGATCCGGCGATCAATCTGTTGGGCCAGCTAGGTGATGAAAGTGCTGTCGCTCCTCTGACAGCGTTACTGAATACTCCGATTGCGCCTACCGACACTATCGCTGACGCACTCGCTACTCTGAGCGACCGATACGAGCAGCAATTCGGTGAAGCCGGTTACATCGCAGATCTAACGAGCCATGAAATCTCGCCTACCGGCGTTCAGAATCTGCTCGACGCGTTGGAGACGCCCGGTAAGGAAAACTTGCGCTCGATTGCCCTCGTTCTTGGTTGGCTCAAATCACCCAGTGTTGACCGCGCGCTCACGCGGTTGATGGGACGAGTCGATCTGCGTAATGAAATAATCGAAGCACTCGTGCGTCATGGCTCGTCCACCATCGACCTGTTGATCTCACAATTGATTGCGGAAGATCTCGAAGTGAGACGTTCCGCCGTGGTCGCGCTTGGTCGTATTGGCGACTCGAGCGCAGTGCCCGCAGTTGTAAATACACTCAATGACGAATCGCTGGCGGTCGATGCGGCGAATGCACTCGCTCAAATCGGCGATCCGAGCGCAGTCGATGGACTCCTGAATCTGATCGGCAGCGACGACGCATCTATTCGTCAGGCCGCCGTCAGCGCGCTCAATTCGGTCATCCCGCCGTCGATGTCCGGACGTATCATTCCGCTTCTTCATGACTCAGATCCGAACGTTCGCGAGTCGGCAGTGAAGATCGCCGGATACTTCGGATATCCCGAGGCGGCAAGTGCCCTCGTGGAACTAAGCCGCGACCCAAACGAGCGCGTGAAGTGCGCGGCCATTGAGCACCTGCCGTACGTCGAAGACGAACGCGCTTTCGACGTTCTCATGCATGCAATCAAAGACGAAACACCGAGTGTTCGTGCCGCTGTGGCTCGTGCGCTGGGTGTGATGGACACTCCCGAGGTAGTTCAGCCGTTAATCGAAGGCCTCTCCGATGACGACGTTTGGGTACGCTACTTCAGTGCTCGAGCCCTCGGTCGCCGAAGGTCGTCAGATGCTGTCGAGGCCCTCGGGAGAGTGATCGAAAACGAGAAGTTTAACCACGTTCGGATTGCGGCCCTTGATTCGCTGGGGCAGATCGGTGGCGATCGTATCGCCGGGATCGTTTCCGGTCTTGTTAAACATGACGATCCGGACGTGGCACACGCCGCGCAGCTTGCATTGGGGAAGAGCAATATTTCTCGCGCAAAGGCGCAAAGGCGCAAAGAAGACCTTTAGAAACGCGGCAGCGCTTTGCGCCTTTGCGCGAGAAATCTTTCAGAAATATGGTGTCACGTTCACATGATCTGGCGTTGCCTGAGGGCACTACCACCCTGATTCGAAACTTGATCAACGAACGTACCGGGATGTTCTTTGACAACGGCAAGAGCGATCTGCTGATCGACAAACTCTCGCCACTCGTTATCGAACGAGGTTTCACTTCATATCTCGATTATTACTATTTGCTGAAGTACGACACGGCTGCGAACACTGAATGGCAGGATGTAATGAACGCGCTCTCAGTGCAGGAGACGTACTTCTGGCGCGAGATTGATCAGATAAAGGCTTTGGTCCAAACACTCGTGCCGCAGTGGCACGCCCGCAACCCGCATTCGACGTTGCGAATCTGGAGCGCTGCGTGCGCTACCGGCGAGGAACCGTTGACGATTGCAATGGCTTTGAACGAAGCTGGGTGGTTTGAAAAAGTGCCGATCGAGATTTTTGCCAGTGACGCAAGCTCAAAGGCGCTCGCGCGAGCCGAAGCAGGTGTTTATCGCGATCGTGCGTTTCGAAACCTGCCGGCCCATCTACGCGACCGCTATTTCGACGCGGAAGGTTCATGCTCGCGCGTAAAGAACGAACTGCATTCACGAGTAAAGTGGAAACTTGCGAATCTTATAGATGAAGGCCAGATCGCGCCTCTGGCAAACGCAGACTTCATTTTCTGTCGTAACGTTTTTATTTACTTTTCTGAAAGCGCGATTGGCCGGGTAGTCCGTTCCTTTTCCAGGTTTATGCGGCCTCCGGGTTACCTGTTTGTCGGCGCCGCCGAATCTTTATTAAGGCTGACGACCGATTTTAACCTGACCGAAATTGACGACGCTTTTGTTTATGCGAAGCGCGAGAGAGCACAGTAACGATGGACCGAGTCTTACGAGTAGTGGTGGTCGACGATTCCGCTTATGTGCGGAAGGTGGTCAGAGAGATCCTCTCTCGTAGTCCGTTCGTCGAGGTTGTCGGAACCGCGCGCGACGGTCGCGAAGCGCTCGACCTGGTTGAAGAACTCGATCCGGATGTGGTCACGTGCGATCTGATCATGCCTGAACTCGATGGCGTCGGCTTCGTACGCGAACAAATGCAGCGACGGCCGGTGCCGATCATCATCATGAGTGTTGCGAAGGAGACTGCGGAAGCAGCACTGACGGCTCTCGATGCGGGCGCAATCGATTTTGTTCAAAAGCCAACTGCACTCGCGAGTGAAAAGATCTTTGAAGTAAGTACGGAATTGATCGAAAAGGTGAAAGCAGCCGGGAACATCGCGCTGAACAGAATTTCCACTGCACCACCACCGCTGAGTCCGGTGATCAGCACGCCCGCGACGAAAATCTCCGGAAACAATTCGGTGGACCTCGTGGTGATTGGTATTTCTACTGGTGGACCACAGGCGCTGAAACGATTGATACCGCAGTTGCCGGAAGACTTTCCGGTGCCGGTTGTGATGGTGATGCACATGCCGGTCGGGTACACCGAGATGTACGCGGCGAAGTTGAATGAACAATCTCAACTCCAGGTACGAGAAGCAGCGGAAGGAGACGAGGTCAAGCCTGGTTACGTCTTTCTTGCGCAAGCTGGTCGTCACTTGACGTTGAAACGTGACGCGAGCGGCAAAGTTGTTACACATCTTGATGCGAAACCTTTTGATATGCTGCACCGGCCGGCAGTGGATGTGCTCTTTAAATCCGCGGCGGAAGTTTATGGCAATCGCGTACTGGGTGTAGTGATGACCGGAATGGGATCGGACGGTAAGGAAGGTGCCGCGTGGATCAAAGCCCAGGGCGGCGTTGTCTTCACTGAAGCGGAGAGCAGTTGTGTCGTGTATGGCATGCCATCCGTGGTAATGGAAGCGGGGCTGAGTGATAAGAGTATCGCTCTGGACGATATGGCCCACGCCATCATGGAGGTCGTATGACCCAAAAGATTCTGATCGTCGATGATTCGGCGCTTTCGCGCAGAACCCTGCGACGCATTCTCGAAGCTGCCGGTTACGAAGTGGTGGAAGCGGTTGATGGCATGGCGGCGCTCGAGGTCTACTTTCTCGAAAAGCCGGTCCTGGTGTTGCTCGATCTCGTGATGAAAGGGATGTACGGGCTCGACGTGCTCGGAAAACTGCGTGAGATGGATCCGAAGGTGTTAGTGGTGGTTGCGAGCGCTGACATCCAAAGCTCGACGCGTAAGATGGCGGAGGAGGCAGGTGCGCTGTCCTTTATTCATAAACCGTTTATCTCAGAACAAGTGATTGCCGCGGTCGAGGCAGCTCTCGCGGAAGGAGCTACCAGTGAAACTAAGTGAGCGACAGAGCGACGCGCTTTCCGAACTCATCAACATCGCTTTCGCGCGCACGGGAGCTGCGCTCTCGGAGCTGACGGGCCATCGTGTATTGCTCTATCCGCCGGAGGTGGCAGTTTATCGCACTGAAGAGTTGCGCCCCGCGTTGGCGAAATTTGTGCCCGGAGATGTGGCCTCGATTCATCAGGTGTTTGCCGGACCAGTCGCCGGCGATGCGCTGTTGATATTGAACTACGCGGGCGCTGTGCAGCTCACTGACTTACTGACTGACGGCCACCAGTCGTCAGTTTTCCTTGATGAATCGGCGCGAGAAGTATTGACGGAGGTTGGCAACATTCTCTTGAACGCGTGTTTGGGAATGTTTGGGAATTTGCTGAACGTTCACGTCACGTTCTCGGTGCCCCGTCTTCATCTCGAGACGCTCGACGAATTGATCGGGTCTACGACGACAGACAAAACCGAGATGCATTACGCCCTCGTGGTCTACACGGCGTTTCAAATTCGCGACAGTTCAGTAAAGGGATTCCTGGTAATTGTGTTGAGCGTCGCCTCCCTCGATCGTTTGATTCAGGAAGTCGACGTTTGGGAGGCGCAACAAGGCCGATGACCTTGCGGATGCACTTGGACACAGTCAGTACCACCTGCGGTAGCGGGTGGGTCAATACTTAGCCTGCGATGTTGTTATGACGGTTGACCCACCCGCTACCGCAGGTTGGTACTGACCGTATCCAAGCGAGAATTTTCGCGAATGACAGAGACAGTCTCCAACGAAACACTGCTCAACGCTGCGGTCTTGCACTGGATGCACGATCTTGCGGCGCAGGGCATTGTTACGACTGACGGTGACTTGAACGTCGTCCAGTGGAATCACTGGATGGAAGAGCACACCGGCAAACGCGCGCAGGATGTAATCGGTAACAACCTGCTCGAGTTGTTTCCCGAGTTGGTCGAACGTCGCCTCGATCGACAATACAAATGGGCGCTTGAAGGTCAGGTGCGAGTGTTATCGCAAGCACTGCACGGTTACTTGATCTCGATACCGGCTGTCTCTGTCGGGCACGGCTACACGCAGATGCAACAAGCGGTACGAATCTCTCCACTCAGTCATGAAGGTCGAGTTATCGGAACGCTGACAATCATCGAGGACGTCACGGAACGAGTCGCGCGTGAAGCTGAGTTGCAATCGCAAATCGAAGCGCGAACGCGGCTCCTCGCAAGTGAAAAGCTGGCGCGCAGTGAAGCGGAGCGAGCAAATCGCTTGAAAGACGAGTTTCTCGCTACGATCTCACACGAGTTGCGCAATCCATTGAACGCAATCCTGGGCTGGGCGCACATGATGCGGCTCGGCAAACTCACACCGGCGAATGTGGACCGCGCAATCGAAACTATCTATCGCAACGCCAAATCCCAGGCGCAGTTAGTTGCGGATCTCCTTGATGTGTCGCGCATTATTTCCGGGAAGCTCCGACTCGATGTGCGCACAGTTGATTTGATCTCCATAGTCAACGCGGCCCTGGACTCGGTACGTCCGGCAGTCGACGCTAAAGGTATTCAGTTGCAAACGATCTTGGACGCGGAGGCTGGTCCAATTTCGGGAGACGCTGATCGTCTGCAACAGATTGTTTGGAACCTTTTGACCAACGCGGTGAAGTTCACGCCGAAGGGCGGCGAGATACAAGTCAAGGTGCAACGTATCGACTCGCACGCCGAGATAGTGGTGACTGATTCAGGCGTGGGCATCAGCAAAGAGTTTCTTCCTTATGTTTTCGATCGCTTTCGTCAGGCGGATGCGAGCACCACACGCATACACGGCGGCCTCGGCCTGGGTCTGTCGATTGTGCGTCAACTCGTCGACCTTCATGGTGGCAGCGTGAATGTGCATAGCGAAGGAGAAGGGCAGGGCGCGACGTTTACGATCACGCTGCCGTTCGTTGGCGTGATCAGTAATCAGAAAGAAGCTGAGCCTCCTCATCCGATTCAAGGCGACGACGTGATTCCTTTAGAGGGTTTGCCGTCGCTTCAGGGAATCAAGGTGTTGGTAGTTGACGATGAAGCGGACACACGTGAATTGATTTGCGAAGTGCTTAAGGAGTGTGGCTCTGAAGTGATAACGAGTTGTTCCGTTGCCGAAGCCTTGGAGGCACTGGAAGTACACAAGCCTGACATTCTCATCAGCGATCTGGGAATGCCCGATGAGGACGGCTACTCACTAATCTCAAAGATCCGTGCGTTACCTGCGGAGCACGGGGGCCAAATCCCCGCAGCCGCCCTCACCGCCTACGCCCGCGCCGAAGATCGCATGCGCGTCCTTCGCTCCGGCTTCCAGTTTCACCTTCCTAAACCGGTTGATTCGGCGGAATTAGTAACGGTCGTCGCGAGCCTCGCCGGCCGCGCGTACCACAGTTAAAGTTCAGCCGCAGATGAACGCGAGTAAACGCGGATCTGAATCCGCGTGAATCCGTGTCCATCTGCGGCTATACTCTTTGCCACAAATGTCAACGCAAACAGCATTGCGGTGCTCGGGACTCGTGAAGAAGTTCGCGGATGTGACGGCCGTTAATGGTCTCGATCTGGAGGTGTTCACAGGCGAGTGTTTTGGGCTGCTTGGTCCAAATGGGGCCGGGAAGACGACCACGGTAGAGATATTGGAAGGACTGACACCCTCTGATGAGGGAACGGTTGAACTGTTGGGCCAGCGCTGGTCTAAGGGCGACGACCGGGCGCTGCGCGAACGCATCGGTGTTCAGTTACAGGAAACTCAGCTCGCGGAAAAGGTGACCGTCGCCGAGACGTTGCGACTCTTTCGGAGTTTCTATCAACGCGGACACAGCGTCGATGACGTTATCCACACGGTTGCCCTCGAAGAGAAACGAAACGCGCGAGTCGGCAAACTCTCAGGTGGTCAGAAACAACGACTCGCGGTTGCGTGTGCACTCGTAAGCGATCCGGAACTGCTGTTTCTCGATGAACCGACTACCGGGCTCGATCCGCAGGCGCGTCTCTCGCTGTGGGACATAGTCGAGAAATTTCGCGCGAGTGGTGGCACCATTCTCCTGACGACGCACTACATGGAAGAAGCGGCGCGTCTCTGCGACCGCGTCGCGATCATGGACCATGGAAAGATGATTGCGCTCGGAACGCCGGCTGAATTGATTGAATCACTCGGCGCCGATCAGATCATAGAGTTCAGTGTCACGCAGGAGCTAAACGAGGAGCCGTTGAAGCGACTCCCCGCAGTTAATCACTTACACAAACGCGCCGACGTCTATGCGCTCACAGTTTCCGAGATCGGCGTCGCTTTGCCTGCCTTGCTCGCCGAGATCAAACGACAACAATCAGAACTCGTCACGCTCACCACACACCAGGCGACACTCGAAGACGTATTCGTCAGTTTGACAGGGAGAATGCTGCGCGATGGCTGAAGCAAACGAGACTCTGGCCCAGGAAAAAGGCTGGCGCGTAAACGATAAACCGCGAACGCTGCATCCACTGGTTGAACTGACCACGATGCGTATGCGCGAGTTCCTGCGCGAGCGAGAGGCTGTGTTTTGGGTCTTCATTTTTCCAGTGTTGATGACGTTCGCACTCGGAATCGCCTTTCGCAACACTGCGCCGGATAAAACGCTCGTTGCGATCGAAGGCGTCGCCAGTGACACGAGAGTAAGTGAGACTGCTAACGTCTTATCTCATTCGTCTGAGATTACCGCGAAGGTAATGAGTCCCGACGAAGCCGCGCAAGCACTGCGAAGCGGGAAGGTATCGATTGTCGTCAAACCGGATAACGACGCGTTTGCCTACCGTTTTGATCCAACACGACCCGAGAGCCGCACAGCGCGACTTTTAGTTGACAATGTTTTGCAGAGAGGCAGGGGACGATCTGATGTAGCGAACGTTGGTGACGAAAAGGTTACTGAACCGGGTGCTCGTTACGTTGATTTTCTTGTTCCGGGGTTGATCGGAATGAACTTAATGGGCAGCGGATTGTGGGGCCTGGGATTCACGGTCGTGATCGCGCGTTCGCGCAAACTCCTCAAGCGCTTTGCGGCGACACCGATGCGTCGTTCGCATTACCTGCTTTCGTTCATGTTGTCGCGCCTGGTGTTTCTGGTGCTTGAAGTCGCGGCCGTTATTGTCTTCGCGTGGCTCGTGTTTGGCTTTACAGTGCGTGGTTCGTGGCTGAGCGTTGTGCTGATTACGATTCTCGGTGGCTTCACTTTTTCGGGAATCGGATTGCTTGTGGCAGCGCGGCCGACGACGATTGAAGGTGTGTCAGGCTTGATGAACTTCATCATGCTGCCGATGTGGTTGTTGTCGGGCACGTTCTTTTCGTCGGAACGATTTCCACAACTGCTGCAACCGTTCATCCAGGCGCTGCCGCTCACTGCGCTCAACAACGTGCTGCGCGCGTTAATGAACGAAGGCGCGTCGCTGTGGTCCAACTGGATTCCGATTGCGATACTGCTGGCGTGGTGTCTCATCAGTTTTGTAGTTGCGTTAAAGATCTTTCGATGGCAATGATTACCGGCTTACTGTTCAATTAATCAACCCGCTCGCTCCCCCATCGAGCCATCTACCTCAGGAGAAAACTCATGACTCATAAGAATCGCCAGCGCGGATTCGTAGCGCCGGCTTTACTCACTTCGATCTTCCTTATCAGTTTGGTCACGGCACATGCGGCGCCGCCGACCATTTCGATTGCCGAAGCGCGCAGCTTGCCGCTTGGTACGGTTGTTACGATTGACGGAGTTGTCACAGTGCCTTCCGGCGCATTCAGCTCGAGCACGTTCGATCAGGGGTTTGCTATCCAGGATCGCACTGGTGGCATTTATGTCAGCACGTCCGACAACCTCGGGTTCGGCTTGAGACAACAAGTGCGCGTGACTGGCACTCTTGCCGACAGTGTCTTACCCGGACTGCTCGTGCTTGTAGACGTCACGGCGGTTAAAGCTCATGGCAGTGGTCCAAAGGTTCAGCCCCTGCCGGTCGCGACCGGAGATGTAAATGAAGCGACGGAAGGCTCGATCGTGCGCATCACGGGAACGATCACACAACCGATCGTCAACGATCTGCCGTTTGGATTCATCATCGTCGTCAATGACGGTTCGGGCGATATCAATGTATTCGTTGCCGCCTCGACGGGCATCGATGTGAGTGGTCTCAGTCCAGGCCAGACGATCGAAGTGACCGGCTTCAGTGGCCAGTTCGCCGACCACTTTGAAGTCGATCCCCGTAGGCAGGAGGATATTCGGGTTCTTTGACCTTCGCGGGTTTCGTAGTGCGTGCATCGTTGGTATGCTAACGCGCGCGTATGCTGGAAAACCCGGGTTCGTTCAACTTACTTGCCGTCCTGAGTGTCGGACTGGTCTTTGGATTAAAACACGCAACGGAAGTGGACCACGTCGTGGCGATATCGACGATTGTGAGCCGGCATAAGAATGTCTTTCGTTCCGCGCTCGTCGGCGCGCTCTGGGGCGCTGGACACACGCTGTCGCTACTCATTGTTGGCGCCATAGTGTTGTCGTTGCGGATCGCGATTCCGGAACGCGTAAGTGGTTGGCTTGAGTTTGGCGTGGCGCTCATGATCATTGCTTTGGGTGTTAGCGCTCTTTGGCGCGCGGTGCGGAGGAACAGCGAGGTACACGTACACCAGCACAGTCACGATGGTCTATCGCACACGCACGTCCACTTTCACGAACACGAAAACAAGCACATTCCGAGTTTGAAAGTTGCGCACTCGCATGCGGTGTCGCGTATCGGGTGGAAGCCTGTGTTGGTCGGAATGATGCACGGGCTTGCAGGATCTGGCGCGTTGACACTGCTGGTGCTGACGCAGATCAGTTCCTCGTTGATTGGTTTCTTGTACGTGGTGACTTTCGGATTCGGATCGATCGTGGGAATGCTCCTGATGTCGGGACTAATCGGTCTGCCTTTCGCGTTCGCCTCCGGAAAACTCACTCACCTTCATCAAGGACTACAAACGTTGGCCGCCGTACTCAGTATCTGCTTTGGCGTGTGGTACGCGTTTAGAGCCGGCGCAGGCGCAATTCTTTTCTAGGATTTCTCTGCGGCCGCAGAGAGATTAGCCATGCTGACCAGGAACCGAACATTGCTGCTCGTTAGTATCGTCATTGTTGTTATTGCGGCGGTTTGGATCGTGCTCGCGCGGAATTGTCCGGATGTGGGGATTGCGCTGACCGCAAATGCGCGCAATCTGCATCGCTTAAAGAACAGGACTACGATTCCCCAGGGTGCCGATTTCGATTCGAGAGTCACGCTCGATACGTTACTCCAACCAGGTGACGATAGTAGTCGCTGGTCCAACAATCGTGCCGCCAGAGTCCAGGGCCAGGTGATCGACGTCGCATATGCCCGGCCCGAAGCAACAAACTGCTTCAACCCTTGTCGTCGTGACATTCACATCGTAATCGCAAAACAAAACGGCGCCGCAAAGACCGAGCAGGTTGTGGTCGAAGTCACGCCGAATTTAAGAGAGTCGTCTGAACAAACGCTGCAAGCGCAGCTAGTGGGCCACTGGTGTGAGTTCGAAGGATGGTTGTATTTCGACGCCGGTCACGCCGAAGAATCCGAGAACATCCATCCTCAAAGACCAGACAACTGGCGCGCCACCGCCTGGGAGATTCATCCGGTTACGAAGATCACTATCCTGAGGTAGAATTTCTTTACTATGAACAAAAGAAAGCTAGGCAATTCTGGTTTGGAAGTTGCACCATTGGCGTTGGGCGGCAACGTGTTTGGCTGGACGGTTAGCGAGGAGAAGGCGTTTCCAATACTCGATGCGTTCGTATCAGCCGGATTCAATCTCATCGACACTGCCGACGTCTATCCCCGGTGGGCGCCAGGTAATCAGGGTGGAGAGTCGGAAGAGATTATCGGAAACTGGTTGAAGCGCAGCGGAAAACGGCGCGAAGTCATCGTCGCAACCAAAGTGGGAATGGATATGGGTGGGGGTAAGAAAGGACTTGCGAAAGACTATATCCTGCGCTCGGCTGACGACTCGCTGCGACGATTGCAAACTGACTACATCGATCTCTACCAATCGCACAAGGACGATCCTGAGACGCCGCTCGAAGATACTCTCGAGGCGTACGATCAGTTGATCAAACAAGGTAAGGTTAGGGCGATCGGTGCTTCCAATTACAGCGCCGCACGGCTCGCGGAAGCTTTGAACGTGAGTAAGAGCCACGGTCTTGCGCGGTATGAGAGTCTTCAACCTCTTTACAATCTCTACGACCGTGCGGTTTACGAAGACGAACTGGAGCCGCTGTGCGTCAAAGAAGGTCTTGGAGTGATCAACTTCTACTCGTTGGCGGCGGGATTTCTGACGGGCAAGTATCGATCGGAGGATGATCTGTCCGGGAGCGCTCGTGGGGGAACAGTTAAGAAATATCTGAATGAACGTGGCTTCGGTATAGTCGAGGCGTTGGACCAGGTGGCGGCGCGATACAGCGCGACTCCCGCGCAGGTTGCGCTGGCCTGGCTGATAGCACGTCCCAGTATCACTGCGCCGATTGCGAGCGCCACCAGCGTGGCGCAACTGAATGATTTGATTGAAGCAACCAGGCTCGAGTTAGACCAATCGGCGATTGAGTTGTTGGACCAGGCAAGCGACGAACAATCCGATAAAGGAAAATCGTACGCGAGAACGCAGAGTAGCTAGTCTCAGTCGAAAGAGCAGCCAGCCTGCTGAACCGCTCTGGCCTCCGTTGGTGGCAATGCTTGCTGTTGGAGGTTTATACGCAGCGTTGCCGCCAAGTTTGATGGCCGGCGCGCCACGCTGGCTCGTCGTGGCGATCGTCATCGCGCTGCTCGTACCAATACTGCTTTCTCATCGTGGCGGCAGTCACGCAGTGAGTCACTTCCTGGGATATGTTCTCAACTTCATCGTAACCGTTGCTCTAATCTTTTCAGTTTACTCACTCCTTGCCGAAGTGACGGAACACCAGATAACACCGCAGCGACTGTTGCGTTCCGCCGCCGCGCTCTGGGTGTCAAACTTTCTCGTCTTCGCCTCATGGTACTGGCGACTGGACGGAGGTGGACCACACCAACGGGCCCAACAACCCGGTCACACTGACGGAGCATTCCTGTTTCCGCAGATGACCATGCACCCCGAGGCGAAGATTGCCGCCGGAGAAGAAGAATGGGAGCCACACTTCGTTGACTACCTGTTCTTGGCCTTCAACACGAGTACAGCGTTCTCACCGACAGACGTGCCCGTGCTGTCGCGCTGGGCAAAGTTACTGATGATGATTCAGGCGCTGATCTCGTTGCTGGTTATTGCGTTGCTGGCAGGACGTGCGGTGAACATCCTCTAGTCGTGGTCGAGGAGCTTGGTAGTGTGTTCAGTCACGCTCGGCGCCTGAGCCAACTCGTTTGTCCTTACTTGCTGGCGGCCAAAGTCAGGAATGTTAGTTGGCGGGGTTAACGATGCTCGCGTCGGCATAGGTCCGAAAGCTGATGGCTGAGCTCCCGGGTTGATCATCGGTGCGGAGTCGTCCATGAAAAGACGCGCATAAACCATCCACACGAGAGATGCAAAAAAGAGAAGCGCCGGAAGAACCAGCGGCCAGGGCTCGTCGACTGCGGCGCTCATCAGGATGCCAATAGGCATGAGCACGCCACTGAAGAACATCAGTTTGGCGGCGCGACGCCTCGCTTTGCGCCTCCGGGAGGGAGATAACACACGCGTTTCGTCCGCGCGTTTGACGAGCATGTCACCGGCCATCCACTCCGCCAACCCGCTCAGCGCGAGCCCGCAACGTGAACAGAACCTCATCTCCTCGGAGATCTGTTGCTGACCGCAGTTAGGACAATACATAAATCCTCAGTGAAAGTGATTTTACCTGAACGCAGGAGAGTACGGTAACAATCTGCACGATGTTCCGCCGGTATTCCTATACAGACATATTGGCCTGTAAACCGGATGCGGTTACAATCTACCTCATGACACGACGAGTTCTGCTATATCCGGGCGAAGATGGGTTCATTGTTGCGGAGGTTCCAAGCCTTCCGGGTTGCATCAGCCAGGGAAGGACGCGTGACGAAGCGCTCACGAACGTTCGCGAGGCGATTGGTTTGCATGAAGAAGTGCTGCGCGAGCGCGGCGAGCCATTGCCGGAAGATCGAGTGGAACTGGTCGAGGTCGCTGCGTGAGCAAATTGCCTGTGGTCTCAGGCGCCGAGTGTGTTAAGGCACTCGGCAAGATTGGCTTCGAGGTGTATCGACAACGTGGCAGTCATATAGTTCTTAGTCCGCAGAACTCCACCCGCACAAACCACCATTCCCAATCACAAAGAATTAGACCGAGGTACGCTCCGCGCAATCATCCGGCAAACAGGTCTCACTGTTGATGAGTTCATCGCATTGCTGTGATGAAGGTTTAGAGTTTGAATTAAAGGAGAAACAATGCAGAAGCGCAAACTGGGGAATCTGGAAGTGTCGGCGCTCGGACTCGGCTGCATGGGCATGAGTTCCGGCTATGGTCCGGCTGGTGACAAGCAGGAGATGATCTCGTTGATTCGAGCGGCCGTGGAGCGTGGTGTCACTTTTTTCGATACGGCGGAAGTTTATGGACCATTCGTGAATGAAGAGCTCGTGGGCGAAGCGCTTGCTCCGCTTCGCGACGGGGTAGTGATTGCGACGAAGTTTGGTTTCAAGATTGGACCAAAGGGCGAGCAGCTCGGTGTTGATAGCCGGCCCGAGCACATCAGGGAGGTTGCGGAAGCCTCTCTCAAACGACTCAAGACCGATCGCCTCGATCTGTTTTATCAACATCGGGTTGATACTGACGTGCCTATAGAAGATGTCGCGGGCGCCGTTAAGGAGTTGATCGAGGAAGGGAAGGTGAAGCACTTCGGACTTTCGGAGGCGGGAGTGCAAACGATTCGTCGCGCGCACGCAGTGCAACCGGTTACTGCGCTTCAGAGTGAATACTCGTTGTGGTGGCGACGACCGGAAGAAGAAATATTGCCGGTACTCGACGAACTCGGAATCGGATTGGTTCCGTTTAGTCCGCTCGGTCGAGGGTTTCTAACGGGGAAGATCGACGAGAACACAACGTTTGACAGTTCTGACTTTCGTAACAAGGTTCCACGCTTCACGCCCGAGGCAAGGAAAGCGAATCAGGCGTTGGTTGAGTTGCTGCGGAGTATTGCGGAACGAAAGCGAGCAACGCCCGCACAGATCGCGCTGGCGTGGTTACTCGCACAGAGACCGTCGATTGTTCCGATTCCGGGGACGACGAAGTTGCACCGCTTGGAAGAGAATATTGGCGCGGTTTCAGTTGAGCTCACCACGGATGATCTGCGAGAGATTGACGCGGCCGCATCACAGATCACGGTGCACGGAGAGAGGTATCCGGAAGAGATGGAACGGCGAACGAATCTATAGCGTACAGCTCCATCCATAGATTACACAGACTGTTTTAAAGAATCTGTGTAATCTGTGGATGAACAAAAATGCTTGACAGCTCCGGTGGTCCTGTCCTATACAAGACAGCCTGCGCTAAGCGAATGCAGCGTGTGAGGAAAGTTTCCAATGTTGATGAACAGCACATTCAAACTACATAAAGCCGAACGGCGCGCGAAAGCCGTCGTGGATACGGCGATGTGTACGTTGGGTCTGAGTTCGTCAGCGTCTAATCTATTTGACGGTAGACTCGGACAAGAACCAATGTCCATAGATAACCGCCAACATAGGCACTAATACAGCGGGAGCGGACTCCCGCTCCCAATCTCAAAAGAAAATTTCAGAGAATTGAAGGAGCGGGCAGCTTCCCTGGGAGGCTAAAAGCC
>Ga0105248_10002359_pt1 | contig 20966 bp, 24 predicted proteins | sample KBSS34metaG_FD_81524 | JGI IMG/M metagenome (GOLD analysis project Ga0105248, IMG submission 81524) | Switchgrass rhizosphere microbial communities from Kellogg Biological Station, Michigan, USA - KBS S3-4 metaG | ecosystem: Host-associated > Plants > Roots > Rhizosphere > Soil | place...
AGATAGGGCTCGGCGAGGTTACCGTCGACGAGTTTGCCAGTCTGCTCACCGGCCGAAAAAACCCTAAGCTCGACGTGGCCGCGTGGACCGCTCCTGCCTCGGGCCTGTTTCTCGAAGCGGTGCGCTATTAGTTGACGGCAGCCCGCTGATCGCCGCCCAGTAAACTCCGGATTTCCGTCTCGTATGTGTCTTTGCCAACCAGCCCCGTATGCGTGAAAGCGATCCTGCCATCCCGGTCGATGATGAACGTAGTGGGCAGCGAGTCGACATCTCCGTAGGATTTCGAAACCGCGTCGTTGCCCACCACCACCGTATAGTCGATCTTTTTCTCCGCTAGGTAAGGCTTGACGGATTTCCATCCGTCGTCGTCGAGCGACACGCCCACTACCGCCAGCCCGCGGTCCTTATAAGTCTTGTCGAACTCGATGAACCAGGGGATCTCTACCTTGCAGGGCCCGCACCAAGTAGCCCAAAAGTTGAGCAGCACCACCTTGCCTTTATAAGCAGCCAGTTCAACCTTTGCGCCCTTCGCATCGGCCAAGGTGAAGTTCGGAGCCTGTTTCCGGTCAAGATGCTCCGCCGCCGGCGCGCCCTTCGGCGCTGAAGAACAGCCCACCATCAGCGCGCCGGTCACCAGCAGGCTGGTCCATAGAGTACGTGTAATTTGAGTCGGCAAAGAAATGCTCCGCTTACTTCTTCATGGTGATGTTGGAAACCATGATGGTGTCGCCCTTCATGTCCCCGGTAAGTTGCACGGTGTGGCCCGCATGCACCTGCAGCAGACCCAGATCCTGGTTGGAGATTTTGTATACCTTCCCGTCGCTGACAAAAACGTATTTGCCGCCGCTCTTAACGCAAGCGAGCGCGCAATCGCGATCTGTCATCCCGGCGTGCGCGGAAGTCATTTTCGCGTGACTTGTGCCACACATGCTGTCGCTGATCTGACCCGTCCAAGTCGCATCCGCGGCAGCGGCCAAAGACGCGAATGCAGCCAACAGGCCCAGACAACACAGGCTTTTCAACACTTTCTTCATGGTGGAACTCCTTTTTGGCGCCCAACCGAAGGGAGCCGATTTCACTGTACACCAATCGCTCCCGGCGTGGAACCGTGCTGGTGTTCTGGTGGCCTGTATGATAGAACGGACTGTAAGGAGTAGGAACTATGAAACCTTTACATCGGATTCTGGTCTTCACCGGCCTGCTGGCCAGCTTGACCTGTGTCGCCTCCGCCGCTGAAGTGCAGGGTATCTTGATGGATAAAATGTGCTCCGCGTCAGCCGTCAAGCAGGGACAGGCGTTCGCAACTAAGCATGACACCAAGTGCGCGCTGGAGCCCGCTTGCCTGAAGACCGGATACGGAGTCTTCACCGCCGACAACAAGTTCCTGGCGCTCGATGCCGCGGGCAACGCAAAAGCCGCCGCCGCGCTGAAGGCCACTAAGAAAACCGATAACCTGAAAGTGACCGTCGAAGGTGAAGTCACCGGAGACACGATCAAGGTCGCCAGCTTGAAGCTGCAGTAAATGGACCAAAGATTCCGCTCGGCCATTCTCGCGACCCTGCTCGCGCTTCCTCTGGCGGCCCAGACCAAGTCTTGGACTGCGCCACGTACGCCGGACGGCCAGCCGGACCTGCAAGGCGTCTGGTCCAACCCCACCATTACGCCCTTTGAACGCCCCTCTGAATTTGCCGGCAAAGCCACGCTCACCGAAAAGGAAGCCGCTGAACTGGAAGCGCGTGCGGCCAAGGCCCGCGTCGATGGCCCTCCGAAGGAAGGCGACCCAGGCAGCTACAACCAGGCTTGGTTCGACTCCGGAACGAAAGTCGTGTCCACCCGCCAAACGTCACTGGTGGTAGACCCGCCCAACGGCAGAGTACCCGTCAAGCCCTCCGCCGAAGCCAAGCGGGATTACGACCTCGCCCACGCCTCCGATTCCTGGGAGTACATGAGCGTGTGGGACCGTTGCATCACTCGCGGCGTCCCCGCCGGAATGTTCCCGGCTGGCTACAACAACTCCTATCAGATTCTACAGACTCCCGGCTACGTGGTGATTTTCTACGAAATGATCCACGAAACCCGCATCATTCCGGTGGACGGCCGCCCGCACCTGCCGGCTAGCGTCCGCCAGTGGAATGGCGACTCGCGTGGTCACTGGGAAGGTAACACTCTGGTGGTCGACACAACCAATTACAACGGCAAAGGCTGGATCGCTACTAGCGCAGCCACCGGGCGCATCAAAGGGATTCCGCAGAGCGAGTCGTTGCACGTAGTCGAGCGCTTCACCCGCGCTGACAAGAACACCATTCTCTATAAGGTGACCATCAACGATCCCAACGTGTACACCCAACCCTGGACGTTAGCGATCCCCTTGAGCCGCGAAGAGAATTACAAGATTTACGAATACGCGTGTCACGAAGGCAATCACGCCATCGAGAACGTGCTCGGCGCCGGCCGCGCCGCCCAAGCAGCGGCAAAGAAGTAGTTAGCGCCCCATCCCCGCCAGTTCCTTGTGCATGAAGTAACTGATCTCGATGGGCGTATCGTCCATCGATTTCACCGCCAGCAGAATCTGGTAATAACGGGGTAACTTCCCATCGGCTTTGCGCATACGCGTCACAATGCTGCGCGCCAGGATAGGGTCCGTGAAAGCCTCCACACCCGCTGTCGGACTAAAGGCGTTGGTCCCTGCCAGATACAACACGTCGCCCTTGCCGTGCACTCCCGGCGCGTGCGTGATCAACGTGTAGCTGTCATCCACGGTGCTCTTCGTCGAACGCGGCGGAGGGTTGCTAAGAAATGCCGCCTCCCCATTCGCCGGGTGAAGATTGCGGATCCCCTGTGGCTCCAGTACCAGTTCCTCTTTCAACGGCAATGCCTGCAGCTGCCGATTCCCGGATGGCGGCCCCAGGAACACCAGGTTGCCCATAATAATATCGGGCATCGAAAGTTCGTCGCTGCTGGTCACATAGACGTTTTGTTTACGGTCCGCCAGGAACTGGCCCAGCAGGAAGGCGCCGTTCGCGGTCGAGACCCCTGTCAAATTCCCCGACTGCTGCGTCGCCAGGACCACCACCAACGGCCGGTCCTGCGAGAGCAGTGGAGCCCACAATTCCCGCAGCTCCGGCGTCCACGTAGTCGGCGGCGTAAGAGTCGCCGTGGTCCGCTCCACCTGCCGAAGACGCAATCCGAAGTAAGATGCGGATGCCACCGCCGCCAGCAGCAGCGCCGCCAGCAGAATCAGGGTCCGCTTGCTGGCCGGAGGCGCAGGGATCTCGATGATCTCCGGTTCCAGGGGTGCTTCCGGTATCACCACTGCCGGCCGCGGTTCGAAGGTGACCTTGAATGCTCCCTTGGGCAGATCGACGATGATTGGATCGCCGATACCCTCGGTCCTGTAATACTCCGCCAGCTTCTGCCGCAGCCGCGCCATGTGCATCCGCACCACGGATTCCTGCCGCGGATCGTATGACTCCGGCTTCGCAAACACATCCAGGCCGACGGTATATTCTTTTAAGCTGTCCGCCTCGCCCGACAGCGATTTTTCCGCCAGGTAATTCAGCAGATTGCGGTGGACCTCAGAGGTGCGTAGCGCCTTACTCTGAAGAATCCGCCGGACTTGGGCGAGATTCGTTTCTGTCTCAACAACCATTGGTTTGTCTGCCAGGCTACTGCGCGGGCGCCAGCACGAAATCGAATTCACATGTGCAGAACGGCGGTTCCGCACCGAATTTCTGCGCGGCGGCGTCCTTCGTCTTGTGCTCCGTGAATTCCGTGATCAGCGAATTCTTCACGCCGAAAACCGCGTCTCCATCCAGATATTTGTCGATCGAGTCAAACACATGCGTCGTCACCGGCGAGTACCCAGGAGCCGATACCACGAAGTGCACGTGCGCGGGACGCCACGGATGCCGGTTCGTGGCGGCGAGCATTTGTCCCACCGGGCCGTCTGAAGGTATTTGATACGCCACCGGCCGCGTCGTCACCACCAGATAACGCCCGTCCTTATCGGTCTTGAACTTGCCGCGCATGTTCATTTCACCGAGCGACTCATCCTGCACATCGTAAAGGCCGTCCGCCGCCGCCTGCCAAACATCCAGCTCGGCTCCGGCGATGGGTTTTCCGTGCAAATCGAGCACTCGTCCTGACATATAGGTGGCTGTGCCGTGGCGATCCGCCCCGACAATGCTATCCCCGTATTGCTTTTCCGGAGCGCCACCGCGGTGGAATGGTCCAAAAACCGTCGATTCCGTGGCCCCCGCCGGCTTACGATTGCTGATGAGATCGGTGACCATCGAGACGCCCAGCGTGTCCGATAACAGAATGAATTCCTGGCGCCGGTCGTCGCACATGTGGCCGGTCTTGGTCAAAAATTCGATGCCCTTCCACCACTCCGCTTCCTGCAGCTGAACATCCTTCAGAAACGCGTGGACATGCTTCACCAGGCTTTGCATAATCTGCTTCAGGCGGGGGTCTTCGGTGCCGTCAAACCGGCGCAACACCTCGGCGGTGATATCGTCTTCGGTGGTCGGACGAACTTTAGTTGTTGCGGTAGACATGATGATTTCCTTCCCTGGAAAAACCGGGGGCCGGCCGGGATAGACACGGCTGCCCTTAAATTATAGTCCCTAGGCGGGATTGCGTCGCCAGCCGAATGGCTAGCAGCGCTAAAACGGCCCTCCAGGCGCGCGTTTGATGCTTGCAAGAACCTGCCGTTCTTCTTTGTGCGGGTCGTTTATCACCCGGCTTTGGTGGTCAAAAACCATGGTCGGGCGAGTATTCGAATTGTAAGCCGGCCAGGTTCCCACACCCTTGCCGCTGGGGTTCCCAGTGCGTGCGAAATTGGCCCACGCCTCGCTCATCTTGTCTTGCAGAGCATAGCGGTCCTGCCCTGTACCGGTCATCGTCTTGGCCTCATCCACGTTGGCGAACGCAAACGGGATGTCCAGCGTGTGATACGACTTCATCTTGCCCTCGCGCACGGGCGAGCGCCAGGAGAAATAGTACATATAAACCGCGGCTTTGGCTTGCGCCACTTTCCGGTCCGCCTCCGTCAGCACCATAGTGCGGACGCCCACGTCGGCCGTCGCCTTCATGAAGACATCAATGTCGCTGATGTTCTTGTGGACTTTCTTATAAACGTCGATGACTTTGGCGGTATCGGCATCATCGGCGCGCAGAAACTTTTTCAGGTTCTGTTTGAGCCCTGCATCATCAAGTGGGTCGAGCGCATAAGGGAACAGCGGACCGCCGGCGAAGAACGCCATCTCGGTTTCGGTGCTACCGAGGAGCATCGGCACCGAAGCGGAAGCATCCGGAGCCGTCGGATCGAAAGGATGCGTCGGCAGCGTTTTGCCATCCACTACCGGACCGAACGCCGCACCGGCGGGCCCGCGCAGCGCCGCGATCACTTTGTCCATCGGCATCCTCTGCAGGTCGTCGACTTGGTTCGGCTTCAAACCCACCGCCGCCAGGAACGCGGTTGCATTCTTGGTAGCAACGTCCGGCGGAGTACCGCGGAGCGCCGCCCCGCTTTGCACAATGGCCCGGTGAAACAATCCCTTGGCCGAAGGCATCGCCAGCAGCGCGCTTACTTTCGCGCCGCCGCCCGATTGCCCAAAGATAGTGACGTTGCCGGGGTCTCCGCCAAACTTGGCGATGTTATCCCGCACCCATTGGAGCGCCGCCACTATATCCATCTGCCCGACGTTCGACGACTGCGCGTACTTCGCACCGCCAAACTCGGCCAGATACAGATACCCGAAAGCGTTCAAGCGATGATTAACACCCACCACCACCACATCCTGCTTGCGTGCCAGATTTGCGCCGTCGTAAATGCTGTAGCTGGCCGAGCCACCGACGAATCCGCCGCCATGCAGCCATACCATCACCGGCCGTTTACCAGTACCGAGGCCTTGCGACCATACATTCAAAACTAGGCAGTCTTCGCTGACAGCTTCCTTGGGATCCGTGGCCAGAACCTCCGGCGGTTCGATGCCCGGCATCACCTGCGGCGAACGCCCGCCAAATTGGACGCAATCCTTCACGCCAGCCCACGGCTTGGGCTTCGCGGGCAGCATGAAGCGCCCTGCGCCGGCAGTCGAAGAGCCGTACGGGACGCCCCGAAAGCCATAGACTTTGTCTTTCGCGAAACCGCGAATCTTGCCCGCCGTCGTCTCCACCGTAGGTGCGGTGTCGGCGCGTAGCACCCCGGCCAATACGCCAGTCAAAGCGCTCTGTTGAATAAATGTGCGGCGTTTCATCGTGCCGATTATACTATGCTGACTTTTATGCCCAACGTCAGTCATCTGGAATGCAGCCTCTGCGCCCAACGCTTCGAGGCCAACCAGATTCATAACCTCTGCGCCTGCGGCGGAGCCCTGCTAGTGCGCTACCATCTCGATGCAATTCGCCAGCTGTGGACCCGCGAATCGCTCGCCGCGGCCAAGCCAGACCTGTGGCGTTATTGGCCGGTTCTACCGGTGACCAAGCGGGAATCGATTGTGTCGTTGGGTGAGGGCATGACGCCGTTGATCGAGACCAAGCGCCTCGGCGCAGCCGTCGGAGCCAGCGACCTCTGGGTCAAGGACGAAGGCCTCAATCCCACCGGCTCTTTCAAAGCCCGCGGCATGACTGCTGCGATCTCCATGGCGCGCGAACTGGGTATCACCAAGATAGCTGTTCCCTCGGCCGGCAACGCCGCCAGTGCGGCCGCCGCCTACTCCGCCGCGGCCGGTATAGAAGCACACATTTTTATGCCCATGGATGTCCCGCAAGCCAATTTCATTGAGTGCAAAGCCCTGGGCGCACACGTGACACTAGTGAATGGCCTGATCAGCGATTGCGCCAAAATCGTTACCGAGCGCAAAGATCAGGAAGGCTGGTTCGATGTCAGCACGCTCAAGGAGCCCTATCGCATTGAAGGCAAAAAGACCATGGGCTACGAAGTAGCCGAGCAATTTGATTGGGGGCTGCCCGATGCCATCTTCTATCCCACCGGCGGCGGTGTGGGCCTCATCGGCATGTGGAAAGCCTTCGATGAACTGGAAAACCTAGGCTGGATCGATAGCAAACGGCCCAAGATGATCGCCGTGCAAGCCTCTGGTTGCCAGCCCATCGTCCGCGCCTTCGAACACGGCGACCAGCGTGCCGAATTCTGGCAAGGCGCGTCCACGGTCGCCGCCGGGTTGCGCGTGCCCAAGCCCCTCGGCGACAAGCTCATCCTGGACGCTTTGCGCGCCAGCAGCGGAACTGCCATTGCGATCGACGATCAAGAGATCATCGATTCTGGAATAGAACTGGCATCGCTCGAAGGCATCTTCGCCGCTCCCGAAGGCGCCGCCTGTGTCGCCGCGCTCCGCAAACTGCTGGCTAGCGGTTTCCTCAAGCCCAGTGAGCGGATCGTTATCTATAACACCGGCTCGGGCCTGAAATACTTGGAGACTTACGCTCAGCGTTATCCGCGCAATGCCGTCTAGCTGCCCAGCCACTGCATGAAGTTCGAGCCCACATTCGTGAATTCGAATGCGTGCAAGCCGAGATGGCTAGCCAGTTCCTTGCATGCCAGAATCCCGCGCACGCTATTGCCCTTGGCATCCAATCGTGGCGAATAAACGGCGATTCCCAACTGACGATTCACGACGGCAATAATGCCTCCGCCAACCCCGCTTTTGGCGGGAAGGCCCACCCGGTAAGCCCATTCGCCTGCGTGATCGTACAGCCCGCAGGTGAACATCACCGTCAATGTGTCCTTGATGTAGTTGAAATCAAATACCCGTTCTTGCGTCACCGGATTCATACCCATATTTGCTAACGTTGCCGCCATCATCGCCAGGTCTTGCGCGGTCACCAGCAGCGAACACTGGGAAAAGTATTGGTGCAGGCTGTGATCCACTTCCGCGTCAATGATGCCGCAGTTCAACATCAGGTAAGCGATCGCGCGGTTGCGGTTGCCGGTAGCATCTTCGGACGCGTATACCGATTCGTCGACGCGCAGCGGCCGGCCCGCGGCCCCAGACATCTTTTCGATGAATGCGCCCACGCCTGACTCGCGCGAGTCCTTCTTGATCATCGAAGCAATCGCGATGGCTCCGGCGTTGATCATCGCGTTGTAGGGCCGCATGGTCCTCGGTTCCAATTCGATGGAGTTGAAGGCGTCCCCACTCGGTTCGACGCCTACGTGTTCAAGCGTACGGTCCCGCCCAAACTCCTCGAGTGCCATCTGAAACGCGAAGGGCTTGCAGATGGATTGAATCGTGAACTCGTGCTGCGAGTCCCCCGCGCTAAAACGCTGTCCGTCCACCGTCACCATGGCGATGCCGAAATGCTGTGGATTGGCCTTGGCGAGTTCGGGGATGTAGTTGGCGACCTCGCCTTCTTCAATGTCTTTGTATTTCTCGTATACGTCTTCGATGACTTCTTGGACGTGCGAAAAAGAGGACACGCAGTTGGCTCCCGATTGCGGATTTTAAAGGAGGCGCACAAGCGGAACGAGGCTGGCGGCTAGACGGGGTGCTCCCTGAGAAAGCCAAGTTTAACAGAAACGGGCGCGCCGCTGGGGGCCAGGCTGCGATCAGAATCCAATCCGGCGCTTAGGCTTGCCGGGTGGATCAATGAGTTTTTTGATGGCTTTAAATATGGCTTGAATTTCGTCATCATGTCCGTCGTACTTGCGCTCCAGTGTCTGCAATTTTTGCGCGAGTATCTTGTGACTCGCCGCGTACCTCCTCAATTGCACAAATGCCCGCATGATCGCAAGATTCACTTGCGTGGCACGCGCACTGGTGAGAACGGAAGACAGCATGGCGACGCCTTCCTGCGTGAATACGTAGGGTAAGGAACCTGCCAAGCTGCGGCGCGATGGTATCACATTCTGTGATACCAACCACTCCGCCTCCTCAGCCGTGAGCCGAAACATAAAATCTTCCGGGAAGCGGTCAAGGTGGCGCTTAACCTGTTGCCGGAGGGCGATGTTTTTGACTCGATACAACGCCGCCAGGTCGCGGTCCAGCATGACGTTGAAGTTTCGAACTAGGTGAATCCGGCGCTCGACGAGCCGCACAGTTAGGGGAAGGCTTGACTGTTTACGCACGTAATGAAGTGCGCCGGCCGGGGAGAAACTCTCAGGAATATTTAGTCCCGGCCGCCGCCGCGAAGGTATCACAATCTGTGATACCAACGATCAACTCTAACAACTATCGCTTGTAAAATGGTGGAATTTGCGCATCGTAGTTGATGAAAACGGACTTCGCATCCGTATAGTCGTGGATCGATTCCACACCCATATCACGGCCATATCCGGATTCGCCCACTCCACCGAACGGCGAGCCTGGGCTCACGCGCTTATAGCAGTTCACCCACACCATGCCGGAGCGAATCTGCGCGGCTACGCGGTGGGCGCGCTGCAAACTGTTCGTCCACAATCCGCCACCCAGCCCGTAAACAACGCCGTTAGCGATCTCCATCACTTCAGCCTCGTCCTTAAAGCGCGTCACGGTCACGAAAGGCCCGAAGACTTCTTCTTGGCACACGCGATCGCTGGGCTTCGCTTCCACCACCGTAGGCTCCACATAATAGCCCCTGGCGAGGTCGGGATTCGCAGGCGTCTTGCCGCCCGTCAGGATGTTGCCGCCCTCTTGCTTGGCCACATCCACATAGCTGAGTACCTTATCGCGATGTCCCGCCGAAGTTAGCGGACCCATTTCAGTCTCCGGATCCAGCGGATTGCCCAACTTGATTGATTTGGCCAGCTTTAGAAATTTCTCCAGAAACTGATCCGCAATCTTCTCATGCAGCAGAAGTCGCGAGCCGGCGATGCAAGCCTGCCCTTGATTGTGGAAAATGGCGAACGCCGATCCACCCACCGCGGCCTCGAGTGGCGCATCTTCGAACACGATGTTCGCGCCCTTGCCGCCTAACTCCAGTTGCACCCGCTTCAAATTGGTCGATGAAGCCTGCACAATCTTGCGGCCCACGGGCGTCGAGCCGGTAAACGCAATCTTATCCACGCCCATATGCTCGGCAAGGTGCTGTCCGGCAATGCTCCCGCGCCCGGGGATGACGTTGATCACACCCGGAGGAAACCCGACATCGGCCGATAGCTTAGCGATGCGCAGCGCGCTCAGCGGCGTCAATTCCGCGGGCTTCATTACGCAGCAGTTGCCCGCCGCTAGCGCCGGCGCCAGCTTCCAGCTCACAAACATCATCGGGAAATTCCAGGGGACGATGGAGCCCACCACACCCACCGGCTCACGCAGCACATAGTTATGGAAGCCCGGATCCACTTGCACCACGCGGCCGTCGATCTTGTCAGCGATCCCGGCCATGTAGCGGAAAGTCGCCACGGTGCGGAAAATATCTAAATTGTAGGTATCGCGAATGGGGTGCCCGGTATCCAGGCTCTCGAGTTTACACAGATATTCACGATCCGCTTCGATTGCATCCGCCAGTTTGAAAATCAAACGCCCCCGTTCGGACGCTTGCAGCTTCTTCCACGCAGGGAAAGCCTTGCGGGCCGCCGCCACCGCGCGATCCACATCCTTCGTTCCGGCTTCGGAAATCTCGCACAGCAGGCTGCCATCGTGGGGGTTTAAAACCTTGCAGCGCCCTCCGTCGATCGCATCCACGAACTCCCCGTTGATGAACAGCCGGGTTTCGATGTCGATCTTGGGGGTTACTTCTACACTGGTTGCCATTCCAAATACTCCTTATATAAATGCACGTGCCAATAAACAAAGGCGGGGCGCGGCCTTCCTGCAGGCCAACTCACGCCCCGCTTTCGAGTGCCTAAAACTCTACTGGATAAGGCGGCAGCTCGCCCGAGGAATAGCGCTTGGGCAGAGAACCGTCGTTATTTTCCCAAACCACCAGAATGGAACGCTTGGGCGAATAGCCGCGATGACGAATGTCGGCTGGCATCGCCGCCACGTCGCCCGCCTTCATGGTGACCTTCGCGCGAGGTTTGCCAGTCTTGCCGTCTTCGACATCCCAAACGATCTGGTCGGTGACCTGAATGAACCACTCTACGCGATCGTTACCGTGCGTGATGGGCAGAATGTGTTCTTCGGTAGTAGCACAGAACTGGCTATCGTCAACGCACGAGAGCACTGACGGATTCCAAGTGACGTCGGAGCGCGAAACATAGCCGAACGCGTTGTAGGCGTGGACTTCCTTCTCAAACCCAGGCTCAGCATGAACTTCCGGCTGGTCCTGAGGGATATCAGTGAACTGGCGGTTCACCTTCATGCCCATGGCATCGTCGCGCAGAGTCAGGTCACCCGGCAAACCGACCATGCGCTTGGCCACAATACGCTCACGGCGAATCGCCTTAGAGTTATTGCCATGCTTGACGCCGTAGGGAACGCCGGTCTCACCGGGCGCCGCGAACGGATCGAAGCCTTCGTTGGTCCAGTCATCCAGCATCGCTTCGAAAACGCCCTTGAGGTCTTTCGAATCGAACGTTTCCACGTAATGCCGGTTGGCGCTGCGGTAAGACTCGTTCAACAGGCCGACGAACATTTCCACCGTACCGTAGTGATTGATGGTCCCGAACACGCTATCGAAATTCACGGTGCCGTAGAAAAATCCCCAAGCCACGTCGCGCATCAAGGAGCGCAGAAAGGCGTCGATGGGAATAATGTGCTTGCCGCCGGGATAGCTGATGTTGGCGAAGTATTCGTCGCGTTCAAATTTGAGCTGTCCGATCGAGAAGGTCTTATAACCCAAAGACCGCGTCTGGGTTTCGGTGTTAACAACCGTTGCAGTGCTCATAGTAGGTTCTCCTTAAATCTTAACAAACCAGCTACTTCTGACAGATATCCGCCCAGCGTTCCAACGTGCATTCGCCTAGGATGCTCTGGATGAGCAGCACTCCCGGCTTCGCGCTACGGAACTGGTACGCCGAATTCGCGGGCAGCAGCGCCTGATGGCCCCGACGGGCCTTCACCCAGCCCATTTTTTTGCCCTTGGGCTCACTCGCCAGTTTCACCGCGCCTTCTTTGCCTGCGGGAACTTGCGCCGAATCCGGCTTGATGTAGTGAATCTCAACTTCGCCATCCATAATGACCACGGACTCATCATGGTTAGCGCTATACCAGGGCGAGTTTCCCTCCGCCCGGACCGCCTCGATCACATACCGCAGGTTCTTGCCGACCGCGACCCGCTCGTACGGCCCAAACTTGCTGGCTACCTCAAATACGTTGGAAAAAACGTAGTGTTTCGGGTCGTCGTTGATAACCTCGACGCCGCCCTTCTGATAACTCGCGAGTGACCCGAATTGGGTTTGTGGACTGCTCATGGGATGATTTACCTCCTTAAAATTGCGCTATACGAAAAGCGATGCACTGCTAGGATACTACGTTCCAACCATCCTTGGGCACTGCCGATTTAGATGCAATCCCAGTAGACGGGGTTCTTCTAAGCCGCCACTCCTACCGGTTTGCGCGAGCCGCCGCCGACTTTCTTGGGCGCAGTCTCCTTCAGGAACAGTGAAACCACAATTCCCAGCAGAACCGCTCCCAGCGGCAGAAACAGAATGTTCTGAATACCGAAATTCTGAGCTACCCAACCGCCGATTACCTGCGCGATGCCAGCGGAAATCTCACCCGAACCGACTACGATTCCAATCGCCGCGGAAACCAATCCGACGGGAGCCGATTCCGTAGCGATCGGCCCGGTGAGCAGTGCCACCAGCCCGAGCGTGAAAAATGCCCCGATAAACAGGAAGGCAAACAACATTCCGCTATGTGCTCCGGTTTGCTGGAAAATGTAAAGCATGATCGCCGCGCCCAGAAAACCCAAGGTGGCGGTAGTCTTTCGTCCCAGGAAATCCGAGATCCCCGGCCAAGCGAATTGCCCGAAGAATCCGCCGAAACCGACCGCCGACGCCACGAACCCGGCCTCCTGCGTCCCTAATTTCAGATACTCAGTCAGATAAATGGGCAGCATCCCGCTGAGCACGAACACTCCGGTCATCGCGCAAAACAGTGCGGCCATGGAAAGGAGGATGTTGCGGTTCTTCAAAACCTGAATCCAACTCCCCTGAGGGACAGGTTCGTGGGCTTCCCGTGCCTTGGCGGGAAGCTTATCCGGGTCGCGAATCACAAAGTACATCAAGGTCGCCAGGATCAGACCAGGGACTGCCACCAATACGAAAATCCAGCGCCAGTTCATGAACCTTAATAACTGCGTTGCGATGATCGGCGCGAATGCCAGCCCGAACAGCGCGAAGCCGCATTGTTGCAACCCTTGGTTGATCCCAAGCCTCTTCGGGTGAGAAGCATCGTTGACGGCCGCAAAACTGGTAGGCGCGAAAGTCCCTTCCGTAAAGCCCATGATCGAGCGGATAAAAATGAGACTAATGAGACCAGTCGCCATGCCTGACAGGCCCGAGAGCAGCGAAAACCCAATGAGCGCGGGCAGCAAAACCTTGCGGCGTCCGAACTTATCGGAGACTCCTCCCATGATGAATGCGAAAACACCCCATGACAGACCCAGGGCACCGATGATCGTGCCGGCGTCCTGCTGATTCAGGTTCAGGTCCTTCATGATCGAAGGAAGAAGGGGAGCGATGATCCAGCGGTCCAGCCCCACCAGGCCGAATCCCAAACCCAGCAGCGTCACTGCTTTCCATTCGTATGAAGTGTCCCAAGCCTTCTGTGCTTCCGCCATTTGGAAGGTTCTCCTTAAAAGACGCCCGTGCGCGCCCAACCATTATAATGCTGCGGCTTTGGTTCCGCTACGCGCAAAAGGCCACTACTAAGCCTGCCCAGCGTGGGCTTTGGCTGTGCGCTCGTTCAGATCGCGTAGTACTTGTAGCTCAGTCGCCGTCGGCAGCGGCGTGGTCTTGACTTCGGAGGCCACCTTCAACGGCCAACCCGTGGCCGCCACCACCTGCTCGACGGTGACACCCGGGTGGACGCTGGTAAGCACTAGTTCCTTCGAGACCGGATCGGGCGTCAGAACACCCAAGTCCGTAATCACCGCCACCGGACCCTTGCCCGGAAAGCGCATCTTCTCGCGGCTGTCTCCGCCTTCCATGTGTCCGCCGGAGGTGCGGAAGTCGAGCTTTTCGACAAACGCTTTCGGACTATGGCGCAGCGTAATCAGCACCTCGCCGCAGGAGGCCGCGATGGCGGGCGCTCCACCCGCACCAGGCAGACGCACCTTGGGTTTGCCGTAGGGGCCGATTACAGTCGAATTGATGTTCGCGAACTTGTCGATCTGCGCCGCGCCTAGGAAACCCAAGCCGATCTTGCCACCCATCAGCCAGTAGTTAAAAATTTCCACGATGCCAACGACGGTATCGGAAGTCTCGGCCAACTCACCATCGCCGATTGACAGCGGCAATACATTGGGCTTGGTGCCAATAGTGCCGGATTCGTAAATAAGAATGGTGTCCGGCGCGTGGGTCAGGCGGGCTAGGTTGGCGGCCGCGCTGGGCAAGCCAATGCCGACAAAAAGCGATGTGCCGTTACGCACCATGCGCGCCGCGGCGATAGTCATCATTTCATCCGACGTGTAAGTTGCTTCCGCCATTACGCCGCCCCCACGCTGCGCCGGAATTCGTCAAAATCCTTGGTGTTCATGATGTGTTTGTCGATCCAGGCGAGGAAGGTATCGCGATCCTTTGAAATAATGTCCCACTGTTTATAGAACGCGTTATTCCGCGGATAATAGCCGTGCGTGTACGACGGAAACGCGCCGTGCTTCACCTCGGAAACCGCGCTGAGAATCCACGTAGGCAGGATCACGGCATTGGGTGGCGCATCGAGCTTATCGACAATCTCTTCCACGGTAACAATGGCACGCTCGGCAGCCATGATGGCTTCCTTCTGCGCGCCCACGATACCCCACAGCAGCACATTACCCTTGCGGTCCGCTTTCTGCGCGTGAATCACTGTGACGTCAGGCCGGATGGCTTTGACAGCCGCCAGTTTCTCGCCCGTGAACGGGCAATCGATGAACTGCACGGTGGTGTGCGGCGTAAGATCCGTGCCGGCGTAGCCGCGCAAAATCCCAAATGGCAAGTGTGACGCGCCCGCGGCGTAGGCCACAGCCATGCCGGCGTGCTCGTGTTCTTCGATCGCAAGCGGCTGCGGCCAGCCCTTCTCGACGGCATCGCGCAAACGGTGCAGCGATCCCACGCCCGGATTCCCGCCCCAGGAAAAGCGCAGCTTGGTAGCGCAGCCGGCACCGATCATCTGGTCGTAAAGCACGTCCGGAGTCATCCGGATCAGAGTGAGGTTGCGGCGTTTCTGGCGGATGATTTCATGCCCGGCCGCGTACGGGATCAGGTGCGTGAAGCCTTCGAGTGCAATGGTGTCGCCGTCGCGCACGAATTCGGCGATGGCTTCGCTCAGGGGAAGTATCTTTGCCAACTTTGATTTGCTCCAAAGAGGTCATTATAGCTGAGGGGTACTCAGAAGCCCAAAAATCGGGCGCGCCAAGTACTAGCCGAGGGCTTCGCGGAAGGGTTTTTTGCCGGTGAGAACGGCGATCAAGTCGGAATCGGGATGGTGATTCATGTGTTCACTCACCACATTCGACAAGCTGTGCTTGCCGGCGCCCTCTGACAGATCGACAGGAATCCGGTGAGGATTGCCGAACAGACTAGGGATTTCAGCGGCGACGTTCGTGAGGGCGCAGCAGCGGTCCTGCCACACGCGGATGCCAAAGTGGCTCTTGAGCATCTGCTTGCCGTTGCCGTAGTTCTGCCAGTAGTCGATCGACGAGCCGTCGGCGCTGACGGTCCTCATCCTTACCGCTTAGTTTTCAGGAGCGTCAGGACTTCGGCGCGCTGCTCCACGCTCAAGCCCCACATCTCGGCGCCATGGCTGCGGCCGATCAAAACGTTGCCGGACACGTCGTCAAACAGAGCGTTGGACTTGAAGCGGCGCCCGTCTTCGTTGACCTGCGCGGTGTAGCCGTCACCCAATTGCGGGTCGTAGGCTTCAAAGTGCCCGCCGACTTCCTGGCGCGATTGCTGGAAGCAGATGGGGCCGTTGGATTTGGTGATGCCGCAGGTCCCATCGACCGCGACCAGAATGTATTCGTGGACTTTCGCCATTACTACCAGCGATTGTTGCGACGCCCGCCGCCACCGCCGCCACCGGAGCGCTCCGTCTTGGGACGGGCTTCGTTGATGGTCAAGGCGCGGCCATTGAGCTCCGTGCCGTTGAGCTCGGTTATGGCTTTCTCGGCTTCAGCGTCGTTGGTCATTTCGACAAAGCCGAATCCCTTGGGCTGGCCTGTGTCGCGGTCGGTGACAATACTAACGCGGTCAACCGTTCCGTAGGCTTCAAACATGGAGCGCACGCCATCTTCGGTGGCCGTGAAGCTGAGGTTTCCTACAAAGATATTTTTCATGTTCTCCCTTTGAAATTTGCAGAGCTGCGAATCCGGGCAGGAGTCGGAAGGGAGCGGATTGTACCGGACGATGCGAAAGATGCCAAAATCAGCGGGCCTGTAAACTACAACCTTATAGTCGCACGAATGCGGCTGGCTGTGTTCGATTCAGACGCGCGAAGACCTTTTCAATCAAATTCGCGACACATCGGGGCTGTGTCGAATGTCGACGGAGTCATTCAAATCCGCTTGCTACGCGTGCAGTTCCGGGTGCACAGGGGAACAGCTGGCACAGAACCGCGCCCGCAGGAAGCGGACGCTAAACCCGCTCAATAATCGCCGCGATTCCTTGGCCGACGCCGATACACATAGTGCAGAGCGCATACCGCCCACCGGTCTTGTGAAGTTGATAAAGAGCCGTGGTAACCAGCCGAGCCCCGCTGGCTCCCAGCGGATGTCCGATGGCGATGGCTCCTCCATTGGGATTGACGTGCGCGGCATCGTCCGCCAAACCTAGGTCGCGTGTGACAGCCAGAGCTTGCGCTGCGAAGGCCTCGTTCAATTCAATGACGTCCATTTGCGCGAGTTGGAGGCCGGCTTTGGCGAGTACTTTGCGCGTGGCGGGCGCGGGGCCCATGCCCATGATGCGCGGCGCGACTCCGGCGGCGGCGGATGCGATCACGCGGGCCTTGGGAGTCAGACCGTGTTTCTTGGCCGCGGCTTCTGTAGCGAGTATCAGCGCTACCGAGCCATCGTTGACTCCGGATGCGTTGCCGGCGGTCACGGTGCCGTTGGGCTTCACCACAGGCTTCAGTTTGGCCAGAGTCTCGATGGTGGTGTCGGGACGGGGATGCTCATCGGTATCGAACTTCTTGGGGTCGCCCTTCTTCTGCGGAATCATCACCGGGATGATCTCCGAACTGAAGAAACAAGCCGCGTGCGCTTTGGCCCAGCGCTGCTGGGTGCGATAAGAGAAGGCATCCTGATCGGCGCGATTAACGTGGAATTCCTCGGCGACGTTTTCGGCGGTTTCGGGCATGGAGTCGACGCCATACTTGGCCTTCATGGCGGGGTTGATGAAACGCCAGCCGATAGTGGTATCGAAGATTTCGGCGCTGCGGCTGAAGGCGGCGTCGGCTTTGCCCATTACGAAGGGCGCGCGCGACATGCTTTCGACGCCGCCCACGATTATGAGCTCGGCTTCCCCCGACTTGATGGCGCGGGAAGCAATGCTCACGGCGTCAAGACTCGATCCGCACAGGCGGTTCACAGTGCTGCCGGGGACCTCCTTGGGCACACCCGCGAGCAGCAGGGCCATGCGGGCAACGTTGCGGTTGTCTTCGCCAGCCTGATTCGCGCAGCCATAGATCACATCGTCGAGGGCTCCCCAATCGACGCCGGGGTTGCGCTCCATTAGCGCCTTCAAGGGCAGGGCCGCGAGATCATCGGTGCGGATGGCCGATAAAGATCCGCCGTAGCGCCCGATGGGCGTACGAATTGCGTCGCAGATAAAAACTTCGCTCATAAACGTTTGGATGATGGTGAGGTGCCTGAAGTCGCTATTTTAACGGGAAACCCGCCCTGCTGGTCAAGAGTTAGCCGCCGTCAACTACTTCTTCTTTCCCGCCAGTGCGTCAAGCACTAGCTCAGTCATGCGCTTCTCGTATTCGGCGGCGGCCCAGCCGCGCTCCTGGACCAGGTCTTCCCACGTGCGGAGCGAGGTTAGGGTCCACAGGAGATCGGCGGCAACGGTGGGGCTGAGTCCGGGCTTGAGAGTGCCCTCCTTGGCCATGCGGTCGACGATGACGCGGCAACCGTTGAGGCGGTTCCGGAGGCGGTCCTGCCAGGATCGCTCCGCTGCTGGATCACGGCGGCGGACGGCTTCCACGGCGCGCGCCGGGGCCCACAGTGTCGGATTCAGCCGAGCTTGCAGCGACACCATCATGCGCACCGCGTCCAGGCCCGATGGCGCCTGCTCGATCTTGCGAATTTCCTCAGGAATGCCGCGCTTTTCATCGAGGTGGCGCACCAGCGCGACCAGCAGATCGGCGCGATCGGCAAAATGCAGGTAGACCGCTTGCCGGGAGACGCGCGCTGCTTTGGCGATGGCGGCCATGGTGACGTCGGCGCCGCCGCGGCGGACGATTAGTGAGAGCGCACAGTCGAGGATTCGGGTTTTCGAGCTGGAACTTGACATGGTGTCAACTATGCCGTAATCTGTGATTGACAGCATGTCAAGTATAACAGAAAGGAATGAGAGACATGGACAAAAAACAGGAAGAGGCGGCCATTACCGCCCTGCTGGACGCGTTTGTCGAGGGATGGAACGCAGGGGACGGCGAGGCCTGCGCCCGGCCGTTTGCGGCGGATGCGGATTTCGTGGCCGTGACAGGACTTCACGTGCACGGACGAGAGCTGATTGCCGCGGGGCATAAAGAGATCCTGGCGACCGTTTTCCGCGGCGTGCAACTGCGGCCAACGGTGAACAGCATCCGTTTTCTGCGGCCGGACGTGGCCGCCATGGACGTGACCCTTCGTTACGCGGGCGACGGGCCGTTCGGGATTCCCGAGACCTCGCTCGGCCTGGTGGCGACCAAGGATGAAGGAACCTGGTCCATCGCGTTATTCCGCAACCTGGTGCCTTTCGAGAGGCCCTTGGGCGGCCCGCTGGAACGCGAGTTGATCGCGTCGGCGAACATTCAATACCGCTAGTCAGTTTAGCGGCCGCCACCGGCCTCGAGAACCGTGCCCGTTACATACGACGCGGCGGGCGAAAGGAGCCAGAGCACCGCCTCGGCGATTTCTTCAGGCTGCCCGGCGCGCTGCATGGGAATCGTGGGGGCGAGACGCTGGGGGCGATCGGGGACGCCCGCAGAGGCGTGGAGTCCCGTTTCGACCAGACCGGGTGCGACAGCGTTGACGCGAATTCCTTCGCTAGCGACTTCGCGCGCAAGTCCGCGGGTGAAGGTGTCGATGGCGCCTTTAGACGCGGCATAGTGGACCCATTCGCCGGCGCCGCCTACGCGCGCGGCTAGCGACGAGATGTTGACGATAGCTCCCCCTACCCCGCCGTGACGCGTCGACATGCGACGGACCGCTTCACGGGCGCACAGCATTGCGCCAATGACGTTCACGCGAAAGACGTGTTCCAACTGGGCGGCGGTGACGGCTTCGACGCGACACAGGCCATCCACCACTCCAGCGTTATTCACCAGCGCACGGACGGTGCCGAGTCCACTTTGGGCTTCGTCGAAGAGGCGCAGGACATCGGCTTCGACAGCAACATCCGCTTGCAGCGCGCACGCGCGGCCTCCCGCCTGGACGATTTGGTTTACCACAGCTTCCGCCGATGGGCGGTCTTGCACGTAGTTCACCGCGACGGCGAATCCGCGCGCGGCTGCCAGTTGAGCGGTGACGGCGCCGATACCGCGACTGGCCCCGGTGATGATGATGGCGCCAGGCTCGGCAGGTATCATGCGTGACCAGACAACAGCATAGCGAAAGCGAGGGAATCCGTGGCACGATGTAACACATGGGTGATCACGCGGGCTGGAAATTGACGGGAACTTACTTTGAGGCGTGCAACTGCGAGACGGCGTGTCCGTGCGTGATGATGAGTCCGCCTACTACCGGCGAGTGCACGGTGCTGGTAGCCTGGCACATCGACAACGGCGTGTTCGGATCCACCAATCTGGATGGGCTGAATGTAGTGCTGGCGGCACATGCCCCCGGACACATGCTGCAAGTGAAATGGAACGCAGCGGTATACCTGGACGAACGCGCGACCGCGGAACAGCAGCAGGCGTTGACGCAGATCTTCGGGGGCCAGGCGGGCGGAGTTCCTGCCGTCTTGTGTTCGTTCGTGGGTACGGTTTTAGGCGTGAAGGCGGCAGGGATAGAATACCGGTCCAAGGGCAGGCAGCGTAGTATTTCGATCCCAGGAGTGGCGGCTGCTGAGATTGAAGCGCTGCTGGGGCAGGGCGAAGCCGAGGTGACCATCCGCAATCAGCCGATCGCGGTGGCGCCGGGGATTCCCACGGTGGTGGCGAAGTCGAAGAAACTTTCTTATCGCGATTACGGCTACGATTGGGAGATCAGCGGTAAAAATGGTTTCTATTCGGCGTTCCACTATTACGCTTGAGAGTGCAAGATCGCGGCCATGGCGCGGGCGAGAGTGGCTGCCGGCGCCGCGTCCGCTGATCTTGCGCGCCACGCGACGAAGCCGTCGGGCCGCACCAACACCGCGCCTTGTGGACTGATGCCGTAGGCGTCGCAGAAATCCGGGTGCGCGATCTGCCGGACGTCGATGCTCTGCGAACGCGCGGCTTTTTGCCAGGCTGCGCCATCGGCGCCTGTGAGAAGCACGAAGTTTCTCCCGAACAGATCGAGTGTGGAAACGTTGGGTTCCAGCCACAAATGCGGGGCCCGGGAACCGGGCTTGCCTTTCGATTCACGCGGGTTTTCGTGCGCGCGGCCGTCGTCGCCGGGATCGGGAATCACGGCCGATGAATGGTAGCGATAACCCAGCTCGATATTTAAATCGTTTTCAAGAGGCGGCAGATCAGCGGTGATCAGATACTTGGCCTCCCGCGTGACGTAGCGCATGTAGGCCTGCTCGGCGGTAA
>Ga0105248_10002360_pt1 | contig 20965 bp, 29 predicted proteins | sample KBSS34metaG_FD_81524 | JGI IMG/M metagenome (GOLD analysis project Ga0105248, IMG submission 81524) | Switchgrass rhizosphere microbial communities from Kellogg Biological Station, Michigan, USA - KBS S3-4 metaG | ecosystem: Host-associated > Plants > Roots > Rhizosphere > Soil | place...
GCCGGCGCCGGCCATCGCGACCCCCGGCCACCGCGAGGCCATGGCCTATTTGCGCAAGCAAGGCGTGAAAGTCTAGGGCCGCCGGCCCTAGGAATTATGCGTTGACATATAGGGCCATTGGCCCTATATCACCCATATCGCCATTTCCGGGGCCCACACATGACCGTCAACTACCGCAAGCAGCGCGAGCGCTGGAGCTTCCATTTCGAGGTGAACAAGCAGCGCCACGCCGGCTATTGCCTCAACCTGGACGGCACGCCGGCGCGCAACCGCAAGGAGGCCGAACAGGCGGAGGCGCGCGAGCGCGTGCGCGTGGAGACGCAGCCGGCCGCGCCGGCCCACACCACCGCGGGCGAGACGCTGGCGCAATCGTTCGCCCGCTATGTCACGGTGTGCGCAGCCAAGCGGCTCGCCAACTTGCCGAAAATCAAGGGCTACACGGCGGAAGCCATGGCGCATTTCGGCGAACTGACGCAATCGGCCACCATCGGGCCGGATACCTGCTGGAAATGGATCAAGGCCATGCAGGACGCGCCCGTTACCGTGTGGATCGGCGGCCCCGATGCGACCCGCGCCCAGGCTAAGCAGCGCACCACCAAGACCATCAAGCGCGAGCGCTCGCCGATCACGATCAACCACCGACTCAAGGCGCTCAGCGCCGCGCTCAACTTGGCCTATCAGACCCGCAACGCGCTGACCGGCCAGCCGATGATTCCGCACAAGCCCAGCGTGCCGATGCTGGACGTGCCGGAGCGCCTGCCGCAGCCGCTGAGCAACAGCAACCGCGACGCCATCACGGAGGAGTTGCGCAAGACCGCGCCGCACGCCGCCGATGCCGTCACGCTCGCGTCGCATGTCGGGCTGCGCTTGGCGGAGGTGCTGGGGCTGACCCTCTATCACGTCCGCGACCTGGACAGCCTGGGCGCGATCCGGCTGGACGCGGAGGAAACCAAGGGCGGCCGCGACGCGCGGCAGCCCGTCAACTCGGTCGCGATGCCGGTGCTGCGCCGGCTGATCGCGCAGGCCAAGGAGCGCGGCAGCAAATTCCTGATCACCTACGCCATGCAGTCGCGCGACGCGCGCGGCGCGCTGGTCACCACCTGGGTGCCGGTCGCGAGCATCAAGACCGCGTGGAACAAGGCGGCCGCACGCTTGCAGATCGACAACCGATTCCACGACACCAAGGGCAATTTCTCCACCAACTTGGCGCGCGTCGCCAGCGGCCGCACCGTGCAGCTTGCGTCACGGCACAAGAGCTACAAGACCACGGAGAAATACCTGTCGCTGGTTGACCCCGACATGGCGGCCGCGGTGGAGGCCATCGCGACGCTGGGCGACGCCCATGCGGACCCGCAACCAGCCAAAAACCGCAACCAAAAACCGCAACCAGCCCGAAACCGCAACCCGGCCGCAACCGGCGGGAAGCCTAAACTGGTAATGATTTCAAAGGGTTAGGTTGGTAGCGGCGGAGGGATTTGAACCCCCGACCAAGGGCTTATGAGTTTGAAGCTTGGCCTAATAAACCCAATAGAATCAACAAATCGAGGATGTCAAAAAGGGCCAAAAGGGGCGTTTTCGACCCCAGAACCGCAACCAAAACCGCAACCAGATTTCGGCCCGCCAAGGGGTGCCCGCTAAGCGATTTTCGACCCTGACCCAGCACCCCTTGCAGGCGCCCGCCTGATCGCCGCCCGCTCGCGGTGACAGCAAAAGGGGGCCGCTATGGCCCCCTGATGCTGCGTGCGCTGTGCGGCGCTCCTAGGGGCCTTGCGCCTTTCTTTGCTCCGCCGCCAGCATGCCCTGCGCGGCGTTGGCCGGCGCTGTCTCCGTGCGGTGCCATGCGCCATCATCTCCGAAGCACGGCGGCCACAAGGTGAACGCCATGCGCTCGTCAAAGCGCACGATGGCCGGCAGGCGCTTGGCCTCCAGGAACCGCATAAGCTGCTCGCAGCGCCACGCGTCCGGGTAGGCCGGGTCAACCCACACCTGGAGCACGTCGAAATACTGGCGCGGCTCGCCCGGCCGATCCGCCGCAATCGTGTCGGTGAGCGCGTCCACCACGTAGTGGCAATGATCCGGCCGCGGGAAAGCGAACCCGGCCAGCCAGCCGCATGACCATGCAGCACAGCTTACCGGCCGGCGCGGATAGATCGCGCAGCCCTTGGCGTGGCGCTGGTGCTTGCAGCGCTTGTTGGCCGGCTTGCGTAGCTCCTCCACCGGGACAAGGCGGCAACATAGCTGGCAGTCGCCGCAGCGCCGCGGCGTGTCCGTCAGGCGGCGCATCACCTCCTGGAACGTTGGCTGGAGCGCCGCGCCCTGTTCTTTCTGCATCAGCGCGCAACCTCCAGATTGCCGAGGCGCGCCGCAATGTCGTCCAGTTTGCGGTTGATCGCGCGTAGCTCGTCGCCGATGCTGCCGCCGTCGAGGCTGTCAAGGCGGGTTTCAACACGGCCGAGACGTGCGGCCACTTCTTCGTCCAGGCGCCGCACCGTCGCGGTCAGTGCGCGCATCTCGATGATCATGGTGTTCTGCTGTTGCAGCAGCAGGGTCAGGTCCGGGTCGGCGGTCATCCCGCGGCCTCGCGGCGGCCGTCGCGGATCCACGTCAGGATCATCTCAACCGCCATGCCGGGGATGCGCCGGTCACCCGCCAGCCAGCGGCGCACCGTGCGCGGGTCCACCGCCAGCCAGCGCGCCGCGGTGAGTTGGTTGATCCCCAGCCGCTCCAGCGCCTCGCGCAGTTGATCGGGCGTCATGTGCGATTCTCCTCTAGCGCCTGGACCCGTCGCCCAAGCTGCAACAGCGCCACCCGAATGGCGTGGATGTCGTCGCGCATGATGATCACCATGTCGTGCAGTTCGCGCAGGGCGCCGCGGTGATCTTCCATCTCGGCACGCAGCGCCGCCTGCTCTGACAGCACGCGCTCAAGCTGCCGCGCGATAAACTCAAGGGTTACGGGCTCGGTCATATGCGATTCTCGGGCTTGGTCGTCATGTGCTAGCTTATAGGACCGCTGGCCCTAGGTGTCAACGCTGGCCAGCGGTCCCGCAAGCGCCGTGCTAGATGGTGAACGGGTTGCGCGGCGTGGCCGGCACGTTGAAACCGCCGTTGCGCGCCGCGCAGGCAATCAGCCCGTCCAGCGCCGCCGACGATCCGGCGAGGGACAGCCGCACGTTGACCGGCTGTAGCATCAAGGTGCTGGCGCGCTGCAACCCGGTGAACGTGGCTTCGTTGCGCATCAGGGGAATCAGTATCTGATCCCGGCCGATGACGGTCGCGGTGCCCTGGTTGAACGGCAGCGCGTCCACCCAGGCGGCCACCGGATAGGCGGCGCCCACCGGCAGGCTCCAGGACGGATGCGCCACCGACATGGAAAATTCCAGGTTGCGATTCATCCCGAACGCCAGGACGTGGCCGCTGGTGTATTCCATCGCGACGGCGCAGATGCTGAAAGCGCCGGTGGTGTCGTCGGCCTGGGCGTAGCCCGTCCAGCCGCCGGCACCGAACCGGGTGCCGGCAATCTCATAGGCGGATACGGGGGCGGTGAAAACGGCGGCGCTGAGCGCCACCGCGAGTGCGAGCTTACGGATCATCATGTCTGCCGGGCCTCCTTGGTGCCCTTGCTGCTGTGGATGGAATATACAGGGCTGCCGGCCCTGTATGCGTCAAGCCTGCCCGGCGTCGTCCGGGCAAGCGACCTTGTTCACGCGGTAGAATTCAAACGCGCGCCGTTCACCGGTCGCGATTTCCTCGCCTGCCAATGTGACGATTGCAGGAATTGCGTGCGCGTTGATTTCGACCACGCGGAATCTCCGCCGGTCGCGGTCGATCCATGTGTCGCCAACGCGCAGCGCGCCGGCTTCCTTGAACTGCATGCCAAGCTCCTATTCTGTATGGGGGTTAGTAGTTGGCGCCGGCCACACGGCGGGCGCGCTCCATATACTCGTCGCGCAATTCGCGATACTGCGCGGCCCAGGTGATATTGAGCCGCGTGCCTTCCTTGGCCACGAAGGTAAGCGCCGCGCGGTTGCACCAGCGCGCCATCTTGACGTTGTGGCGAATCATGTAGAGGGAACCAATCATCTTTGCCGGGCCTCCTATTGCCCTTGCGGTAGCGGTTTGAGAGGGCGCGGCGGCCGGATCCCCAGGGGCATCCCCCAGTTCACCGGGCGGGAGTTTAACCCGCCACCCTCTTGACGCAGAACATAGGGCCGATGGCCCTACCTGTCAAGCGGTGATTTGCGGGCTACCAGCGATAGAGCCGCAATCCGGACAGCGGCGGCAGCAGGTAGAGGACGAGGATCACCACGAGCAGGATCCACAGGATATTCGGGGCGGCATAGGGAATCGGGCCGCGAAACGCGCCCAGCAGCAGCAGGATCACAACCACGATCAGCAGCAATTCCATGGCAAGCCTCCTCGGCCATCACCGCGGCCGGCGCCCCACCACGAAGCCGACGAACAGGCCGCATACCGCCGTCGCCGCTCCCCAGATCGCACACGCAAGGCTCCACGCCTCGGGCGGGCACGTCATCCCGCAATCGGCCAGCCGAACACCCTCCAGCCCAGCAGGAACAGCAGCACCCACAGCAGCAGGTTGCCGCCCCACACCAGCGGCGTGCCAAGGGCGGTGCGGTTGGTGTAGGCGCCGAACAGCAGCCACAGGATCATCAGCAGCCAGAACAGAAATCCGATGGACATGATCTGCTCCTTATGCCGGCGGCGGCGGGCGTTGGCCCGCGGCGAGCCGCAGGTGCTCATCTAGCTTTTTCTCGAAACGGTCGATCACACGCAAAAAATCATCGCGCCGGACATAGTGCGCGCGCACCTCGTTCAAATCGCGCGCGTGCTGCTCGATCCGGGCGGAGAGCAAGCTGTATACCGCCCAAAGCGCGGCGATCCCGATGACGAGCGCGCCGACAAGCTCCGCTTGTTCCGGCGTCATCCGCGCTCATTTCGGCCCAGGCATTACCGTCGCCGCAGGCGGCTCGTAGTCGGCGGGAAACGCCGTGTTGCCCTCGGCTACCCATTTCTGATAGGTGCGCCAGTCGGCGTTGCGCTCGTCCTCGGGAATGAACGCGCCGTCGCTGAGACGCTGCACGCCGATTTGTGTAAGCTTGTAGGCTTCGGTCATGATCAGATCCCCGCATCCGTCGTCCAGTGCACGCCAATTAAATTTCCAGGGACGGACCCCGATGCAGCATTGAACACCAGATTAAATCCCGTTGATCCTCCAACATAAGCAGCAGTTCCCGTACAATCGGTGGTAGTATTTACGTTGCGTGCCTGTGCATTGACAGCGTATGGATTGTACAGAAGATACGTCGGCACGACGCGCATTGGTGGCACCATCGGTACAGTATTGGTGTACATTCCAACCAACGCAGCGACCGTCTGTGAGATGCAAAACATGCCTAGATTACCAGCGTTCTGCGCCGGTGCTACACTATACTCAAACGACTTCTGATAATGCCGTCTGCACGCTTGCAACTCGCTCTCGAACGGCCGGCGCTCGAACGGCGTCGCGAAGCTGCCGACTTCAAGCTGCACGTCGTCAACATAGAAGCTGTCGTCGGCGCCTGCCGTACCGACCGGGGTGAACTGAAACACGACGGACGCTTGCGTCGCATTTGTCGGCACCGCAATAGCCGATGTGATGACGGTGCGCGTCAGTGTTGTCGTCAGTGTGATCGGTGTCGCTGCGATAACATCGACACGTCCGGTGTAAGCAACGCTCGCGTAGCGTGCCGGCGATCCAGTGCCGGTTACCAGGAGAACCGTAAGCGCACTACCTACGGCAGAATAGTTAGCACCGCATCCCAACAGCATTGACAACGTGACAATGCTACCGCGAGCAAGCACGATTTCATCGCTATCAAGCGGAAACTCGAGCAGGATCAGACCCGTACCAGTCTGACCAGCATTGCGAATGACGCGACCGGCATAGCGCGATGGAGAAACGCCCAACGGCACCTGGGACACGGTGACACTGTTGTTGGCCGTGTTTAACCACCAACCGTCTGCGGTGTAAGCGCCTGCTGCGGCATTGATGGCTATGTTCGCGCTCCCGCCCGCGCCGCGCTGCCACACCTCGAAGCCGCCGTTACGGCCGAGGATGTTGCGATAGTTTAGCTGCCCGCCCGCGCCGCCGCCGCTGCCGATACCGATGAGAATCGCGGTGATCGCCTCATTGGACAGTCCCGCGCCGCTATCCCATGTCACCGTGACCAGCGTATTAGGCGCGCTGTAGGCCACCGCGCTGATCGTGCCGCTGATGGTGCCCGGCGTCGGCGCCACCGCGCGCACGCGCATGCCGACACGGTAGTATGCGGACACGTCCGCGCCGTCGATGCGGAATTGGTTAGCGGCGATATAGGTCGCGGTGTAAACGCCGTCGCCGTCGCCAAACTCTATCCACCCGGTGGCGATGCTGTTCGCCATGGCGCGGATATCGGCCATGATTTGGCCCACGTTGTCGTTGATCTGCGCGGGCATGTAGATGGCTTCGCGCCAGTCGATTGCGCCCAGGACAACCTTGTTGCCGCCGGCCGTGGTCGCGTAGAGGGTGACGCCTTGACCGGGCATTTTCAGGCTCCTATGGACTGCGGCGCCGGGCGCGCGGTAAAATGGGTGATAGTCCGATTTGCGCCGCAACAGGTGGAGAGATGCTGAATACCATCCCGCTCAACATCATTCGATTTACGGCCTTCTGGTGTGGCTTCTTTCTGTGCCGCGCGCTGGATGACCCGCCCAGCGGCAATTTCTACCTGCCGGCGGTGTTCGGCATGGGTTTCGCCATCGCGGCCCCCTATGCGTTCCTGACGCTGCGGCGGATGGTGTTTCATCGCTGATCCGGCAGCGCTTGGTCGCCCTGCCGGCCAAGCTCAAGAAACCGTGTCGCCATCATCCGGGCGCGTGGCGAATTGGGGATTTGCCCCGCCATATCGCGGAGGATGCGGATACCATCGGGATTCGAGAATGCGTCCGCGAGGGTGGCGTAATCGGCCCTCGCCACGCGCTCCGCAAAGCGCGTTGCACCCGTGGCGAGCGCCGATCCCCGCGTGAGGTTCGCCGTATCCAGCAGCGTTGACACCCAGTTGCCGCCCAGGTCGCGCGCAAGCTGGCCCCGTGGCGCGGTGCGCGATCCGATGGCGGGAATGCGGCCGGTCTGCGCGAACGCATCCAGCATCCGGCTCCAGCCCGTCCATACCTGATCCGGGTTTTGCCCGTTGGCGCGCGCCATGCCGCGGATGATCGCCTCGGTGCGCGCGGCTGCGTCGGGGTTGCCCATGAGCGCCGCCCAAAACTTTCCGGCCGTCATGGGGGCATCGGGGGACGTAGCGGTGCGGCCGGCGGCCTCGTTCAGATGGCTGCGCAGAAGCGTTGCACCAAGATCGCGCGCCGCCTGCGGTTGGTTGGACATCGACAATTCGCCAAACACGCGGTTGATCTGCTGCGGCGTGACGCCCTCGCCGGTGAGGATTTCGGCCTGTTGCGCAAGCGTCGCCGGAACACGGGTGGTTTCCGTCACCGGCGCCTGGATATTGCCCATCACGTCCGGCTGGCGCACCGCATCGACCCGCGGGGAATTGGTGCGGAACAGATCCTGCGCCGTGCGGAAATTGGGATTCAGGCGCTCCAGCGTTTCGGTGATTTCGTCCACAACGGGACCGATCACGCCCTGCTCCGTCGCGGTCATGGCGCGCGGCGGCACGACGGTTGCGGTCTGCCCCGGCGGGCGCGGATAGATCCCATTGCGGGTTTCACGCGCCAGCATTGACACCGGCCCCACGTTGACGGTGGTCCCGGAGCTTGCGCTGATCAGACGGTCGCGCAGATCCGTAAGCGCGCGGCCGATTTCGCTATCCGCACCGACACGCGCGACTCGGTCATTGATGTTCCGGATGATCGGATTGAAAGCGCCCAGCGGGACTTGCTCAGTCTCGGCGGCGCTGTAGTACGGCTCCGATGCGCGCGAGCGTGCGGTGCGTGCTTCCCCGATGACGTTGCGCGCGCCCTCGCTGACATCGCGCACGACATCGGCGGCCGCGCGCGGTGGGCCGCCAACCGCCGCAATCGCCTGCTCCGCGCCCTGGACCGTGGGGGCGCTGCGGTTGGCGATGGCCTGCGTTATGGGGCCGCCGGCCCTGGTCGCGGCAACGTCGGACGCGAGCCCCTGGAGCGGTGCTCCCGCAGATCCCAGCGCCTCCACCGGCAGCAGCGTGCCGGGCGGTGCCGCATCCATACGCGCCTGCGCGCGCGCCCAGTCGGCCGGCGTGATATCGCCCGCCGCCTCGCGCACGACGGCGGAGGGATTGGCGCGGGCAAGCATCGGGGCGTTGATCCGGCCCATGGTCAGCAGCCCGGCGACGCCGCCGACGACGGGATCGACATAAGGCCGATAGGCGGGCGGCACGATCTGGTGCGACACGTCGGTTGCCCCCTGCGACGCTTCGCCGCCAAGCAAGCCGGTGATGCCACGGCGCACCAGCCCGCCGGGACCGGCGAGCATGGCCGGCACCGCCCATTCGGCCCCGGTCCTGGCGTAGCGCCCCGCGTCGGTCTGCGGCTGATAGTCCAGCAGGCCGCTGACGCCGGGGATCAGGCGCGCGAGATTCTGGATATCCTGCGAGGTGCCTGGAGCCTGCACCGGCGGCACCGCCCGGCGCTCGCCCGTGATCTGAGTCGATAGCGTCTGCTGCGGCGCAATCGACGGGCGGCCGGCGGTGGGGAAAAACGGGACGGCGCCTTGCGGGATGTTGCGCGACAGGAAGTTGAGCAGATCGGCCGGCATGCCGGCCAGCGTCGTGAGGGCGCTTGCACCACCGCCGGCAGCGCTCAGTCCGACATCGGCCGCGGTATCGCCCGCGGAGGCGGGTGGCCGGTTGGCCTGCTCGCGCAACCGCGCCATGGCGTCCAGGACATCCTGCGGCGCGGTCATGGCGTCCTCCCGGCGCGCGAGCGCACGGCAGTCGTTACGGCGTCTCGCTGGGCGGCCGTCAAATGATCCCAACTGTTCACTAGGTCATCCAGAACAGTGGTTGGTGCCATCCCGATCTGCTGCGGCGTCAATGGCGACGGCCCAGGCGGGCGCGGTGGAATAGCGGCCTCGTTCCGCGCCAAGGGCGGCGGCGGGGGCGGCGGCGGAGGCGGCGGGCGCGGTGGTGAAGCAGCCGTGGCCGGCTGCGGGGCCTGCACGGGCGCCGGCATCGTGAGTTGCGGCCCAAGCACCACGTTCGGATTCAGGTTCGCTGAGCGGATCAGCGTTTCTTCGCCGCTGCGCAGGTGGTTATAGCTTCCGATTTGCGCCTGCACCCGCGTGCGGGCTTCCTGCATGATCGCTTGCCGGCCCTCCTCGCCTAGCGTTGCGCCACCTTGCAGCACGCGATTGATCAGCCCTTGCAGATGCTGCGGGATGCTTTGCGTCTGGTTGACCATGACGCTTTCGCCCTCGCGCACCACCGATCCGGGATCCAGGATCGTCATCAGGCCGTACACCAGATTCAGATCGGAGGCGGCGGAGGTGCCGTGCCGGGCCGTCTCCATTGCGGTGAGCACGTTGGCAACCCGCAGCGTATTTTTCACCTCGGTGTTGCCCAGGAACTGGCCGCGCAGTTCACGGGCCTGCGTGATCTGATCGTTTGACGGCCCGGCCAGCAATTGGCCCGGCGGGCGGCGCAGCACAAGGTTGGCATCGCCGGCGGGTTGCGGCAGCGCGACGGGAGCCGCCGCCCCGGTGCGATCCGGAAGAAGCGCGCGCACGTCGGGCGCTGCCGGTGCTGGCGCCGCCGCCTGCGGGGCGGGAGCCTGCGCCGTCTGCGGGGCGGGCGCTGCCGGCGCGGCTGCCGGCGGCGCGGCCGCCTGTGGGGCGGGTGCACCCGGCGCCGCCTGCGCCGCCTGCGGAGCGGGCGCGGTGCGCTGGCCCGGCATGATCGGCGTAAAGCGCGCGCCGGGCTGCGAGGCCATTTGGATGCCCTGCTGAATGATCGCGTCAGCACCTTGCGGCAAGCCGCCGGTTTCAAACTGGCCCATGGCGGTGACCACGGCCTGACGTGTCGCAGGGTCGCGCAGGTTAATCGGCGTATTGGGATCCTGCGCACCGGTCGCGCGTGCAATCGCGGCCGCGTAGTTGGTGAGGCTCGCCCGCACCTGCGGCGACGCGCGTGCCGGGTCATAGTTGGGGCCTTGCGCCCATGTCGTCGCAAGCTGCGTGGGCGTGACGGTGCCGTTGGGGAATAGCTGATCCATCTGGAGCACGGAGCGCGCCACGCCTTCTTGCGGCGTCGCGAACGCCGGCGCCTGTCCGCCGGTGATGCCCCAGGACAGCCAGTTGTTGTTGCGCACCCCGATAGGCCCTTGCGTGCCGCCGGGCGGTGTGGCCGCTGGCGCCGTACCGGGGGGCCCCTGTGCAGGTGCTCCCCCTGGCGCGGCACCACCTGCCGGCGCGCCGCCTGCCGGCGCTCCACCGCCCGGCATGAGCGCATCGCGTGCGAAGGGGCCTTGCGGCGTGGACACGATGGGATCGCGCGCAAGGTTGATTTGCGTCGGATTGCGCTCCGGCGTCGTGGGGATCCCCGTGGTGGGGTCGCGGTACCACGGCAGCCGCGCATCAAGGCCGGCAGCCCGTACCTCGTCCGCAGACATTGGCGTTGCCCGGCGAAGCTGCTGCTGCACGATGGCGGTTGCGACGGTGGGGCCGGCCGCCTCGTAAGCCTGCCGCATCGGCCCCTCCGGAACCGACGAGAGCAATCCCTGCCATGCGTTCTGCTGGCGCGCCTGCTGCTCCAGCGTCGCCTGCTGCATGCCGCCCTGGATGCCCTGCTGATAGCCCGGCTGGAACGCGGCCAGCGCCTGCGGCAGCAGGCTGGGCGACGTTGCCGGCCGGCGCTGGCCGGCGGCAATCAGGCCCGTGCTCAGCGCGTTGAGGCCGGACCACAGCCCCTGCTGGCGGATCGCGGCGGGATCGAGCAAGCCCTCCGGTGTCGGTGGGCCAACCGCAGGGGCTCCGAACAAGCCGCCGCCGCCGAACAGGCCGGGATAGATGCTGCCGAGAAAACCCAGGCCGCCACCCATCTTACTTCCCTCCCCACACGCCGCCGCGGCCGAACAGCGAGCCCAGGATGCTGGCGCCGGCACCGGCCAAGCCAGCTCCCGTCATCCATGGGTTGCTGGTCTGCGGGATGTACTGCGTTCCCTGGCTGCCGTAGCTGCCGCCGCCAACCGTGGCCATGAACTTGCCCAGGTTGTTCCAGCCCGCGTTCTGGCCCGCGTCATAGCGGCGCATCGAGTCCTGTAGCTCCTGGCCGGCGTAGCCTTCGCGCGCCGCGCCGATCTGGCCCATGGACTGCAACGGGCTCAGCCCGGCGTTGACCATGCCCGGCGCTGCGCCGGCGGCTGCGATCTGGTTTTGCCGCTCCGTGGCGTAATTCTGATAGCCCAGGTTTTGCGCGTTCGATGCCCACGCATCGGAGATGGCCGCATCGCGCGCGCCGGAGATGCCGCGCCCGGCGCCGGCGAACGCCGAGTCAATCACCGGCTGCGCCTTCTGCATGGTGTTTTGGAGCATGCCCTGGAATGCAGGGTTGCCGGCGTTGAGGTAGTCGCCGCGCAGCGTCGCGTCGGTCTGCGCCATGGCGCCGGGCAGCAGGTTGTAGATGCTGCCGCCGCCGGAGATGTTGTTCCACATGGTGTTGGCCGCGTTTTCGCCGCCAGCGAGCGAACCGGCCGTGGTGCCCGACATGGGCACATAGGTGGCATTGGGGTAATAGCTGGGCTGCCCGCTGTTGAGCAGGTTCTGTGCGGTCTGGAACCCGGTTTGCAGGTAGGGCTGCTGGGCCGCCCACGGCGAGGTTTCAGTCTTGCCTACCTGATAGTTGGGCTGATCGTCGCTGCTCATGATATTGGCGCCTCAAGAAATAGGGCCTGGACGACGAAGCGATCACGGAACCTGCGTTTCCAACCGGGGCGCGCGCGCGGCATGACGATGCGCACGCAGCCGCGCTCCTTGCCCCACGCTTCGATGGGTGCCAGCGCTGCATCCCAGTCCGCCTTGCCGGCGACAAGCTCCAGCCGCAGGCTCAGCGATTGGTCGCCGCGCTCCTTGACCACGCTCACCGCGCACACCGCGGTGATCGGATCGCCCTCAACCCACAAGGTCCAGGTGCCGCGATAGAAATGCTCGAATGCCTCGCCCGGCGAGTGCGCCCAGTAGCGCTTTAGTCCGCCGATGCTGGCGAGCAGCGGCAGGATCTGCGGCCAAAGCTGCACCACCTCGTCCAGCAGCAGGATGCGCGGGCCGCTCATGACAGCATGCCCCCGGACGCACCCTTGAGCTTGTTGCGCGGGCGCGGCGTGGGCTTGGGCGCACCGGCGAGCAGGCCCTGCACCTTGGCCGGATCCAGCTTGCCGGCGTTGGCCGCGTCCAGCAGGCCGGGATAGCGGGCAATCGCGGCGCGCGTCAGCACGCCCTCGCCGGTCTGCAATGCGCCGATCTGATCGTCGGGGCCGGGCGGGTCGATGGCGCGCAGCATGCCGAACTGCGCCGGAGTGATGTTGGCGCCGGGCGCTTGCGGCGGCATGACGCTGCCGCCCGCCGCGAATTGCTCGGGGTATCCCGTGCGGTTCCGGCCGCGCAGGTAATCCTGCATAGCGTCCTGGATCATCTGCTCGCGCACACTAGGCGGCGGCGGCTCCATCGGCTGGTCGTTCATGTACGCGCCGCCTGCCGGCGTATCGCTCATGTAATCGCGGGGTAACACGTCAATTGGCGGAAATTCGCGGCGCGTCGGCATGTTGCCCGCGGCCCTGGATACAATGCCGCCCGCGGCATAGCGCCCCGGTGGCGCGCCGATCATCCCGCCGCGCGCATACTCGCCCCCGTCGTTGTCGCCGCCGTAGCCGCTGCTGCCGCTGACATCGCCGCCGCGGCTGGCGTCGGCGCCTTTGTCGCTGGCGCTGCCGGTGCTGCCGGCCGCCTCGCCGCCCTTATCCGCCTGCGCTGCACCCCAGCCGCCCGCGTCGAAATCGCCTTTGCCGGCGGCGGTCGGATCGACTCCGAACAGGCCGCCGAAAAAGCTCGATGTCGGCATCGGCGCGTTGGGATCTTCTACCGGCGACACCACGGCAAGGCTGGCATTCCAATCCGCAAACCCAGGGGGATAGCTGGCGGACGGCGGGCTTCCGACCGTCGCCGGGCCAACTGGCGCATTGGCAGCGAGTGCGCCATATCCCATGTCGTTGTAGAGCCCCGGCGGCGCGGCATTTATGAGCGCATCCTGCCGCTCGCGCGCCGTGGGCACGCCGAACAGGTGCGCGAGGTTGATATCCGTGAACGGAACGCCGATGCCCGCCAGCGCCGCCGCAGCAGCCGAACCCCACGGATTGACCGTGCCGGGCAGGCCGTATTGGGCGTTAGTCGCATTGTAGCGGCTCGCATCGATGTACCCGCCGAGCGCCCCAAGTGCAGTCCCGGCACCGGGAAACGGCACGGCTGCGCCGGCCAGCCCGAGCCCCGTCGCGAACTGGCTGTTGATGTCCACCGGCGACTGCGAATAGACGCCGGGATAGCCGCTGAACGTCAGATTGCCGCCGGGGTCGTAGACGCCGCCGCCCATGCCGGGATTTGCCTGACCCGGAGATGGCCCTGGCCCCAGGCCACCGGGGCCGCCGCCAGGGCCGCCGCCGCCGGGTTGCGCGCCGCCGGGGTCGCTGGGGTTGGGTGGCGGCGTCCGCGCCACGATATCCTGGGGCGTCACCGTGGGCGCCAGCGGCGGCGGCGGCGGTGCCGGCGGCGGCAGCGCGGCCATCAGATCCGACATGCGGAACTGCGGGCCTTCCCACCAGTTGAGCCCGCGCGGCGCGCCCGGCACGCTGCCGTAGTTGGGATTGAGCAGGAACGCCATCGCTCACACCCCCGCGATCTGCCAGCGGAACGTGCGATCCGCCTGGGCATTGTTCGCGTGATTGATCGTCACCGCGCCTTGCGTGCGCGTCGTGTCGTCAATCCACCATGTGTTCATCGCGGCCGCGGCGTTGGCGGTGCACGGCTGCGGCACCAGCAGGGACGTGCTGGTGATGCGCTTGTCGATGAACGTGGTGGACGCAACGCCGGCCGCGAACGTGCCGAGAAAGGTTTTCTCGCGCGCCCACAGATCGAACATCGCGTTGTACCAGCGGCGCAGCGCCTCGCGGATCGCGCTGGGATCGTCGCTCGTCGCGTCGGTGGGCGGCGGTGCAACGACGGGATTGGTCATTCGCCACCTCCCCAGCCAAGCAGGCCGGCACCGCCGGCGGGAATAGCCCACGGCAAGATTGCGCGCAGCATGTCTGGCGACGTGGCGCCGGCGGGATCGAAGGCCGCATGCACGGAACGAATCTGCTGCGGCGTGCGCGGAATGAACACCGTCCCCTCGTCGGCAGTGTTCCGCAAAATCACGCTATCTATGCGCGGATTCTCGCTGAATGCCGCGCGAACGCGATTGCCGTATGGGCCAAACTGAACATCAGCGGCGGGCCGCCCGCGCAGGTTCATTTCTAGCGGGCGCTCAAGACGCAACCTGACGGGATAAACAGCAGCGCTGCCGCCGCCGATGTCGCTACCGAAAGCGCGAGCAAATCTATTCGCGACATCCACGCTGTCGGAAAAGAACCCGGCATAAGGGTTGTCTGGGCTGTCAAAATATCGCAGTTCCTCGTAACGGCCCGGCCGCACCATTTCGCCCCGCCAGTTGAATGCCGGCGTCTGACTCGCATCAAATGGATAGGCCCCCTTGAAGGCATCAACCGTGAAGCCTTGTTCTCGGGCGCGCGCGAGACGGCTCGCCGCGTCCATCGGGAGACGGCCAGGGACTCGCCCCGTGCTCATCGCAAAGCCGATCAGCGGATCGTCGGGGCCGATATTGCCCCACAGTTGCCCCGGCGGCGGCATCGGGCGTTGTGCCATCCGCTCCGCAAACGACGGCCCGGTAAGCCCGAGAGCAGCCAGCAGCCCAGGCGCTGCGCTCTGGCCGCCCAGCATCCCAGGTTGCAGATAATCGCGCGGGTTCTCGCCCAGCATGCCGCGGCCATAGAGGGGAGGATCTTCCATCGCTACCGCCCGCGCCCGCAGGTTGGATCGGGCACGTCCTGGCCCAGCGCCTCCAGCCAGACATGGGCCGCTTCCTCGGGCGTCACGTCGTTGCGCGGAAAGCGGTTCGCGAGCTTGTACATTCCCTCGCGGAACACCTCCCAGCCCGCGGCCTTGGGGTCCAGGCCGGTCTGCTGGCGGTAGAACGCGAGCGCCGCGGCGACGTTGGGGCCGGGTACATCGAAAATGTCGATCATGCGTAGCCCTCCGGGCGCAGGCGCACCTCCACACCCTGAAAGTTGCTCCAGCTAGCGCCGACGCGGGCCTTGACGCGCGCGCTCATGAACCGCGCCGAGACGCGCTGCGGGCACACGCCATCGGCCGCCGGCAGCGTGGGCGACGTTGCGACGCCGGCTTGGTTGGGCGTGTTGGTCCACACCACCTGCGCCGACAGGTCCGCAAGGTTGGCCACGTCCGCTATCGGCCGCACGCCGCCGCAGAACAGCCGGCGGCCGAACGCGCCCAGCACGGAGCCGTCTATCTGGCCGGTGTCTATCTCCGGATCCAGCGGCGGACCGGTGAAGTAATTTAGCTTGTGATTACTGTCAAAGTAGCCGATGAGCGGCGTTCCACCAGTATAGGCGCGGCTGTCCATCGGGAATGACAGTAAATCCACCGGCGTGCCCAGCACGTCCAGCCCGTCCGTGGTGTAGCCCAGCGCCATCAGCGTGGGGGCGGCAAACTCGCCCGGTGCGGTGATCATCGCGGCCGGGTCAAGCTCGGAGAACGCGCCGATGGCCCAGGCATAGGCGAGGATCGTGGTGCTGTTGCCGGACTGCGTGGGCAGCATCCACAGCACCAGCTTGCGCTCCGGGTCCTGCATCGCGCAGATGCGACTCTGCCAACTGCGCGAGAACAGGGTGCGGATGTACAGGTCCACCTTGTTCTGGCCGATGGGTGCGGCGGTGGTGCCGTCGAATGCGTAGACGCCATCCTCGGCAATGAACAGGGCCACGGTCTGGCTGTTGCTCACCGCCACCGGCATCACCGAGAACGGCGCCATGCAGCCGCGGTTTTGCACCGTGCCGACATAGCGGAACACCAGCGGCGGCTGGGCATACTCGACTCGGAAAATCGCGGTGTCGGTGAAGCTGGCGCCGGCGGCACCGCCCACCGGGCCGATGAGCCGCTGCACCCAGCCGCCGAAGGGCAGGATGTTGCGGTCGCTTTGCTGCTGCGAGGCGCTGCCGGTGCCCGGCGTCGGCCATGACGTGTGATTGTTGTAGCCGGACCATTGCTCGCCGTTGGGATAGATGGTGCCGGCCACGTCGAGGTGGCCCAGCACGACAAAGCCGGGCTCGCGAACGCAGATATGCTTGGCCTTGGGCGGAGAGCCGGCGAGGTTCGCGAACGCGGCCGACACGTCAAGCTGGAACACCTGCACCGGGTCCGCGAGGTTGGTGCAGATGACGTATTCACCGAACTGGCAAAACTCCCAGTTGCCATCCACCGGCGTGGAGTAGACGGCGCCGCTCACGTCCAGCCACGCGCCCGCGGTGGTGAGCTTGTAGAGCTTGGTCTGCGTCGCCGCGAAGATGGCGACGTTGCCGGCGAGCGAGCGCGCAGCGAACGAGCCCACGCAGCGCGCCGGCAGCGCTGTGCTGAAGGGCTGCGGCCCAGGCCATGGGCCATAGCTCACGGACGCATCCGGGCCGCTGGTGCGCGGATAGCAATTCTGCGCCTTGGCGAGCCCGCGGTTGTAGCGCGGACGGTCCGGCGTCCACTCGGGAAACGGCACCATGCGGCGCACCAGCGGCATGTCAGGGGTTCCCGCTGTCGTTGCGCATGACGAGCGGCGCGCCGGAGAACCGGTCGCGCTTGTCGGATTTGATCAGCCCGCCGACTGCGCCGGCGAACAGCGGCCCGAATTTCGCTAGCTGCTCGTCGTCCTGGATCACCAGCGCCGCCTCCAGGAGCGAGCCGTAGAGGTAGACGCCGGGCACGTTTTGCATGATCCAGTTCGTATCGGCGTCGGCCGCCGGCAGCGTCAGCGCTTTCCAGTAGAGAACCTTGGCGGTGTAGGTGCTGTCCGGAGACGGGCCGAAAACGATGTTGCTGCCTTCGATGGTGTAGGCGCTGGGCTGCCCGTTGCTGCTGCCCACGTATTTGGCCCAGAAATCCATCGGCGGCAGGAAGTTGAGCGGCCGCACCGGCGCGCCGTCGAGGTAGACGCGGCGCATCGCGAGATAGCCGGTCGGCAGCGCCACGGCCTGCGCGGTGGTGAGCACGTCGGCGGTGGTTTCCATGCAGCGGATGCGCACCGGCTCGCTGGGAAAGCGTGGATCGTCGCTGCCGTAGTGGATGCGGCCGTGCGCGAGCGTGATGAAATACTCGGTCTTGTACGCGGGCGTAAAGTCGCCCTGGCGCGACAGGAAATCGTCAATCGCGGTCTTGATCCCGCCTACGGTGTCGAGCGCCATTAGGTGGAACCCCGCGGGGGTTCTGTGGGATTGCCGGCGGCGGGGGCGCGCGCCGCTTTCAGCGCCGTGATCTTGATCCACTGGACGAGGGACAGGCGGCTGCCGCGCGCGGCCTCCTCCAGAATCGCGCTTTCATCCGGCGTCAGCGGGATATTGATGGCATCCGGCATCAGATGACTCTCCCGATGGTCAGGTAACGGAAATCGGGATCGCGCAGCGCGCGGCGGCGCAGATCCTCGTTGCCGCGCTTGAACGGGTCCGCGCCGTATTTCTTGATCATCTCGAAATGCGCCACCACCGGCACGGTCATGACGTGGCGTAGCTCGCGCGACTTGCTCCAGCCGCCGGTATCGGCCGACTCCTCGCGCGCTCTGGTGATGGCATCACCAATCGGCTGGCGATATTCAATCGCAAACGCGCGGTCAGCCTCGCTCCAATGGAACCACTCCTCCATTCCGTCCGGGTGGATTTCAAGCAGGCGGCGCATGGGCGGCTCCGGGTGGTGCGCGGGGAACCTGGGAGACGTGGTTCCCCGCGCGCGGCAACGTGCGGGCTAATCCTGGTGGGGGATTAGGAGCAGTCCGCGACGATGCCGGAGCCCTTTTCGTTGCGGGCCTCCAGCGTGTACTCCGTAATCACCATGCCCTTTTCCGCATCGCCGGTGGCGGCAAGGTCCTTGGTGAACGGCTTGCGCAGGTAGCTCAGCGCCCACAGATCGGACTGGAGAATGTGCACGTCGCGGTCGCGCTGGAACCGGTTGGGCACAACGGTGACGCTGCCGAAATCGTAGTCGTATATCTCCAGCGCGGTGGTCAGCTTCTTGTCGCTGGTGTCCTGGTATCTGGTGATATTGCTGGTGAAAGAGGAGACGATGACGCGCTGCGTCGGCCCCACCATCAGCTTGTCCGGCTTGCCGCCGTTGACCCAGATGGACTGCAAGACGGGCTTGAGCAGCGCCTCGGTGAACGCGCGCTGCGTGCCGTCGCCGGCGGCCGCGGAGGTGGTGCCGTTGGCGCCGGTGGCGCCGCGCGAGGTGTTGGTGGCGTACCAGCCGCACAGCGGGCGAAGCTGGCGCGCCACCGCGCTGGAGCCTGTGACGGGAGCCTGATTCCCGCACAGATCAAACTCCATGTCGCGGCGCAACTCCTTGTTTTTGAGGACCATCTGATACGCCATCTCGCCCTCGCGGCCGGCCTTGTCCACGGCGTCCTGGGTGCCGGAGACGATCACGGTCTTGCGGGCGATCTGGCATCGGTTGTTGACGCGCGCGGTAGGCGTCACGGCAACGAATGCCGCTTCGTCGCCTTCTAGCTGCGCGTTCTGTGCCGCCGCAGCGAGCGCTTGCGTCTGCCATTCGTGCAGCACCGCGCTCGCCTTGTTCTTGTCGATCATCCCCTGGAACGGCACCTCCACGGGGTCGATGTTGTAGATCATATCGGCCAAATCTTCGCGATTGCCGATAGCGGAATAGGTGAGGAAGGTGCCGACGATTGCGCCAGCCATGGGGCATCCCTTGTGCGGCGCGGTGCGCCGTCAACTAGGGTTGAGGGTTAGCCCTCAAACGCCCGGCAATAACGTCGGCGATTGCGCGCGGACTGCCGGACTTGAGAGCCGCTTTCTTGGCGGCCTCAAATCGCGCATCAGATCCGGTTCCGTCCTGGAGCGCCCCAGCCTTCATGACCCGTGTCGGAGTCGGTGCCTTCTTCTTTGCCTCAAGCGCTGCGCGCGCTGCTTCCTGCTTGTCGTAAAGCATCGCCTTGCGCGCCGTCATCACGGCCACGGGATCGACCACCGCCTGCAAAATCTCGGGCCGGTATCCAAGCCCCAGCAGGTAGTGGGTCAACTCCGCATCGAACGCTTGCCATGCCTTATCATCGTGCAGGTTCAACTCGCGCCGCACCGATTCAACCATCTTGGCCTTGGCCTGCTCCAGCGCACCGTTGTGCAAGCGCTGCTGCTCGGCCTGAATCGCCTGGATGGTCTGCACGCGCTGCTCATACTGCGCGCGCTTGGCAACGTAATCGGCCGGGTTGTCCTGGGCGAGCTTGGCCCAGTCCGTCCGATTACCTTCCGCCAACACGGGATCAAAAGTCTGGATATGCTGGGACAGAAACTGAAGCTGCTGCGCGGTTCGCTGCCGCTCGGCCGCAATCTGCGCAACCTCGGCCTCAGCCTTCTTGCGCACCTCAGCGGCCTCATTCTGTCCCCGGCGCACCGCCGCGGTGTCCTCGCTGTCACGCTGGATCAGGTATTCCTGGTCAGCGCGGTCGAGTCTGGCCCACCGCTCGCGTGCTTCCTTGGACCATGACCGCGGCGGCTCGATTGGAGCCGGAGTTGCCTCCGGCTGGTCGGGCTGTGCGCGGTCCTCACCGGTAGCCGCCGGCTCAGCCGGCGGGGCGGTGTCGTCAGCCTGCGGGGCTGACGGAGAGGGTGCGGCAGTATCACCCGGCGCGGGATCGGCGCGCAGCCGGTCGGTGATAGCGGCGGCAATGGATTGGGCGGACTGTCCGGGATCCGGCGCGGAGGGTGCTGCTGGCGCTGGGTTATCCATAGGGGTCCGCGGTTTTGGCCTTCTGCTTGCGCTCTATCTCGGCGGCAGCAACCTTGCCGGTCCTGATATACGCCGCGAACATGCCGCGGAACGTCTCCATATTCTTTAGCAATTGCCAAACCGCCTCGCGCATTTCCGGGGATGAGTGGCCCTGCTCGTCACCGTTTCGCCAGCGCTTGACGCATTCGGCCTCCACGGCCGCGAACGTCTCCACCACCAGCGGGTCATCCAGGATGGCCTGGGCGCGGTGCGCGCGGGCGATGGCTTCCTCGGCGTCCATCACGGCGAACCTTTTGGCGAAGCAGGGGCCGGCATCACCGCCGGCTCACGTCGTCGGCGTCATCGACCCGGCCCCTACCCGCGCGCGCTACTTCTTGGGCGCGGCGCCCGGTGGGCCAGCGATGGGATGCGTCGGCGCGTTGGGCGGCGCCTCGTCCACCGGCTTGACCTTGACCCAGGTCACGCCATAGCCCGGCGTGTAGCCCACGACGTAGACGCTTTCCGTAGGCGGCACCATCGGGGGCGTCGGCACGGGCAGCGGCGCGCCGCCCCAGTACCCCGGCGGCGGCCCACCGGGGGCAATCGGGTGCGTGGGCACGCCCGGACCCGGCCAGATCACCGGCGGCAGATAGATCGGGTGCGTGGGCACGCCCGGCTCGATTGCATCCGGCGGGATCACAATCGGGTGGCCTGGGATCGGGGGCGGCAGCGCGATGGGGTGCGACGGGTGCCCCGGCGAAATCGCATCCGGCGGGATCACGATGGGGTGCCCCGGAACCGGTGGCGGCAGCACAATCGGATGCGTCGGCACGCCGGGGCCGATGGCGCCGGGCGGGATCACGATGGGGTGCGAGGGATGGGGCTGCGAGCC
>Ga0105248_10002363_pt1 | contig 20948 bp, 11 predicted proteins | sample KBSS34metaG_FD_81524 | JGI IMG/M metagenome (GOLD analysis project Ga0105248, IMG submission 81524) | Switchgrass rhizosphere microbial communities from Kellogg Biological Station, Michigan, USA - KBS S3-4 metaG | ecosystem: Host-associated > Plants > Roots > Rhizosphere > Soil | place...
CCCAGCGCCGACGTCGAAGCAGACATCGTCGACCGCGACGACACCGCCGTAGCGGACCGTGAGCCCACGCACCGACAGCAGGTCCGGCCGCCCCTCGGCCGGACCCGCCACGGCCACGGCCGCGGCCGGCGCGATGCCCGAGACGGCCTCGCTCACCCCAGCAGCGCCGGCGCCGGCGCTCACGCCGGCGGCGCCGGCGGTCGTGGTCGTGGTTGCGGTCGTGGCGACGGCGCCGACACCGGCGAGCGCCGGCCGGCTGGCGGCGCGGCGTTTCTCCAGCAGCTGGTGGTGAGGATGGTGCACAGTTGCTGGCCCACGATGGGCAGCGTGACGAGGACGTTGTACTTGCCGCTCGACACCACGTTCTGAATGAGGCCGAACTGCCGCGTCGGGTCGAACTGGGAGTCGAACGTCGTCACCGTGGCCCCGTACTTCTTGGCCACTTCCTCGACGCCCTTTTTCTGCTGAGTACCGGTCGGCAAGCTGAGACCGGCGGAAACGAAAGCGATCTTGAGGCCTGTCTTCGGCAGCTTCATCGGCGTGCCGGTACCGACGTCGATGGACACCGTCGCGCCCGAGGTCTGTTCCCACCCGAGCCGCTGCTGGAACACCCAGCTGCGGCGATCGCGATGACGACGATCGAGGCGACGGTCAGTAATCGGCCGCTCCGGAAGGTCATATGGTCCCCCTCGCAGGTTGTGACTCGGCGCCGTGATCGGCACAACCTAATGCCGTTCGTACGATAACGCAACGTCTGATTATCAGGATGGTCGGTCGTCGCGGCGGTTCGACCGCGTCCGGCGCGGGTGCATGGTGCAGCGCCTCACGCGACGGGCGCGGATCGTGCTGCTCGCCGCCACCGGGGCGGGTCCGACCGAGATCGCGAGGGTGGTGGGCTGTTCGCTGACCACGGCCGGGCCACCCGGCGGAGGCCCTGGACCTCGCCGAGCCAGCCGTTCGCCTTCGCCTCGGCGATGCGCTCTCGAAGGTTCTCGATGATCGCGGTCAGCCGGGGTCGTGCTCCCGGGTCGAGCCGGAGGCTGGGGCAGCGGACGCAGGCGTGCTCGTGTTTGCAGGGGGTGCCGTAGGGGCGGGCCGCCGCGCCGGGGCGTCTGGGTGGCGCAGCGTCCACCATAGCGCCGCGTCGGGCGGGAGTTCTCCGATCTCGGCGAGGTAGAGACGCAGCCAGACGAACGGTTTCGAGTGGAGGTGAAAGACCTTCGCCTTTGGCCTGTCGCAGCAGGCTGATTGTAGCTGGGGCAGCCTGACCCGGATGTGCCGGGGAGGGTGGGAGCAGCCCCGACAAAGCCAGGACGTGCCAGTACTGCCAGATGGTGCGAGTCTGGCGAGCGAGTTGGAGAGGAGTACGCGAGGAACCGACGTCTACGTCCTTTCAAAGGGAGAGCCGGCTCGAACCTGGTGGATAGGGGCCGGTCGCGGCGCGCACCGAAACACCCGCCTGCGTGTGAGGGAACTTCGGGGAGGTTTGAAACCGCCGATTCGGAGGCCACGGGGAAGGTCTGCGGCGTACCTGTGGCGAGGCCGCTGGGACACAGTCGGGCTCCTCCTCCGACGAACGAAACTGGATCCTGCTCGCGGACCGCGGCTTCTACGGCTTCGCGGACTGGTGCGCCGCCGACGACAGCGGTGCCGCGCTGCTGTGGCGGGTCGGCGCGGACCTGCGCCTTCCCGTGCCGCGCCCGTTCGACGACGGCTCCTACCTGTCCGTCGTGATCGACCCGAAGGCACGATCCGGACAGGGGTCCGCTACAAGCGCACCCTGCGCATCGTGCGTCGACGGGTCAGCGCGGGATGCGCTACGACGGGCCGCCAACGATCAGGCTCGCCAGGACGATCCTGGAGGAGCAGCGAGCCGAGCGGCGCGCCGTCAATGGTCGTGCCGACGTGCCGCCGCCTGGGCTCGCGGCTCGGCGCGGCGGCATCTTGACAAGCAGTCGCAGGACGCGTTGCCGGTCGGTGATCTGGGCGCTTTTCGCGTTCTCGCTCAGCTGGCGATGACCGAGTCGAACACGCCGTGCGTTCCGACGAGAAACACCGGCTGGCTCAGCCGGGCCACGTCGAACACGCACTCGGACTTCGTGGGGCAGTCCGCGTTGGCCATGACCCACCTCGTGCTGGGCAGCGAGAAGGTCACGACGGTGTCAATCAACCCTGGGTTTCCGGTGGCCGCCCGGACCGCGCCGCCGGCGCCCTGGGAATGGCCGGCCGCGGCCACCCTGTCCACGTCGAGGTGGCCCTTGAAGGCGCTTCCGGCGGTGCCGGCTTGCGCGATCAGATAACGCGCCGCCGCCGCCATCTCGTCGCCGCTGCCGGTGTTGCGCTGGTCCGGGGCGATCACCGTGAACCCGTAGGACGCGAGATGGTCGAGCAGCGCCGAGTACTGGGTGGGGGTGGCGTCGGTCCCGTCTCCCCAGGTGACGATCGGGCTCAGGAACCCGAGCGTCGAGTAGTCGGCCGGCCGGAAAAGCTGGTAGCGCGCGCCGCGAGCCGGGTCCGCCACGACCTGGGTCGTCGTCACGTAGCGGCCGGCCGACGAGTAGTCCGCCTCCACGGGACCCGCCGGCGCGTCCCCTTCCGGGGCGACGAACAACGAGCGCACGCCCGGCTGCGCGGCCATCGATACCAGCAGGATGATCACGGCGAGGACGAGGCATGACCGGAGCATGCGCGCGGTCCGGTTCGGCGCGGCGCCGTCACCGCGGCCGGTCGACGTCGCCGGGAGCAACCGCATCGCGCCACCTCTTCCGCAGCCCGCGATCCGCGGGGCAACCCGTTGTCAACGCGCTGCCCATCGACCGGTCGAGAACGTCGGGTGACGGCAGGCCAGCGCCTGGACGCCTACCCCCGTGGGGCCGAATATCACCGTCGGGCAGGCAAGCACAAAAGCCCACGCATACTCCGGTGGCCGCGTTTCGGAACCCACAGGTTGGAACATCGCGCGGTCACCGACGGCCGTGAACTCAGGGGTGCGGCTGCCCGCCGACGGGTTGCCCGGTGCGCCGGGACGGGGCCACTGGCGCGAGCCCGAGGTGGTCGCGCAGGGTCGTCCCCGCGTAGTCATGCCGGAAGGCGCCGCGCTCCTGGAGCAGGGGCACCACCCGGTCCGCCACGTCGTCGAGGCCGGCGGGAATGACGTGCGGCACGAGGATGAAGCCGTCGCAGGCGCGGTCCCTGACGTACCTGATCATCTCCTCGGCGACGGTCGCCGGCGATCCGACGAACGTCTGCCGGCTGGTGGCCGCGATGACGAGGTCCCGGACGGAGAGTTCGCCCGCCGCGGCGATCTCGCGCCAGCGGCGCACGGTCGCCTGCCGGTCCGCGAAGAGCCGAGTGCTCGCCAGGCCCTGCGCGATCGGGTCTCCCTCCGTCACCGGGTCGAGATCCGGTAGCGGCCCGTCGGGGTCGACGAAGCTCAGGTCCTGGTTCCACACCCGTTCCAGGAAGCGGATCGCGGTCTGCCCGCTGACCTGCTCGCGGCGCACGACGTCCGCGCGCTCCCGGGCGTCCGCGTCGGTGTCGCCGAGGACGACGCCAACAGCCGGCAGCACGAGGAGCTGGTCGGGAGTGCGGCCGTATCGGGCGACCCGGCGCTTGACGTCGGCGTAGTACGCGCGGCCCGCCTCGTACTCACCGTGCCGGCTGAAGACCACCTCCGCCGCCGACGCCGCGAACTCGCGGCCCGCGTCGGAGTCGCCGGCCTGGAAGATCACCGGACGGTGCTGCGGGCCGGGTGGGACGTTGAACCGGCCGGAGATGTCGAAGTGATCGTCGCGGTGGTCGAAGGCGCCGGCCCACCGGTCGCCGAGGAACTCACCCGACGCCTTGTCCGCGACGATCTCGTCCCCCTGCCAGGAGTCGAGCAGCAGGTTCACGACGTGCAGGAACCGCTGCGCCCGCTCGTAGCGCTGGTCTTCCGGCAGAAAGCCACCACGGCGGAAGTTCTCCCCCGTGAATGCGTCCCAACTGGTCACCACGTTCCATCCCGCCCTGCCCGCGGAAAGATGGTCGAGGCTGGCGAACTGACGGGCGACCTCGTACGGCTCGTTGAACGTCGAGTTGATCGTCCCGGCCAGTCCCAACCGCTCCGTGACGGCGGCGAGGGCCGCCAGCACGGTGAACGTGTCAGGCCGGCCCGCCACGTCCAGGTCGTGGAACCGCCCCGCGTGCTCGCGTAGGCGCAGCCCCTCCGCCAGGAACAAGAAGTCGAACCTGGCCCGTTCCGCCGTCCGCGCGAAGTGGACGAACGAGCTGAACTCGATCGTGCTCGCGCACTCCGGGTCGCTCCAGACGACGGTGTTGTTCACGCCGGGCAGGTGGGCGGCAAGACGCAGCTGCCTCACCGGCCCGTCGATCGGTGCCATCGCTCGTCGCCTTCCGGTCCGTGCTCGCGCTCGTCCGCGTCCTTGCTCTCGCCGGGCAGTTCAGTCGAACCGTCGCCATGCCTCGGCGAGCAGCTGATAGGACCTGACCCGGTCCGCGTGGTCGTGCGTGATCGTGGTGACGAGGAGCTCGTCCGCCCCCGTCGCCTCGCACAGAGTCCGCAGGCCGCGCAGCACCGTCGTCGGGGAGCCGACGAACTGGGTGTCCACACGGTCGGCGACCAGGGCGCGGTCCTCGTCGGTCCAGTCGAGCGCCGCCACCTCGTCCGGCGACGGATAGGGCCGGGCGTTCCCGGACCGGATGCTGGCCACCCACGGCCCGTACCCGCTCGCGAGCCGGCGCGCGGTCGCGTCGTCCGCCGCGACGACGACGTCGGCGGACACCATGACGCGCGGCTCCGGTGACGCCGCCGACGGCCGGAACGCCGCCCGGTAGGAGCCGATCGTGTCGAGGACCGCGGACGGGAAGATGTGGTAGCTGGCCGCGAGCGGCAGTCCCAGCTCGCCCGCCGTCCGCGCGCTGCCGCCCGCGGTCGCGGCCATGATCCACAACTGGAGGTCGGAGCCCTCCACGACCGGCGCCGAGAGGCCGACCCCGTCGGCGGAGCGGTAGTCGCCGGCGATGAACGCCTGGATGTCGCGGACCAGCCCCTCGTAGTCGTCCGCAGCCCCGCTCCGGTAGCCCACGACGTCGAGCAGGAGCCGCAGCCGGTCGGTGTCGATGGGCAGCTTCGTCGGTGCCGGGATCAGCAGGCCATTCGGCGCGGCCGCCCGCGCGCCGGTGACCGCCGGAAGGGACGGAAGGGACGGGGCCGAGGGGCCGCCGGAGCCAGCCGGTGCGGGGCCGGCCGGGCCGGAGCCGCCGACCAGCTTCCCCGCGCTCGTCCGGCCCAGGCCGAGGTCGACACGCCCCGGGTGCAGCTGCGCCAGCGTCCCGAACTGTTCGGCGATCAGCACCGCGGACGTGTAGCCCGACTGGACGGCGCCCGAGCCCACCCTGATCCGGCGGGTCGCCGCGGCCACCGCCGCGATCAGGACCGCCGGTGCCGACGAGGTGTAGCCCGGCGTCAGATGGTGCTCGGCCAGCCAGTACCGCTGGTAGCCGAACTGTTCGGCCTTCCGCGCGAGATCGATCGTGTTCCGCAGCGCCTGCGCGGCCGTCGAGCCGGAGACCGCCGGTGCCAGGTCGAGAACGGACAGGGGAATGTCACTCGTCGGGGGCATGGCCGCCACCGCCTCTCCTGTCGGGATGATGGTGTCGCGGGAGCGAGCCCGGGGCCGTCGGAAGCGCGGCCAGCAGGTCCCGCGTGTAGGGGTCCGACGGATGGTCGAACAGCTCGTCCGTGTCGCCGGCCTCGACGACCCGACCGTCCTTCATGACCAGCACCCGGTCGCTGACGTACCGGATCACGCCCAGGTCGTGCGAGATGAACAGCATCGCCACGCCGAGTTCGTCGCGTAGGTCGACCAGCAGGTCGAGGATCTGCGCCTGGACGGACACGTCGAGAGCCGACACGGGCTCGTCGCACACCACCACCTCGGGCGACGGCGCGAGCGCCCGCGCGATGGCCACCCGCTGGCGCTGGCCGCCCGAGAGCTCCCGCGGCCGGCGGGCGAGCACGCCAGCGGGCAGGCCCACCAGGTCGAGCAGCTCGACGACGCGCCCACGGCGGCGCGGGCCGCGCGGCACCCCGGCGGCGGCGACCATCTCGCCCACGACCCGCTCCACCGTGTACCGGGGGTCGAAGGAGCTCAGCGGATCCTGGTAGACGGCCTGCATCCACAGGCGCATCGGGCGCCGGTCACGTTCCCGCACGCCGCTCCAGGGAGCGCCCCGGAACCGCACCACGCCCCGGTCCGGAGTGACCAGGCCGAGCACGACGCGGGCCGCCGTCGTCTTGCCCGAGCCGGACTCACCCACGACGCCGAGCGTCTCGCCGGCGTCGAGCTGGAACGAGACGTCACGCATGGCGTCAAGCCAGCCGCCGCCTGGCATCCGGAACCGCTTGGCGATGCCCTCCACCTCGACGACAGGCCTCGGCTCGCCCGGAGTTCGCCCGCTTGGCGCCGATCTCGCCGCCGCCGTCGTCACCGGCGCCCCCGTCGCCGTCGCCCCCGTCGCCGGTCCGGTGGGCGTCGGCGTGGACTGGGCCGGCGCGGGCACCGGGCCTCCGGACGCCGCCGGGAACGGGGCCGCGGCCGACGGCGGCGCGGGCTGGCGTGCGCCCGGATACCAGCACAGCGCCGTGTGGCCGGCCTCGCCGGCGGGTCGCCCCGGTGGCTCGGGCGGGTCACCGGGGTCCGGCAGCCGGTCCCGGCACCGCTGGTCCGCCAGCGGGCACCGGGCGGCGTACGGGCACCCGGCCGGACCGGGTGCCGGCCGCGCGACGGCGGCGGCGAGCCGCCGGCGGTCCCGCGCGCGGCCGGTCGGCACGGCGTCGAGCAGCGCGCGGGTGTAGGGGTGGCGCGGGCGGGCGAGCACACTGTCCGCCGGGCCGCGCTCGACGATCACCCCGTCGAGCATCACGGCCACCTCGTCGGCGAGCCCGGCGACGACGGCGAGGTCGTGGCTCACCAGCAGAACCGCAGTCCCCTGCTGCTTCAGACCCGCCAGCAGCCGCAGCACCCGTGCCTGCACGGTCACGTCCAGGGCCGTCGTCGGTTCGTCGGCCAACAGCAGATCCGGCTCCGCGGCGATCGCGGCGGCGATCAGGGCCCGCTGGCGAAGCCCACCCGACAGCTCGTGCGGGTACTGCCGGGCCCGCCGGTCCGGGTCGGGAATCCGTACGTCCGCCAGCAGCGAGCGAACCCGTTCGGCCGTGTCCGCCCGACTGGTCACCCGGTGGGTCCGCAGCGTCTCCGCCACCTCGGCGCCCACCCGCCGCAGCGGGTCGAGCGAGACCAGCGCGTCCTGGTGCACCAGTGCGATCCGCCGCCCCCGCACGGCCCGCCACCCCGACTCGGTCAGACCCGCGAGGTCGATGCCGTCGTACTCGACGCGGCGGGCCCGGACGGCCGCCCCCGCCCCGGCGAGCCCGATCAGCGTCCGGACCGTGACGCTCTTGCCCGAGCCGGACTCACCGACCACGGCCAGGCAACGACCACGCGCCAGCTCGAACGACACCCCGCGCACGGCGCGCACCGGCGCGCCCGCCGTGCCGAAGGACACCTCCAGGCCCTCGACCCGCAGGAGCGGCGCTGGCGTCGGCCCGGCCGCCCTCGCCGGCGCCTGCTCGGCGGGCGGTGCCGACGGCGACCCGCTCACCGGAGCCTCCCGCCGCCCAGGCGAGCCTGCGCGCCGCGGCCCAGCACGTTCACGGCGATCACCGTGACGGTCAGCGCCAGGCCCGGGAAGACACCCAGCCACCAGGCGACCGAGAGGAAGTCACGGCCCTCGGACAGCATCGAGCCCCAGTCCGGCTCCGGCGGGCGTGGGCCCAGGCCGAGGAAGCTCAGCACCGACGAGGAGATCAGCGCGCCGCCGAACCCGACCGTGGCGAGCACGAGCAGCGATCCCAGGGTGTTCGGCAGGACGTGTCGGAGGATCAGCCGCCACCGGCGAAGGCCAGTCCCGACGGCCGCCTCGACGTAGCCCGACCGGCGGACCACCATGGTCTCGGCCCGTACCACCCGCCCGTACGGCGGCACGAAGGCGACCGCCACCGCGATCATGACCTCGACGGTCCCCCCGCCCAGCACCGCCACCACCAGCAGGCCGAGCAGCAGGGGCGGCAGCGCGAGCAGCACGTCCGCGAGCCGCATCAGGACCTGGTCGACGACCCGGCCGCCGAGCCCCGCGGCCAGGCCCAGGACCGCGCCGCCGCACGCCCCGAGCACGGTCGCCCCGAACCCGATCAGCAGCGCCGAGCGGGTGCCGAACACCACCCGGGCGTAGACGTCCCGGCCGAGCTGGTCGGTGCCGAACCAGTGCGCCGTGCCCGGGCCAGCCAGCGCGCCCACGGGGTCGGTGGCCGTCGGGGACCGGGATGTCAGCAGACTCGGGACGGCCGCGGCGAGCACCACCAGGCCGAGCACGAGCGCCGCGAGGGCCACACCGACCACGCCGGCCCGCCCCCACGGCGCGCCGGGCACCGCGCCCCACGCGCGCGATGCGCCGGATCCGCCAGGCGCCCCGCGCGCGCTGGCCACGGCCGGCGCCACGGCTCCGACCGCGGCCAGCGACGCGGAACCGGCCGGTGCCTGCGCAGGCGCCTTCCCCGTCGCGGGCTCCGGCCGTGCGCCGTTCACCGACCTGGCCGCGCCCGCCGTCACACCACACCCGCCGCGGTGCGCAGGCGCGGGTCCACGACGACATAGACCAGGTCGACGACCGTCGACAGCACGACGAACACCAGCGCGGAGAGGACCACCACGGCCATCACGACCGGCATGTCCCCGTCCTGCACCGCCGCGAGCACGAGCGAGCCGACGCCGGGCCGGCCGAACACCGACTCCACCGGCACCGCTCCCCCGAGCAGGTTCCCGGTCAGCCAGCCCGTCAGCGTCACGAGGGGCAGCGCCGCATGGCGCAGCGCGTGGCGCGCGCGCACCGCCGTCTGGCTGAGCCCGCGGGCACGTGCCGTGACGACGAACGGTTCGCGCAGCGCCCGCTCCAGCCCCTCCCGCAGCACCTGCGAAAGCACGCCGATGATCGGCAGGGCGAGGGTCAGCGCCGGGAGTACCAGCGCCAGGATCCCGTCCGCGCCGGCGACGGGAAAGATCTGAAACTGGAACGAGAGCAGCGTGAGCAGCAGGATTCCCAGCCAGAAGGGGGGCACCGAGACCGCGGTGAACTCGCCGAGGGAGACGGCCGCCCGCAGCCAGGGGCGCCGGCCCGCCGTCGACACCGCGATGGCCGTCGAGACCAGCAGGGCGAACGCGAGGGCGGCCAGCGCGAGCTGCGCCGTCGGCCACAGGCTGTCCCTCAGCAGCGCCGAGACGGGTTGCTGGAGTTGGTACGACTCGCCGAGCCGGCCGCGGGCGAGCTGACCGAGGTAGTGCCCGTACTGCGCGACCAGCGGCCTGTCGAACCCGTAGTCCTCGCGGATCTGCTCCCGCACGGCCGGGGACGCCGTGGTCATCGGGCCCAGCAGGCGGGACACCGGGTCGCCGGGCAGCAGCGCGAGCGCGGCGAAGGCGACGGTGGCCGCCCCCAGCATCACCGCCAGGGCGGACGCCACCCGGATGGCCACCGCCCGCGAGGCCGCCACCACGATCCGCCGGCCCCGGCCGGCGGCGGGCGCGTCACCGATCGCGGTCGGGCCGTCCAAGCCGTCCGCGGCGTCCGGGGCGACGGCGGCGTCCGGGGCGACGGCGCCGGACGGCGGCGCCGGCTCGCGCCCCGTGCCGGCGGCGGAGGTCGCACCCGCCGGGGCCGCGAGGTCGGTCGTGCCCGGCTCGGCGGAGATGGTGCCCGACGCGTCCCCGGGGCGCCGGGCGAACGCCGGGGTCATGCGCGGTCGAGCCAGGCGTCGTGGAAGAGCGTCCAGGTGTTCGGGTCCAGGGCGAGGTCCCGCACGCGCCGGGAGCTTCCGATGATCGCCGTCTCGACGTACATCGGCACCACGGCGGCCACGTCGACCACCTTGTGCTGGACCTTGCCGTAGGCGTCCGCGCGGACCGCCGGGTCGAGGCTGGCGGCGCCCGCCGCCAGCCAGGAGTCCACGTCGGTGTCGCGCAGGAACGAGGCGTTCTGCCCGGTCGGTGGCCCGCTGGCGCTGTCGAAGAACAGCCGCAGCACGTCGGGGTCGAAACGCGCCCAGGCGAGGTCGAGCATGTGGAACTTGCCCGAGTAGGCCTGGGTGGTGTACTCGCCGATGGCGAAGGACGGATGGGTGACCTCCACCCCCAGCTTCGCGAGGTCCTGCTGGATCGCCTGGGCGAGGACGTCACGCTGCTCGCGCACGTACTCCCGCGGCGGCGCCGGCCAGACGACGGTCAGCCGGCTGCCGTTCCTCGTGCGGAAGCCCTGGCCGTCGCGGCCGGTCCAGCCCGCTTCGTCCAGCAGCTCCCCCGCCCGCTTCGGGTTATAGGGCCAGCTTTTCTCGAGACTGGTGTCGTACGCGGGTGTGCTGGGTGACATGGGGCTCCAGGCGCGTTGGTACTGGCCGAAGTAGACCGTTTTCACGTCCTGGTCGATGTTGATGCCGAGCTGGACCGCGGAACGGACGCGCGGGTCATCGAACGGCGCCAGCCCGGTGTTCAGGTAGATGCTGTAGACGCTGCCTGGCACGGCGGCCCGCATCACCCGTAGATCGCCGTCCTTCGACACTGCTGGCACATTTACCGGAGGCAGTGCGCGGGCGACGTCCACCTGCCCGCTCGAGAGCGCCCCGACCCGGACGGAATCCTCGGGAAGAATGCGGAACGTAAGTGTGTCGAGATAGGCGGGCCCGTCGTGCCTCGCGGTCTCGGGCGCCCACCGGTATGCCGGGTTCCGGGTGAGCACGACGCTCTGGTTCTTGGTGTAGCTCTTGAAGATGAACGGGCCGGAGCCGACGTTCGCCGGGCCGCCGGCACACAGCTTGTCGGCATTCACCGTGAGCGCCTTCGGCGAGTAGAAGCCAAGGTAGGCCGTGCTCGCGGCCTGGAGGAACGGCGCGAACGGCCGGGAGAAGTCGACCTTGGCCGTGTACTGGTCGAGCAGCTCGGTGCCGGCGTACGGGCCGAGCAGGCTCGCCGCGTACCGCGACTTGGTCGTCGGCGCCACGATGTGGTCGAAGTTGGCCTTCACCGCCGCCGCGTCGAACGGCTCCCCGTCGGTGAAGGTGACGTCGTGGCGCAGGTGGAAGGTGTACGACGTCAGGTCGGGAGCGGCCTCCCACGACGTCGCCAGCCAGGGATGGAACTGGGCCTTCGCGTCCACCGAGACCAGCGAGTCGAAGACGTTGCGGTCGATCTCGGCGGTGATGTCCTGGCCGCTGACGTGCGGGTCGAAACAGGTGGGCGCCGTGTCGATCGCGTACGTCAGCGAACCGCCGGATATCGGCGTCGAGGAGCTGGGGGCGGCGGATCCACCACCGCAACCGGCCAGCGCGAGGACGGCCGCGACCAGCGCGAGTACGACTGGCCGACATACCGGTCCGACCCGGTGCATGCGAATTCTCCCGTGGCTCGGCGGAGCAGGGCGAGGCGGGGCAGGGGAATACATTGCCGGGGCGCGCTCGAAGCCGTTCAAAGATTTTCTGCGGCGGCCCGGGCAGGGAAGGCACGATCGGCGCTCGGACGGTGTCGACCGGCCGCACACGGAGACACTAGGCGATGGCCAAGCCTGGCGGAATACCCCTATTACTGCTGTCGACACCCCTGAGAGAGGGGGTGCGACGGCGCGTGAGCCCTTACTGTTCGGCCACGCCGGTAGGGGCCCCCTACCGGGTCACCGCCCGGCGTACCGGTTCGCCGGGCGGGGCAGCCCAAGCTGGCCGCGCAGGGTGGCCGCCTCGTACTGGTGGCGGAAAAGACCACGCCGCTGGAGCTCGGGAACCAGCCCCCTGGTGATCGCCCGCAGGTCGCCGGGAATCGCTCCGGGCCGGAGCCGGAACCCCGCCAGCCCGGCCTCCCGCCACACGGCCAGCAGATCGGCGAGCTTGCTGGGCGTCCCCACGAAGACCCGGGCGTCCGAGACCAGCTCGGCACCCGCGAGCGTGTCCAGCCGCCCCTTGCGCCCGGCCGCGGACGGTGTGTCGTCGTCCAGGAAGACCAGCAGGTCCGCGAAGATCAGCAGCGGCTCGCCGGACCGTCCGGCCGCCGCCTGCTCCGCCCGCACCTCCCGCACGACATCCCGCGCATGGTCGGCGTCGCGCGGCGTCACGTAGACCACGTCGGCGGCCCGGGCCGCCAGCCGGAACGGGATGGCCGCGTGCGCGAGCGCCATGACCGGCGGCTGGCCCTGCGGCGGCCGCGGCGTGATCGACGGGCCCCGGACGTGGAACCAGCGGCCCTCGAAGTCGATGTAGTGCAGCTTGTCCCGGTCGATGAACCGGCCCGTGGCCACATCCCGGATCTCGGCGTCGTCCTCCCAGCTGTCCCACAGCCGCCGCACCACCTCGACGTAGTCGGCGCCCTCGTCGAACAGGTCGCTCATCAGCTGGACCACCTCGGGACGGTGGCGGTCGGCGAGCCGCAGCTCGGGGAGGTCGCGGCGGCCGAAGTGCCGTGCCTCCGATCGCCGCGACGAGACCAGCGGGCGCAGCCCGGCCCGGCCCGAGCTGACGTAGTCCAGAGTGGCGATCGCCTTCGAGGTGTGGAACGGCTCCGTGTACGTGACCGTCACCGTCGGCACCAGGCCGACGTGCCGCGTCAGTGGCGCGACTCGCGCCGCGATCTGCACCGCGTCGAGCCGCCCGCGGACCTGGTCCGTCCGGTCGTCGACCGCCAGCCGCGAGGGCTGCCACGCCAGCGTGTCCTCGATCGTGACGAAGTCGAGCAGCCCTCGTTCGGACTCCTGGACGATGTCCGTCCAGTACCCGGCGGTCAGCAGCTCGCCGGGCCGGGCGTCGGGCTCCCGCCAGGCGGCCGGGTGCCAGCCCGCGCCGTCCAGAGCGACCGCCAGGTGAAGCGTGGGCAGAGGTGGGGTTCCCATCGGCTGCTCCCGGTTCGGTGACCGCGCGCCGGCGTCGCCCGCCGCGGATGACAGCGAGGCTAAGCCGCCCGGAGGCGCCCGGGTACCCCTATCCGGCGACCGTGCGCGGACGCGCCCAACCGGGCTGGGCGCCCGCCCCTCGGCCGCGGCGGGACCACTTTAGAGCGCGCCAAGCGGCCGCTTAGCCGCGCCGGTGACCGTGGAAACGGCTCCGCAGGGACCACGAACTCGCCGACCGCGAAGGGCAGGAGCGCGGGATGTCGACGTCCTCCAGTTCCATGGCAGTGCCCGGTCCACCGGCCGTCACCGAACACTCCACGGGCGGTCCGCCGCCCGATCCGCCATCGCCGACGCCGACGCCGACGAGTGCCTGGCAGCCAGCCGACCGCGGCTCGCCGGACGGGCCAGTCGAGGCGCTGCGGTCGCTGCGCCGCGCGGGGCGGCTCGCCGCCGAGTACCCGCTCGCCGGTCGGCTGCTGGCGGAGCTGGGCGGCGGACTGGACGAGCCGGGCGACGAGTTCGTCCGCACCGGGCGGCACCTCGAACGGGTCGGCGCGGACGCGGTGCTGCGCGAGCACCCGGAGACGCCGGTCGTCAGCGTCGCCGTCACCGGCCACGGCACGCTGCGCGACCTCGTCCCGCCGCTGCACGCCGAGCTGGCCCGGCACGGCCTGCTGCTGCGCCCCTACGTCGGCGGCTTCAACGGCTACGTCGCCGAGCTCATCGACCCGGATGGCGACCTCGCCCAGGCGGCCCCGGACATCGTCGCCGTGCTGCTCACCCCGGCGATGATCTTCGAGAAGGTGGGCACACCCTGGCGGCCCGACGACGTCGCGCGGGTGCTGGCCGAGAACCTACGCCTGGTCGAGGGCGTCGTCGGCGCCTTCTGCGCGGCCCAGCCCCACGCCACCGTCGTGCTCAACACGCTGCCGCTGCTGCGCCAGCACACCGCGCAGCTCGTGGACGCGCGGTCCAGGGCCGCCCTCGGCGCGCTCTGGCGGGAGCACAACGCGGCGCTGCTACGGCTGCCCGAGCGCCAGCCCCGCGTGGTCGTCGTCGACCTCGACCCCCTGATCGCGGCCTCCGGGCCGGCGGTCGACCCGCGGCTCGCCGCCTACACCCAGTCGCACCTGTCGCCCGGCCTGCTGCGGCTCTACGCGCGGGAGCTGGGGCACCTGGCCCGGGCGCAGGCGGGGCGGACCCGCAAGACCCTGGTCCTCGACCTCGACGAGACGGTCTGGGGCGGCGTCCTCGGCGAGGTCGGCCCGGCTGGCGTCGAAGTGGGCACCGGTTACCGGGGCGAGGCGTTCGCCGCGTTCCAGCGCGTCGCGCGCCAGCTGATGGCGCAGGGCGTGCTGCTCGCGGCGGTCAGCAAGAACGACGTCGAGCCGGTGCGCCAGGTGCTGCGCGAGCACCCCGGCATGGTGCTCGGCGAGGACGACTTCGTCCGGGTCAACGCGAACTGGCTCCCGAAGCACGACAACCTCGCGGACCTCGCCAGGGCGCTCAACCTCGGCGTCGACAGTTTCGTCTTCGTCGACGACAGCCCCTACGAGGCCGGCCTCGTGCGCCGGGAGCTGCCGGCGGTCGCTGTCGTGCGGGTCGACGACGAGCCGGCGCTGCACGTCGAACGGCTGCTGCGGGACGGCTGGTTCGACGTCCGGGAGCTCACCGCCGAGGACCGTACCCGCACGGCGAAGTACCGCGAGGACCTGGTCAGGTCCGACTTCCTCGACACCTTCAGCTCCCTCGAGGACTACCTGCGCGAACTGGGCGTACAGGTGCGGCTGGCCTCGGCCACCGAGCCCGAGCTGGCACGCGTCGCGCAGCTCACCGCCCGGACCAACCAGTTCAACCTGACCACCAGGCGGCTGCAGCCGCAGCAGGTCGCCGACCTCGCCGCCGATCCGGCCTGGTCCGTGCTCGGCATCCGCGGTGCCGACCGGTTCGGCGACAACGGGCTGGTGGGCGCCGTGTTCACCCGGCGCGACGACGACCTCGTGCACATCGACAACTTCCTGCTCAGCTGCCGGGTGTTCGCCCGAGGCATCGAGCAGGCCTGCCTGACCGCGGTGCTGCGCGCGGCCCTGGCCGCCGGCGCGTCGGCGGTGACCGCCGGGTACCGGCCGACCTCGAAGAACAGCAAGGTCCGGGACTTCTACCCGCGCGCCGGCTTCCAGCTCATCGCCGACCACGGCGGCGAGTTGCTGTTCCGCCACGACCTGACCGAGATCAGCCCGCCGCCGGAGCACGTCGAGCTGACCACCAGCCTGACGGGAGCGAGCGCATGACCAGTCCTGCCCCGATCGCGAGGCGCACCCAGGACCGATGGCTGACCCATGAGCCGGGACCCGGCGGCCGCCTGCGGCTGTTCTGCTTCCACCACGCGGGCGGCGCCGCGTCCGCCTTCGCGGACTGGCCCGCCGCGCTCGGCCCCGAGGTCGACGTCCTGCCGGTCCAGCTTCCCGGCCGGGAGTACCGGGCCGGTGAGCCACGCATCCGGGACGTCGCGACCCTGGTCGACGAGCTCGACCGTCATCTGCGGCCACTGCTCCGGACCCCGTACGCGTTCTACGGCCACAGCATGGGCGCGCTGGTCGCCTACGCCTTCACCAGGCACCTGCAGGCCCACAACGCGCCGCTGCCGCGACGGCTGCTGGTCGGCGCCTACCCGGCGCCGCACCTCGGCCCCCCGTTGCGGGAGCTGACCTTCCGCGACGACGAGGACGTCGCCCGGTGGCTGGTCAGCATCGGCGGCATGTCAGCGGAGCTGCTGCGCTATCCCGCCTGGGCGGGGGCGGCGGTCGCGCTGCTGCGCGACGACCTGGCCGTCTGCCACAGCTACCGGCACCGCGAGACCGAGCCGCTGCGGGTCCCGATCGACGTCTTCAGGGGTGCCAGCGACCCGCTGCTGCCGGCCGAACGGGTCGCGGACTGGCCGCTGCACACGACCGCCCCGGCCGCCATCCACACGATCGCGGGAGGGCACTTCTTCGTCGGCGACGACCCGGAGGGGTTCTTCCGCGCGCTGCGGGCGGCGCTGCCGCCGCTGGGGACCGCCACCCGGCGTGCGGCCGGCACTCCCGTGCCGCGGTGAGCCGGGACGGAGGCGATCGGCCGTCGCGGCTGTCCCTCGACCGTTCCCGAAGGATCGTCCTCGACGAGAGGCAGTGAGCGTGCCATGCCGCGTCTGACCGACCGTAACGCCGAGCCCGAGCCCGGACGCCGGGACCAGGCCCCGCCCGAGGACGCCGTGGCGGTCGTCGGACTGGCCTGCCGGCTGCCCGCGGCGCCGACCCCCGCGGCGTTCTGGGCGCTGCTGGAGTCGGGCGGCGACGCGGTGGGCGAGGTCCCGGCGGGGCGATGGGACGCGGCGGCGTGGGCCGCCGGGCCGGCCGGCGGGCGCGGCGCCTTCCTCGACCGGGTCGACGAGTTCGACGCCGCCTTCTTCGGCGTCAGCCCGCGCGAGGCCGCCGCGATGGACCCGCAGCAGCGGCTCGTCGGCGAGCTGGCCTGGGAGGCGCTCGAGGACGCCGGGCTCCCGCCGGACCGCCTCGACGCGAAACGGGTCGGCGTCTTCGTCGGCGCCATCTGGGACGACTACGCCACGCTCGCCACCCAGCCGGGCCGGCCCACCGGCCGCTATGCGGTGACCGGGCTGTCCCGCGGGCTCATCGCGAACCGGGTCTCCTACCTGCTCGGCCTGCGCGGCCCGAGCCTCGTGGTCGACACCGCGCAGTCGTCCTCGCTGGTCGCGATACACCTGGCCTGCGAGAGCCTGCGCTCCGGCGCGTCGACGGTCGCGCTCGCCGGCGGGGTGAACCTGAACCTGGCACCGCAGACGATGCTCGGCACCGAACGGTTCGGCGCGCTGTCCCCCGACGGCCGCTGCTACACCTTCGACGCCCGGGCGAACGGCTACGTCCGCGGCGAGGGCGCGGGCGTCGTCGTCCTCAAGCCGCTGGCGGCGGCGCTCGCCGACGGCGACCCGGTCTACTGCGTGATCCTCGGCGGCGCCGTCAACAACGACGGCACCGGGGGCGGGGACGGCATCACGGTGCCGGACGCCGCCGCGCAGGCGGCGGTGCTGCGGGCCGCCTGGCAGCGCGCGGGCATCGGGGCGGACGCCCTGCAGTACGTCGAGCTGCACGGGACCGGGACGCGGGTGGGCGACCCGGTCGAGGCGGCGGCGCTCGGCGCGGCGCTGGCGGCCGGGCCGACCCGGCCGGCCCCGCTGCGGGTCGGGTCCGCCAAGACCAACGTGGGCCACCTGGAAGGCGCGGCGGGCGTCGTCGGGCTGCTGAAGGCGGCGCTGAGCATCCACCACCGGTGGCTGCCCGCCAGCCTCAACTACCAGGCGCCGAACCCGGCGATCCCGCTCGACGACCTGGGCCTGCGGGTCCAGCACGAGCCCTCGGCGTGGCCCCGCCCGGCCGACAGGCTCGTCGCCGGGGTCAGCTCGTTCGGCATGGGCGGGACGAACTGCCACCTGGTCCTCGGCGCTCCGCCGGACACCGCCGGGCGGCGCCGTGACCCCGCCGGACGGTCCGAGGCGCCGGGCACCCCCGAGACGCCCGGCACTCCCGACACGCCGGTTGTGCTCGGCGCGCCACCGGTCCCGGGCGCGGCCGGCCAGTCCTGGGCAGGCGGCGCACCCGTCACGTGGCCACTGTCCGCGCGCGGGCAAGCCGCGCTGCGCGCGCAGGCCCGCCAGGTCCACGCCTTCGCCGCGGCGCGCCCGGAACTCGACCCCGCCCTGGTCGCGGCCGCGCTCGCGCACACCCGCTCCGGTCTGCCCGACCGTGCCGCCGTCGTCAGTCGTGACCGGGCGGCGCTGCTCGACGGGCTGGCCCGCCTCGCGGACGGCGACGGCCGCGGCGGCGGGACGGACGGGACACGCCGCGGAGGCGGCGCAGGGGTCGCGCGCGGCCGGGCCTCGCGGGGTGCCACCGCCTTCCTGTTCTCCGGGCAGGGCAGCCAGCGGCCGGGCATGGGCCGGCAGCTCCACGCCGCCTACCCGGTCTTCGCCGCCGCGCTCGACGAGGTGGCCGGCGCGCTGGACCCACACCTCGACCGGCCGCTGCGCGACGTCCTGTTCGCGCCCGCCGGCTCGGCCGAGGCCGCCCTGCTGGACCAGACCCGGTACACCCAGGCCGCGCTGTTCGCGATCGAGGTGGCGCTGTACCGGCTGGTGCGCGGCCAGGGGCTCGCCGCGGACTACCTGATCGGCCATTCGGTCGGCGAGCTGGCCGCGGCGCACCTCGCCGGCGTCCTCGACCTGGCCGACGCCGCGACGCTGGTCGCCGCCCGCGGCCGGCTGATGCAGGCCGGCCCCCCGGGCGGCGGCATGGCGGCGGTGGAGGCCACCGAGGCGGAGATGCGCGCGTTCCTGTCGTCGCCCGAGCTGGCCGCGATCGCCGGTGCGGCCACGGCCGCGCGCGGTCCGGGAGACACCGCCGCCACAGGCGCGCCGGACGGCGTGGGCGGCGTGGGCCTGAACGCCGACAGCGCGGAGGGCGGCGCGGGGCGCGGGGCGACGGTCGGGATCGCGGCGGTGAACGGGCCGCGCTCGGTGGTGCTGTCCGGTGACCTCGACCTGGTGGGCCGGTGCGCCGAGCACTGGCGGTCCGCCGGCCGCCGGACCCGGTCGCTGACGGTCAGCCACGCCTTCCACTCGGCGCACATGGACGGCGTCCTCGACGAGTTCCGGGCGGTGGCCAGCAGCCTCGTCTTCCGGCCGGCGTCCATCCCCGTGGTCTCCAACCTGACCGGCGAGCTCACGAGGGCCGACGAGCTCGCCGACCCGGAGTACTGGGTCCAGCACATCCGCCAGGCCGTGCGGTTTCACCAGGGTGTCGAGACGCTGCGCCGCGCCGGCGTCCGCACGTTCCTGGAGCTGGGGCCGGACGCCACCCTCACCGCCATGGTCCGCGCGTGTCTCGCCGCCGAGCCGGCCGGCCCGGCGGCCCCCGCCGAGCCGGCGGCGTCCGCCGGCGACACCCCGCCCGCGACGGCGGTGGCGTCGCTGCGGGCCGACCGGCCCGAGCCGGACACGTTCGCGCTCGGACTCGCCGCGGCCTGGGCCGCGGGCGCCCCGGTCGCCTGGCCGTCCTCGGCCCATCCCCGGCACGCGCTGCGGATCGGCCTGCCGACCTACCCGTTCCAGCGCGAGCGGTACTGGCTCGACCCCGTCACGGACGACGGCGCCTCCGGTGACGGCGCACCCGCGCTGGGACGCGCCGCTCCCGCCGGTGAGGGCACCGTCGGCACTGCCGCGGCGGGCGGCGGAACCAGGGCCGGATCCGCCGTCCAGGCGACCGCCCCCGACGGGGGCGAGGGACGGCCGGACGCGGACTCGGGCGCGGCTGAGGCCGCGGCCGGCGTCTCCCCGGCGCTCACGGCGCCGGCGGCCCTGGACCTGGTGCGCGCCGAGGCGGCCGCGGTGCTGGGACACCCGTCGGGTGACGCGGTCGAACCGGGTGCCGCGTTCTCCGACCTCGGGTTCGACTCGCTGGCCGCGATGGACCTGCGCGAACGGCTGGCCTCGGCGACCGGCGTCGCGCTGCCCGCCGGCTTGCTGTTCAACTATCCGACCCCGGCGGCCCTCGCCCGCCATCTCGCCGCCGGCGGCGGCCCCACGGTGCACGGCGCGCCGTGGCCGGGCACGGCGCCGCGGCGCGACCCCGACGAGCCGGTGGTGATCGTGGGGATGGCCTGTCGTCTCCCCGGCGGGGTGACGAGCCCGGAGCAACTGTGGGAGCTGGTCTCGGCCGGCACCGACGCCGTCGGCGAGTTCCCCACGAACCGCGGCTGGGACCTGGCCACGCTGCTGGCGCCCGGCGACGGCCAGGGGACGGCCCGGTCGGCGACGCGGCACGGCGGGTTCCTGCACGACGCGGACCGGTTCGACGCCGCCTTCTTCGGGATCAGCCCGCGGGAGGCCGTGTCGATGGACCCGCAGCAGCGGCTGCTGCTCGAATGCACCTGGGAGGCGCTGGAGCGCACCGGCATCGACCCCGGTTCGCTGCGCGGCAGCCGCACGGCGGTGTTCGTCGGCGCGACCGCCCAGGACTACGGCCCGCGGCTCGACGAGGGCGACGATCGCACCGGCGGCTACCTGCTGACTGGCGGCACCACGAGCGTCGCCTCGGGCCGCGTCGCCTACACGCTCGGGCTGGAGGGCCCGGCACTCACCGTCGACACGGCCTGCTCCTCCTCGCTGGTGGCGCTGCATCTGGCCGCGCGCTCCCTGCAGGACGGCGAGTGCGAGCTGGCCGTCGCGGGCGGCGTGACCGTGATGGCCACGCCGGGCATGTTCGCCGAGTTCAGCCGGCAGGGCGGCCTGTCACCGGACGGGCGGTGCAAGGCGTTCTCGGCGACGGCGGACGGCACGGGCTGGGCCGAGGGGGTCGGTCTCGTCGTGGTCGAACGGCTGTCGGACGCCCGGCGCCACGGCCATCCGGTGCTCGCCGTCATCCGCGGCAGCGCGATCAACCAGGACGGCGCCAGCAACGGGCTGTCCGCGCCGAACGGGCTCGCGCAGGAGCGGCTGATCCTGGACGCACTGGCGGCTGCCGGGCTCACCACGGCGGACGTCGACGCCGTCGAAGCCCACGGCACCGGCACCACCCTCGGCGACCCCATCGAAGCCGGCGCCCTCCTCAACACCTACGGCCACAACCGCCCCCACAACCAACCCCTCTGGCTCGGCAGCCTCAAATCCAACATCGGCCACACCCAAGCCGCCGCCGGCATCGCCGGCGTCATCAAAATGACCCTCGCCCTCCAACACAACGAACTCCCCCGCACCCTGCACGCCAACAAACCCTCACCCCACATCGACTGGAACACCGGCACCATCCGCCTCCTCACCCACCACACCCCCTGGCCCGACACCAACCACCCCCACCGCGCCGCCATCTCCTCCTTCGGCATCAGCGGCACCAACGCCCACCTCATCCTCGAAC
>Ga0105248_10002367_pt1 | contig 20933 bp, 22 predicted proteins | sample KBSS34metaG_FD_81524 | JGI IMG/M metagenome (GOLD analysis project Ga0105248, IMG submission 81524) | Switchgrass rhizosphere microbial communities from Kellogg Biological Station, Michigan, USA - KBS S3-4 metaG | ecosystem: Host-associated > Plants > Roots > Rhizosphere > Soil | place...
GCCAATCTTGCCGGTGTTCACCAGGCGCAGGTCCAGATTGTCCCAGGCCCAGGCGCGGTCGGCGCCGTCGTAGGTCACCTGGGCGAAACCGCCGAGATGGGAACCAACGCCGCCGGCGAGGAAGATGCTGCCCTCGTCGAACGCGAAATTGTCATTGCGCTTGGAATGTTCCGTGGGCGCTTCGTCCTGCGCCTTCTTGGTCGCGACATAAGACGCGACAGCCATTGCGGAGAGCGGGATATTGGACTTCGTCCTCAGCGTGTAGCCGCGCAGTTTAAATTCGCGCCCGAACGGCGTGAGCTGGGGACCGAACCCACCGACGTGGCAGGATTTGCAATTCTGGCCCGTCTGCTGGGCGAATGCGGGAACGGCGGAGGCGGGCCGGTTCCCGACCAGTGCAGCCGCCGCGATCAAAGGCGCCATGAGAATGGGCAACGCTGCGATGATGCGAATGTGGTTCATCTTGCTCCCCGTTCGACGCCCCGCAGCGCTCACTTCTTGGCCTGATAAAGTGCGCACCAGCCGGTCGGTTTGATGGCCCCATCGACGAGCTTGCATGACGATGGCGCCAGCCACAGCGTGCAATTGTCGCATTGCTGCTTGCCTTTGGGCGTGGGCTGATATTTGGCCGCGGCTTGCGGCAGCTTGCCCCCGGCAGCCGCCGGAGTGCCGAGCAGCGCGCCGCCGAGCAACGCGCCGCCACCTACGGTCGCCCTGCCAAGGAAGCTTCGACGGGAAAGGCCTCTGCCCCCGGCGGTCTGAGGATTTGTCATGATGTCGCTCCGCTCGAGTCTTACTCGGTGCCTTGGCTAAGTCCGGGCGCGGGCGGGAAGTATACGTGATAGTCCTGAGGCTTAGAGCGCGCCGATTGAAGCGAATTATCGCTAAATATACTTGAGCGAACGCAACGATGGCGTCGCCGGGATCAGCACCTTTGCCATCCCTGGCGTCGACACGCCGTTCGGCGGGGTCAAGGAATTAAGCTTCGGCTCCGAAGGCAGCAAGGAAGCGCTGGCGCTACCAGGTGGTCAAGGCCTTCCACCAGGCCTGACGAGAAGTCGCGCGGCTAGTTTCAGCGCTCTTCCGTTGTGGTCACAACACCGCCGGAAACGGTGAGCGTCGTCGGCGAGAGTTTGAAGGATATGCCCGCAGGGGACGCCACGATCACCTTGCGGATCGAGCCGTCGCTGCTCGTGACAACCTTGCTGATCGTTCCGATCGACTTTCCGCTCCCAGTTTGAACGGTCAATCCCGCGACCAACCCCGGAAGGGCGCTCGCCGGAACTGACTCCTCCTGGGCATTGCGCCTGGGATGGGGACGCGCGGCCCAGATGCCCCCGTCCTGCGCCATCGCAGCGCCGGTTATCAGGAGAGACGACGCGGCGCCCGCCGCCATCAATCCGTTGCGCAACATCATTTCCTCCCCAAACCCTTACAAATCCCCGACGAATCGAACGCCTTACTGCCCTCCCATTTGACTATCTGCGGCTCTCGTCTCTGTCAAAGCGGCCGGACGAGTCCGGACAAGCTGACGACTCGCGAAGTTTCTTCAATAATTTGAATTAATTGGAACAAGACAAACATAAATGAGTCTTCTCCATGTGGATCGCACTCCACTTGAGCTTCGGCGTCACGCCGAGCATTGTCGTCATCTTGCCGATAGCCAGTTCGACGAGCGGGTGCGATTGATCCTCCGAAACATGGCCACCGAATTCGAACAGCAGGCGTTCGATCTCGACTCCGCGGCACCGATCGGGTCACCGCTCGCCTAAAACCCCCTATGCGCTGTGGTGCAGGTAGCGCTCGTTGAAGTCGCCGAGCTCCGACAGCCCATCCCAATCGAGGATGCTGAGCTTGCTTGCCGACAGGCTGATCAGCCCATCCCGGCGCAAGGATTGGAGCGTGCGATTGGTGTGGACCGCCGTCAGGCCGGTACAATCCGCGATCTGCTCCTGCGTCAGCGGAAAATCATAGATCGGGCCGTCCTCCAGACCCGCGGACTTGAGCCGCGAGGCGAGCTCGCACAACAGATGCGAGATCCTCTGCCGAGCGTCTCGCCGGCCAACATTCACCACCCATTCGCGGAAGATCGAGGAGTCGATCAGGCTGTCGAGCCACATCGCGCGCCGGACGTTCGGCCGGGATGCCAGCAACTCTAGCAACGCGGACTTGTGGATCACGCCGACCTCGCAGCGCGTAAGGCACTGCACATTATGATCGGCGACATCGAGCAGGCTGTTCTGGAGATCGAGGAACTCGCCCGGGATGTGGATCGAGATGATCTGACGGGCACCGTCACTGACCAGCTTCTGTCGAAACGCGAAACCGTGGATCAGGTATGTGCAGACCGAGGTCGGCTCGCCTTCGCGGACGAGATAGCTGTCGCGAGCGAACACGCGCCGCGACCAGGCCATATCCGCTATCGCCCGCTTGTCCTCTGCAGACAGTGCAACTCGTCGCTGCCAGCGCCTGTACAAGGGCTCGAGAGAGGAAAAATCGTCCACCGAATTCCTGCGCAAATGTTCCGCAGGGCTAACTATTGAAACGGCAACCTTCTTTCATGGAGGTTAGTCCCGTCGTAATTAATCTAAGTGATGGCAGTGCGTCCGTTGAATTCGCTGGCGTGAAGGTAGCGCGGGTTGAAGTCGCCGACGTCGCGCATCCGCTCCCAGCTGACGAACCGGATCTTGCGCCGCTCACGCTCGATCAGGCCCTCGCGCTGAAGTCCCTGGAGTACGCGGTTGACGTGGACCGAGGTTAGGCCGGTCGCGTCGGCAAGCTGCTCCTGGGTCATCGGCAGCTCATAGAGTCCGTCCGGAGTGATGCCGTGAGCGGTCAGCCGATGGGCGAATTCGCACAGCAGGTGCGCGATGCGGCTACGAGAATCGCGGCGGCCGATATTGAGTGTCCACTCGCGGAATATCGAAGCTTCGACCAAGGTGAAGATGAGCACCGCACGGCCGACATTGGGATAGGCCAGCACCAACTCCTCGAGCGGCGGCCTTGGAATCTCGGCGACCAGGCCACGGGTGAGCATCTGCACGTTGTGGTCGGATTCCTCGAGAAACATGTTCTGAAAATCGAGCGCTTCGCCCGGGATGTGGATCGCTAGGATCTGACGCGCGCCCTCCCCGGTCAATTTATGGCGAAAAGCATAGCCCGAAAGCAGCACTGCGCAGCGGTCCGGCCGGTCGCCTTCGCGGAGGGTGTAGCCCTGCGCCTCGAGCCGGCGGAGCTTGTAAGGCAGGTTGAGGACCGCTTTACGGTCCTCGGGCGTCAGCCCCTGATGCGTCTCCAGTCGGCGCACGAGCAATTCGAGAGGATTCTCGGCTGGCGAGTCCAAAATCGCGTCTCCCGCAGGTTGGGCGGGAGCGCAAATTCTCTCTCAGTCGCCAACGTCCCAACGGGTAGTCGCTCGGCGATGCACCAACTATAACATTCGCGGCCAAGAGCTTTCACACATAGGTTAAATACTTGCAAGAAAACCTAGATTTGGAAGTATGAGGCTGCTAAATTGTGGTTCATCGCATCGCCTTCGAGGATGCGGTGAAGATCAATCACCGCCCCGCGGACTGACCTGTAACCGGATGAAGCGCGGACTCTCGCGCTGGCACTGCTTCCAACATCGGCGTACTGCCGGCAATGGCCTCGGCGACCTCCTCGTATCGCTCCGCCAGCTCAACATGCGCCTGTTGCGCGCGCACATCCGCGGCGCGCTTGGCCGCCGCGCGCTCTTCGCGCGCGCGCCGTTGGAAATACTCGACGTCTGACTCGGCCAAACTACCCTGCCCGGTTCGCCCCATGTCGCTGATTAGTCGAACATTTCTCACGACCTGAATCAAGTAGTCAATCGTCCGGGCAAGATCGGCGGAATGGCCTATCGGCACACCACAAGCGGCTCCCCCGTGGCCATGATCTCGAACGTATGATCGTCCACACGCCGAGCGGCTTCGCCGGTGTCGAGCTTGAATCGGCTATGGCGCGTGAAGAAGCGCCGGCATTTGAATTCGTGAATGTGGAATCGAGCGCCGCTAGCGTCTTCGACCTCCAGGCTGCCGGAATAGGCACACACAAGCACCGCCCCCAAAATGCGGAACGATTCGGCGGATCAAACTTAATCCGAATCAAGATAAACGCAAATGAACGACCCGTTTCGTCCCGCTTTGGAACCGTCGCCCAACGACAGAGCCGCGCCTTAACCTTTTCTAAGAACCCAGTGTCGAAAGTCGTGATTTCAATGCGAGGGGAAGCTTGAGGATGGGCGCGCCGGCTCCGGAAATGAATCCGATCGAAGACGCATCGGCCGAAGCATTGCTCGGCTCCTTGCGCACCATTGCCGCCGCCGAGCGGCGCAAGCACGCGAGCGTGTTCAACTACTGGCTCTCGATCCGCCGGGACCGCCAGTTTCCGCCTATACGTGATCTCGACCCGCTCGAGATTTCCGACGCCGGGCCGTTCAGCATCCTGCTCGAGATGATCGGCGGCGGCGAGGACGCTGAAATCCGGCACCTCGGCCAGGCGCTCAAGAATGGGACCGACGTGGACAAGATCGGCGAAGCGCCGAACCCGTCGCTCCTGTCCTGCATCGCCAGCCGGCTGCCGATCGTCGCCGCCTGCCGTGAGGCATTCGCATTCGAGGATTCGTTCGAAACCGCGGACGGGAAGACGCGCTGCTGGGTGACGTTGCTGCCGTTCAGCGCGACCGGCACCTGGATCGATTATGTCTACGGCTTCGTCAGCCTCGACCCGGCCCCGGGCGCTGTCGAGGATGCACCGGAAGTCGCCGAAGTCGCGCCGGAACCGCTTGAGGAAGTTACGGAGCCGGAGGAAGACGTGGCCGAGCCCGTTCAGGTCGCGCCGGAACCCTTTGAGGAGACCGCGGAGCCTGTCGAAATCGAAGCGCCAGCCGTAGAGGTGGCGACCGCGACGCCGACCGAGTCCGCGGGCAAGGCCGGCTTCTCCAGGAAATTCTTCGAAAGCCTGGCGAACGTCGGCGGTTTTTACGGCCGTCCGGCCGAAGTCGAGCTCGACATGGAGACCGTGGCGTTCGAGTCCGGGGATACGTCCGAGCCCGAAGTCGAGCCTGGGCCCGTCGAGGCCGCGGAAGCGAACGAGCCGGACATCGAGCCCGCCGCGATAGACGAGCCTGAGATCGAGGCTGCGGAACTCGACGAACCTGAAGTCGATGCCATGCCCGTCGAGGCTGCGGAGCTCGACGAACCTGAAGTCGATGCCATGCCCGTCGAGGCTGCGGAGCTCGACGAACCTAAAGTCGATGCCGTGCCCGTCGAGGCCGCGGAAACGAGCGAGCCCGAGGAACCGCAACAGATCATTTCAACGTCGGAGGGGACCTTGCAAAGTAAACTGACCGAAGTCCGGGCGAAGGCCGACGAAGCCCGGCAGGCGAAGCTGCGCGCCAATGTCGCGCTTTATGAAGGCCTGAGTGCCGCTTACGATTTCGCGCTCGACGCCGAGGACAGTCCCGAGGAGTATCTCCGGCTGGTCGAGGCGCAGGGCCTCAAGATTCAGCTGCGCTCGCCGATGAAGCCGGTGGTGAAGCTGGCGTTCGACGGCATGTGCGACGACGCGACCGTTAAGCAGCTCGAGGCGATCCTTGCCTGGGCGTTCGACGAAGAGCTGCCGCGCGGTTCGCTCGCCGAGCGCATCGAAGCCGCGGGTGGGATAGGGCCGATCCTGACGGGACAGGCGCGCGCCGCCTAGGGCGGCCGCGAACGTTTCTAGGGCTGAGTTTGCTTCACTTCGCCGAGGCGGAGCCCTTCGACCACCGCGTCGACCGCGCATTTGCGCGAGAGTTCGGTCAGGGTCTGGCGATCCTCGGTCTCGTGGACCGAAAGCTGGTGGGCGCGATTGGCGATCGACCGCAGCTCGCTGATCGTGGTCTCCGACAATTGTTGCTGGCCCTGCAGGAGTTGCTCGAGCACAGCCTCGGCCAAGGGCGTCGCGAACTCGATCCCTGCGAATTCGTGGCAGCGCCAGACCACTCGGCAATATTGCGTCTCAAGGCCCGCGATGCTGAGCATGACCCAGGTATCTTGCGACGCCCCCGACGTCGCCTCGATACGGCATCCGTGCGTCGAGATGTCGATCAGCCGCGCGCCGGTGCGGCTCCGCCCGGGCTCGCGGATCGAGGCGCTGAGCCGCAGCGCCGCGCGCGGCGCGCGCCGCCGCTCGGGGTGGCCGTCGGGTCGTTGGTCAGAATCACTCATGGCGAGCTCTTTCCCTCGCCACTTGATGCGCCTGCCAGGGTGAACAAATGGTTCCCAAGCGGGCCGATTCAGGGCTTTTGAGCTACTGGTCGCCGCTATCGGTGACGATTACCGCTCCACCGGAGACGCTGAGCTTACCGGCCACCACCGGGAAGCTGCGGCCGCTGGACGAAGTGACGATCACCTTGCTGATCGAGCCGTCCGGCCCCTTCATGACCTGGCTGATCTTGCCGAGAACCGTCCCGTCGCTACCTTTGACGTCCTGGCCGGCGGCAATGCCGGCAATGCTGGATGCGCCGAGCGCGCCTACGCCCGCGACGACTGCCGCGTTTGCATCTGCCGCTGCGCCTGTTGTTCCAGTCGCGGCGGCGCTATTCGGATTGGCATTGGCTACGCCGGTCGCCGAGGCCTCGGGCGGGGTTGCACCCGCCACGGCGCTGTTCGCGTTGGCGTTTGCCTCGGCGTTGGGAGAGGCACTCGCGGCCGGAGTCGCATCGTTCGGCTGCGCCTTTTCGGTCGACTTGGCTTTGATGCCTTTCGGCGAATTGCAGTGAGCGGCCCAGATTCCTCCGCACTGAGCCTGGGCGACTGCAGCACCCTGAACCATGGTCAGCGCCCCCGCCGCTCCAACCAGCATGAGATTGCGCAACATGAGTTCCTCCTGATTTTCGACATTCGTCGTGCAAATCAAACTCATGAGCGACCGGGAAGTTGAGGATCGTGCGGCACTCCGTTTCTTCGAAACGATGGAACGGCTCTCTCGGCGTCGCTCGCGCCTTAATGCATCGCGTGGGCCGCCATTGCCTCGCCTTCTGCGGCAATGCGGAGGTTCTGCATCATGCCATGATCGCCGTGGTACATGATGTGGCAGTGCATCACGAAGTCGCCGGTAAAGCGCTCATAGCGCGTACGGAACGCGACTCGCATGTCCTTCTTGAGGAGGACTGTATCCATCCACTCGCCTTTTAGCCCGGCATAATCCGGATCGAAGGCTGGGCTCTTGGGATCGGTCGCGTCGCGCCCCTCCGGATCCTCAATGGAGACAATCTGAAACGGGTTGACGTGAATGTGGATCGGATGGTCCTCGACGAGCGAAATCGCGCGCCATTCCTCGGCCTTTCCCAAAGGCAACACGGCGTCGATCCGATTGTGGTCATAGGTCTGACCATTGATCCGGAAGGATGTTTCTTTGGGGCTATCGATAATATTGAGGATCACCTCGCGGTACCCGCCTACCTCCGCTTCCGCGATCGTCTTGTGCCAATCGAAGGATGACAGCTTCATTCCGTCCTTGAGGTCACCCAATACGCGGTTGCGGATCGCTGCCTGCTCCGATCCAGCCAGCGCGCGCTCGGCGGATGTCGCCATCGTTGCCTCCAAAGCCGCATCGGAGTTGGCATCGGCCGGAACCGCTCCTGTCGCCTCGATCGTCGCGATCATGCGCGGCGGGTTGTCCTTCTCCAGATTGTCCGGGCCGGTGTCGTTCACCATGCAATAGTGGCCCCGGTCCGGCAGCCGAGCGATCACGTCCATCCGCTGGCCGGGGAACAGGATTGCCTGGTCGACCTTGCGAACCTCCGTTCGAGTCAGTCCGTCCAAGGCAATCTGCCACATCGGCAGCGGCGGGCCGACGCAATAGCGCTCTCTCCAGGCGATCTGGTCCTCTGCCTTGACTGTCCGCAGGGAGGGCGCGGCCGGATCGAGGCGGTAGAGCCGCATGCGCATGTTCTCGCCGGTGCCGGCGTTGATCAGGCGCCAGCGCTCGAACCCCCCGGCCTTTGCGTCACTAAGCGCCGGTTCAACCTTGCCGTTGATCCCGGTAAAGCGGCCCGACCGTCGCCAGCCCCAGTCGTTGTCGAAGCCTTCGATGCGGCCGATCTTACCGGACGAACATGTAAACGGACGGACGGGATTGTCGTCCTTGTCCCGTTCACCCTCGATTCTGCCCTTGCCGTCCTGGCAAGCGTACTTGATCTGCTGAAAGATCATCACCCGCTCGGGGAAAGGCCGGCCGCGCTCGTCCTTGAGGAGCACGTCGATATCGCCCGGCGTTTCAATGGTTGGAAGGCGGTTTCCGGTGACGATCAGCGCGCCCGCCATGCCACTCCCGACCTGGACGAAGCCGTCACCATGACGGTGCGGATGATACCAGTAAGTCCCCGCCGGATGATCAGCGGGAACGTCATAGATATATTGATGCTCGCCGCCGGGCGGGATGGAAATCAGGACGTTGTCGCTGGCGCCCGATGGCGAGACCCACAGGCCGTGGGTGTGGATGTTGGTGTCATTGTAGCAAACGTCTTCGGCGCGCTGCTTCTCGGTGCAGGGCTCGAGCCGGTTAGCGATATCGATCCTGAGTTGCTGGCCGGGCGCGACCCGAATGGTCGGGGCGACAAAATCGCCCGGCTTCTCGCCCGATCCAATGAACGAGCGCAACTCGACCTTGTCGTCGGTCAGGGTCCAGGGATTGTAAAGCGTCCCTTGCGCCCTTTCGATGTCGAATTGGTAATTTAGTGGCGGCTGGACGGCTGCACCCGCCAGCATCGCGGCAAACAAAATGTTCATAGGCGCCCCCCAGCCCCTCATGGAACGCCCACTAGGAGCGGGGTCTGCGCCGAATATTGGGCAGTGGCAAGCGCGCCTCTCCACAATCTCGACGGCAGCGGATAGAGCGCTCATCCATGATTAAGCGCACCGGCGGCCGCATCCTCGTCGACCAGCTCAGGATCCAGGGCTGTGACCGCATCTTCACCGTGCCCGGCGAGAGCTTCCTCGCCGTCCTCGACGCGCTTCACGACACGCCCGAGATCGACCTCGTCGTCTGCCGGCAGGAAGGCGGCGTCGCCTACATGGCTGACGCCGACGGCAAGATGACGGGGCGCCCCGGCGTCGCCTTCGTCACCCGCGGTCCCGGCGCAACCAACGCCAGCGCCGGCGTCCACGTCGCCTTCCAGGATTCGACCCCGATGATCCTGTTCATCGGCGACGTGGCACGCGGCGACCGCGATCGCGAGGGCTTTCAGGAAATCGACTTTCCCGCTTTCTTTTCGCCCATCGCCAAATGGGCGGCGCGGATCGAGGATGCGCGGCGGATCCCGGAATATGTCGCGCGGGCCTGGCGCGTAGCGACGGCGGGCCGGCCCGGCCCGGTCGTCCTCGCGCTGCCCGAGGACATGCTGCGCGATGAGGTCGAGGTGCTGGATCGTCCATGCGTCGCGCCGCTCGCCGAGGCGCCGGATCCGGGTGCGGTTCAGGCGATGTTCGAGCTATTGAAGGAAGCCGCGTCACCCGTCGCGATCGTCGGCGGCGCGGACTGGAGCCCCAGGGCGGCGCATCATTTCGCCAATTTCGCCTTTCGCCACGGAATCCCGGTGGCCGCCGCGTTCCGGCGTCAGGACGCCATCGACAATGCATGCGGCGTTTATGCGGGGCAGCTAGGCTACGGTCCGAACCCGAAACTGCAGCAGCGCGTTCGCGACGCCGATCTGATCCTCGCCGTCGGCCCGCGGCTCGGCGAGGCGACGACCGACGGCTACTCGCTGATCACGCCCGACCACCCCAGCCAAACCTTGGTCCACGTCCATCCCGACCCCAACGAGCTTGGCCGTGTGTTCCACGCCGATTTGCCCGTGTGCGCGGACATGGGCGAGTTCGCCGAAATGGTCGACGATTGGGCCGACCCCGACCTCATCCGCTTCTCGTGCGGCGACGATGCGCACAAGGAATGGCTCGAGTGGAGCGAACCCAAGCCGCGAAAAGGCGTGACACTCGATCTCGGCCCGTGCGTCGCGGCGATGGTCGAGAGGTTCCCGAACAACACAATCATTTGCAATGGGGCGGGCAATTTCTCGGGCTGGTGGCACCGTTACTGGCGCTACGGCCCGATGCCGACCCAGCTCGCTCCAACCAGCGGCACGATGGGCTATGGCGTGCCGGCCGGCGTCGCGGCCGCGCTTCGCTTCAAGGACCGCCCGGTGGTCTGCGTCGCGGGCGACGGCGACTTCCTCATGAATGGGCAGGAACTTGCGACCGCGGCCCAGCATGGCGCCGATCTGCTCGTGATCCTGGTGGATAATGGCTCTTATGGAACGATCCGCATGCACCAGGAGCGCGAGTATCCGGAACGGATTACGGGCACTGCGCTGCGCAACCCCGACTTCGCCGCGCTCGCCCGCGCGTTCGGCGGCTGGGCCGCGACGGTCGAGCGAACGGAGGATTTCGTACCTGCGCTCGATCAAGCGCTAAAGCGCAAGGGAATTCGCCTGATTCACTGCAAGACCGACGTCGAGCAGATCACCAACGCGACGACTATCGCGAGCCTGCGCGCACAGGCGAAGGCTTAAGCCGTTTCCGCCAAATATTTCTTCAGATTCTCGACCGTGACGACCCGTTCGTAGTGCGCAGCTTGGCTTGGAGCGAACATCTCGAGCATGAACGCTCCTTCGACCCACACTTCGACCAGCTCGAAGAAGCCTTCGCCGCGCGAGCAGAGCCGCGCCGGCCAACCCGCCTTCTCCGCAATCGAGATGATTTCAGCAGCCGGCCGGTCGACCCCGATCGCGAGGTGCACTTCGGAGAGGCGCTGCGGATCGGTGACCGCACGCCACTCGCCCTCGTCGGCGCCGCGATGGATCAGGTTGCCGCGCGGAACGATCTCGAGCGAAATGCTTCCGTCGCCAGACCAGGCCATGCGGCCGCTCGGACCTGCCGGCGGGAACGGCAGGGCTTCTCCAACCATCATCTCCGCCAGTACCTCGGCAACTTTATGTGGGTCATCCGCAGGGATGGATGCGTGAATCAGTTTCATTCGAAATCCTTAGATAGTCACAGTCCGAATGGATAGGTCTCATCCTCGTGCGGCGCGGCTTCACCGGGGCGATGCTCACCAGGCAGAGGCGTCACCGCCTCGGTCTCGTCGAACCACAACCAGGCGTCGAACTGCTTCGGCAGGATCGCCTCGCTGTAATGGCTCCAGCGCTCGGTGTCGGGCCGGTAGATGACGCCGATGAAACGCTCCAGCCGTGCCTCCATCAACTCTTCGCGGAGCCGTCGATCGGCTGCGCCTTCGCGCAGGTCGAGAAGAAAGCGCGGTACTTCGCTCTCGTGGCTCATCCGTTCGTAGCTTCCAGGCAGTGATGGCCGCACGCGCTTGATCCGCATCGGCTCGTCCCAGTCGTCCGCCGCCGCTACCGTCCCCGTGTGAGTGCCGAGCCCTATCAGCCGCGCCTTCTCGCCGAACCTCTCCTTCGTCAGCTGACCGATATTGAGCTCGTCTCGCTGCATCCCCATGCCGGTGAAGGCGGCGTTGCCGATATGGCTGTTGTGCGCCCAGACAATCGCTTTCGAATTCGGTCCTTTCGCGTCGAGGATCATGTTGAGCGCGTCGAACATGTGCGTATCGCGTAGGTTCCAGCTCTCCGCGGACCCGTGGTACATGACGCGGTAGTAGGCCTCCGCATCCTTCACGAGGCGGGCGTTGGCCGTGGCGTCCAACCACTCGTCGCATTCCTCGGCAAAACAATCGAGATCCTTCTGCAGCAGGTCCTTGAGCATCTGCACGACACCGACTTCGCATCGGGCGAAGCCTTCGAACAACGCATGGCGACCGTAAGCGGCCGGGTTGTCGGCCCAGGGTTCGAGGCAACCGTAACGACGGTGCGCAAGCCGGGCGAGTTCGGGATCCTTTTCCTCCAGGAAGTCGATCACTGCCTGTATTGAGCCAGACAGGTTGTAGAGGTCGAGGCCATAGAAGCCCGCCATATGCTCATAGTCGCGCCCGGCATTGTGCGCGCGCATCCAACGGATGAAGGCGTCGAACTCGCGGTTGCGCCACATCCAGGTCGGAAAGCGCTCAAACGCGCGCAATTCCCCTTCGCGCCACGCGCGATGCCGAACGTAGCGATCGATGGTCGCAGCATCAGGCCAGTCGGCTTCAACCGCTACGATGGTGAAGCCGTGGCGCTCGATCAACCGGCTCGAGATTGCGGCCCGCGCCCGATAGAATTCGCTCGTGCCGTGGCTCGCTTCGCCGAGCAGGACGACCCTTGCATCGCCAAAGCGGTCAAACGCCGCCGCAAATGCAGGGTCGTCGACCTTAGGAAGCGGCTCGGCGGCTTCGGCGATCAGGCGCGGTAACGCGTCCAGTTCGCTATCGATCATCCTTCCAGCCTTCCTCGCCGATCAGCGGCACGAAGCGCACCCCACCTAGATTCTCGCTATGCAGCGATCCGTATTTGCCTTTCGTGACCTTGATCAACTCCTGCGCCCAACCGGGATCGCCTACGGGCATGACGATGCAACCTTCGGGCGCGAGCTGGTCGATCAGCGGCTGCGGGACATGGCTTCCGCTCGCTGCAGCAAGGATAGCATCGTAGGGCGCCTCTTCCGGCCAACCCTTGGTGCCATCCCCCTCGACGATCTCGATATTGTCATAGCCCAGGCGTTGCAGCCTTTGGCGAGCTACCTCGACCAACTCATGCTGGCGCTCAATGCCGACCACCTTCTCGGCGATGCGGCTGATGACCGCCGCGGCATATCCCGAGCCCGCACCCACCTCGAGCGCCCGGTCGCCCGGCTTGATACCCGCCGCCTGGATCATCAGTGCAACGATGTACGGCTGCGAGATCGTCTGTCCCGCCTCGATCGGCAACGGATGATCGCCGTAGGCAAGATGGACATTGTTGCCGGCGATGAATGCCTCGCGCGGAACGGCGCGGAACGCATCCAGGATATGCTCTTCACGGATTCCGCGGCGCTTCAGCTGCCGCTCGACCATTGCCTCGCGCTCGCGAACAAAGTCTGTCATGGCCAAAACCATTGATCCTCCCTCCGGACACCGAAAGAACGTCGAAGGGGCGTTCCGAGCCGATTTCCTGGTTCGTGACTATCCGATATTGCCCTTATCCACGCGAGGAGGCCCTCTGATGCAGGACATGGAGCTTCGTTTTTCGGGTTCGGTGCCGGCAAGCTACGACCGCTTCATGGTGCCGCTGATCTTCCGCCCTTATGCGGAAGAGCTGGCGCGCCGCGCCCGCGAATTTCGTCCTTCGCGGATTCTCGAGACTGCGGCGGGCACCGGCGTAGTGACTGAAGCGGTTCATGCCGCTCTGCCCAATGCCGAAATCATCGCCACCGATCTCAACCAGCCGATGCTCGATGTCGCCGCAGAACGGCTCGACTCGGACAAGGTCCGCTTCGTTGCTGCGGATGCGCAGAAATTGCCGTTCGAGGATCGCAGCTTTGACCTCGTCATCTGCCAGTTCGGCGCAATGTTCTTCCCGGACAGGGTGCGCGCCCATTCCGAAGCGCGACGCGTCCTGCGGGACGGAGGACGTTATTTGCTCGCAATCTGGGACCGGATCGAGAGCAATCCGCTGAGCGATGCGTCGCAGCGGACGCTGATCGAACTGTTCCCTGAAAATCCGCCATTGTTCATGCGCCAAGGCCCGTTCGGCTATCACGATCCTTCGGCGATCGAGCACGACCTGCGCGCGGCCGGATTTGAGGCGGTTCAGATCGAGACGGTTGAGAAACGAAGCCGCGCTGCGTCGGCGCACGATGCGGCGGCGGCGCTTTGCTATGGCACGCCAATGGGCATCGAAATCCAGGATCGCGAGCCCGGAAGCCTCGATCGCGTGTTCGAAGAGGTGGAGCGCAAGCTTCGGGCTTTCGAACGGGACGGCGCGGTCGACGCGCCGATGTCCGCGCACATCGTCACCGCAAGCTAGCTCTTGGCGAATCTCGCCTCGCGCCTCTAAGCTCGGGCAATGGCCAACTATCAGAAAATCCTGCGGCTTCGGCCCGAAGTCCGGGACTTCGTTCGTAACCGCGCGTGGATCCACCGCGGTGACGTGCTCGTATACCAACCTTCCGTTGACTGCCCTGCCTTCTCGACGGACCGTTCGGGATTTCGTCACAGCAGTTTCAAGGGCAAGCAAATGTCGCTCGCCGATTGCCTTCGCCACGAACGTTACGGACTGGTGCTCGGCGCAAGCAATATTTACGGCTTCGGTGTGACCGGCAACGAAAGCGCCCTGCCTTCGCTGCTTGCTGAGCGCTTCGAATTTCCCTTTGCCAACCTCGGGATGCCAGCGGGCAACGGCCGCAATCTCTATTCGCTATTGATGGACATCTTTGCGCGGGCGCCGCAGCGGCCCGCGGCACTGGTCTATTTTAGTGGCGGCGATTATTCGAGCTTTTGCAAGACATCCCTGTGCGACCGGGTCTTTGGTTCGCCCAGCCGGCAGCAAGTCGACGCGGCGGTGAAGGAGCGCGGCGGCAATCCCAATGCCGAGGCGCAACTTCCGGCACTGCTCGCGTTCACGTCGTTGTGGACAACGGCCATCGTTCAGGCCTGCCGCCAGCGCAAGATTCCCGTGGTTCTTGGCCATGACACTACCTTCTTTGAAAAGACGCAAGCCAACGACCTCGAGCGCCAGTCTGATCTGGGCAAAGCGATGAATGCGACCCAGGAACGTCAATTCGCGAACCATCGCAAATTTGGGGAGGCTTTTTACAATCGCCGCCGGAATGTGGCCAAGAAGATCGATGTTCCGCTCGCCGGCTGGGGACTGGAAAACGAGGTCGGCTTCATCGATGAGTTTCATTGCGATCGCGAGGGTACGCGCCTGTTGGCGGATTCGGTTGCCGAAACTCTCGAACCACTGCTGCAGGGCGCCGCATCACAGCCCGAGCTGACGGCAACCGCGTGACGGGCCGCGAGAGGAGCTAGGCGTTGGCCAATTATCAGAACATCGCGCGGCTTCGGCCGGAGGTCCGGCAATTCATCCGCAACCGCCGCTGGGTGCACCGCGGAGACGTGATCTTCTACGGGCCCAACATCCGCTGCGACGCCTTCTCGACCGATGCCGGCGGATTCCGCCACAGCAGACTCGGAGAAGAGACGCTAAGCGTCGCCGATTGTGTAAAGCGCGACCGCTACGGCCTCGTGCTCGGCCCCAGCAGCGTCTACGGCTTCGGCCTCGCCGGCAACGAAAACACCATGCCCTCGCTTCTCGCTGAGCGCTTCGGCTTTCCCTTCGCGAACATTGGCCTGCCCGAGGGCAATAGCCGCAACCTCTTCTCGATCCTGCTCGGACTGATCGCGCGCGCCCCGCATCCGCCGTCGGCCGTGGTTCACATCAGCGGCGGCGACTTCACGAACTTTTGCTATACGGCGATCGCCGACCCGATGCTCGGCTCGCCCAATCTCAAGCAGATCAAGATGGTGCTCGAGGAACGTGGCGGACGTCCCCCCGCGGAGCAGCAAATGCCCGCCCTCCTCGCCTTCACGTCGCTCTGGATCCGGGCGATTACCGAGCTTTGCGCGGCCAACAAGGTACCGCTGGTCCTGGCCGACGACACGACCTTCTTCGAGAAGCCGGAGCCGAGCGCAATCGAACGCGAATCCGAGCTCGGCAAACCCTTCAACGCGGCGCAGGAGCGCCAGTTCGAAACGCACAAGCGCTTCGTGGTCGAGTATCACACACGCCGCAAGGCGGTCGCCGGGAAGCTCGGCGTGCCGCTTGCTGGCCCGGGCAAGACCAACAATATCGGCTTCATCGACGAGTTCCACTACGACGCGGAGGGCACCCGCGCCTTATGCAACGATTTCGGCAACGCGCTGGAGCCGCTCCTTAAATAAGACCGGCCAACGGGCTCGACGGGTCGGCGTAGCGGCGCTTCTGCATTCGTCCCGCGAGATAGGCCTGCCGCCCCGATTCCACCGCGGCCTTCATCGCGCGCGCCATCAGGACTGGATCTTTGGCCTCGGCGATCGCGGTGTTCATCAGCACGCCATCGCAGCCCAATTCCATCGCCTGCGCGGCGTCGCTCGCCGTGCCGACTCCCGCGTCGACCAGCACCGGCACCTTCGCGCCCTCGACGATCAGGCGGATGGTCACCCGGTTCTGGATGCCGAGGCCCGAGCCGATCGGCGCGCCCAGCGGCATGATCGCGACCGCGCCCGCCTCCTCAAGCTGTTTCGCGGCGATGGGATCGTCGACGCAATAGACCATCGGCTCGAAGCCCTCTTTAACCAGCACTTCGGTGGCGCGCAGCGTTTCGCGCATGTCCGGGTAGAGCGTCTTGGCTTCGCCCAGCACCTCCAGCTTGACGAGATTCCAGCCGCCCGCCTCACGTGCCAGCCGAAGCGTGCGGATGGCGTCTTCGGCGGTAAAACATCCCGCCGTGTTCGGAAGGTACGTAACCTTGTTTGGGTCGATGAAGTCGATCAGCCGAGGCTGGCTGGGATCCGACACGTTCACCCGACGCACAGCGACCGTCACGATCTCGGCGCCGGACGCCTCGACTGCCGCCGCATTCTCCTCGAGGCTTTTGTACTTGCCGGTGCCGACGATCAGCCGCGAGGTGAACGTGCGCCCGGCGACGGTCCAGGTGTCGGCCCTGATATCCTGCTGCGCCGTCACTCAACCGCCTCCCACGAAATGCACGATCTCATAGTCGTCCCCGTCCTCGACGCACACTTCGCCGAGCGTCGAGCGCGGCACGATCTCGAGATTTCGCTCGACCGCGACCCGCAGGGGGTCAAGCCCGAGGTCGTTCAGCATCTCGGCGATGCTGATTCCGCTGAGAACTCGCCGGTGTTCGCCGTTGACCCGGATTCCAAGGCTTTGCAGGTCCGTCATTGACAAACGGCAGATAGGAAGGTCCACGACGCCACGCAAATGACCGACCTTGTATTCGTATTGAACGGGCCGAACCTCAACCTGCTCGGCACCCGCGAGCCGCGCATCTACGGCACCCATACCCTCGACGACATCCGGGGGATGATGGAGCAACGCGCCAAAGCGCTGAAGATTACGCTCGACGTTCGCCAGTCCAATCACGAAGGCGTGATCGTCGACTGGATCCAGGAGGCGATGGCCAAGGCTTCGGCGGTCGTGATCAACGCGGGCGCCTATGCCCACGGCTCGATCGCCATCCGCGACGCCGTCGCCGCGCTCCCGGTTCCGGTCATCGAAGTGCATCTCACCAACATCTATGCCCGCGAGGGTTTTCGGCGCACCAGCCTTCTTGGTCAGGTCACGCGCGGCTCGATCATCGGCTTCGGCCCGTTGAGCTACGTGCTCGCACTGGACGCGGCGGCGCACCTCTGCAAGGGAGCGGCGGCGAGCCCGGCCAAGGGTCAGATTCAATAGGGGACGAGTTGATGGCCGAGACGAAAAAGGCTGTCCCGAGCCGCGGCGCGGACAATGGCGACAGCGCGATGCGGATCGACCCGGCGCTGGTCCGCGAACTCGCCGAGTTGCTGACCGAAAATGCGCTGACCGAGATCGAGGTCGCCGACGGCGACCGGCGGATCAAGGTCGCGCGGGGGGCGGCGCCTGCCGCGGCTCCGGCGGCCGCTGCTGCGCCCGCCGTCGCGAGCTCGGCTGCCGCGCCTTCCGCGCAGGCTGCGCCGGAACCGGCCGCCGAAGAGATTTCCGGCATGACCGTCAAATCGCCGATGGTCGGCACGGCATTCCTGGCCCCCGACCCCTCGTCCGCTCCGTTCGTCTCGGTCGGCGACGCGGTCAAGGCGGGCGACACCTTGCTCATCGTCGAGGCGATGAAGGTGATGAATCCGATCACCGCGCCCGAGGGCGGCATGGTGAAGAAGATCCTCGTCGCGGACGCGCAGCCAGTCGAGTTCGATCAGCCGCTCGTCATAATCGGCTGAAGGGCCGCGATGTGAAAATCAACAAGCTGCTCATCGCCAACCGCGGCGAGATCGCGCTCCGCATTCACCGCGCCTGCCACGAAATGGGCATCAAGACCGTCGCCGTGCACTCGACCGCGGACGCCGACGCGATGCACGTCCGCCTTGCCGACGAAACCGTGTGCATCGGCCCGCCGCCGGCGACCGAATCCTATCTCAACATCCCCAACATCATTTCCGCCGCCGAGATCGTCCACGCCGACGCCATTCATCCCGGCTACGGCTTCCTGTCGGAGAACGCGCAGTTCGCCGAGATCGTTGAAAGCCACAACATCATCTGGGTTGGCCCCAAGCCCGAGCATATCCAGATGATGGGCGACAAGATCGAAGCGAAGCGCACGGCGGCCAAGCTTGGCCTCCCGCTTGTGCCCGGCTCCGAAGGCGCGATCGTCACGGTCAAGCAAGCGCACCGGCTCGCCGGAGAGATCGGCTATCCGGTCCTGATCAAGGCCGCGTCCGGCGGTGGCGGGCGCGGGATGAAGGTCGTCAAGTCCGACGACCAGCTCGAAAGCCTGATGAGCCAGGCCGCGGCCGAGGCGCGCGCCGCGTTCGGCGACGACACCGTCTACATGGAAAAATATCTCGCCGACCCGCGCCACATAGAGTTCCAGGTATTCGGCGACGGCGAGGGCGGAGCGATCCACCTGGGCGAACGCGACTGCTCGCTTCAGCGCCGCCACCAGAAGGTGCTCGAGGAAGCGCCGTCTCCCGCGATCAGCGCCAAGGAACGCGCACACATGGGTGAGGTCGTGCGCAAGGCGATGAGCGATATGGGCTATCGCGGCGCCGGAACCATCGAGTTCCTGTACGAGAACGGCAAATTCTACTTCATCGAGATGAATACCCGGCTGCAGGTCGAGCATCCGGTTACCGAGATGATCAGCGACATCGACCTGGTGCGCGAGCAGATCCGCGTCGCTTCCGGCGAGGGCCTGTCATGCACCCAGGACCAGGTTCGGCTCCACGGTCACGCGATCGAGTGCCGCATCAACGCCGAGGATCCGGAAACTTTCGCGCCCTCGCCGGGCCTGGTGAAGAATTATGTCGCGCCTGGAGGCATGCACGTTCGCGTCGATAGCGGTCTTTACACCGGCTATAAGGTCCCGCCCTTCTACGACAGCATGATCGGCAAGCTCATCGTCTACGGCCGCACCCGCGAGGAGTGCATCATGCGCCTCAAGCGCGCGCTCGAGGAGTTCGTCGTCGAGGGGATGAAAACGACTATCCCGCTCCACCAGAAGCTGGTCCGCGATCCCGAGTTTCTCGCCGGCGATTACACTATCAAATGGCTTGAGGCGTGGCTGGAGAGAGCCTGAGCCCGTCCGCCGGCGAGACCGATCTCAAGCGGCTGCTCGCCGGTCTGGCGCCGGCCGTCGACGCGCGGCGCTTCAGCTTCGTGCTCGCGACCGGCGTGACTCTCGACAGCAATGCCTTCGCGTTGATCCGCGAAGAGGAAGCGACGACTCTGGTGCGCGTCGACCTGGAAGGCGAATGGGCCCGCATTACGCTGACGGTTCACTCGAGCCTGAGCTCGGTCGGACTCACCGCGGCGGTCGCCGCAGCGCTCGCCGAAAGACGCATTCCGTCCAACGTCATCGCCGCGACCTTCCACGACCATCTGTTCGTGCCCTGGAACCGCCGCGACGAAGCGCTCGGCGCGCTCCACGCGCTGTCTCGCGGCTAGCACCAAGCGCACGCGCAAACTTTCCGCCGGCGAACGCGTTTGCAGGCATGAGGAACGCGCATTTGCCGACTTATCGCGGAACTGCCGAGCGCCCGGACAAGGCGAAGGCCATCGCGGCCGTCGTCGCTGTCCATGCCGCGCTCGCCGCCGTCATCCTGAGCGGCCTCAACGTTCGCATGGTCGGCCAGGCGATCGACCGCCTGAAGACGTTCGATGTCGCGCAGCCACCCCCTCCCCCGTCGCCTCCGCCGCCCGCTCCAAAGCCGCACGAAATGAAGAAACCAGCGGGCACGCCAGCGAAGAAAGCGGAGCCGACGCCGATCGTCGCGCCCCAGCCGCGCCTCCCGCTTCCCTCCCCAATCCCCGCGGCGAAAATCGCCGGCGCCGGCAGCGCGTCGAGCTCGGGCGCCGGGACCTCCGGCAGCGGCACGGGCGCCGGCGGCTCGGGCAACGGGCCGGGCGGAGGAGGCGATTATTCGCGCTTCACCCCCGCACGGCGGATCACACGGATTCCCAACAGCGAATACCGCCGTCTCGCGGCAACCGGCCTGCCGAGCGGGAGCGTCGGCGTGACGATCAAGGTGAATACGGACGGCAGCGTGTCCAATTGCCGGACCGCGCGCTCGAGCGGCGATGGATCGATCGACGCTTTGATGTGTCAGCTGACGTTGCGTTATGTCCGCTTCGATCCGGCCCGGGACCCAAGCGGCCGGGCGGTCGCCCAGGACGTCACCTTCTTCCCCAATTGGTGGAAGCCCTGAGCCGGCCTCAGCGGCTGGCCGCTACCCCCGAATTCGTGTCGGCCTTGCCCATCGACGCGAGCCGCGCGGCGTCGCGTCCATAAACGTCGTCGTAATAGGCAATCGACGACCCGGTGGGCACCGCGGTCAGGTAAGTGATGTAGACCGGCACCGGAGTGGCGAGCGGGACCTTCTCCTCGGTCCCCGCGCTCTCCCATTCGAGGTCGTGGCCGAACAGCCAGCGTCCGAGCCGTGCTGCATCCTCGAGCCGGACGCACCCGCCGCTGTACAGGCGGGAGGCTTCGCTGAACAATTCGCGCTCGGGATTGTCGTGAAGATACACCCCGGCCTCGTTGGGGAACATGAACTTCATCCGGCCCATCGAATTGTGCGGGCCTGGAAGCTGGCGCATGCGGACCTCGATCTTGCCGTCGGCGACGGCCTTCCAGTCGATGGTCTTGGGATCGATGATCTCCGGGTTCTCGTCCCACGCCGACATCACCTGATAGCCGAGCTCGTCGAGATATTTGAGGCCCCGCTTCACAACATTGGGCGCAATCCGC
>Ga0105248_10002369_pt1 | contig 20928 bp, 18 predicted proteins | sample KBSS34metaG_FD_81524 | JGI IMG/M metagenome (GOLD analysis project Ga0105248, IMG submission 81524) | Switchgrass rhizosphere microbial communities from Kellogg Biological Station, Michigan, USA - KBS S3-4 metaG | ecosystem: Host-associated > Plants > Roots > Rhizosphere > Soil | place...
CGGGGCGCTGCTTGCCTTTGCCAATGCGGGCGCCTATGGAATGACCATGGCGAGCCAGTACAACTCGCGCCCTCGCCCCGCCGAGGTGCTCGTCGACGGCTCGTCCTACGAAGTCATCAGAACCCGGGAGACTTATGCAGATCTTGTCCAGCGAGAGCTCTAAGCCGAATTTCAGGGGAATCTACACGGCGCTCGTGACGCCCTTCCTGCCCGACGGGTCGATCGATCTCAAAAGCTTCGAGCGCCTGCTCGACGCACACCTCTCGGCCTTGATGCGCAGCGAGACAAATCTCAACGCCGAGACCGCCTTACCTGTGGCCGATGTCAACGCCGCACTGGCATTGGTGCGCGCGCGTGCCAGCACGTGGCGCGTCGATCCCGCGAAAGTCGGATTGTTGGGCTTTTCCGCCGGTGCGCAGACCATCCTCACGGCCGCGCTGACCGCGGGATCAAAACAGGCGCCAGCCTTTATCGCACCGATCTACCCTCCGATGGACGCGGTCGAGGTTGCGCCCAGTGCACCGCCCATGTTCGCGGTGCTGGCAGCAGACGACCCGCTCTTCGCACGCAAGGGGTTCGGTCTGATCGACGCGTGGCAGCGAGCCCACCGACCGGTCGAATTCCATCTCTACCAAAAAGGTGGCCACGGGTTTGGGCCCGGCAAGGCCGGAACGACAAGCACGTCTTGGATCGATGGTTTTGCCGGCTGGTTGGCGATGAACGGATTTGGACACGGCGGGAAATGAAAGCTGCTTCGGCAATCGACTATCGTGCGTTGGCGCGTCGCCGGCTTCCGCCGTTTCTGTTCGAATATATCGACGGCGGCAGCTACGCCGAGGTGACGTTGCGGCGCAACATTGCCGAACTCGAGGCAGTGGCGCTGCGGCAACGTGTCCTCAGCGACGTCTCCGCCATCGACCTGAGTTGCCGGCTGTTCGATCAGGACCTTGCGATGCCTGTCGCACTTGCGCCGGTCGGACTAGCGGGCATGAACGCGCGCCGTGGTGAGGTTCAGGCAGCGCGCGCGGCCGCTGGCGCAGGCATCCCCTTTTGCCTCTCGACGGTCTCGGCCTGCTCACTTGACGAGGTAGCAAGAGGCTCGCCGTCACCGTTCTGGTTCCAGCTCTACATGATCCGCGATCGCGGTTTCATGCGCGACTTGCTCGGACAGGCGCGGGCCGCGGGCTGCACCGCGCTGGTCTTCACGGTCGACATGCCCGTCCCCGGCTCGCGCTATCGTGACTATCATTCCGGCCTTGCCGGCGCTCCAGGTGCCGCGGGAGCGCTTCGGCGAATCTGGCAGGCGGTCCAACATCCCCGCTGGGCGTGGGACGTCGGCGTGCGTGGCCGGCCGCACCACCTCGGCAATGTGGCTCCGGTGCTCGGCGACAACACGGGCCTGGAAGATTTCTTCGCCTGGATGCGCAACAATTTCGATCCCAGCGTGACCTGGCGCGATCTCGATTTCATTCGCGGGGAATGGGACGGCCCGCTGATCATCAAAGGCATACTCGACGCCGACGACGCGCGCGCAGCGGCGGATTTCGGCGCCGACGGCATCGTCGTGTCCAACCATGGCGGGCGTCAACTCGACGGCGTGCCGGCGACGGCCCGCGTGCTACCTGCAGTTGCCAACGCCGTCGGACATCGCCTCACCGTGCTTGCCGATGGCGGAGTCCGATCGGGCCTCGACGTCGTGCGCATGCTCGCTTTGGGCGCCCGGGGCGTGCTGCTCGGACGCGCCTGGGCGTATGCGCTTGGCGCCCGCGGCGAAGCGGGCGTGAGGCATCTGCTGCAATTGATCGCCGCCGAGATGCGCGTTGCCATGGCGCTTACCGCATGCACGTCGATAGCGGACATCAATGGCACCGTAGTTGTGACCTAGCCGGGTTGCATCGCCCGGCGCGGCTTGTCACAAGGCGGAGGTGAGCGAGGCAGCAGTCAAATACAAGCCCAGGGTCGGCCGGCCGACCTCGAAGCAGATCATCGCGATCGAACGCAGCATCCTGTCCACGGCGCGCTCCATGTTCCTCGAGGAGGGATATGACGCGGTCGCGATGGAGCGCGTGGGCGCAGCCGCCGGGGTATCGAAGGGCACGCTTTACGCGCGCTACCCATCAAAGGAAGCCTTGTTCACCGCGGTCATAGAAGCGAGCGTCAAGGACTGGTCGGCGGTGTCCGGGGAATCCGATCATCTCCTGACCGAGGATATCGGGCAGCGGCTCCATCATCATGCCCGCGTCATCGCACGGTCACTGATGATGCCGGATGTTCGCGCATATCAAAGGCTGCTTCTTGCCAATCGCGACAGATTTCCCGAGCTTTCGCGGATCATGCACGACATGGGCTATCTCTATATCGTGCGCCTGATCACCCAAGATATCGAAGCAGCTGCGGCGCGGGACGGAGTCCCCGTGCGTGACGCGCAAAGCGTGGCGCATCTCCTGGTGTCAGCGATAGCCGGCTGGCAACTGCAGGAAGGCGGAGGGCGCGAGCTTACGCTGGAGGAAATCGAGGACTTCGGCGCGCGGGCGGTCGATTTGTTGCTGTCATCGAGAGCGGCCTGGTAGCCGCGAACGCACTAGCCGAAAGGCCGAGTCGCCAAGCGCGGAGTTGACCGCCGAGCCAGGCGCAACCGCGCTTCGCTGGGTCGTGATCCAGCCCTCCCCTTTGGCCCGGAGCCGAGGAGCAGGCGATGACGACGGCCGGCCGCACAAATCCGCTCGCCCATGGGAACACTGCGGCCTCCGTCCAACCGGCGAAGCAACCACCGGCATATTGCGGTCGTGCCCTCTCTCCTGACAGCAAAGCAGAATCGCGATATTCGTACCATCAGGACTATCATAATACGCAAACACTGGCTATTTCGCGCCATATTGCACGATTATCGCAGTAGCTCGGGATATGATTCGCCGAGCCGACAGGAGGCGAGGATATGGGAGAGCGGCTGCGCAACAAGGTTGCGGTCATCACCGGCGGGGCTCGCGGCATGGGAGCGGCGACGGCTCGCATGTTCGCGTCGGAAGGTGCCCAGCTCGTGATCGCCGATCGCCTCGTGGCCGAAGGCGAAGCGCTCGCGCGCGAGATCGGCCCGGTCGCAACATTCGAGGCGCTCGACGTGAGCGATGAGGTCAGCTGGGCCACGCTCCTGGACGCGGTGCTGGCCCGGCACGGGCGAGTCGACGCGCTGGTCAACAACGCCGGCGTCGTCGCCTTCGGCGGCATCGAGGAGGTTTCTGCAGAGGAATTCGACCGTGTCTTCGCAGTCAACGTGAAGGGACCTCTGCTTGGCCTGAAGCACGTCGGCCGCGCGATGCGCATGGCCGGACGTGGGGCAATCGTGAACATCTCCTCGGTGGACGGCCTGCGAGGCGCGAACGGGCTCGGACTCTACAGCAGTTCAAAATGGGCAATCAGGGGTCTCACCAAGACGGCGGCATTGGAATTCGGGCCGCATGGCGTTCGCGTGAATTCGGTGCATCCAGGCGGGATCGACACCGCGATGGGCAATCCGCAGGGCCAGCAAGGCGAAGAGCGCAATTGGAGCTATGGGCGCGTGCCGCTGCAACGCATCGGCGAGCCGTCCGAAGTCGCGTCAGCAAGCGTTTTCCTCTGTTCGGACGAGGCAAGTTACGTGACCGGGGCGGAGCTGGCGGTCGATGGCGGCTGGGCGGCGGGCTATTATCACCATTATCTGCCGGGTGCGCCTCCGGGGCTCGCCACGACATGAGCGAAACGACCGGCCAAACGCCCGGGGCGGCAGCTTAGCGGCTTGACGACATGCGCTTAATCGATCGATACCGTTCGAATAAGTCGCGACGCAAAGGAGAGATGCGGTGACAAGGCTCACCGGGGACCCAAGTCCCCGAACCCGGCGGTCCATGGGACATGTGGCGCTTCATTATGCGCATCGGGACGAAGGCCCGTTGGCCGCGAAGCTTCTGGCGCTGCTTGGTTATGTCGAAACCCAGGCGCTGCCACTCCCCGACGGCTCGACGTTCTATCGCTTCGTCGTGGACGATTATCATCAGGCGCGTGGCGACGGGATCGTCTATTTGTCGGTCGTGCCGCCGGCCCAAGCGGCGTTGGTCCAGGCGGCGCGCGAGGCGCTCCGCGTCGGGACCGCTCAGGAACATTCTGCCGTCAAAACGCTGCGCTCGGCGATCGAAGCCGATCCGGAATATAGCTTCCATCTTGGCTTGCTGGTGGACTCGCTCGAGGACGTCGAGCGCGTCGCCGCCGAATTGTCGGACCGCAATATGAACGATCCGGCATTCAAAGGACGGCTCAACGTGACACTGAATCGTCCGCGCCGGGGAGATGCGGCGATCGACGCCCGACTCGACGCCTCTCCTGCTTTTGGCGGCGTCGATCGCTATGCCTATGGTCGAAACGGCGTCCAGCTGTTCGTCGAGACCGACATATTGACCAGCGGACCCCTGGGCGATTCGATGATCCTGGAACTCGATTATATCTTCCCGGGCACGACGAGCCACATCTTGTCGGTAGTCGAGCTATGAGCGCGGAGGCGACGCATGAGCAGCGTGTGCTCGGGGGCGGAGTCGCGGTGATCACCGGGGCAGGCGCCGGGATCGGCATGGGCATCGCCAAGCGCTGCGGCGAGATCGGCATGACCGTGGTCGTGACCGACGTGGACAAGGCGCGCGCGGAAAAGGTAGCGGGCGATATCGTCAGCGCTGGCGGAAAGGCAGAGGCGATCGAAGTCGACGTCGCGAGGCCCGAACGCCTCGATGCGCTGGCACAGGATGTTTTCGCTCGCCATGGCGCGGTTCGGCTGCTGGTCAACAATGCCGGGATCGAGACGCTCGGCCTGAGCTGGGAGATCCCGGCGGCGCGGTGGGAAACGACGCTAAACGTCAATATTCACGGAGTCGTCCACGGCGTCCGCGCCTTCGTTCCGCACATGCTCCAAGCCGGCCGGGAGGCGTGGATCGCGAACCTCTCCTCGATCGGCGCCTTCGGCCAGATGCCAACCCAGACGTCCTATATGATGAGCAAGCACGCCATCCAGTCCTTCACCGAATGCTTGCATCTCGAGCTCGAAATGGTCGGCGCTCCGATCCATGTGTGCTCGGTTCTGCCCGGCATGCTCAAGACGAGCATTTTCGATGCCGAGGCGGGCAATGGCGAACCCAAGAGCGCAGCGCGTCACCGTGCGACCATGGCGCACATGATGGCAAATTACGGCATGGAGCTCGACGAGGGGTGCCGACGGATCGTCGCGGGAATTGCTGCCAACCGTTTCTGGGTCGATACGCAGCCGGAAATGACCGACAGCCTGGTCGCGGGACGGATCGCGTTCCTAGAGGCTCGCGCGGCGCCGATCCTGAGCGAACAGGCCCGGCAACTTCTCGAAAGCTGACGCATCGCCGGACCGCACAGGGCCCGTCGCTCAATCATGGTCCCGCACCATACCGTGCAGGAAAGTGCGGGCGACAAATGCCGCATGCCGGTCGATCTCGACTGCGCTGGGCATCGGATGGCGGAAGGTCACGCACCGCTGCCATTCGGACAAGGCCATGGCGATGAACAAGGACGCTGCCCGCTCTGCGCCGGGTGCCGCAAGGCCGACCTGGTCGAGATAGCGCACGAGCGGCAGCACCAGATGGCGATGCTGATTGGCCTCGGCGGCGCGCAGCATTTCGGGGAAGTCGGCGCCTTCGCGGTACACCAGCACGCCCAGACGAACGCTGGTATCGATCGACAGTACGCGCACGATCTCGGCGGCGTGGCGAGCGAGGATCTGCTCGGTCGTCTCGCCCGGACCAGGGGCAATGCGCGGAAACGCCGTCGCGCCGACATCGAGGCACGCGGCGAACAGGCTGAGCTTGTCAGCATAGCGATTGTACAAGGTGCGCGTCGACACGCTCGCGCGTTCCGCGACTTCGCGCATGGTGACCGCGCGGTAGCCGAGCTCGCAAAACAGGTCGCGAGCCACGGTGATGACTTGGGCGAGCTTCTGCCGCGAATCCTCCGCCCTGGGCCGTCCCCTGCGTTCCGGCACCATCGTCGCCATCGCTGTTCCTCCTTCGCCATCTTTGTCGGCCTGGCCGCCCTTTTACAATCACGAGCGCCTTGCCTAATTACAACGAACGTTGTAATAAATGCAAAAGGCGGCACGAAGCGCCGCGCAATGCCGATTCCCCGGAGAGGAACAGCTGAATGGCCGACGCTGAACATGTGCCGCACGAAGTGACGCTCGAGACCGCGATCGCTGCGCTCGATCCCGTCGTCGCCTTGCTCTGCCTCATACAGATTACGGGCGACCGCACGTTGCTTCACAAGTATGGCGAAGCGCTGGATGGTACCCAGCACCAGGTGCGCGAAGCCTTTGTCGCGTTCGACCCACAGGTCGCGCCATCCCCGGCCAAGATCGAAATCGCCAACGAAGTGCGCGACCTGCTTCGCCGCGCAGTGCGCTCGGGGCGACCGGCCGTGCTTCCGAATCTCGACAAGCCGCTCTTCCGTCGCATGGCGCGGCTCGCACTTGGCAAGGACCTGCCGGAGATGTCCCTCGACCCGGCCTTCCAGCATGGCGGCTTCACGACCGATACCCGAGTGCGTAAGCCCGCGCAGGTGCCGCCGGCGGATTTCAAGGTGCTGGTCGTCGGCGCGGGGATGATGGGCATCAATGCCGCCATCAAGCTCCAGCAGGCGGGCTTCGATTTCGAAGTGATCGAGAAGCTCGACGCCGTCGGTGGCAACTGGCTCGAAAATACCTATCCCGGCGCCGCGGTCGATACTCCGAGTCGGGTCTATTCCTTCTCGTTCGAGCCCAATGCCTCCTGGAGCAAATATTATCCGAACGGCCCGGAATTCCTGTCCTATCTCGAACGCGTGACTGACAAATACAATCTGCGCGAGCGGATCGTGTTCGGCACCAAGGTTGAAGGAGCGGCGTGGGACGCGCAGCGCCAGCTTTGGCAAGTCAGCGCCACGCGCGACGGCCAGCCGGTCGTCCTTGAAGCCAATGCCCTGATCATGGCGGTAGGGCCGAACAACGAGCCAAATTATCCTGCCGTCAAGAATTTCGACGCCTTCGCGGGCCCGGTGATCCATTCGGCGCGCTGGGATCACGGGATCGACCTCAAGGGCAAGAAGGTCGTGCTCGTCGGCACGGGCTGTTCAGGGGTCCAGGTCGCAACGGCACTGGCCGACAAAGTCGGCGAGATGGTAATCGTCCAGCGCCAGCCCGAACATATCATCCCCAATCCCGCCGCACACGACCCGGTCGATCCCCTCGAACGTGCCGCAATGGAACTGGTACCGTTCGCGGCCCAGTGGAAGCGTCTCCAGAGCTTGGCCAGCGCCCTCCAGGACATGCACGGCATGATCATGAAGGACGAGGAATATGCCGCGAAAACCGGCGGCTTCGGGCCGATCAACGACGGCATGCGCATGATGTGCGACCATTATCTAAAGAGTCACTTCCCCGACGATCCCCAGATGGTGGAAATGCTCACGCCGAGCTTCCCGGTCTTCGCCAAGCGCCCGATTCTCGATTGCGGCTTCTACGACACTCTCAAGAAGCCGAATGTGTCGATCGTGCGCGGCGCGCTCGCGGAATTCGATGCCAATGCCGTGATCCTAGCCGACGGCACGCGCATCGAATGCGACGCGGTGTTGCTGGCGACCGGGTATAAGCTTCATTTCGGACGCCAGTTCGACATCATTGGCAAGCACGGCAGGACGCTCAAGCAAGTCTTCGAGCCCTTCCCCTTTTCCTATGAAGGCATGCTGATTCCCGGCTTCCCCAATTTCATCTTCATGGGCGCGCCCTACAGCTATCTCGTCGCCAATCACGCCGTGGTCAGCGAGCAGCAGGTCCATTACGCGATCGAGCTGCTGCAATGGATGGTCGACGAGGGCCTCTCATTGGTCGACGTGACCGAAGCCGCCACCCGGGCCTTTGTCGAGGACGTCGAGGCCGCGCTCGCCAACACCGCCTGGGTCAATCACGGCAACGCGCACGGCTATTATCGCGACCAGGGCAAGAAAGTGGTCCTGGCGATCCCACGCCACAATTCGCGCATCTGGCATGATTTGCGGTCGCCGCGCACCGAAGACTTCGAGGTGGTCCGCAGCGCCGCCGCCGCGCCGGTGAGCGCGCCCGACATGCCGATGCTGACGATCTGACGCCCCCCAAGGCGCTGCCACCGCCCACAGACGAGAGGACTTCGATGACCGACCCCCGCCCCTTCGGCACCACGCGCGCCACGCAATATGGCTTCGCGAAGACCGTCGTCCATGATCTCGAGGCGATGGCGGCCTTTTACGAGGACGTCTTCGGCCTGATCCCGTTCAACCGGCACCAGGACCAGATGTTCGGCCGGGCCATTGACGAGATCACCTATCAGTCGACCTACCAGGGCGGTGCGGCGCTCACGCTGCTCAAATATCTGGATTCGACCGCGCCGATCGTCGGCGATTCCGTGCAGGGATTCCTCACCGAGGATCTCGAAGCGCTTGTCGACCGGGCGCAAAAGGCCGGCGGCACCGTCCCCGAGCCGATCCGCGCGATTCCTGAGTTCGGTCTAAGGGTCGCCTTCGTGCTCGATCCCGAAGGCCATCTCAACGAAGTGGTCCAGATGGGCGCCTGACGCCCAAGCGATGGAGACAGACATGTTGCAGGAACTTGCCGAAAATTTCCGTCCGGTCGCCCCGCCGCAGATCATCGAAGACGCTTATAGCGACGACCAGCATGCCCGCCTGCTCAAGACGGTGCGCGACAACGGCCCCTGGCCGCTCATCCTGGCCGAGAACTTCAAGACGCCCGAGGAAGTCATCGCCACCACTTCGGGAACCATTCCGGAGGGTGTGACCCTGACCTGGGACATGATCGGCCTGAATCCGGTCTTCCGAGGCTATCTGGCCCGTGGCGGCACCTGCTTCTACCCAGAGCTCGAGGATTGCTATTACAATTCCCGCTTCCTCGAACTCGTGCGCAACTATTGGGGTTGCAAATATGCCGAGCCGGAAACCTTCCTGTTCAATATTCAGGGGCCGACGCCGATCGGTGGCCCACCGCATCTCGACGGAACCGTCTTTCGCGGGATGACGATGGAGAACACGCCGCTGTGGCTGTTGTTGACGATGGCGAAATCCTGCCTCTTCAATCGCTGGCGCTCCAAAAAGGGGCAGGTCATCGCGTGGTACTACAACGGCCAGATCGGTGGCGGCTTCAATTGCTGGCCCAATGGCCCGAGCGCGGAACCGGTTCAGATCAATGCCCCCATGTGGGGCCGAGCGGTCGTGGTGGAGAACGAAATGATGTTCCACCACGCCCAGGCGGCTGGCCCGGTTGCGATGCGCAAGCCGACCGGAATGGATATCACCACCACTTTTGGTGCCGATCCCGAGGACCCGACCGGGTGGCAGCTCGAAACCTTCGGCGAGGTCAACCAAAAGGTACCTGCGCAGGAGATGCGCTTTCTGGTCCATTGGGGTGCCCGCCTGTTCAAGGATATGGCCGATTTCAAGCAGACCTATGACCATACCGACGACATCAGTGCCGATATGGCGATCAACATGCTCGTTGAGGATATGAAGAAGCGCGGCGTGCGGTTCGACGTGCCGACGGACCCGTTGCATGACAATGGCTTTGTCGGACTGCTCAGCCAAGTTTACGACATCGGCGGCCCGACCAACATTCCGCCGGATGCGGTGAGCCCGGTCAAATTCGCCGCTTGAGGCGCAACGGTCCGGGCAGGCGCTCGGGCCGCGTTCAGCACGAAAGGACCATCAAACCGTGCGTTTTGCCATCATCGGCGCCGGGATGTCGGGCATCCTGGCGGCTATCAAGCTGCGCATGGCGGGCCATCAGGCAGTCACGCTGTTCGAAAAGGCCGATCGCATCGGCGGGACCTGGCGTGACAACCGCTATCCCGGGCTCGCCTGCGACGTCCCGGCGCATGCCTATACCTATGAATTCGCGCCCAATCCCGAATGGTCGTCCTATTTCACCGGCGGTCCGGAGATCCAGGCCTATTTCGAGAAAGTCGTCGACGATTACGGCGTGCGCCCCTTCATCCGCTTCGGCAGCGAGATAGCAACTCTCGACTGGGTCGGCGACCGTTGGCGGATCGAGACGACCAAAGGTGAGCTCGATCACGCGCATGTCGTCATCGCAGCGACCGGAGTGCTGCACCACCCCAATCTGCCCGTGATCCCGGGGCTCGAGAGTTTTGCCGGCAAGGCAATGCACACGGCGCGCTGGGACGACGGCATCGCGCTTGCCGGCAAGCGCATCGGCGTGGTGGGCAACGGATCGACCGGCGTCCAGATGGTCGCCCATCTCGGGCTCGAAGGCCACCAGCTGGTTCATTTCCAGCGCACGCCGCAGTGGATCATGGCGGCTCCGAATTTTGCCTATGGCGAGGAGGACAAAGCCGCCTTTCGCGCGAGCAGAGAGGCGATCGATGCGGTACGCTATCACCCTCAGTTCCTGGCCGCGGTCGACCGCTTCACCAAAGGCGTCACCGACATGAACTCCCCCGAGATCGACGAGATCGAGCGTCTGTGCCGGGAAAATCTCGAGCACAGCGTGCGCGATAGCGCACTGCGCGAGAAGCTTCGCCCGACCTATCGCGCTGCCTGCAAGCGTCTGATCTACTCCTCGACCTATTATGAGGCCGTCCAGCGGCCCAACGTCGAAGTGATCGTGGGACCGATCGATCGCGTGGTTCCCCAGGGCGTGATCGACGGGGACGGCAGGCTGCATGAACTCGAGGTGCTCGCGCTCGCCACCGGGTTCGACGCCGACCGCTACATCCGCCCCGCGCGCGTCACCGGCATCGACGGCGTTGCCCTCGACGACGTCTGGGCGACACGCTGCGCCGCATATCTGGGCATTTCGGTTCCTGGTTTCCCCAACCTCTTCTTCCTGAACGGACCAACCTCCCCCTTGGGCAATTTCTCGCTGGTCGACATCGCCGAGCGGCAATGGGGTTTTGTCGAACAGCTGATCGCACCCTTGGTGGCCGGTGAGGCCAAGACGATCGCCGTCAGTGCCGACGCGTTTGCCCGGCAGGAAGAGGCGCGCGTTGCGGCCCATCGCAACACGATCTGGGCGTCCGGCTGCAGCAGCTATTATCTCGACCGGACTGGCGTGCCGATCGTCTGGCCCTGGACCTATGAGCGGTTCCGCGAGGATACCAGGACACCCGACCCAACCTCTTTCGAGATGACGCGATGAGCCGCGGGCCGAACTTGAACGGCAGGGTCGCCCTGGTGACTGGATCGAGCCGTGGGATCGGACGCGCGATCGCGCAGCGCCTCGCGGCCGCAGGGGCGACCGTGGTCGTAAGCGGCCGATCGGAAGTGGCGCCGGTCGCTTCCCGGCGCTACGGCACCGACCATCTCGTCGCCGGCACGCTTGGCGAGACGGTCGCGTTAATCGAGGCCGCCGGCGGCAAGGCGATTGCCCTGGCCGCGGACCTCGAGGATCGCGCGGCTTGCGAGACGCTCGCCGACTTCGCGGTCGAGGCCGCAGGCCGCCTTGATATACTCGTGAACAACGCTGGCTTTGGAGACTTCGCGCCGGTAGCCGAAATGGACCATTCCACATTCGAGCGGATGCTGACACACAATCTACGCGCGCCTTTTCTTCTAGCACAGGGCGCAATTCGCCATATGCGGCGAGCGAACGCCGGTTGGATCGTCAATATCGGCTCGCAGGACGCGCTCCCCCCGGCACGCCCCTATCCCGACCATGAAAAGACGCGCGGCTATCATGTCTATGCCGCCGCCAAGGCCGCGCTCCTGCGTCTCACGCAGGGGATGGCGGCGGAACTGATCGACGCGAATATCGCCGTCAATGCGGTCAGCCCCTCGACCGCGATCCGCACGCCTGGTGCCGATGCATTGATTCCTGCGACCTTCCCCACAGAGGATGTCGCCTATCTCGCCGAGACGGTGCTCGCCATGTGCCATCTCCCGGCGGCCGAACGAACGGGTCTCTGCGCCTTCAGCATGCACTTCCCATATCATCACGACCTCGAGGTACGCAGCCTCGACGGCGCGGAAATCCTGCCGCGAACGGCACCGCCCCCCTGGTCGCACCCGGCGATCAGCGCGTCGGGCGAATGACCGGCGTATCGCAGACATTTGCGATGATTTCCCGGGAGCCCTCTGCGTGTGCCACGCCTCAGCCGGCTTCGGCATGATGATGCAAGAGGTTGATCCAGAGCTCTTATTCGAACTCGACGGGCGCCGACGCGATGAGCCCACCCGCCGTTGGCGTGCCGGATCAGACCTGGTCCAACCGAGCTCCGGATTGGCAGCATAGCTGCCTTCGTGCACGATCAAGTCGTGCGGCAAGGCGACCGTAGCGCGGAGTTGCATTTTTCGCTCTGGCATTCGCTCAGTCCAATCAAGGCCGAGCCGGCAAGGCGAAGGCAACATAGGCGGCGCCTTGCGGCCCCTTGCGATCGCGTGCGCCGCTGGTGGCGATGACGACATATTGGCGGCCATCCACCGAATAGGTCGAAGGCGTCGCCGTCCCTGAAAACGGAAGTTCGGTTTCCCAAAGCAATTGGCCGGTTCGGCTGTCGAAGGCCCGGAACTTGCGATCGAAGATTGTGGCGCCAATGAACAGCAAATGGCTCGCGGTGACGATCGGCCCCCCATAATTCTCGGACCCGGTGTCGCGAACGCCCTTAGCCACCAGTTCGGGATACTCACCGAGCGGAACGCGCCACAGATAGGCGCCGCTATTGAGGTCGATTGCATTGAGCGTGCCCCAGGGCGGCACCACTGCGGGGTAGCCGTCGGGGTCCTGGAACTTGTTGTACCCGCCGGCCAGATATGGCGCGCCGGTCGCTGCCGGTGCGGCCGACAGCAGTTCCTGACGCCCGGTCCCCTCGCTGCCGTTCGACGCCAGGAAGGAAATCAGCGCGCTAAGGTCGCCCTCGGCGATCTGCGGGAAGCCGGGCATCCGGCCTTTTCCTGCCACAATCGTCGCGCCGATCTCGCGTGGCAGCATGCGCGATGCGACACCGTCCAGTGCCGGGACCTCCGGAGGCGAGCCCTTCCGATCGGACCCATGACAACCCGAACAATTGGACTGGTAGACCTGCTGACCGCGGCTTGCCTTCGGTGCCGCCGCATTGGGCAACAGGCGAGTAAACCACGGTACGTCGTTTGCGTTGACATAAAGCACGCCCGCCGCACGATCGACGGCCGCCCCGCCCCATTCCGCGCCGCCGTCAAATCCCGGGAAAATGATCGTATTGCGATCGAGCGCAAGCGGCACAAACTGGCCGGCGCCGCGCATGGTCCGAAACTTCTCGACGACGGCGGCATGCGCCTCCGGCGTCCGCCGGTTCAGCATTTCCTCGGTGAGCTGCTGTCGCGCGAACGGGGCGGGTTTCGTGGGAAACGGTTGCGTCGGCGCCGCGACCTCGCCCGGAACGTCGCTGCGAGGAACAGGTCGTTCTTCCACTGGAAAGAGCGGCTTTCCGGTCACGCGGTTGAAGAGGTAGACAAAACCCTGTTTGGTCGTTTGCGCGACCGCGTCGACCCGTTTGGCGTCGTGGACGACGGTCAACAGGCTTGGCGGCGATGGAAAATCGCGATCCCAAATATCGTGGTGGACCGCCTGGAAATGCCAGAGCCGTTTACCGGTCCGCGCATCGAGCGCGAGCAAGCTATTGGCGTAAAGGTTGTCGCCCGACCGATCGCCGCCATAAAAGTCGAAGACCGCAGAACCAGTCGGCACATAGACAATGCCCCGCGCAGGATCGAGCGCCATCCCCGCCCAGTTGTTGGCGGCACCTGCCGTCTTCCAGGCGTTCGCCGGCCAGCTCTCATGACCCGCCTCACCCGGGTGCGGGATCGTATGGAATACCCAGCGTAGACGCCCCGTTCGCACATCATAGGCGCGGATGTCGCCGGGCGCAGCTGGCGCATTCTCGGAGGTTCGGAATCCAAGGATGAGCAAATCGCGGTAGACGATGCCGGGCGATGTCGCGAACACCGCGTTCCGGCCGGCATCCCGCCCAAGGTCCTCGCGCAGATCGATGCGGCCCTTCGAGCCAAAGCTTGTGATCGGCCGCCCAGTCGCGGGATCCAGCGCATAGAGGAAATTGACGTTCGACACGAACAATCGCGGTTTCCCGGCGCCCTCCCACCAGCTCATCCCGCGCGCCGGCTGCCCGCTCGTCTGCCCGGTTTCAAACCGCCACAATAGCTTGCCGGTCGCCGCGTCGAGCGCGAAGGCCGCCTGATCGGAGGTATAGCCGAATAGCGTGCGACCGATGACGAGCGGGTTCGTCTGGAGGCCGCCCTGGGTACCGGCGTCGAAACGCCACACTTGGCGAAGCTGCCCGACGTTCGAGGGGTCCAGCTGCCTCAAGGCCGAATAGCGTTGGCCCTCGGCATTGCCGCCATATACCGGCCAGCCCGTGTCGCGAGCCGCCGCGACAGCCGGCACATGCCACGGCGACAATGCGGTGACCGCCAGAAGCGCGGCGAATATCGGCGTCGCGCCGACAGTAAGAGACCAGCTCGGGCGACCAGTCGGACCAGCTGCATGCCGTTTGCATGACGAAGCCGACAGTTCTGATTTCAATCCAGGAACCATGACCCCTCCGGCAGCGCGAGCGGAACTTAGTCGATCGGCTGCAATCGCTCATTGCCTTGAAGGGGTAACCCAACGGCCCTCTTCTATAAACCATTACTCTCCATGCTAGGTCCGCGGCCCGTCTCCGCTTGCCCGCAGACTGAATCAGGATGCCAGCGCTACTTCAAGACCGACTTTTTCAACGGAAAACGCCCTCATCTCGGTCGTTCACTAGGTTCGTCCGGCGACCGGAAAGCCACCGTTAGTTGATCCGCAAAAAGGGCCTTTCTGCCGTCGTCCGATGGTAGCCCCACGTCGCTCGTTGAAAAGCAACTCTGCTATAGCCGCTGGGGTTCATAGAACATGATGGTCGGCTGCACGGGCAGAGTACTCGCATCTGCCTGCGCTGCAATCGCCTCAGGCGACCTCATCGAAGCCTCCCACTGCTGACGAGAATCACACTCCACCTCGAAGATGCAGAACCACTCGCTCGGACCGACGGGATTCTGAGGCTCAAACGCATAGGAGGCACGACCGCTGTCTGGGATAGCCCGGCACAGCGGCACATGCCGCTCGATATAGTGCTTCCTAAATGCCTCAGGATCGTCCGGTCGAGGGTATAGAAACGTCACCTTGAACATGATGCAATCGCCTCATCTCGAACCTGGGCGCAGGCTGGCACAGCCTGCTCGGGAGCATACGCCTCCCGTTCCTCTGCGCTTAGCCGGTCGAGGACCTTGCGAAACAGCGACAGGCCTCGGTCCGCCTGTATCCAGCCCATCGTGCCCGGTGGACCGGAGTCGATCATACGCTGTTGCGCTTCGATCATTGCCGTATCCTCTCGAAACGCCTCGTCGACCATGCCGAATATGAACGCGGCCGCCTCTGGACTCATGTCGGTTTTCCGGTGCCCACCCGAGTAAATATACCGTGTCGATCGCTCTGACAGAGGTGTGACTGCCTGGCAGCTGAACGTGTCGCTGATGCATTCCAGTTCTTTCGACGGCTCGGCGAAGTTCAGTCGCTCCGCAGTCCCTGCGGGATAGCTCCTGAAATGATTGATGAAGATACCAGGCACCAAGTACGAGAACCACATCCACTGGTCGGTGACGGGTGCATCCGGCGCCTGCATTGCATTGCGTCCGATTGACCAGTTGTTGTTGCTCACCCCTCGCGGTAACGGCTGAGCGCCGGCGCCGGTCACCACATTAGGCTCGTCATCTGCTTGAACCTTCCGCCCGATCGTCTTCTCATGCACGAAGGCGACGTGCGACAGATCGAGCAGGTTGTCGTTGATGAGCTTGTAATTCGCGGCATAGTTTAGCTCGCCCCGATGCGTGTAAACGTCGTCGCGATCGAGCAGGCTGCAATCGGGGATCAGTGAGGTATCCGCCTTTTCCGGGTCGCCCATCCATATCCAGGCCCATTGGTAACGCTCAACAACCGGGTAGGTGCGAGCCTTGAGTGACCCCGGCGTGCTTGTCTGACCGGGCACCTCAACGCATCGGCCATTCGTTGCCAAGCGTATGCCATGGTACATGCAGCGGATCGTGTCGCTTTCAATCCGCCCGAGCGACAACGGCGCCCACCGGTGCGGGCAGCGATCCTCTAGCGCGACGAGTGTGCCATCCTCCCGTCGCATCACCACAAGCGGCTCGTCGATGATCCGACGAGCATATAGTCGCCCCGCTTCGAATTCGCTGGTCCAGCCGGCTACGTACCAGGCGCTCTTCAAGAACATCCCTCATCCTCTCGACAGGCCGGCCAACTCGCTCGAACGCGACATCGAGCTACCCAACTGCGAAACTGGTCACGTAAGCAAGGTCCCAACCGGCCCGGAGGTTATAACCTTTTGGCTAACCGATCGTCGTCGATGCGGCAGGTCACGTCGTCCTGAAATCGTCTGCTGGAGCACAATGGTGCGTGATGAAATCGATTAGCCGCTGGATCTTAGGATCGTGGCGTAAAGAGTCCTGAACACACAGGCGAACTTCAAAGCCGCTCACCTGAATTGGCAAACGCTTCACGTCGCTCTCTTGAATGCCTTCACCAGCCACGACGCGAGGAAAGCTACCGGTATAACCCAGCCCTAGGCGCAATGCTTCGATGGTTAACGCTGGGTGCTCGGACTTCAGTGCAACCGGGTAATCTTGAATGCCAATCTGCGCGAGGGATCGATCAACCAATTCCTGGAAAAGCCTGTCGGAGTGGGCGGGGATAAATCCGAATTTTAGCAAGTCGGTGGACCGCACCTGGTCTAATGCAGAGAGCGGGTGGGCCGCGGAAGCATAAAGGCTTACCGGCTCGGTCCAGAGATGCGATGACGGCAACTCAGGCGTATGCGAGGGCGCAAGAAAGATGCCTACATCGACGCGCTTCTCCGCGTAAGCAGTCACAAGCTGCTCGTAATCCAGCGCCCGAACGCTTAAATAAATGCCGGGATGGTCTGCGGCATAGCTAGCTAGTGGTCGTGCAATGGCCCATGCTAGGAAGGGATGGCTGGCAAGCTCGATCCGCCGGCGCCCCTCCTTTGGAATGTCGCCAAGAGCACCTCCGGCGAGCTGCTCGGCCTTTTCGATGAGTTCCTTGGCGAGTTCGAACGTAATGCCGCCATCGTTGGTCAGATTGCCCGTGGAGCCGCGCTTGCGGGTAAACAGCTGCTTGCCCATCTGCTCCTCGAGGGCACGAATTTGCTTGCTAACCGACGCTTGAGAGATGCCAAGCCGCTCCGCTGCAGCCTGAAAGCTACCTGCCTCCACCGCCGTGACGAAAACCTCCAGGCGACGAAGAGAGGTCCGATGCATAATTGTTTCTAGCGAGCCAGTGCCACCATGGCCAATATCATGTCCCTGCACGGCGACTTGCGCTTATCGCTTCGCGTAACGGAGCCGAACGATTCTAAGTTTAATCCGAGTTTTTTGCCGCAGAGCTGAAGCTGCGGGTTGCATCCCCGACCACGTCCGCAAGGCCCCTCATTCGCGAAGCATAATGCCTGTCGAATGGCGGCTACAGGGGCATGAGTAAAAGTGGATCGGCAACGTCCACAATTAATTCGGAAGCCGAATGGTCGCTTCTCGCCAATATCATCTCGGAGGCGGACAGTCACCTGCCGGCCCAAGAGCCGGCGTCAAATGCACGTTTTCCAATCGTCCAATCATGGCCGACGAGAATGACAACGGGTTATTCCCAATTCGACATGACGTCGGGCGGGCGGACGTCGCTGCCGTCATTGGAGGAATCTCAACTCCGCGCGGTCGGCCGCGCGTCCGATCCGCGAACATCACACCGATTCGATAAGCGCCACACCTTCGGGAGGAAGCTCGAGCTTAAGCTCTCCTCGGCCATCGAGACGCTTTGCCTCGGGCGGTGGCAGCTCCGCAGCCTTCCGAATTATGTCAAGTTGCTCCCGCGTGGGATATTCGGGAGAGCCGAGCCGGCGCCAGGCGGGATAAGGTGATCCGCGTTCCTGATCGACATAGCTGACACGTACGCGTTGACCGGGCTGTGCGCCCATCAACCGGACCGTCAACGTCTTGCGTTCGCCGAGCACCAGACGCTTACTGCTGGCTCCAGGAATGCCAGGCGCCTGCTGCACATCGGCGAGATTCCAGACCATAGCTGCAAACTTGTCGCTGCCGTGGCGCGATGCCAATGCCGGACCGCTCGAGGCAAGCCGTCTATTTCCAAGCCGGTGGAGGAGCTTGTAGGTGTTGAACTCAGGCTTGGCGATGCTGCCCCGAGCAAGAATTCCCCAGCCGTTTTGGCCTTCCTTGAAAACCCACGGGGAAACCATCACTTCTTCATATTCGCCGCTGATTTGCCATTGGCCCATCGCGTGACAATGCGAAAGGCTATTGGTGATTGCATGGGCTATCATGGCGGGGCTGTCAGACGACCACTCGTCAAGCCAGAGTTCCGTGCCTTTGAACTTGGAGGTGTCGATCTGCGCTCGCGCTTGCGCAACCGCGGCTGGGATGACGTCATATTGCTTGAATTTTTCAGCCTGACCAAAGACCATCGACTGATCGTCGCCGGGATAGATGTGGGTGGATACGAAATCGAGCGGCGCGTCATTTTCCGCGCAGTAGTTCAGAAACTGCGGTATCCATTGGACCGCCGAAGTCGCCGGCCCCCCTACCCTTACTGCCGGATCCACTGCCTTCACGGCCTGCGCAGTGGCCTTATAGAGCCCGAAATAGTCTGCCTGTGTACCAGTCCAGAACCAGGATAGCAGATTGGGTTCGTTCCAAACCTCGAAATTCCATTGCCGCACCTCTGCGGCGCCGTAGCGCTGAACCAGATGGCGGATGAACGTCTGGATAAATTCGGACCAGTCTGTAAGCGATTTGGGCGGTGTGACATTGGCGCGGTAAAAGCCGAACGTTTTGGTTCCGCTCGCAAGGCCGCGGGGCATGAAGCTCAGTTCGACGAAAGGCTGTACGCCCCTGCTGAGAAGCCCATCGTAAACCGCGTCCACGTTCTGGAAATTCCCGCTGGCTCCCACCCCCAGTTCATCGGCCAAGATGCCGTGGAAGCGAACGCGCTCCAAGCCAATTTCATTCTTGCAGCGCGCAAGGTCGAGACGCCACGCTTCACGCAGTGTAATCGCGGCGCGATCCGAACCCATCGTGCGGGACCAGATATGGTCCAACGCGCCGACTTCCTTGCCAAGGTCGATATCCACCCGGTCGGTAGCCGCTTGAGCCCAGCTCGGCGAAACAAGCGTGGCAGCACCAAGTGCGCCTCCCGCCGCCGCGAATTGGCGTCGCGTCAGCATCTTCGTCCGTTCCATCGATTCCGTCCTCTCACTGAAGCCTACCCCCTCCCGCCCATTCAGCGGATGACAGAGTCTCGGTTGACATAAAAAGCGCTCACCAAGCGGCGCATGCGAGCATGAGGCGGTCCACGGCGCGGTCCGCATTGATGTCCATTTCGTTCAAGGAGACGACCGGATGGACGCTTCCTTCCTGCATCAGCCAGCGGGTCACCCCGGAGAACAGGAGCGTCGCGGCCGCCTCCCGATCGCGCGGCGGGATGCCGTCGCGCTCGCCCGCTGGTCTGAGGTCGGGGGCGATGACCTCCACGCCGCGCAGAAATCCCACCTTGTAGAAAAGGTCCGCGACTTCGGGGATGCGGTACTGCACGGTCGCCTCTCGTCTAAGGCGTCACAAATCGTCCGGTTTCGTACGATTTGTAAAGCCGATAGTGGAGAGGAGGCGTTTTAGCCGGCGGCCGGCATGGGTTGCGGCAAAGGGGCTTTCGCCTGTGCAAAGCGGTAGCCACCAAGCCGGGCAATCACCGCCGCACTGGTGATCCCGAGCACGACAAACATGAAGAGCGCAGCGTCGTACGTGCCGGTGAGGTCATAGGCCATGCTGCCGATCAAGACGCCGATTCCTGCTCCCCATGCCCAGAATACCCAGACCGCGCCAAGCGCGCGAGCAAGGGCGCGCGGGCCATAATATCGGCTGACGCAATAGGTCACGAGGTCGGCTTCCGACCCCATACCGAGGCCCACTAGAATGACGCCCGCGATCCGTGCCGTTTCATTACCAGTCGCGATCAGCGCCACGCCAATGGCGATCAGCGTAAAGATGACCGCGCCAATCCAGCGCACATGTGCGCGATCGAGCAAAAGGCCCACTGTCAAGCGGCTGACCCACGAAGCACCACCGATCAGACCGAGCAGCCCCGCCGCTTGCGCCATGGACAGGCCCTGATCTGTAAGCATCGGGGCAAGGCTGGTAATCATGCCGGTCAACGCAATCGAGATCATCAAGATCGGTCCGGCGATCAGCCAGAATGTGCGGTCGCGCAAATACAGGTCGCCAAAGCTCGCCGCTTTGTCATTGGGGAGCTGCTGGACCGGTGGCGCGCGAAAGAAGAACAGCAGCCCGGTGAGCGCGACGACGCCGACGAGCAGGCCCACGCCAACATAGCCGCCGCGCCAGCCATATCGCTCCATCAACCAATTGGCGTAGGTCGACATGAAGATCGCGCTGATGCCCGTCCCGCTGACCGCGATCGCCAGCGCGAGGCCGCGATTGCGGTCGAACCATCCGGCGATCGCGATCGCATAGGGCATCGGGGTCGCCGCCGCGCCGAAAAATCCGATGAGCGCGAAGATCAGGCAAAACAGCGGGATGGAACTCGGCAACAGCGCCACGGTTGCGATCAATGCCGCGAACAGGGCTACGAATACCGCAGTGACGGTGCGCAAGGGCCGACGTGACAGAATCGAGCCCAATACAACGCTTCCGATCCCCGACGCGATATAGAAGCACGTAATGCTGAGTGTCGCTTCGCTGCGGCCCCAATCATATTCGGCGGCAATCGCCTTGACGAAC
>Ga0105248_10002373_pt1 | contig 20917 bp, 14 predicted proteins | sample KBSS34metaG_FD_81524 | JGI IMG/M metagenome (GOLD analysis project Ga0105248, IMG submission 81524) | Switchgrass rhizosphere microbial communities from Kellogg Biological Station, Michigan, USA - KBS S3-4 metaG | ecosystem: Host-associated > Plants > Roots > Rhizosphere > Soil | place...
ATCGTAATTCAAAAATCGTCCGGCGGTGGTGTTCGTTACGTCTAAACCGGGTAGACCGGTCTGCTGCGGATGATTCATAGCGTTGAACGACTCGATGCGATATTCGATCTTCAGGTTTTCTCCCAACCGGAAAATCTTGAACAAACTCAAGTCGACGTTTTGCACCGGATTTGAACGTTCGGTGTTGCGTCCGAGTGTTCCGGAGCCGGGTTGAATCAGACTCGTACCCGTCGCAGTCGGCACCTGAATCACGTAAACGTCATTAGCAGTCACGCAAGTCAGTGTGTCCGGATTACGCAAACCAGACGCGCACGTTCCCGTTGCAACAACTACGCCCCGAGTATTATGCGGTGCATTGGGATTACCGAGATTCGGTCGGTCGGCAGTTGATATTCCATCGCCGTTGCGATCGAGTCCATTCACGATCGTGAATGGCGCACCCGACTGGAACGAGACGATACCGTTAAATTGCCAACCGCCAAGCAGTTTGCCTGTCCAACCGTTATTATCCCGGAACACCGGCAGGTCCCAAACGAAGTTGGTAACGAAACGATGCGCACGATCGTAGTCCGAAACTGCCCGATCGATCTGCAACCCACCGAGGAACGCCGGCACGGACGCCAGTGACGACGCCGTCTGTCCAGTCGCAAAGACTTCACTGATCTGGTCTATGTTCTTGGACCACGTGTACGACACGCCGAGTTGCAGCCCCCGCGAAAGCCGCTTATCGAGGCGGAACTGTCCGGAGTGATAGTCCGAATTCGCACCGCTGGTGCGATAACGACGAATACCCAACGCCGGAAATCGTCTTGCTCCAGTAGATGGGTTCACAATCGGATTGAGATCTTCGGTGACGAAAAGCTTCCGTCCCGCGGATCCGACGTACGACACTTCCATGATAAATCCGTAAGGCAACTCGCGCTGAATACCCAACGACCAGCGCTGCGTGTAAGGGTTGCGAATTTCGGAATTGAAAACGGAGGTTTGGGTATCAAGAGGACTGGGAGCTCGCGGTGTCGATGGAATCGCGGTCGGGAAGAAGTTTGCGGTTCCCCGGGCGGCAGCAGCGCCCGTTGTAGTGGTAGCAGTGTTGTTTGGTGAGTCGGCCGCGATGTTTGACAGCAGGTTGTTGAACCAGGTGTCGTAGCTAACCTGATAGCCCGCACGAATCACGCTCTTCCCTTCACCGAACAGCCAGCCGAATGGACCACCTGACACATAAGGTTGATACGCGAACCCGATAATGGGCCCAAAGTTGTTCTTGTCGCGCTTAACTTGGTTCGGAACCAGGAACTGCGCCGGATCGAAACCGGCGAAAGCCGGAAACTTGAACGCGTTGTTTGCAGGCTGTCCGAAGTCTTCGTATCGCGTTCCAAGAGTCAGAGTCAAGTGCTGCGTAGCTTTCCAGGTGTCCTGGAAGAAATAACTCTTCCGCAGCAGGTTCGGCTCGTAAAAAGGAACGCCGAAGTTGATGTTCGCAGAGCCATTGGCGCCGCTGAAGCTATCGATGAAGTTCGCAAAGCCCGTGAACCCACCACCCGTCGCGAACGCGAACGAACCACGCTCGTTGAACGGAGGTCGCTGACGCGCGGTCTGTCGCAAAATCTCAAAGCCGCCACGGAAGGTATGTTCGTTCCAAACCTTAGTCAATGTGTCCTGGACCAGGAAGTTCTCTGCTCTACGCCCCTGCGGCAAGTTGGTAGCGATACCGATCGTGGACAGGCCACCGCTGCCGGCGAAACTGATATTTGGTAGCGTGCGCGCGAGGGCAGATGCGTCGCTGGCGAATGGAAACTGAAAGTCGATCAGACCATACGGCGAAACGCGTGCTTCGTTCGTGACCGTTGAACTTACGATCCACGTGTGCGTAATCAGCAGGTTGCGTGATGGTCCAAGTACATCCGTCGTGAAGCCCGGATTGACTACGAACGACGAAAGGTTCTGGATAAAGAAGTCGTTCGTGTAACGGATACCGATCTTGTGGTTTTCGTTGATACTGTGGTCGGTGCGAATTACCCACTGCTTGTCATCCGAAATCTGCGGGAGTCCGACATTAGCCAGAGCCGTTTCGAGATTGCCGCGAGCGACATTGACTCCCGCTCCGTTTGGACCGGTTCCAAGCGCTACGTTGACTGGACTCTGCGTTGGCACACCACGAACGTTGCCGATAACCGACAAGTAGAGATCAACGCGCGGGTTCGTGCCGGCCGGGAAAAGCGTGCGCAGCAATTGCACGCCCGCTTCCGTCGGCACGCGTGGATTTTGCAGAGTGGTTGAGCGGAATCTGTCCCACTGGATACCGAAGAAGAACCAGTTCTTGTCTTTACCGGCGAAGTGACTCGCGCCGCCCTCACCAAAACGCGGCAACGGCAACGGTCCACCGATGGTGCCGCCGAAGATGTTCTCGGTAAAGACCGGCAACTTGGTCAAACGTGTGATTGCTTTCTCGGTATTTGTAAGTGAGTTGAATCGCTGTGAAAGGATCAACCACTTGGCGCTGCCGTGAAAATCATTCGCACCACTCTTGGTGACGAGATTGAAGACGCCGCCTCCCGCCCTGCCAAATTCAGCACTGAACAAACCAGTCTGAATCGAGACCTCGGCGATCGCATCTTCGTTATTGATCACGTTGGCTGGACCAGTGACGGAAATGTCGTTGTTCTCGGTTCCGTCAATCAGGTAGTTGTTACCGCGGGGGCGCTGACCGTTGATGGAAAACTGCGCCGAGTTCCCAAACTGCGCGCCTCCCGAAGCGGTCACCACGCCGGGTAACAAGCGACCAAGGTCATACGGATTGAGATTGGTAGATGGAAGACTGGCCACTTGCGCCTGATTGAAGTTGCCGCCCTTCACTGGTTCGCTCGTCTGCAGCAGCTCACCGGCTCCGGCGGCGACATTAACAACGATCTGTTCCGTTCCAACTTCCATCGGCGCGTCAATTGTCGATGTTTGGTTGGCCTGGACCCGGACCGAAGTAATCGTGAAAGTTTTGAAGCCGGTGGATTTCACCACGACTTCATAAACGCCCAAATCGACCGCGTCAAAGCGGTAGATTCCAGAGTCGTTTGTTCTGGTTACTCTAGTTTCGTTGGTGGCGAGTTTTCTGAGTTCGACGTCAGCACCACTGATCACCGCGCCGGTCTGATCGGTAACGGTTCCGGCGACCGTACCGCGGCTTGTCTGTGCTGTACTGACGTGAACGCAAATCGCGATTATAAAAAATGTCCCGAGCGCGAGGAGAATAGATCTGGCGATGGCTTTCATGTTTGGGCCTCCAAAAATTCAATTGTGTGAACGGGCTTGAACCTATTTCAAGCAGGGTAGGTGGCGCGGATTATACATAAACTTGGAGATAAAGCCAAAAAATCGGAGGCGGATCGGCCACGAAAAGACACAAAATACGGAGTTTCTAGAGGGGTTTTATTGCATTTAGGGACACAAACACAGTCGTAACCACCTTTTGGTAAAGCACGACTGCTGTCATTTGCGTTTGCCTTTGAACAGGCAACGACGTGGCATCAACACACGCCGCCGTGAGTCAAGCCGCGGCGATAATGTCCTTGTCCTTGAGGATCGCCTGTCCCTTTACTAACCACGCGATTCCGAACGCCACGATCGCAATCGTCTCGGGCCAGAAAATCGACTGGTCTTTATTGACCGCTTTGAAAACCACAATCGCGATCAACATGACGATCATCACGACGCCACTGACACGGTAAATTTTGTTTCGCGACAGCTTTTGCTTTGTGATGTATGGCCGGCTGGGTTTCGGGAACCGAAAGATCGTGAGGTAACTGATGATCAAAAAAAATGCGGCCACTACGTAGATGTGGAATCCGAGTGGACCATGGTTGCTGTAGCACTCTAATGATGAGATGTTGTATTGCGATGAGATGCGCTCGTGATAAATCGGGTCAGTCGGAAGTAAGGCGATGCCGACGGCGCACAGGCCAGCAACGTTGGTCCAAAAGTTATCCTTTTTGTCTGGACCACGATAGCAGAATAGAAACACGCCAATCGCCGCCAGGACACCCACGAATACATCCCTCATGCTGGTGTAGTAATAAGCACTGATTGAGTCGTGCGAAGGAATCTTTTCCAACAGCTTCGCGCCCCATCTGACGATTATCGGCATCAGCAGTCCGAGCCAGCCGATAGCTTTTCGAAGCGTGTAATACGAGATGATGAATTCATTCTCGAGCGGCGGTTCGGGGGTCATATTCGTCTCCTTAGAGAGTGGGTCTCCAAAGATATATGAGGATTTAGTTGAATACGTTTCGCTGCAGGTCTACTTCTTGAACAGCTTCGCGAACGCCGCACGGGCATCGGTCGGCGCGCCGGACGAGGTTTGGCGCTCGACGACAGTTCGCGGCGCGAACAGTTCGCAAGTGTTGCGCGCATTCTTGTTCACGATCTTGGTGGTGATTGGTTTACTACACTCGAAGCGTGCGCTGGGATCGAAGTAGTTGCACTGGCGACAGGTGTGAAGTTCGGAGCGACAGTTTGTGCATGAACTTTCGAACGAGATGTTTGACGGTGCTTTGACTCCACACGAGGAGCACTTAACCGTCTCGCCAAAGGCCATCATCCGCGGCGAGCGTGGCCCTTCATGATCGCGCGGCTTTTGCTGCGGTTTCGATTCCTGCGGCTCACGACCATGATCCATGTAGCCGCGCTGGCGATATTTGCGGTCACTCATATTTTGTACTCCCGGTGAATGATTCGGTGAATCATACGTGAAATCACGAGTGTGCGATAGGTCCCTGCGGCCCTCTGCGTATCTCTGCGTTGCTCTGCGTTTGAAAGAGATACGCAGAGGGCCGCAGAGATCAAACCTTGCTTTTCTTAAGTCGTGGCTCTATCATCTGCCGCACCCAGAGCAACACACCTCCCAGGCTTCCTCCCAAAACCAACGCCCCAGAGTTTTGCCCAAGCGGACGCTCCCAATCTACAACCAGCAACTACGCGTAACTCACTGGAGGTAATATGAAGAAAACGCTCGCTCTGTTTGCTTTAGTAGCTCTATCGGTAGCAGCCATCGTTCTCACCGCAGTTCACGGCCAGAACAACAATGGTCAGGGAAAATTCCGGCGCCAGCGCCCGGATAAAAAAATCGCCAATCAATACATCGTGGTACTCAAAGACGACGTCGCCGACGTCGACGCCGAAGCACTTCGTCTCGCGCGTGATTTCGGCGGCGATCGCAACGAAGGACATACCTACCACAAAGCCATCAAAGGTTTTTCATTGCGGATGCCGGAACAACAAGCCGCCAGACTCGCAAACGATCCGCGTGTTGACTATGTCGAAGAGGATGGCGTAGTCAACCTAGTCACCACTCAAACAGGCGCGACGTGGGGACTCGATCGTATCGATCAACAAAACCTTCCGCTCGACGGAAACTATAACTACAACGCAACCGGCTCGGGAGTTAAAGCCTACATCATCGATACCGGCATCCGCGCCACACACACGCAAATCGCCGGACGGGTCATTTCGGGCTTCACCGCCATTAGCGATGGTTTGGGCACGAATGACGGCAACGGTCACGGCACGCACGTGTCAGGCACTGTCGGCGGTACCACTTACGGCGTCGCGAAAAACGTTACGCTCGTGGCCGTTCGTGTGCTCGACTCGACTGGTAGCGGAACCAACTCAGGCGTCATTGCGGGTGTCGATTTCGTGACGTCGGATCATCAGGCCGGACAAGCGGCAGTCGCCAACATGAGTTTAGGTGGCGGCATTTCATCGGCGCTCGATACCGCAATTACTAACTCCATCAACGATGGCGTGACCTATGCGATCGCGGCAGGAAACGAGAATGCCGATGCTTGCGGAACATCACCCGCGCGCGTCGCGAGTGCGATCACGGTCGGGTCTACGACGACTACCGATGCACGCTCGTCGTTCTCAAACTTCGGCACGTGTCTCGATATCTTCGCGCCCGGCAGCAGCATAACGTCGTCATGGAATACGAGCGATACAGCGACGAACACGATCTCGGGTACGTCGATGGCGACGCCGCACGTTGCCGGTGTCGCTGCGTTGTTCCTGGAGACGAATCCGACTGCTTCGCCGGCGACAGTAGCGGCCGCAATCGTTAACGGTGCGACATTGAATAAAGTAACCGGTGCGGGGACTGGTTCGCCGAATCGTTTGCTCTTCTCGTTGCTGGGCGGTGCACCGCCACCGACACCAACTCCGACGCCTGTTCCCGGAGCGGAGTTATTGCTGAACCGTGGATTTGAGTCGGGGAACGTTACGTGGGTGGCAACGGCAGGCGTCATCACTAACTCAACCGGACAAACACCGCGCTCGGGCGCGTGGTATGCGTGGCTTGACGGTTATGGCACGACGCACACTGACTCGCTTTACCAGCAGGTAACGGTTCCGTCGGGTGTGTCGAGTGTTACGTTGAGTTTCTGGTTGAAGATCAACACGGCCGAGACGACGACGACAACGGCGTTTGACACGTTGCGAGTGCAGGTTCGCAATTCGAGTAACACTGTGTTGTCGACGCTTGCGACTTATTCGAACTTGAACAAGTCGACGGGGTACGTGTTGAAGACGTTCGATCTGACGGCGTTCCAGGGACAGACGATTCGGATCTACTTCCTCGGTACCGAAGACTCGTCGCTACAAACGTCATTCGTAATCGACGACACATCCTGCACAACACAATAACGATCGAAATTATGTATCCACAGATTACACAGAAGTAATCCGTGTAATCTGTGGATACTCCTCCACTCACTTGCGCTTGCGTGAGGATTTCCGGATCAGACGCAGTTTCTTAAGGCGGTCGGGGTTCGGAGGGAGTGTCGAATTCTCCAGCACGGCGTAATGAATCGTCCGATCCTGTCCACGTTCCGCGAGCAGAAAAACGATCTTCTCGCCACTGAAATACTCTCGCTTAAACCCCGCCTCCGCACCATGGAAATACGTAAACACATCACCCTTCTTAAACTTCCCTTTGAACGACTCGATTACCTCCGCGTTGATCTTCCAATTCTCATACCCGCCAACACGGCTCGTAATCTCAGCCTCCTGAATACGTATATGCAGGACGATCGGAACTGATCGGTAATCCTGTCGCAGATAACTGAGCGACGGCCAATTATCGTCGTCCTGCGCACACACACTCCCCGCCAACACGAGAAGTACGAAAAGCGTTCTGAGCAGTAACAGGTTCATCTATCAATGAATGCTGAGTCGCGAAATCGAAGTGCTGCCACTCGAGTTTGTGACCCAGATACTGGTCCCATCGAATAACACATACTGCGGATTCGCGCCAACAGTAATCGTGTCGAGCTCGGTACCGTCAATGGCCCGCAACTTCGTAACGCTGTTTCCCAGCGAGTTCGCCACCCAGATGTTCTCACCATCAAAGGCGATCCCCTGTGGTCGTGTGCCAACCGGATAAGTTCCGATCAACGAACCGTCACTCGCCTTGAGCTTCGTGACTGTGTTGTCGTTAAAGTTCGTGACCCAGATGTTTTTCCCATCGAAAGCAATTTCTCTGGGAGTCGGTCCCGCAGGGAAGTTTCCCATCGGAAGACCATCAGAAGCACGCCATCGTGAAACTGTACCGTTTCCGAAGTTCGCTGACCAGATATACACGCCGTCGAAGACAACTCCGAATGGACCAGGCGCCGTCACGATTCCGATCGTCGTTCCGTCAAGCCGGAGCCTCGTCAACCGGCCACCGGTATTGGCGACCCAGATGTTCGTACCGTCAAAAGCTATTCTGACCGCACTTCCAGCCACAGGAAACGTTCCCAGCACCGTACCGTCACTGGCTCGCAGCTTCGTAACGTTACCGCTGAGATTTGCTACCCAGATGTTAGTGCCGTCAAACGCGACTCCCTGCGGAGATGAGCCGACTGCATAGCTTCCCAGCACAACACCATCACTTGCACGCACCTTCGTGACTTTGTTTACGAAGTTGTTTGCGATCCAGATGTTCTCGCCGTCGAATGCACTGCCTAACGCGCCTCCGAAGATATTGAAAGTCGCGTTGCCGGGCCGTAATAGATCCCAGCGCAGCAGCGCCACGAGGTTTCTATCGAACAACGATCCGGAAGGACCTTCGGGACCGGGGTCGCCCTTGTCCCCTTTATCACCTTTGTCGCCCTTATCACCCTGAAGACCCATTAGACCAATTGGGCCAACCGGACCCTGGATGCCTTGCAGACCTTGTAGACCTTGCGGGCCCTCTGCTCCCTGAGCACCTTGCGGACCTTCAGGGCCTTGTGGTCCATCAGCGCCTTTCGGACCTTCAGGACCCTGCGGTCCGGCCGGACCCGCTGGACCCTGCGGCCCTTCCGATCCCTGCGGTCCCGCTGGACCAGCCAGACCTTGTGGACCCTGCGGCCCTTCCGCTCCTTGCGGACCCTGTGGACCCTGTGGACCTTCCGGTCCCTGTGGGCCAATATCACGATTCAACGTAACAATCAGCTCGGGCTCGTGGCTTGTCTGTGAATTCTCTTTACTGTCAAACGTGACCCCCGCTCCTGAACCGGTAATTAGTGCGAGTCCGTTGTTAGTTGAACTATCGAGCCAGTGCTTAACCGCAGTGGTCACATCGATCAGAAGATACTGCCCCTTCTTGTTTGTATCGACCACTACTCCGCCGGCAACCAGATCACTTAGCGCGGGCGCATTCCTTGCGGTGATTGTCTTCTCGCTCCACTGATCGGCCAACTCCACCACGTCAAGCGTGCCTGCGGCCGAAACGTTGCCGACGTACAGCTTGAGCGTGGCTTTGGCGATATGTGAGCTCTGCGTTCCGGTCGGGAGTATCGAGGAGAGTCGGAATTTAAGATAGGTATTATTGCTTGTAGAAATATTCAGGTTGGGATTAGTGCCGAAATTTGTATCCATGTCTTTCGGCAGGTTGCTGGTGTGAGCGTCCTCGCTGAGCACACTTTGGGCCAGCGCGACACTCGATAGGCAGACGATTATCAACAGCGTGCCTAAAACCCGGCACAGCCAACTGCTGGTTTGTTTAACTTTCATGTTTCCTCCTTCAACTTGCATGGGCGTTGTCTAACTCAACACCTACAAGTGGCTAAAAGGAGGAATTCATCACACAAGGAACTTTCGCGGGAATTCAACGTTCCTGAGTTAACGTTTCACCGTGATGGTTGAGTTCGAGATTGCCATCCTCTGTAAACGACTCGGCGCCAAAGAAGATTCGCTTGATGTCCGGATGACACGACTGAATCTCCTTCTGTAATCGCCGCACCGCTCTTCTGACTTCGAGCGCCGAGATATGACTGTGAAAGCGGAGTTCGACCGTCAGCAAAACTTCGTGTGGTCCAAGATACAACGTATAAAGTGCCCCTACGCGCTCGACCGACGGATCGTCATCAACTTTCTTGCGTACTGACTTCAATGTCTCCGCATCGAGTCCTTCACCGATCAGCAAGCCTTTGCTTTCATAGACCATCAACACCGCAACCGCACACAAGAGCAGCCCGATAACTACCGATGCCGCGCCATCGAGGTAAGGCAGTCCGAGTTGTCGTCCAAGGAAAATGCCAACGAAAGCGAACACGAGACCAAGCAGCGCGGCTGAGTCTTCGAGCAACACCGTGAAGCTGCTCGGGTCTTTCGTTTCGTGAATGGCCTGCAAAACACCACGCCGGCCGCGCTCGACACTAAATGCTTTCCACCCGGCCAGCCACGTCGCTCCTTCAAACACAGCTGCTATCCCAAGGACGGCATAACTCCAAACGGGATTCTTAGTCTCAACCGGATGCAGGATGTGCAGGATGCCCTCGTACGTCGACATGCCCCCACCGACAGCAAAGACAAGCACACCCACCACGAGCGTCCAGAAGTAGAGTTCATGCCCGTGTCCAAACGGATGATCTGAATCCGACGGCTTGCGGCTCTTATAGACTCCGAGCAGCATCAAGCCACCGTTGCCGGTATCAACTACGGAATGGATCGCTTCAGAGAGCATGGCCGCACTGCCGGTAAACGCGGCCGCGACAAACTTGGTCACGGCGATCGCCAGGTTGCCGGCAATCGCTGCGTAGATAGCGAATTGTGATTTCGAAATTCCTGATTCAGTCCCAATCATCTTAATAAGTAGTAGCCACAATAAAGCACAAAAAGCGCAAGAATTGGTTAAGAAAAGTATTAATACTAAACTGCGGAGGAAAAGATGGGAGAAAAAGCAGACTCGAACTTGCAAATGCCGATGCGGACGCTGGGCCACACGGGCGTTGAAGTCTCGTTGATCGGTCTTGGTGGCTGGCACCTTGGCTTCAAGTCCAGCGACGAAGACCTGAGCATTCGCATCATTCGGACCGCGATCGATAACGGCATCAACTTCATGGACAACTGTTGGGACTATAACGAAGGAGCGAGCGAAGTTCGCATGGGCAAAGCGCTGCGCGACGGTTATCGCAAGCGCGTTTTCCTGATGACGAAGATCGACGGTCGCACAAAGGAAGAAGCGGCCAAACAGTTGGATGAGTCATTGCGCCGGATGAAAACGGATCACATCGACCTGGTCCAACATCACGAGATCCTCCGTTACGAAGATCCACATCGCATCTTCGACGATCAGGGCGCCAACGCCGCGCTACTCGAAGCGCGCGATGCCGGCAAGATTCGCTTCATCGGTTTCACCGGTCACAAAGATCCGCGCATTCATCTCTACATGCTCGAAGTCGCAAAGGAAAATGGATTCAAATTTGACACGGTGCAGATGCCGCTGAACGTGATGGATGCACACTATCGTAGTTTCGAGAAAACGGTGTTGCCTGAGTTGGTCAAAGAGAACATCGGCGTGCTGGCGATGAAGACGCTCGCGAACGGAACGATCCTCGAATCTAACACTGTCACAGCAACTGAGTGTCTTCAGTATGCGATGAACTTACCGACTTCCGTTGTGATCACCGGATGCGAAAGCATGGAAGATCTGGAGCAGGCGTTGAATGCGGCGCGTACTTTCAAACCGCTGACTAAAGAACAAGTATCGGCATTACTGAGCAAAACTGAAAAAGCGGCGGCACGTGGAGAGTTTGAACTGTTCAAGACTACGTCGGTTTACGACGGCACGGCTCAGCATCCGGAGTGGCTTGGTGAAGAGCCACCCAAAGTGCAGCGCGTTATGTTAAAACGATTCGGGTTCGGGTTCGAGAACGAGTTGCTCGCTTTGTCGCATGACGCGGCGCATTAAGAGTGGTTCGTCAAACATCTGCTCGAGACCCCGCACGATCGCGTACCTCGGTTCATCAGCGACTCGCACCGGCAGTTTGATCGCATCGCGCAGGTATTCATCAATACCCCCAAAGAGCGCCCCACCACCGGTAAGAATAATTCCGCGATCGTAAATGTCGCCCGCGACTTCAGGCGGAAGCTCGCCGAGCGTGGCGCCGACGCCGGCGACGATCTGACGCACCACTTCCTGCGCCACCGGATAGATCTCGCCCGCACTGATCTCGATCGATCGCGGCATTCTGGTCAACACGTCGCTCCCGCTGATCGGAAGCTCCTGGGCCAGGTCAACTGGAAGCGTGGCCGAAGCAATCTCCAACTTGAGACGTTCGGCCGTCCTGGCGCCGATGAGCAGTCCGCGATGACGCCGCACGTGATTGATAATCGCAGCATCGATACTGGAACTTCCGATCCGATCAGCGCGTGCACGCACGATCTTGCCGCTCGCAACGATGGCAACGTTCGTCGTTCCGCCACCGATGTCGACGACCGCTGAAGCACGCGCATCATCGGCCCTGACGCCACAACCAAAAGCCGCTGCGAGACCCTCTTCGATCATTCCCACACGACCGACGCGCGCGTGTTGAGCAGCACTGAGCAACGCGCGCCGTTCAACAGGGGTGACATCCGATAAGACACTCATCAGTGCGCGACGACCAAAGCTCGTGAGACCGCCGCGAGCCTTGCGCACAAAATGGGCAAGCATCTCCTGTGTTCGTTCAAAATCGGCCACGACGCCGTTGAGCATCGGCGCGATCACGGCGACACCGCGCGCTTCGCGGCCGTACTTTTGTCGTGCTTCGCGACCGATGTCGATCACGTCGCCGCTGGCAGTATCGACTGCAACGAGCGACGGTTCGTCAACAACCACACCGCGCCCTCGCACCGCAATGATCGTCGACGCCGATCCCATGTCTATCCCCATGAAAGCCATACTCAGATTAAGCCACAAAAAGGCACAAAAAGCACAAAAGAAAGTTAATGATCTTTTGTGCCTTCTGTGCCTTTTTGTGGCTCGTCTTAGGTGTGGCGCAGGACGACGATTGGATCGACTCGCATCGCGCGTGTGGCGGGAATCAGGCAAGCGAGCAGGGCGACGAACCCGAGCAGGATCACAATCATTGCAAACGTCAGCGGATCCGTAGGCGTAACTCCAAATAACATGTTCTCGATAAAACGTGTCAGACCAAACGACGCCAGCACACCGATCACAACGCCGGTGCTGACTAACATGAGCCCGCGCCCGATGATCAGCTTGAGAATCGTGCCGGGTTGTGCGCCGAGCGCCATGCGAATCCCGATCTCACGTGTATGCTGGGCCACCGTGTAACTCATCACTCCATAGACACCAATCAACGCCAGCAACAGCGAAACACCCGCAAAGACACTCAACAACGTGGTGTTTAGACTCTTGTCGCGCACGGTGTTTTCGATCACGAGGTTCATTCCCTGCACCGCATAGATCGGTTGCGCCGGATCGACTGCCTGCACCTCGCGTCGCACAGCGCTCGCGATGCTGTTGTTATCGAGCGTCGAGCGCACGAGTAGTCGCATGTTCCAACGCATATCGGGCCAGAAATCCTTCACCGTATACGGCGCGTACATTTCCGGCACCGGTTGCTGTAGCATGCCGCGATTCTTTACGTCGCCCACTACGCCGATGACAGTCGCTTTCGGATCGTCCGTGATCTGTTTTCCGATCGGATCCTCACCGGGCCAGACCTGTTTGGCCATCGCATCGCTGATGACGACAACCGGTTGCTTGTCGTCACCTTCCCGTTTGCTGAACAGCCGCCCGCGCAATAACGGAACACCTGCAGTTTGGAAAAAGTCTTCACTAACCGCGCGATACTCGACAAGCGGCGACTCGTTTGGCGGATACGTCTTGTCTGCCACGGAGATGTTGCCGTTGTATCCCGTCTCCTCAACAGGCAGGTGCGAGATAACCGCCGCTGTCTGCACGCCCGGCAAGTTCTTCACTCGCTCGAGCACCTGCTGATAGAAACGAATTGCTGACTCGGCGTCTGTGTATCTCTCTGCCGGCAAGGTAATCTTCGCGGTGAGGAGGTTCTGCGGTTGTAGTCCCGGTTCGACTTCTCGAATCCGCAACACACTGCGAATCATCAGGCCCGCGCCGATAAGTAAAACCACCGCGGCAGCGACTTCGATTACGACCAGGAGTTGTCGCAGCCAACCGCCTACGAAACTGTCCGAAGCCGTGTTGCCGCCTTCTTTTAGCGTCGTCTGCACATCTGTTTTGCCGGCTTGCAGAGACGGAATCACGCCGAAGACGAGGCTGGTCAGCATCGCGACCGCGAGTGTGAAGAGCAACACGCGCGCGTCGATTCGTATCTCCTGTGAACGCGGTAAAAAAGGAAAAGCAATCCTGCCAAGCACGCCCATGCTCCACCACGCGAGCGCGATTCCCAGTCCTCCACCTAACACTGAAAGCAACAGACCTTCAGCGAGAAACTGTTGGACCAGCCGGCGACGTCCGGCGCCGAGCGCGATGCGAATGCTGATCTCTCGACGACGCACCGTCGCGCGTGCGAGCAGGAGGTTAGCGACGTTAGTGCAAGCGATGAGCAGCACGAACCCAACTGCAACCATCATCATCAGAAGCGTTGAGCGCACGTTGGCAACCCACAGGTCTTCGATCTTAGTCAGCCTGATGCCTCGTCCATTCTTGTACTGCGCTTCCAGTCGTTGCGCGATCGCGTTCATGTTGTCGCGCGCCTGCGCGAGTGTGACGCCTGATTTGAGCCGGCCGATTACGAGAAACTTGTGATTGTCTCGGGCCAAGCGATCCGTTTCTGAAAAGACGAGGGGCGACCAGATTTGCACCGTGCGATACAGGGCCGATAGTTCCGGCGGCATCACGCCAACGATTGTGTACTGTTGCCCGTTCAAAGGAATCGTTTGGTTGATGACGTTTGGATTCGCGGCGAAGTTGCGGCGCCAGAGTTCGTTGCTGAGCACGACTACACGTTCGTTTCCGGCAACGTCTTCGCCCGGGAGAAACGTGCGCCCTAGAGCTGGTTTAACTCCGAGCACGTCGAAATAGTTTGCGCCCACGTTCAGACCAGGGACGCGCTGCGGCGTGTCGCTGCTCTGAAGATTGAAACTGGTGAACCAGTAAGCGGAGATGCCGGCGAAGACTGTGTTCTGAGATTTCCAGTCTTCGAGTGTCGGCACCGAGACGGTACCAAAGCCGTTGGGTTTAAAGGTTTCGGAAAGGTCCAGCAGTTGTTCCGATTCGAGAAACGGAAGTGGTTTCAGGAGCACTGCATTAACGGCGGAGAAGATCGCGGTGTTTGCGCCGATGCCGAGTGCAAGCGTGAGCGCGGCGATCACCGTGAAGCCCGGACGCTTGACCATCATTCGCATTCCGTAACGCAAATCCTGGAAAAAATTTCGCATCGTTTCTCCTTTCGCCACAAAGGCAGAAAACCACAAACGTTTTTATGTGTCTTTTGTGCCTTTTTGTGGGCCTATTTAACTTTCATCACCACGAACGTCAGGTCGTCGTAAAGCGACATGCCCGCGCACCACTCTTTCACACGCCGGGCGACTACATCCCGAATCTGATCAGCCGACAGCGAAGCAATCGACTTCAACGTCTCCATCATCCTGTTTGTGCCAAACTCTTCACCCTCAATGTTCAGAGCTTCAGTGAGTCCGTCGGTGTAGAGGAAGAGCAGATCGTTTGAGCTCATCTGCACAGTCTCTTGTTCGTAAGCGGCGTGCTCGAATGCGCCCGCGACCAGTCCGCCCGAAGTCAACTCCCTAAACTCCGAACTGCTGTCAGCCTGAAGATAAAGCGGTGGATTGTGACCTGCATTCACGTACGTCAGACACTGCGTCGCGTGATCGAACGTCGCATAGAAGAACGTCACATAGTGTTCGCCATTGGTCGAATCAAACAGGAGACGATTCAACTTGCCCACGATGGACGACAGATCTGAGACAGTCGATCCGTTTCTGGCGGTCAGGCTTCGCAGCGTTGCTTGTACAGTCGACATCAACAACGCGGCTGGCATTCCCTTCCCGGCAACATCGGCAATCGCAACGCCCAACTGGCTGTTATCAAACTTGATGAAATCATAGTAATCGCCGCCGACACCCCGCGCCGGTTCGCAGAACCCTGCGACCTCCATGCCGTTTGTTTTCGGAGCTTGTGAAGGCAGGAGACGTTGTTGAACTTCCGCCGCGAGTGCAAGCTCGCGCCGCATTCGCTCCTGGGCCACCATACGTTCCGTTAAGCGCGCGTTATCAATAATCAACGCGAGCTGTCCGGCGATTGACATCAGCAGTTCGCGATCGGCGACTGAGTATTGAAAGCCGCCGCGTCTCGGGCCGAACGAAAGTATTCCCACGAGCTCGTTTTTCTGTTTGACCTGGACCAGGATGGTCGACTTGATCGCGCGCAGCACCTCGTGTTCACCGGCGCGTTCTTCCCTTTGCTCGGGATGAAGTGCATTGAGTGCCTGCGACCACGTTTCAATCTCACGCGGCTCGATGATGAGTGGCGTTGAAAGATTCATGAGGCGCCGCACGACAAAGGCGCGCTTACTCAGTTGGAAACGCTTGCCGTGCAGATCCGGGTCGTGAGTTACCACGCGCAGGTTGAAATCGCCGGTCTTCTCGTCGCGGGTGAAGATGGCGGCGTTGCTGGCGTCGAGTGCCCGCCTGATTCTCTCCGCAAGGTGCTGATAGAGGTCACCGATGGTGGCGACGTGCTGTGAGCCTGGACCGAGATCAAAGAAGATCTTGCGTTCATCGTAAGGCGCAGGGGTGTAACGGCCTTCGATTTTGGGCAGCAACAGGCGTCGAGCGGCGATGTGAATGAGGATGAACGTAGCTATGAGTAAGAGGGAAACGAGCGTGTCCGCTCGGCGTCCGAGTGCATCGATTGCGCGCAGCCGGCTGCCGGTGAAGACGAGGAAGTAAATTGCGGTGAATAAGACGAGTTCGCACGCGTAGTAGATCCGCCGGAGCTTGAAATGCCCTTTAGACTTGCGCCACAAACGGCGCGCCGCCTTGGGGTTAGGTATCCGGACGCGCGGGAGGATCCTCATCATCTTCCATCCGAGCAAAGTTTGGCCTTCACTCTAGAATACACCGCCACCCGCCGTTATCTGACAATGTAATTCTCTGCGGTCCTCTGCGGTTCTCTGCGGTCCTCTGCGTTAAAAAGCAATTAAACGCAGAGAACGCCGAGATACGCAGAGGACCGCAGAGTTTAGTGGTAGCATTCACGCCGATGGACCATAAGGAGATGGAGATGAGATTTGCGAAGATAGTTTTTCTGGTTGCGGGTATTTACGGTTTGATCGTGCTGCTGCCGCAGTACTTTTTCGAGGAGCGCACCGGACACGATTATCCGCCACCGATCACGCACCCTGAGTACTACTACGGCTTCATCGGTCTTGCGGTCGTCTGGCAAATTGTCTTTTTGATTCTCTCGCGCGATCCGGTGCGTTATCGTCCGCTGATGATTCCGGCGATCCTCGAAAAGGCGTGTTTTGCGATACCGGCGGTGATCTTGTTATTGCAACATCGAATTCCGGGCCTCATCTTTGGATTCGCGATGGTCGACGCTGTTTTAGGAATGCTGTTTTTGATTGCATACCTGAAAACTCGACCCTCGTGACCACGTTTTCTCGCGTTAATATGTAGTTATGAAGAAATGTCCTACATGTGGGCGCTTGTTTCCCGACGCAAGCCTGAGGTTTTGTCGAATGGATGGTACGCGGCTGGTGGACAAGAGTGTGCGCTCGGATGAGGCATTGACGATTCAGTTTTCCACCGGGAAACTGAAGGAACTGCGCCACAAAGAGCACATAAGGCACAAAAATGATTGATAAAAAATTTGTGCCTTTTCGTGGCTAAACTTTCGCTGCTTGCGGCTGCGGACGCATGATTCCGAGTTTGCGCATGCGGTGATTGAGAGTGGTGCGATTCAACCCGAGACGCGCGGCAGCCCCCGTTGGACCACCAATCACCCATTTCGAGTCGTCCAGAACTTTGAGAATGTGATCGCGCTCGACGTTTTCGAGGGTGATACCACCGTTCGTATGAACCGCGGTCTTCGCGGGCTGTTTCAACTCCGTCAAAGGTATTTCCAGCGTCGATCCGCGTGACAGGATCACTGCACGCTCAACGAGATTTTGCAGCTCACGAATATTGCCGGGCCAGTGATAAGCGACAAGCGCCGCCATCGTCTCTTTCGGCACACTCTCGATGCGCTTTTTCATCTGCTGTGCAAACTTGTTCGCAAAGAAGTGGACCAGGAGTGGAATGTCCTCAGGCCGTTCGCGTAACGGCGGCACGTTGATCGGAAAAACATTCAAACGATAGTACAGATCGCTGCGAAACTTCTTCTCTTCAACCAACTGCGCGAGGTCGGCGTTGGTCGCCGCGACGACTCTCACGTCCACGCGCAGCGTGCGCGAACTTCCGAGGCGCTCGAACTCCTGTTCCTGAAGCACGCGTAGCAGTTTTGACTGCAAATCCAGCGGAATGTCTTCCACTTCATCGAGAAAGATCGTTCCCTGGTGCGCCAGCTCAAAGCGGCCGATACGGCGATCGATCGCGCCAGTAAACGCGCCTTTCTCATGTCCGAACAACTCACTCTCCAACAATCCGGTGGGAATTGCCGCGCAATTTACTTTGACTAACGTGCGCTCGCGACGTTCGCTCAAGTTGTGAATGGCGCGGGCGATCAGTTCTTTGCCGGTTCCGGTTTCGCCGTAGATCAAAACTGTCGAATCGGTCGTAGCAACCGTCTGAACATTTTGCAACGCGCGCCTGAGCACTGAACTGCTGCCGACAATCTCCTCGAAGTTGTACTCACTGCGAATCTCCTCTTCGAGATACAGCTTCTCTTTCTCGAGCTTGTTTTTCAGTGTCTCGATTTCGTTATAGGCGAGCGCGTTCTCGACTGCGATCGCAACCTGATTCGCCACCTGCTCAAACAGTTCCGCGTCGTCCGGCGAGAATGCGTGCGGGCGCGAACTCTTGATGCCGAGCACGCCCAGCACGCGATCGCGGAAGATCAGCGGCGCAGCGCAGCCGGATGCCATTCCGCTGTGGGTCGCGGGATCGTAGTCAACACAGGTTGTTTTGCGTGTCGTAAAAGCGTCGCCGATCGGATTGCCTTCGAAAGGAATTACCTTGCCTGCGGCACAAGGACTCTCGTGATCGGGAAAATCAAACGCAGCCACGCGCAGTTCGTTAGTAGGCTCGTCATAAAGCGCCAACGCCGCGGCTTCGTGCGGCATGACCGTACTCAACGAAACTGAAATCGACTTCAACAACTCGCGCAAATTCAGATTCGAGACGAGCGTATTGTTGACGCGCAGCAACAGTTGAGAACGATCACGTTCGTGCGCCAACTGTTCGCGATAAAACTGACTCTCAACCGCAACCGCGATCTGCGACGTAACCAGTTGCGCGAACTTGAGATCGAAATTGTCGTAAGCGCCGGCCTCTTCACTCCAAAGATTCAAGGTGCCGAGCTTTTGATGAACGGTGCTCAGCGGCAGACAGCAAACCGACTTTATGCCCTTGTTTCTTAGCTTTTGTGCGGTTGGAAATCGTGTGTCCTGATCGAGATCGCGAATGATCACCGGTTTCTGATCGCGCCAGACGTGGCCGTTGATCGACTCGTCGATCGCGGCTTCAGTCGACTGAATATTCGCCCACCCTTCCTTGCATCCTTCGAAAAAATAAGAGCGCATCACCTGTCGCTGCTCGTCGTGCAGCATCACAGCGAGATCCCGAAATGAAAAAAGATTCCGCAAACGGCAGGCTATATCGTGAAAGAAGTCGGATAGATTGCGCTGGGTTGCAATCGCTTTCGAGAGTTCCAGTAGCGTCAGGTATTTTTGGGTCTGCACATCGACGCTGGAGAGTTGAGCGGCGTTCACTTACTACCTCCCATGTTCATCCTTAGCATACTTGACTGCTTGCCTACGATCAAAACGTCCCTTTGGTTCGGAAATTGCACGGGGCTCGGGCGCATGGTTTATGAAGTAATCAGAATTACCTGTCACAACGAAGCGGCGCTGACGCGTCTGGTCCTCGAAGGGAAACTCGCGGGTGCGTGCGTCGATGAGTTAGACAAATGCTGGCAAGACGCGCCGGACAAGTGGTCTTCGCTCCTAATTGATCTGACAAGTGTCAGCTTCATCGACGACCGCGGCAAACAACTACTCAAACGAATGCACGACAACGGCGCCACACTCATCTCCTCAAGCATCATGAGCCGCTGCCTCATCGAAGAAATCAATTCATAGCCACAAAAAAGCACATAAGGCAGAAAATTATTTTTTGGTCTATCACTCTTTTTGTGTCTTGTGTGCCTTTTTGTGGCTGACAACTTCTTGTGGCGATATTTCGTCACGTGACCAACTGTTGTCACGCATCTCGTCACCAAATCAACGAAATCATTCGCAAAGCGCAGTGGCAAAGCGGTTGCTTCTCTGCCGGACATAGCGAGACACAGGCAGGCGCGGCCTGTGCACGACAGCAGGTGGACTCGAGCCGAGAGTGGGCACGGCAACGAGTTCACCTGCTCGGGGGGAACCGGAGAATAAAAATGACAAAAACTCGATTGGTCCAAATTTTAAGAAACCGAAAGATAAGTGTGCTTTTGATAGTTGTCGCAGTCGTGGCGCTTGCGGTTGTGGTGGGTTTCGCGCGTTCGAGCAAACCCGCGCAAGCAGCGCCGCCGGTACTCGAAGTCGGTGTGGTCCAGGTGGAACAGAAGAACGTGCCGATCTACAGCGAATGGATCGGAACCACTGAAGGCATGGTCAACGCCGAGTTGAAAGCGCAGGTAACCGGCTACCTACTGCGACAGGATTACAAAGAAGGCTCGTTCGTGAAGAAGGGCCAGCTCTTGTTTGAGATCGATCCGCGGCCATTCCAGGCGGCTTTCGATCAGGCGAACGGTCAAGTGGCGCAGTATCAAGGTCAACTCGAACAATCCAAAGCTCAAATTACACAAGCTGAAGCGCAACTGGCCCAGGCTCAAAGTCAGGTATTACAAGCGCAGGCGCGTTTGGCCCAGGCACAGGCAAATCAAGTCAAAGCTGAACTCGACGTAAAAAAGTATCAACCGTTAGCCGAACAGAAAGCCGTCACACAACAGGATCTCGACAACGCCTTACAGGCTAACACTGCTGCGAAGGCGCAAGTCGATGCTGAGAAAGCAGGCGTGGAAGCAGCGCGGGCACAGCTCGCCCACGCGAGTGCACAGATCGGTGTGGCTCGCGCCGGTGTTGCGACTGCCAAAGGTCAACTCGAAAACGCACAGGCAGCAGCGAAGACCGCCGCACTAAACGTGAGTTTCACGCGCATCGTCTCGCCAATCGACGGCATCGCCGGTATGGCCCAGGCGCAGGTCGGCGATCTGGTCAGCACCACCAGTAATCCGCTAACTACAGTCTCGACACTCGATCCGATCAAGGTTTACTTCACGCTCAGCGAGCAGGACTACCTGCGTTACACGAAACCGTTTCTCGGCAGCGCTGAGCAGAATGGCAGTCTCGAACAACTCGAGCTGGAGTTGATCCTGTCCGACGGTACGACCTATCCCGAGAAAGGCAGATTCTACTTCGCTGATCGACAAGTTGATCCAAAGACGGGAGCGATTCTGCTCAGCGCTGCCGAGAAA
>Ga0105248_10002375_pt1 | contig 20906 bp, 17 predicted proteins | sample KBSS34metaG_FD_81524 | JGI IMG/M metagenome (GOLD analysis project Ga0105248, IMG submission 81524) | Switchgrass rhizosphere microbial communities from Kellogg Biological Station, Michigan, USA - KBS S3-4 metaG | ecosystem: Host-associated > Plants > Roots > Rhizosphere > Soil | place...
CCCGACAGCTCGCCCCTAGCCCTTGGCCCGCCGAAGCGCCGGGGGCGCGAAGGGGGCCCCAGCCCCAACACGTCTTTTGTCCGAAATGCGGCGGCGACGACGAGTCGATGATGGAGCGGACCGACGCCGGCTGGTTCTGCAACGTCTGCTCGCACGACTGGGCTACCGGGCGGAGAGCCGAGCGATCGCGCTACAAATCCCTCGACGAGCTGATCGCGCGCACGGGGCTGCGACGGGACGAGGTGGTGACGTTGGCCGATCTCGGCGCGCTCAACGCGTTCGGCTACGACCGCCGATCCGCGCTCTGGCAGGCGGAACGCGCGGTGCGGCCGAGCGGCGAGCTGTTTACATCGAACGCAGAGCACGCAGAGCACGCAGAGATCTTTTTTAAAGACGAACACTCCGCGGCTGTTCTTGAAAATGAAAACTCTGCGGGCTCAGCGAGTTCTAGCCCCCAGCCCCTAGCCCCTAACTCCGACACGCCGTGTCCCCTGAAGCCAATGACCGAAATGGAACGGCTCGTCGCCGACTACGCCGGCATGGGGCTGAGCGCGGGACGCCATCCGATGGCGCTCAAACGCGACGAGCTGGCGATGCGCGGCATCCTCCGCGCGCGGGATCTGACATCGGCGCGGCAGGGCCGCCGCGTCCGCGTGGCCGGCATGGTCATCACGCGGCAGCGGCCCGGCACCGCCAAGGGGTTCGTGTTCCTCACGCTCGAGGACGAGACCGGCATTGCCAACATCATCGTCCGGCCGGACCTTTTCGCGCGCGACCGCCTCGTCATTGTCGAGGAGCCGTTCCTCATCGTCGATGGCGTGCTCCAGAATCAGGACGGTGTCACGTCGGTCCGCGCCGAGCAGGTTCAGGGCATGAAAGGCGTGGACGTCGATTTCGACGCCCACGACTTTTACTAGACCAGACGCTCCACGCCTCTGATATGTCCCGCCCTGATCTCTTCGATACTACTGTCGGCTTCCCGGCACGACACACGCCGCGCCGTTGGCGCTGGTCGAGTCGAAGAGCGGCCCGCCGTCGCTCGCGGTGCTCTTCGGCGACACCGGCACGTTCACTCTGACCTCGCCTGAGCACACGCCGCCTTTGCCGTCGTCGGCGTCGAAGAAAATGTGGTACACGCGCCCGTCGCCCGGGTGGTTCACTTCGGCGCGGACGGCCGCGCTGGCCGTCCCGACACCGGTGCCATCAACCGCGAACTTCGAAGCCTGTGCGAAGTTCGGTGGCTCATCCTGGCAGATGGCGGTTACGGTGACGGTGACTGCATCCTGGTCTGGATCGGTCACGTTGCTCATCGCGACCGGCTGCATCTTGTGGTTCGGTGGGAACGTGGATGCAGTGGCAACCGCAGTGGCGCACACGGGAGGCGAGTTCAACGAGAAGTACGCGACCAAGGGATCGTGATCCGACAACCGCTCGGGCCGGTTCGGATCGTTCCGATAGATCTCGGGAAAATCGGCGTCCATGCGGCCGTACTGCAGATCGACCGGCCGTAAGCTGTTCATTGGACCGGTCGTGACGATCACATGATCGAGCTCCTGCGCGTTGCCGTCGAATGAATAGGAGTAGCGCTCGCCGGCGGGCACGAAGTCCACGAGATCGAGGAGATTCGGGTCGACCAAGTCGGCGCTCGCGAGAACGACCTGGTTGGCGGGTGTCGGCGAACCCTTGATGGTACCGATCACGTCCACGTAGCCGTCGTTGAACTGGAACGCGTTGTAGTCACCGACCGACACGATGCGCTCGGTCGGATCGGCCGCCTGCCGCGCCTGAATCAGATTCGCCAGGTACTCGGCTTGCGCGCGACGTTTGGTTCGCACGCGATCGCCATCCGCCGGATCGTCAACCCCGGACAGGGATCGGAGATGGTTGACGATCACGGTCACCGGATACGGTGGGTGCGCCTCGGAATTGACGATCGCGCGCAAGACCAACGGGGGCCGGTCATTCAGCAGGGCCGATGCACCGCCCGGCTCGACGTAGGTCGCTGCTTTGCCGAACTGCGTGACGTCCACAACGGTGACCCGCGAACTCTTGACGAGCACTCCGACGTCGATGCCGCCGATGTCGTTGCCTTCTTCGAGATAGGCCTGGTAATTGGGGTTGGGATCGCCGGCGGCGACGGCATCGGCGTTGATCCGGTCGGCGACCGCTTGCAGCGTCGATAGATGTTCCATTTCCTCGACGCCGATGATGTCGGGCGACCGCAGGACGTTTCGGATCGCCAGCGACGCCTTGCTCAAACGGTTGTTGAACGCTGTCGTGGTGAGCGCGACGTCGGAGCTGCCCGCATCGTCGACCGTGTCGAAGAAGCGCTCCATGTTGAACGACGCGATCGTGAACTCGTCGGCGGTGCCGTCGCGCACGGGAGCCGCGACCATGTTGGGTGTCGTCGTCGTGGGCGGCGATGCGGGATCGGTGTCGATGGTATAGGTGCGGACGCGGTAGTCGAGCGGCCCGATCACGTTGGCGAGGACCACGTTGCTGGTGACGTTCAGCGGCACGCCTCCGGCGAGCGCCGTGGTGTCGACGCGCAGCCGCTCGGGGTTGGCGTCGAAACGCGGAACGCCTGGCGGCGAGCCGGCGGGGAGCGGGTCGGGCACTTCGATGCCGGCTTCTCGGAACGGGCGCGGGATGCCAGTGATAACTCCGTAGAAGATGCCATTCGAAGTGCCCGTGGCGTTCACCTCATTGGTCGTGCCGTCGGTCGGTGAGACAGTCGTCAGCGAGCTCACCTGCACGCGCATGCCTTCGAAGCGCTCCAACTGCTCGATGCTGCCGCCGGGGCTCGTGTCAGCGGCGGTCAACACGATCGCGGCAGGCAGTGGGTTGGCGGTGGAGATCAACCCGAACGCTGGCGACGTGAGCTCGGTCGTTGGCGGACTGCTGGGATCGCCTGCGGGGACGAACTCCGCAACCACGCCTTGTACCGCGAGACGAGTGCCGACGGTCGCCGCCGCCGGCGCGACGCTGCTGGTGAAGACGAAGACGCCCTCCGAGGTCGCGGGGTTTGCGTCAATGTCAGCGTCGTCCGTCTGAATGAAGAGGCCGTTGCCGCCGAGGACGCGGATGCCTGTCACGATGCCCGTGGTCTGAACAACCTGGCCGAGCAGTGGCGAGACGTTTCCGCTGCCCTGAATGTCGTGGATTGCGATCGTGGACATCGATGTCGTGAGCGTCAGCGGAATCGACGTCGTGCCCGTGCGCGATTGTGCGTCCGTAATCGTCACCGGCAGCGACCGGGCTCCGCCAGCCGTCGCTACAGGTACCGTGTAGTTCAACGAGAAGGTGTGGTCGTTCGGGACGGCGTCACCATGCGTGCCATCGTCGAAGAACGCGGTGGTTGTGGAGCCTCCGACCGTCGAGAGGTTGACGGTCACGGCGAGACCGGTGCTCGTCGGGCTGGCGCCGGGCGTGACGTCGACTGTCAGAAGGGAGGCGTACCCGGTCAGGACATTCGATGGGCTCGATCGGCCGACACCGGTGGGGTTCGTTCCGGAGGAGCATGGGCTCGCTGGTGTCGCGGTGTTTCGAGGATTGGGCCCACCGGCGGCGAAATCGGCGCCGTTCTGATCCGTATCGGCGCAGCCGCCACCGCCGCGCAGCGCGGCCGTCGTGTTGGCCAGTGTCGCCGTCGGGCCGGCACCCTCGAAGCAGTTGGTGCCGGTGCCGTACCCGACCGTGTCGACAATTGAGGCGTCAAGGGGACAGGCGGTCCCCGCCGCGATCGTCGTTTGAGTATTGACAAGTGCGACCTTGCCGGCGCCCGCCGCCATCGCGATCGAGCCGCTCGCGTCCGGCGTCGGCAGCGACGTCGTGCCTCCGGTGCCGGCCGCTTCCTGCACGAGATAGTACTGCCCGGGCGCCAGCGTGACGTTCGTGAGATTCGTCTTTTGCCAGGTCGTCCCAGCCGTGGACGCGTATTGGACCGACCAGCCGTTCAGGCTTACGGGCGCCGCGCCGCGGTTGAACAGCTCGATGAAATCGTTTTTCAGCGTTGCGCCGGCGTTTCCTCCGCCGCCGTACACCTGGCTGATGACAATCGAGCCCGACACGGCCTGAGCCGGCTGGGTGGCGAACTGCGCCGCAGCGAACAAGGATATGAGGGCGGCGGTTGCCGATTGGGTTCGTGACATGAAGATGATCTCCGTCGCAAATAATAGATGGGGAATGCGACGGAGAGACAACGCGGGAGTCGCAGCGCCGAAATATTTTTACCTGCGCTGGGAAGTCAGCCCTGAAGCAGCAGAAAGGCGCGGCCCGGCGCGCCTACCGCGGAAAACATCGAGAATCCGGCAAGTGATCGATGGTGTCGATCAAGGAGCGGACTCATGCGAACGATAGCGATGTCCCTGCTGGCCGTGGCGCTGGTCGCCGCCGGCACCACCATGCGCGCGGCGCCCGATCAGACCGCTCGTCCCGGTGACATGACCGAGGCGAGGCTGTGGATTCAGAACCGCAGCCGCGCGGACGCGATTGCCGTCAACCTGCGCGCGGCCGACATCGAGGCGCCACTGCGGGTGCAGGTGGCGAACACCGATTCGAACCCGCACTCGGTCAAGGTGACTGGCTCGATCAGGACGCAGCCGCTGCGGCAGGAATGGGACTACGAGACCGTCGTCATCGTCCCCGACACGAATCCGCTGCAGGCGCTCAAGCCGCTCGGCCTGGCGGGTTGGGAAACGACCGGCGTCAGCTGGACGAATGCGCAAGGCGCGACGACGCTATTGCTCAAGCGGCCGCGCTGACCAGGTCATTCTGGTACGTCGTGCCCGGCTATAGCCGGCTCGTACGTAGTACGTAGTATCCGGCTTTAGCCGGACCGTGGTTACTCGATCGTGATCTCGACGACGCCGCCGCTCTTGGCCTCGACGGCGCGTTGAAGTGTTCTCCCGCCCGCGTACATCGTCGCGGTGTAGGCGCCCGGCGCGACATCTCCGATCGTGAACCGCCCGTCAGGCTCCGCGAGCGTCACGTACGGCGTCGAGACGGAAAAGACCGCTGCCGCCATCGCGGGGTGGATGTCGCAGCCGACCCGATAGAAGCCGTCCTTCTGAAATGTATAGGTGTACGAGTTGTCGGTGGGGATCGCGACGTTGAACGCCGGTTCGCGGGTTTCCTCGTGCGTGACGTGCACGTTGTGCAACGTATCGTCGCTGTTGCGGAATTCGACCGGCTGTCCGGTTCGCACGAGCAGCAGTGGCGGCCCGAAGGTGAGGCCGACCTGATCCATGACCGGCGTCTCTGTTTGCGGCGGGAACGTTCGCGATGTGGTCGGCTCGAGGACGACGACGATCTGCGCGCCGGGATTCGGCCGTGGGCCGTGGCCAACGATGGTGGCATTTCCCGTCGATTGCGCAGGCGCCGCGGCCGGCGCGGCTTCCTGCACGGGCGTTGGTGCAGGCTTCGAGCAGGCGGCCGCGAGCGCCAATGCCGTCATCAGGGTGAAGCACCGACTTGTCCGGCCGAAGCCGCTTGTTGGCGGAGCGGGGCTCACGCTTGAGTCGCCGCCTGGCGGGCCTGCGCGCTGTCGTAGCTCTCGCCGTAGATCGCGGGAACTTTGGCCCCCATCGGACGCAGGTACATCGACAGCTGGCCGCGGTGATGGATCGAATGAATGTTGGCCGTGTGCAGGTACACCACCGCGGGCAGCTGGAAGAGCCCGCGGAAGTCGATGGTCTTCATCAACTGCTGGGCCGACAACGAGGCCAGCCGGCTGATATCGTCCTGAAAGGTGCCGACGTACCAGCGCGCAACCTCGGCTGAATTGGTCAGATCGGCCGGCCGCCCGCTGTTGCTGAAATCGAAGGCGCCGGTCACGACGGCATCCATGAACCGGTGCTCGGCGCCGACGATGTGCCAGGCGAGCTCGAGCGCGCTCTTGCCGACTGCGTCGGGGCGATAGTCGCCCTTGTCGACGGGGATGGCTTCGACCACACGCTGCGTGACCGGCTGCTCGCGCCTGAGGGCGTCGAGCATGTAGTCGCGATAGAAGATCGCCCACTCCGGAGTCAATGTCGCCATAATCCACAATTCTAGTCTGTATGACGCACTGGACAGTCACCGTGGGCGAGGCCGGCGTTCGGCTCGATAAGTTTCTCGCCGGCGCCGGTCGGATCGGATCGCGCGTGCGCGCCGCGACGGCGCTGGAACGCGGGAAGATTTTCCTCAACGAGCGCGAGGTGACGCCCGATCAAGCCGGCACCAGGCTGGCGGCGGGTGATGTCGTGGGAGCCTGGATGGACCGGCCGGGCAGCGCGAAGCGGCGCGCCACCCTCGGTGACGATCGAGATCTGCCGATTGTTTACGAAGACGATACGCTCGTCGTACTCAACAAGCCGGCCGGACTCCTGGCCGTGCCGTTGCCGCTACGCCGGCGCGAAAACGCGCGCTCCGTGTTCGACGATCTGAAGGAGTACCTGCGCCGCCGCGGTCGCCGCCGGCCGTTCGTCGTCCACCGTATCGATCGCGACACGTCGGGGCTGGTCGTGTTCGCGAAATCGGCCGCCGCCCAGGATCACCTGAAAGGACAGTTCAAGCGCCATCTGCCGGAGCGGGTCTATCAAGCGGTGGTATACGGCCACCCGTCGCCGGCCTCCGGCACCTGGCGCGACCATCTGGTGTGGGATGAGCGTTCGCTGATTCAGAAGGAAACCCACCCTCGCGATCCGCGCGGCAAGGAGGCGATCAGCCACTACAGGGTGCTCGAGCCGCTCAAGGGCGCCGCGCTGATCGAAGTGCGGCTGGTGACAGGACGGCGGAATCAAATCCGGATTCAGGCGCGGCTGCGCGGCCACACGCTGGTCGGTGAACAGCGCTACACCTATGGGCCGGATACGCTTCGTGCGATTGCGTTCCCGCGCCAGGCGCTCCACGCGCACCGGCTGACGTTCAGACACCCGACGGACGGCAGGGAGCTGCGGTTCGAAGCACCGTTGCCGCCAGACATCAGCGGCCTGATCGAGAAATTAAGAATTAGGAATTAGGAATTCAGAATTAATTCCTAATTCCTAATTCCTAATTGTGGATGTTCTTATACACCCTGCCTGCGCGCATCACGAACGCGACGCGCTTGACCGCGTTGATGTCAACGGTCGGATCGCCGTCGAGCGCAACGATGTCGGCCTCGTAGCCCGGCGCCAGGGTGCCGATGGTCTTCTCGAGCCGCATCGACCGCGCGGCCAGCGAGGTCGCGGAGACGATGGCGTCCATCGGTTTCTGCCCGCCCTGGCGTACGCGCGCGACGATTTCGTCCGCGTTGTGGCCGTGCGCCCCGGCAACGGCGTCCGTTCCGATCACCATCATCAGCTTCGGCGTCGCCACCGCCTTCTTGATCATCGCCTCGTTGAGGGCGAGACCTTTCTCCATGAACGCGAAGCCTTCCTCGTTGTAGTTCCCGATGCCGAGATAGTGTGATTTATTCGCGAGGTAGTTCTGGAGCACGACGCCGACGTTGGGATCGAAGTAGACCCCTTTGTCGGCCATCAGCTTGAGGACTTCGTCGGTCGCGAACACGCCGTGCTCGATCTGCTGGCAGCCGGCGGTGACCGACGCCTTGATCGACTCCGGGCTGTGGGCGTGGACCATCGTACGCATGCCGATGGCGTTCGATTCGCCGCACACCGCCTGCAGCTGCTCGTCGGTCATCGTCTGCTTGCCGCCGTCGCGGATGCTCGCCGACGCGAAGATCTTGACGACGTCGGCGCCGTCGGCCTTCAGTTGACGGACTTTCTCCCGCAGCTCGGCGGCCGTCCCGCTGCGCTCGTTGATCACACGGATCGACGTCAGGATGCGGGGGCCCGGCAGCACGCCACGTGCGATGGCGTCGCGCAGCTCGACGTCGTTGGCCTGTCCGGGACTTTGAATCGTCGTGAAGCCGGCCAGCAACGTGACGTAGGCGTTCTCGGCGCTATAAAGAATCTCTTGTGCCGGCGTGCCCGGCCTGGCGGCGTAGCGTCCGTCTTTGTCGAAATGCCAACCGACGTGCGCGTGCACGTCGATCATGCCCGGCATCGCGGTCAGCATACCCAGGTTGTAGGTCGCGGCGCCCGAGGTGTCCGGACCGATCGACGTGATTTTGGATCCCTGGATCGTGATCGTGACGTTGCTGAGGACCTTGCCCGTACCGTCGAGCGCTTTCGCCGCGCGAATCCGCACGGTCTGGTCCTGCGACGACAGCGCGACCGGCGCCAGGACCGCCGCACACAGCGCGGCGCTGAAGGCAGTGACTCGCATCAGTTTCCTCCGGGGAACGCGGCGCGCGCATTATAATCCTCTAACCGGAGCCATGCCGAAACCCGCGTTCGCCGCGCTGCTCGTCGCGGCTGCGACTCTTGTCGCGGCGCCTGTTCCAGCCGAACAGGATTGGCCGTTTTACGGGGGGGATCAGGGCGGCGCCAAGTTCTCGCCGCTGACGGACATCTCCGCGTCAACCGCCGCGCGGCTCGCGGTCGCGTGGGAATGGACGCCGCGCGAGAAGGCGCTCGACGCGTTCGGAACCCGTCCCGGCAATTTCCAGACGACGCCCCTGATGATCGACAACGTGCTCTACCTGAGCACACCCTACAACCGCGTCGTCGCGCTCAACGCCGAAACCGGCGCCGAGCTCTGGGCCTTCGATCCGAAAGCGTACGAGGACGGTCAGCCGCCTAACGGTACCGGGTTCGTTCATCGCGGCGTGGCCGCATGGCGCGACACCGCCAATGGCAACAAGCTGCGGATCTTCATCAACAGCCGCTATCGCCTGATCTGTCTCGATGCGGCGACGGGTGTTCCGGTCGAATCGTTCGGCGCGGGTGGCGCCGTCGATTTGAGCCGGGGGCTGGTCTGGGAGATCCAGAAGAAGCACTACACCAACACGTCGCCCCCGATCGTCTACAAGAACCTTGTGATCCTCGGCAACGGCGTGGGCGATCGCCTCGTGTACCGTAACGATCCGCCGGGCGACATCCGCGCCTTCGACGCGCACACCGGAAAGCAGGTGTGGACCTTCCACACGATTCCGCAGCCGGGCGAACTCGGGAACGACACCTGGCAGCAGGATTCGTGGAGCTTCACTGGACATACCAATGCCTGGGCGCCGATGACCCTCGACGCCGAGCGCGGGCTGGTCTTCGTGCCGCTCGGCACCCCGAGCAACGATTTCTTCGGCGGCCGCCGCCCGGGCGCCAATCTGTTTGCCGAGTCGCTCGTGTGTCTCGACGCCAACACCGGCGCGCGCAAGTGGCACTACCAGTTGGTCCATCACGGACTGTGGGACTACGACAACCCGTCGCCGCCCAACCTGGTCACGATTCGTGTCGACGGCAGGACCATCGAGGCCGTTGTCCAGCTGACCAAACAGGGGTACGCCTTTGTCTTCGATCGCGTCACCGGCAAACCGGTCTGGCCGATCCAGGAACGGCCGGTTCCGGCGAGCGACGTCGATGGCGAGCAGGCCTGGGCGACACAGCCGGTGCCGACACGGCCGCCCGCCTTCTCGGAGCAGGGCGTGTCGCTCGACGACGCGTTCGATCTCACGCCCGAGTTGAAGGCGGCGGCGCAAAAGGAATTGCAGAAATACCGGATCGGTCCGCTGTTCACGCCGCCAAGCTTCCGTGGCACCGTCCAGCGGCCCGGGCTCATCGGCGGCGCCAATTGGGGCGGCGGCGCCTTCGACGCGCGATCCGGTGTCCTGTACTTCAAGACGACGAACCAGGCGAATATCGCTCGAATCGGAAAGAGCGACCGCTCGAGTACGAACCCGCGCGCCGCTGAAGTGGACGCCGACTACACACGGGTCGGCGACACCAATGCGGAGTTCATGGATGGGCTTCCCTTGCTCAAGCCGCCCTACGGCCAACTGGTGGCGCTGGATCTGAATCGCGGCGCCATCAAGTGGCGCGTCCCGTTCGGAGACACACCCTCGCTGCGTCGGCATCCCGCCCTCAAGGGCGTGGCGCTGCCGGCATCGCTCGGCGTCGCCGGTGCGCCGGGTGTGGTCGCGACCGCTGGCGGTCTGGTCTTCGGCAGCGGCGGCGATCTCGCATTTCACGCTGTCGACGCCGCGACGGGCGCGGAGGTCTGGCGAGCGCCGCTCACGCGTCGCGGAAACGGCACGCCGATGACCTATCGGGCGCGCAACGGGCGGCAATTCGTGGTGATCGCCACCGGTGGCGGCGAAGACGCCTCGCTGATGGCGTTTGCGCTGGATCCGGGATCGCGGCCCTGAAAGGGCCGCGCGACGTACGTGGGTACGTGACCGTGTAGTACGTGGGACGTCGTCGTGCAGGACGTGGGTACGTGGTCGTGTAGCGCGGGCCTTTCAGGCCCGCGATCGGTAGGCAGGAGGACACGTGGTAGCGGCTTTCATACTCGCTCTGGCAGCTTCGTCGCTCTCCGGTATCGTGCGCGATACCACCGGCGGAGCGGTTCCCGGAGCCGCCGTCATCGTCAAGCCGGCGTCCGGGACCGAGCGGCAGACCTTTACCGGACCGGACGGCCGCTTCACCATCGAGACCCCTGAGACCGGCGAGGTCACCATCGTCGTTCGTGCCGGCGGGTTCGCCGAGAAGACGCAGAAGGTATCGAGCTCGAATGGATCCATCGAAATCACCGTCGAGCCTGCGACGCTGCTCGAGACCGTGACGGTGACACCGACACGAACCGAGCAGCGGCTTGGCGACGTGCCGGCAAGCGTCAGCGTCCTGACGAGCGAAGCCATCGAGGCATCGCCGGCGATGCTCGCCGACGACGTGCTGCGACAGGTGCCGACGTTCAGCCTCTTTCGTCGGACCAGCGGCCTGGTGGCGCAGCCGACCACTCAGGGCGTCTCGCTGCGGGGGATCGGGCCCAGCGGTCAGAGCCGCACTCTCGTCCTGCTCGACGGCATCCCCTTCAACGATCCGTTCGGCGGGTGGGTGTACTGGACCCGGGTTCCGCTCGCCAGTGTCGACCGCGTCGAGATCACCGAGGGCACGTCGTCCAGTTTGTACGGCAACATCGCGATGGGCGGTGTTATCAACATCATCACCAGCCGGCCGACCCGCCGGACCATCGAGCTCAAACCGCAGTTCGGCAGCAAGAACAGCCCCAAGTTCGACTTCTTTGCGAGCGACCAGTTCAGCAGCAAGGTGGCGGCAGCGGTCGAAGGCAGCTTCTTGAATACCGACGGGTTCCCCATCGTGGCGGCGCCCGAGCGCGGCCCCATCGACAACAACGCCGACGTCCAGTACAAGAACATCTCGACCAAACTCGAGTTCACGCCGTCCGAGCGTATTCAGAGCTTCTTTCGCGCCGGCTATTTCTCGGAAAGCCGCGTCAACGGCAAGGTCGGCGAAGTGAACGACACGCGGTGGACGACGCTGAACGGCGGCGTCCGCGCGCGCCTCGCGGACGGCAGCGATCTCCAGGCTCGGACCTTCGTCGACGTCTCCCGTGCGCACTTCAACTTCCTCGCGGTCACCAACGCGGCGACGACGCGAAACGTGGTCCGGCTGGCGACGGATCAGAACGTGCCGACCAACGGCGTCGGTGGCATGGCACAGTGGTCCAAGTCGATCGGGGCGTCGAATGTGTTCTCGGCCGGATTCGATTTCCGATGGGTGGATGGCGACAGCCAGGAGGCGGCATACGTCGCGGCCGTGCCGACATCCATTACCGGCGTGACCCAGGCGGCCACGCTCTCCGTAAACCGGATTTCAGGCGGGACGCAGCAGAGTCTGGGCGGATTCGTTCAAGACATCCTGACGCCGATTGAAAAGCTCGTCATCACGTTGAGCGCGCGCGTCGATCGGTGGAACAACTACGACGGCCACAATCTCGAGACGACGGTCGCCACCGGCCAGCCGACGGCGAACAACCGGCCGACGATTCCCGACAAGAGCGACACGGTGGTGAGCCCACATGTGGGGGCGCTGTATCACGTCACGGATCGGGTCAGCGTCTGGGGCGCCGCCAATTCGGGATTCCGCGCGCCGACCCTGACGGAGCTGTACCGGCAGTTCGCGGTCGGGGCCGTGACCACCCGTCCCAACGATCAGCTTGGCCCCGAGCGGCTCGTCGGCGGCGAGGCCGGGGTCAACGTCGCGCCTGCTCGCAACGTCTCGGTCCGGCTGACGTGGTTCGACAACCGGATCACCAACCCCATTTCGAACGTCACCTTGAGCGCGACGCTGGCGCAGAAGCAGAACCTGGGCAAAACGCAGGTCCGGGGCTTCCAGACCGACCTCGATTATCGGGTCGGGCCGTCATGGCGGTTCTCAGCGGCGTACGTCTTCGACGACGCAAAAGTGACCGACGGCGGGGTGGCGAATGCTGCGCTGGTGGGCAAGACCATCCAGCAGGTGCCGCGCCATCGCGGGTCCGTGCAGGCCGCATACTCGAACGCGAAGTTTGCGACCGTTGCCATCGGCGCCCAGTTCGTGGGCCTGCAGTACAACGACGACCTGAACGTCAACTTCATCCCGGCCGCGACGTTGACCAGCGCGGGCTATGACGCGTCGTTCCCGGCAGGCCTGCCAGGCTTTACGCTCGTGGATCTGACCGTCTCGCGCGCGATTGGTCACAATCTTCAGGCATTTTTCGGGATTCAGAACCTCTTCGACCAGGTCTATTTCGTTCAGACCAACCCCTCGACGATCGGCACGCCGCGCCTTGTAAACGGGGGTCTCCGCGTTCGCTGGAGCGGACGCTAGTTCGCGATCACAGGGCCGTTGGCCAGCAAATTGCTGAATGAGCTTAAGTAGGTATGAAGCTCATCGTTCAGCCAGATGCCGGCATCGCCCCCATTGTCACTGCGATCAAGCAGGCCAGGAAGTCGGTCGACATCCTGATTTTCAGACTCGATCGCCTGGAGATCGCGCGCGCGCTGGAAGCCGCCGTAGCGCGCGGTGTACGGGTGCGTGCCCTGACAGCTCATCAGAACCGCGGCGGCACCAAGATCCTCCGCAAGCTCGAAATGGACCTTCTGGAGGCCGGTGTCACCGTGTCGCGGACCGCCGACGACCTGGTTCGTTACCACGGCAAGATGATGATCGTCGACGGCCGGATCCTCCACATTTACGGCTTCAATTTCACGCGCCTCGATATGGAAAAAAGCCGGAGCTTCGGCATCGTGACGAAGAATCACAAGCTCGTCAACGAAGCGATGAAGCTGTTCGAAGCGGACTTCGAGCGGCAGCCGTACACGTCGGCTTACCCGCGCTTCGTCGTCAGCCCTGAAAACGCGCGGGAGCGCCTGTCCGCTTTCCTCAAGGGCGCACGAAAGCAGCTCCTCATCTACGACCCGCAGGTCTGTGACGATGCGATGCTCCGCATCATCAGCGACCGCATCAAGGCCGGCGTGGAGGTGAAGATCATCGGCAGCGTCGAAGCCAAGTGGAACATCAGCGGCGAGCCGTTTCCGGGGAAGCGCCTGCACGTGCGCGCCATGATCTGCGACGGCAAGCGCGCCTTCGTCGGCAGCCAGAGCCTCCGCCGTCTCGAGCTCGAGAGCCGCCGCGAAGTTGGCGTCATCGTGACGGACGACGTCGTGGTCAGTCAGCTCAAGCAGTACTTCGAGCTTGATTGGTCGAAGACCGAGGCAGGCCGGAGAGAGGCCAAGAAGGCCGCGAAGGCTGAGAAAAAAGAAGAGAAGCTGGCCGCGGCCTCGTAAGAAGGCTCAAGGCTGATTGGTCTCGCGCGTCAGGTTGCTTCAGACTTCAGGCTTCGAACCTCGGGCTTCTGAGGACTCCTCCAAAAATCCATCGTCGACACCCGATGCACGCAGCCGACGGTGCAGTACGGCGCGCATGACTTTGGCGTCGCGAATTCCCGCCGGATGTCGTCAACCGTGTAGCGTTCGAGCGGAACGCCTGGATGGCCGCGCTGCTGCGAACAGTAGTGCACCAGGCCGTCCTCGCAGACATAGAGGTAGCGCGCGCCGGCGCGGCACCGCCACTCGTTCGGCTTGCCATCCGCCAGGTTGTCCTGAAAGCTGCGAATCCCCGAATAGAGATTCTTGAAGACCTGCCAGGGCCCGTTGATGGCGGCCGACACCTCGTCGTAAACCTTGCGCTCGACCGGAGCGAGCGACTTGAGGCGGCCCGACCCGTCGTGGATGATGCCGATCGAGGTGGAGAAGCCGAGCTCGCGGGCGCGGTTGTTGATGGTGCGCGCGTCCTCGGGGTTCCTGATGCCGCCGCCGAGGACGGAGTTGATGTTGACGTCGAACCTCGCGTGGGCCTTGAGGTGCTGAAGCTTCTGATCGAGTACGCGCAGGCTCTTCTTCGACACGTCGTCCGGCTCGACATTGTCGATGCTGATCTGCAGGAAGTCGAGTCCCGCCGCGTTCAACTGCTCGATTCGCTTCGGCACGAGGAAGTAGCCGTTCGTGATCAGGCCGGCCATCATCCCCCGGTCACGGATGTGCCGGATGAGCGCGTCGAGATCCGGGTGCAGCATCGGCTCGCCGCCGCTGAACGCGACGACCGACGTGCCCAGTGACGCCAGGCGATCGATGCGGGCCTTCATCACCTCTGTCGGCACCGGAGCCGACACCTTGTCGTACTCGTTGCAGTAGCCGCAGTCGATGTTGCAGCGGCGGATGGGGATGATCTGGACGAGCAGCGGGTGCGCCGTATGCACCAGCCCGCGGGCGAACTCCCTGAGCGAGCGAGCTTTACGGCTGGCGTTACTGAAGGGCACGATCAGAAAAGTATAACACCCGCCTCGTGGCGCGGCCGGGCCCGCCCGCGAGCTGGGCCCTTGGGTCCTTTTCGCGTCTTCGTGCCTTCGTGGCGATCCCCGGTGGGATTCGCCAGAGACAGGATTGGTCTAGGCGGCTGACGGCTCGGGCGGGCGGGTGCGCCGAAAGTGTTGGCCGACCTTCAACGACCCATCGAAGATCGGTCCGACCGGGATGAGGCCCCAGACGCGGTGCCGGGCCACGGCGGCCAGACCTGCCGACGCGATGCAGCCGCAATTGCTGCAGTCGGGATTGCCGCCGAACTGGCAAGGTGTAATCCGCGTCTTCAGGTCGGCGGAAATGGTGGCCGTCGTCTTGGAGAACACGCACTCGGCGGGCGACGCGGGTGGATTCGCGTAGACGTCGAGCAGGCCCTTCGGGAGCGCCAGCTTGGGGAAGCGCAGCCGCAGCGCCATCAAGTCCGCGACCACGCGCTCGCGATCGACCGGCCGCAACCGCTCGTCCGACACTTCGCCGACTTGCGGCGTATAGAGACTGACCCAAATCTTTTCGACTTCCGATCGCGCGGACCAGAAGTGGAGGAACTCTTCGATGTAGCCGTCCCGATTGACCTGCTGCCGCGTCACCGTGCAATGCACGGTGATCGTGTGACCGGCGATGTGCTTCAGAATCCGGTCGTAGGTGGCCGGGGTGCGGCGCTTGTCGTGCTCGGGCTGCAGGCCGTCGATCGAGACGACGAGTGACAGTCGCGGCAGAGTATGCCACTCCGCGGGAATCTCGCGCACCGCGCTGGTGACCACCTGCACGTGAATGCCGCGCTTCGACAGGATCGGCAGCAGGGTGTTCAGTTCGCGGTAGCGCACGAGCGGTTCGCCGCCGACGATCGACAGGTGGAGCGGCCGCTGCCGGTCGACGATCCCGAGCACGCCGTCGATGAGCTCCTGGCCCTTGAAATCGCGGACCTCGCGCAGCGTGATGTCGCCGCCAAGGTGGTCGTCGCCGTAGGCGTAGCATCCCGGGCACTTCAGCGGACACTCGCGAGTGATTTCCAGCGACAGCGCCGGTGTGTATCCCGTCAGGATCCGCCCCCACGCGCCCAAGATCCAATCCATCTCTTCACTATAATGCACGCCATGAAACGACGCACCCTGCTTCAGTGGCTTGGCGGCGTGGCAGGCGCGGCGGCCACGGCACCGTTGCGCGCGATCCGTGTGTTCGCGCAGCCGCGCGAGCTCACGCATGAGTCGGTTGCGACGCTGTATGAAATCGCTGCGACTGTACTGCCAGCCTCACTCGGGGCGGCGGGCGTGCGAGCGATTGCCGACAAATTTGTCGCGCGGACGCGCGGCTACCGCGAAGGAGTGGCGCTGTCGCACGGCTACGGCCATCCGCGCCTGCAGCGATCTGGCGCGTCGCCGGTGCCTGTCTACATCGCCCAGCTTGCGGCGCTGGCCGCCGAGGCGAACGTGAGAGGGGTACGGTGGCCGGCGCTCGACCTCGACACGCGCCGCCGGCTGCTCGACGCGGCGCTGGCGAAGGCCAACATTCGCGGACTGCCCGCTCGGCCGACCGGCCAGCACATCGTGTCGGATCTGATGGCGTTCTATTTCCGGAGCAGCGAAGCGAACGACGTTTGCTACAGCGCGATGATCAACCGCGAGGTGTGCCGACCGATCGCGATCACGACGCGGAAACCCGAACCGCTCGCGCGGCCATGAACCGCCACGAAAGCACGAAAGCACGAAACCGTGATTCTTGGGTGTTGATTTCGTGTTTTCGTGTTTTCGTGGCTTGAAGGAAGGAGCGCCCGTGTCAGTTCACGAAACCGACACGCTGATCATCGGCGGCGGCATCACCTCCGCGATGCTCGCGCAGAAACTGGCGGAGATTCGCCCGGGGCGGACGATCACGATCGTCGAAGCCGGCCGGTCGATCTTCGACACCCAGAACCGCGGCCGCTATCGCGAACGGGCGATGGAGTACGGCGAGCATCCGTGGCACGGCGACTACATCGAGGATCAGCAGGCCGCCGGCATCATCTCGATGACGATGGCCGTCGGCGGCCTGGCGCTGCATTGGGGCGGCGCGTGCAATCGGTTCTCCCAGGAAGATCTCCGGCTCAAGTCGATGTACGGCCTGGCCACGGACTGGCCGATCGAGTGGACCGAACTCGAACGCTACTATTGCGAAGCGGAGCGGCGGCTGAACGTGAGCGGCGAGCCGAGCCCGCACCCCGAGGATCGGCGGTCGCAGCCCTATCCCCAGGGACCCATCCCGTTGTCCTACAACCTGCAGATTCTGAAGACCTGGGCCGAGAGGAGCGGCGTCAAGTTCTCGCCGTTGCCCATGGCGCGCAACCTGACCCCCTCAGGCGGCCGCGGCGCGTGCTGCGTCTACGACACCTGCGGAGAGGTGTGCCCCTCTGGCGCGCGTTACTCGCCGGACTACACGTTCCGCCAGCTGCTGGAGCCGAAGAAGATCGTCCTGCACGATCGGACGCTCGTTCGCCGGCTGACCCTCGACGAACGGCGTTCGACCATCGTGGCGGCGCAAGGCGTCCATCAGGATCGGCCGGCCGACCCGATCGAGTACCGCGCGAAGACGTTCGTGATCGCGTCAGGTTACTGCTGGAGTTCGCATCTGTTGCTGCTGTCGGCGAACGCGCGCTTTCCGGACGGTCTCGCGAACCGGTCGGGGCTGGTCGGCCGGTTCATGAACGGCCACACGTTCATCAACGCGACCGCGAACATCGACGATCAGACGTTCCCGGGTCAGAACATCACGCACAGCCTGATTTCGCGCGAGTACTTCCGGTGTCCGACCAACCGTCCCTTCGTCCGTCACGACACCCGGGTATGGGAAAGCTCCGCCGGGCGCGATCCACGGCTGCGTGCGTCTGACGGCACGCTGCTGCTCGGCGACGAACTGATGGCCGACTGGCGATCGCGAACGAAGGGCAGCTCGGTTCGGCTGCGCGCGTACGTCGACGTCCATCCGTCGGCGGACAGCCGGCTGACGCTCGATCCGTCGAAGAAGAACCGCTACGGCGATCCGCTGCCGACGATCGAGCATCGGCTCGACGACGCGACCCGCGCGCGCGAGGCGGCCACCCGCGCTCACGTCCAGGGCGTCTTCGCGGCGCTCGCGAAGGCGAGCAACGGCCGCATCGTCAACAACAGCGAAGGGGACTACCTGGATCATCCCGGCGGCGGCTGCCGCATGGGCACCGATCCCGCGGCCAGCGTGTGCGACAGTTTCGGCCGCACCCACGACCACGAGAACCTGTTCGTCGTCGGCGCCCCGACGACGCCGACCGGCGGGTGCACCAACGGGACGCTCACGTTCGTGGCGTTGACGCTACGGTCGGCGGAGGAGATTGCGCGAGCGTCTTGAACGCGGAGCTCGCAGAGCTCGCAAAGAAGAATATGAATTCTCTGCGGGCTCAGCGTGCTCTGCGTTGATCGTGGTTACTTGGCGGCCGTAAACATGATCTCCACGGCGCCGTCCGCATTCATCAGCCCGGCGCCGACCGTCGCGCGCGCGGGGAAGTCCTTGCCGATCGGCTCGCGATATGACGCGTTCATGTCGGCGAACTTGGTCAAGTCCGGCAGATAGACCATCCCTTCCACCAGGTTGCTCCAGTCGAACCCGGCGGCTTTGAGCGTACGGCCGATCCGCGCCATCGTCTCCGCCGCCTGGCCCTTCACGTCGCCCTTGTTCGCCGGTGTGTTGCCGAGGATGCCCGAGAGGTACAGGCGATTGCCGACGCGGATCGCCGAGCTGAGGTTCGGGTTTTTCGTTCCCGGCTTGCCGTCTTCCGTCGGTGTCGTGATGGCGGTCTTCGTGCCCTGCACCGCCACCATCGTGATCTCGACCAGGTAGTCGTTCGAGTTGAGGGTCGCCTTGACGGTCGCGCGCGCGGGAGGATCGGTCGGAAAGTAGGTCCGGTAGACTTCGTTCATGTCCTGGAATGCGCCCGAGTCGGTGACGTAGATGCGCGCGCTGACGACGTCGGCGAACGTCATGCCGCCGGCCTTCAGCACGGTCGATGCATTTTCCAGCACGGTCTTGGTCTGGGCTTTCATGTCGCCCTTGATCGGCGTGTTGTCCTTGCCGTTCCGGCTGATGAGCCCGGCCAGAAAGAGTGTGTTACCCGACTTGATGCCGTAGCTGTACGGGTTCGGCGAGCCAATCCACTCGCTCGGGTTGACGACGACCCGCTGACCGCCGTCAGGCACGGCGACCGCCGAGATTTCCACCAGCCCCTCGTTCAGAAGCGGCACGATGACGGTGGTGCGCGCCGGCGGATCCTTGGTCCAGTAGGTGCGATACACCTCGTTCATCGCGGCGAAGTCGCCCTGGTTCTTGAGATAGACCGTCATGCTGGCGGCATTCGCGAGGCTCGAGCCGGCCGTCTTGAGGGCGGCGCTGATGTTGTCGAGCACCTGCTTGGTTTGGGCCTTGACGTCGCCGCCGGAGCCCAGCGTGCCCGACACATAGATCAGTCCGTCGGCCTTGATGGCCGTGCTGAACGGCATGCTCGCGTTGGCGTTGGGGAACACTTGTTTCGACGATTGGGCAAAGGTCATGGTGATAGCGACCGTGCAGAAAGCCAGGACCAGGACATGGCGCATGACAGGCTCCTCTCGAGTGAGCGCCATTCTACGCGAAAAACACATGCGGTAATCTTAGGGATTGATGATCGAAAAGCGCCGCTCGAAGATTCATCGGTGGGGCGTGTATGCCACCGAGCCGATTCCCAAGAACAAACGCGTCATCGACTACGCGGGCGAGAAGATCTCGAATCAGGAGAGCCTCAAGCGCGAGCGGCGCTACATCCGCAAGGGGCACATCTGGTGCTTCAAGCTGACCAACCGGACGGTGATTGACGCCGGCGTCGGCGGCAACATCGCACGCTTCATCAACCACTCCTGCCGCCCCAACTGCTATATCCACATCGTCGACGGCACGATCTGGATTCGCGCCAGCCGGGCGATTCGAACGGGCGAGGAGCTCACCTATCACTACAACACCGATGGCGAAGGGTTGATCAAGTGCAGGTGCCGTCCGGGGTGCCAGGCGCTGCTGTGATCGTCTACCTGCACGGTTTTGCGTCGTCTCCCGGTTCGACCAAGATCGGATATTTTTCGGAGCGGCTGCGCGAGCACGGCGTCACCCTGGTGTGTCCGGATTTCAACCAGCCTGATTTCCGGACCCTGACGATCACGCGGATGCTCGATCAGCTCGACCGCCAGCTGCCCCCCGACGGTCCGCCGGTGGCGCTGGTCGGATCGAGCCTCGGCGGCACGCTGGCGATTCTCGCGGCCGCCCGTGCGCCGTCGCGAGTCGCACGGCTCGTACTGCTGGCGCCCGCGGTGATGTTCGCGAAGCCGGGCCATCATCTGCTGCCGCCGGAACGGATAGAGGAGTGGCGCCGCCGCGGGTCGCTGCCGTTTTTTCACTATGCGGCGAACGAGCAGCTGGAGCTCGATTACGGGTTTTACGAGGACAGCCTGCGCTACGACGCGTTCAACGCCGTCGTGCCACAGCCGACGCTGATCTTCCAGGGGCTTCGTGATGCGTCAGTCGATCATCGGACCGTCGAGCAGTTCGCCAACGCGCGCCCGAACGTCACGCTGTCGCTGCTCGACGACGACCATCAGCTGATCGCAAGCCTGCCGCGGATGTGGAACGACATCCAGCCGTTTCTCGGGCTGGACGAATGAAGCACGCGCTGATCGCCGCGTGCGTGTTCGCGGTCATGGCGGGCCCGAGGATGGGCGGGACGGCGCTCGATCGGCTGAACGTAGCTGCCCCGATCGCCGATCGCAGGCCTGAAGGCCTGCGCTACGGCAGTCCCGCCCTGGCCGTTGATCAAATCCGCGTCGGGATTCTGAAGCCCGGTGGCGGCTACACCGTGACCGCGATACCGATCGAAACCTATGTGGCGCGGGTCCTTGCTGGCGAAGCCGCGCGCGACAGCCAGCCCGCGGCGCTCGAGGCGCTGGCCATCACGATCAGGACGTTTGCGGTGGCGAACCTGAAGCGGCACGGCGCGGACGGGTTCGATTTGTGCGATCAGACTCACTGTCAGGTCGTGAGAGCGGCGGTGGCGGCCACGGAGCGCGCCGCGCAGGCGACGGCTGGTCGTCTGCTGCTGCGCAACGGTGTCCCGGCATCCATTTACTACTCGTCTTCTGGCGGCGCGCGCACCGAGATCCCGTCC
>Ga0105248_10002376_pt1 | contig 20906 bp, 35 predicted proteins | sample KBSS34metaG_FD_81524 | JGI IMG/M metagenome (GOLD analysis project Ga0105248, IMG submission 81524) | Switchgrass rhizosphere microbial communities from Kellogg Biological Station, Michigan, USA - KBS S3-4 metaG | ecosystem: Host-associated > Plants > Roots > Rhizosphere > Soil | place...
CGCGCCCTGACGATGCAGTGGTTCACGCCCGACACCGTCGCCTATACCGCCCAGTTCGGCTCCGTTCAGCCGGATCTGGAAACGGTCCTGCGGTTACTGGACCAGCGGACGCGGTGGAAAACCAGCAACGTCCCTGTCACCGTGTCGACCCCGGGTCCGCCGCCGCCGGGAAGCGTCACCGACGCGACTATCGCCCCGCCGGGATTAAGCGCCAGTTCCATTCAAAGCGTCAACGCGACCACCATCATCGGCCAGATTCAAGCGGGCCAGATCGCCAGCGTCAACGCGGGTTCCATCGTCGGGGTTCTGTCGGCGTCTCAGATCGGGGCGGTCAATGCCAGTACGATTCAGGGGACCATCACAGCGGGCCAAATCGGCAGCGTCAACGCGACCACCATCAACGGGGTCATCGTGTCGTCCCAGCTAGCGGACCAGATCATCGACAACCTGTCGAAGTACGCGACCGCGTTAACCCCGGTGAAGATCATTCGGACCAGTGATCCCTGGCCGCCGTCACCGCCGCTTCCGAACAAAAATTACCCGCCGAACAGTTACTTCTACTTCGAACAGAACGGCCACTTCTACCGCATCACAGCAGACGGCGGGTCCTGGACGGACGCCGGGACGAACCCCGATAGCCTGACGGGGCTTCTGAGTTTCTACACCATCGGGCGGCTGTCGGCCCAGAACATCACCGGCTTAATTCTGGCCGCGCAAATTCAGTCGATCACGGCGGGCCAGATCACTGGGTCGATCCAGGCGGGCCAGATCGGGGGCGTGAACGCGTCGACCATCGTCGGCCAGATCACCGCCGCACAGATTCTGAGCGTCAACGCGAACGCAATCCAGGGGACGATCACCGCCGATAAAATCACGTCCATCGCCGCCAACCAGATCACCGGGAGCTTGACCGCCAGCCAGATCGGCAGTATCAACGCGGCGACCATCACCATCGGTCTGGTCGGGGACAACCAGATCAGCGGGCTGAACGGCGGGAAGATTACGGCGGGGTCGATCACCAGTGCTCAACTGAATTCCTACGCGGTCGATATCGGGGACCCGACCGGGGTTTCCGCGATGCCCGCACGAATCCGGGTATGGTGGGGCGGGGCGGTCATCGGCCAGATTGGTTACCTGAACGAGGTTGGCGCGGGGGCGTACGGCGGCTGGTTCAAGGTCTTCGGGGCGGGCGGCACTTCGTGGTCGAACGCGAAACTGTACACCGACACCAGCGGGAACGTCTGGGTCCGCGATGTGGACTTCAATATCAGCGGCCAAATCTATACCAGCCCGACGACCCTGGACGCCACGTATTCCACGTTGGCCTGGGTCAATAAATCGGGGACCGATCAGGCGTCCTTCGTGTCCCGGGGAATGGTCCTGTACTACAACAACAGCAAAGTCGGCTCCATCGTCCGTTCCCCCAGCGGCGGCTGGATGGATATCGAGTTTAACGCGGGGGCGGCGTACATTCTGTTGTCGGGGAACACCGGGGTCCGCTCCGACCAGGGCTATTCGGTCGGCGGGACAAAGGTTATCAACTCGTCGGGCCAGTTTACCGGGACCGTCACGGGGACGGTAACGGGGACCGTCAATACCAGCGGGACCGTGAACGCAAGCGGCGGGTATACCGGGGGAACCTTCAGCGGGTCGTCCGTCAACGTATCCGGTAGCTGTAACGCCAGCGGCGGCTACACCGGGGGGACGTTCAGCGGTTCAGGGGTCAACGTAAACGGGACCGTTAACGCGGCGGGCGGCCACACGGGCGGCTCCTTCACCGGGGCCGGGGTCAGTTGCCCCAGTTACGGAATCTCGTGCGGGTCCCTGACCACCAACGGGGGAAACCTAAACTGCGGTCCGTTCGCCGCCAGTGGGGCGGGGTCCGTCGGCGGGAGTTTCACGGCGGGCAGTTTCATTCTGAGCGGGTTCGGGACCGCTGTAACCGAAACCGTCGGCCCTATCGCCTTGAGCGGCGGCGGGGTCGTCTATCTGTACTTTAAATCCGGCCTGTATTACGGCCACACGAACTAAGGAGACGAACAATGGAAGAACCGGAAATCAAGAACGCGGCACATGCCGACGTCGAGAACTACCCGCTGGACGAAGCCCTGATCGGGTTACTGGCGGATATCAACCAGCAGATTATGCCGCTCCAGGCTCAACGCCAGGGGGCACTGGTCCTGTTTATCCGCCAGCAGAAACTGACGGGGAACTGGCAGGTTGCGGAGAATGGCCGGGAACTGGTGAAGGTCACCGCCCCCGCTCAAGTCCCCACCACATAGGAGAACGGCCATGATGCCGCCGAACACATCGCCGCGAGACTTCCGCCCGGGCCGGTTCCGTTTACCGCCCGGGTTCAAGCTCTGGCCCGACATGTCCCAGGCGTTGGATATCGGACCGCCCTTGACCCAGGTCACACTGCCCAGTACGTCGCGGATGTGGCCCGACCAGTTCCCCGCGTTACTGGCCCCGGCGTTTCCTGAAACCCCGCCGATTCCGCCGACCGTCGCGGCGGGGGACCTGATCACGGCGGTTCACGAGAACACCGTCACCGAAGGGATTAACGATCTGTGGATCGACCTGCAATGGTTGGCCGCGAATGCCGCCGTGAACCCGACGACCACCAAGGGGGACTTGATCGTAAACGACGGCGGCGTCCTGGCCCGGGTCCCGGTCGGAACCGACGCCCAGGTCCTGACCGCCGACTCTACCCTGCCGCTGGGGATCAAGTGGGCAACGGCGACGGCCCCGGCGGCGGTTTCCAGCGTCTTTAACCGGACGGGTGCGGTCGTCGCGGTCGCGGGGGACTACACCGCCGCGATGGTGACGAACGCGGTGTCCACGCTGGGATCGTACGCGGACCCGGCCTGGATTAGTTCCCTGTCCTGGGCGAAGATCACGGGCGCGCCCGCGACGTTCCCGCCCGCGACCCATACCCACGATGCCGCCGCTATCGTGTCGGGCGTGATCTCTACCGCACGGCTTGGTACGGGAACGGCGAATGCGGGCGTATTTCTGCGCGGTGACGGCACGTGGGCGGCGGTGGGCACCGGAACTTCGCAGACCCCGTGGACCAGCGACATCGACGCGGCGGGTTTCGCGCTTACAAAGACCAGCAAAGTCAGTTTCACATCGGGCGGGGTTTCAGTCGGCCAACTGATCACTGGCGGTATAGGGCAGATCCGCTTAGAAGCCGACGTTGGTAAATCCCTGGTGGTCACGGGCGACCCGCTCACCATGTCATCCCGTTCTGATGACCTCATATTTCGGACAACGGCGACCGAACGGGCACGCATCACCGCAGCAGGTCTGGTGGGCATCGGCAGAGTTCCCACCACATACCCGCTGGAAGTCGCGGGGGATGTGAACGTCACCGGGGCGTACCGTGTCAACGGGGTTCCGATAGGGACCGGCGGCGGGAACCAGACGCCGTGGACCAGCGACATTAAAGGCGCACAGTTCGGGCTGTGGGACGTGCGTTATATTTCCATCGGTCAGGCTATTTTGCAAAACGCACCGTCGGTCGGCCTCTCAATGATCGGGAATGGTGGTCTGACCAGCGTCAACGTGGTCGAGCAAACCGCCACTGGCGCGTGCGGTCTTACGCTGAACAACGACGCTTCGCATCAGGCACGCGTATATCTTTACGGCAGCGGAGTCGGGGGCGCACCCAACGCCTTGGTACTTGCCACGGTCGATCCCTTCCCGATTTCATTTCAGACCAGCAATACGGAACGGATGCGGATCACGGGGGCGGGAAGTGTTGGGATTGGCGTCGCCGCGCCCGGGGCACCATTAGAGATTTTGGGCGGCACCGCAGGGGCCGACGCCCCGGCTGGCGGAATCATCCTGGCAAGGTATCACGGGAGCGATTATCGCGCCAGCGCGATTTATGACTGGTACGACTCCGCGAGTACGTTCGAACGTCTGGCGTTCGCGGTCAGCGCATCCGCGAACCCTTACGGAGCACCCGCCGTAATGACGTTGGACCAAGCGGGCAACGTGGGCATCGGCACCGGGAGCGGGGCTATCGGGAACAGGGTAATTATTCTCCCGGCGGCGAATCCGTCTACCGTCGCGGCGGCGAATACGCTGGCTATCGGTGAGGCTTCAAACAACGGCAGTTACCGCCTGAACTTTGGTTATGCCGTCGTATTGAACGGGAATAATTGGGCTGGCGTGATCCAGTCTAATGTCGGCGGGGCGACAGGTGCCATCTGCATCAACCCTGCGGGGGGACAGGTCCTGGTGGGGACGAGCAGTAACCCGCTGAATTTCGGGATGACTGTCAGTTCACAGTTGGCCGTCACCCAGGCCGCGAATCTTTACCTGACCCTTGGACTGGACCCCGGCGGCTACGCCGGTTCCGGGGTCACCGGATCGGGAATGTGGTACGACACCACGAATAACTGTATGCGGCTGGAATCCCTGACCGGCGGTGTCGCGTGGCGCGGCGTTACGACCTGCGTGAACGGCGGCTACTTCGGAATCGGCATCGTGGCCCCCCAGTTTCTACTGTCGTTGGGGGCGGGTGCCCAGACCCGCAAGCTGGCCATCTATGACAACGCTGGCGACTTCATAGGATTCGGCCTCGCTCAAGCAACGTTACGTTACGACGCGGGCGCAAGTGCCGCCCACGTGTGGTACACGGGCAGTCAGGTCGAGCGGATGCGGATCACGTCGGCGGGTCTGGTCGGGATCGCGGGGACCCCCGGGTGCAACCTTGACGTGGCGGGCTGGATTCGGGCGACGGCGATCGGGACCCCGCCGTCAGCGGGCAAGGGCGTCAACATCTTCTACCATGGCCCGAATGATTCTGGGAGTATCCACGCTTACGACTACACCCTAGGCGTCTACAAAAAACTAACTGTCGATGGTGCCCCGCTGCAACTATGCGGGTCATTCGGGGCAGGTAACGTAGCGATTGGAACCCTGACCCCGGCGTACAAATTGGACGTCCTGGGGGACGTGAACTGTTCTGGCGCGTTCCGCGTGAACGGAGTACCTAAACTGGCCCAATTGGAAGCCGCCCTTAGTGAAATCAGCGTGCGGCTTAGTAAGCTCGAAGGAGCGAAAAATCAATGACCTACAAAGAAAGTAACGACCTGATGAACGACCCTGAATTTCGGGGCCGCGTCAAAGTATCCGCGCTGAAGTACGCCGACTCCATCATCGGTGAGCCGGTGAATACGTCGGCTCACAACACACGGCTGCGTTGGGCGCAGCGTACGTTCCAGGTGCCGGAACAAGTCGCGATAGAATTGCAACCGCCAGTGGTGATGGACCCGGCAGTCCAAACAGATGGAGCGGCGATCGCGGACGCCGCCCTTCAGGGTAGCGTGGAGACGGTCGTCAACAAAACTTTGTAGGAATTCGCCCCCCGCGAAAATATTTTTTCGTTACAATTCGCGGCAAAATTCGCGGGGTCGTTGTATAACGGTTCAGGAAAGGCGCGACATGCGTTTTGTCGGTCATCAGCGACCGGCGTGCCGTTCACCGTCGTCCGCCGTGGAAACCCCTTGATAGGCGGTTTTCCTGCCGGTTTTGCTTCGGAGGACAAGCCTGTTACACCGCCGCGTTGTGCGGCACCATGTATTACTTTGCGTCGTTAGTTGCAGTAACCGTCCGTCATAACCGAATCAGTCACGCACACATCCGACCGCATACGACCTACACATACTTCGTGGCAACTTACTGATCCAGCGGCAGTTGGGGTCTTGACACTTAGTTCGCGTCGGCGTATATCTGAGTTTCAAGGGGAACGCATCCAGGGCGGCAATACCTGATTGATGCGGCGGAACGGTTCCCTTTGGCTAACCCGAAACCAACGACTGGAACGAACGGGAGAAGTGTGCCTAATGCCGCGAATCACGCCGATAGATAACGAGAAATTCCCCCGGGTAAATACCCGAATTACCAGGGAAGCCCTGGAGCGGTTGAATTACGCCTGTGAAGTTCGCGAACGTACGGAGCCGCGAATCTGCCCGCAGGGAACAATCCTGACCGAACTACTGATGAAGCACCTGGAGCCGACCCCGGCCCAACGTTCGGCGGCGGACGCCCCACCGGCCCCGGCGAAAAAGAAAAAACCGAAGTCCAGTAAACGCACCGAACCGAAAGCGATCAGTGCATGACGCCCGCCGAACGGGTCGCGTTGTTGGTCCAGGAGGACGTCGAACTGACCCGGCGCGACGCCGCCGCGCACCCGTGCGATCACTGTAAGGCCGCGTTGGGTTCGGACTACTTCGACACGAACTGGTTGTGCCCGGGGTGCCGGGAGATTCTGTGGGAACGGCTGAAGTGGGAGCCGTACCGCGAGAAGGAGGTCAAGTGATAGATCACGAAATACGCAAGACGGGGATCGGCGGTAGCGAAGTCGCCGCCCTGTACGGTGAAGACGAATTTAAAACCGCGTTCGGGGTCTGGGCCAGCAAAAAGGGCGGCCTGGAGCGGACCCCTGACGCGGTCAATTCGCGGATGATGATCGGGAAGGTCCTGGAACCGGCGGTCCTCCAGCTGTACCAGCGGATGAAACCGGAGAAGCAGGTCGTCTATACGGACGTCACGTTCCAGCACCCGTCGCGGCCCTTCCAGGTCTATTCCCCGGACGCCCTGATCGTCGGGGAAAAACGCGGGGTCGAGGTCAAGGTCGTTTTCTGGGACCAGCGCGGCAAGTGGGGCTGGGACCCCGATTCGATTCCGACCCGGGTCCTGTTCCAGTGCTGGTGGTATATGGCCGCGATGGGCTACGACACGTGGGACGTGGTCGCGTTGATTGGCGAAGACCTTCCACGAATCTACACCATCGACCGGCTGATTCCCGCCGAAGAAAAGGCCATGTTGGATTACGTGGAGTCCTGGTGGCGGCGGTTCATTGAAGGGGACGAAGAGCCGCCCCTGGACAACAGCGAAGACGCGGCCCGCCTTGTCGCCCAACGGTATCCCCGCCATAAGCGGCCCGACATGCGGGAAGCGACGGAAGCGGAAACCCTGATCCTGGAAAAGTACGTGACCCTGCGGATTCTCCAGCGGGAACTGAAGAGCGAACAGACCGGCCTGGAAACCCTGATCAAGAACGCCATCGGGGACCGGGAAGGTCTGACCTGGGGGGACCAGTACGCGTTCACGTGGCGACGGTCGAAGGACGGAACGGAGATCAATTACGAAGCGATGGCGCTGACCCTGCTCCACAATTTCGTGAAGGACCCCGCCGACCGGCTGGTGGTCGAATCCCTGCACACCGTCCCGAAGGAAGGATCGCGGCGGATTCGGCTGAATCACCCGGAGTTTAACCGGACCACGCGGAAAAACCTGGAGGTGTCCGCATGACCCCTGAACCCGAACAACCGCCGACCCAGACCGACGAAATCGACCGGACCGCCGTCAGCGATGTAGCGGTTCGGATCGCCAAACAACCAGGGACCGTCCGCGACGTTCTCCGGGGGGAACGGTTCCTTCGGGAACTGGCCGCCACCAAGCTGGTCACTCCCGAACGGTTCGTCCGTATCGCGTTGACGACCATGATGCGGATACCCGAACTGGCCGACTGTTCCCGGGAAAGTTTATTCCAGTGTCTGCTCGACCTGTCCAGTTACGGCCTGGAACCCGACGGACGCCGCGCCCACCTGATCCCGTTTCGAAACCGGAAAATGTGCAAGTGCGGCCACCGCCAGGATAGCCATCGCGGCCAGGACTGCACGTTGTGTGACTGCCGGGAACGCCGCGAACTACTGGAATGTACCCTGATCATCGACTACAAGGGGCTGGCCGAACTGGTCCGCCGGTCGGGCGATGTCAGCTACATGCACGCCGATGTCGTATACGAAGGGGACGAATGGGACGCCAGTTTCGGGACCAACGCCCACTTGGTGCACAAGATGGGTGCGGTTCGCGGCGGCAAGCCGCTGTGGTATTACTCCTTCGTCCGGTTTAAGGACGGGACCGAAGATTTCCGCATCCTGCGGCCAGCGGACGTGGAGAAGGTTCGCCGCCGGTCGAAGTCCCCGGACGTCGGACCCTGGCAGACCGATTACGACGCGATGGGGATTAAGACCGCGTTCCGCCAACATGCCAAGTGGTTGCCCCTATCCCCCGAAGTCCGCGACAAGATCGAACGGGAAGATGCCATCGACATCGCCCCGGACGACCAGGGACCCGTCGACGAAGTCCCCGAACAGCCAGCGGTGCGGACGGCCCGGGTTCGCGGAAAGATCCTGAACCCGCCCGCCCTACCGCCCCAGGCCGAACCAGCGGAGGAGACGTTATGAACCGCGTCCAGAAAAAGTGGCCGGCGACCCCGTCGGAATGGCAGGAAGCGGTCGACCTGTCGTGCGGTCTTCGTGCCCTGGCCAACTGCAAGATGTATGGCCTATTGGCGAACGGTCCTGAAATCGACCACGACCGTTGCGACCAGTTAATCGCGGAAGGGAAACGCCTGGGGATCGGCCCTTCGAAGCCGATTCCTGAACTGGCCGCGTACGTGGTGATGGCGTATAACCGAACGACCGAAGAGGATCAGACCCAATGACCCGCGCCATCGTCGACGATGATTTCCGCAACTGGCCCCCGCGACCGGAACCGCTCGAGGATTGCCCCGTACGGCCCGCGTTGAAGGACATTCCAATCCGCATGATGGACCTGCCGACCGACCGGGGGTTTCCGGTCCCCTGGTTCGTCGACTGGATCGACGGGACCCCGGAGTTCCGGCTAATGAACGGAGAGAAGTGGAAACGGGCGGTCCGCGAAAAACTGTGCTGGGTCTGCGGGAAGAAACTGGGGGCGTACTTGTGTTTCGTCCTGGGTCCCATGTGCGGGATTACCCGGACCACGTCGGAACCCGCGTGCCACCGGGAATGCGCCAGATGGTCCGCCCGGTTCTGTCCGTTCCTATCCCGGCCCCACATGATGCGGCGGGGTCAGGAAGAACTGGCGGCGGCGGGGGCACAAAGTATGGGCGGGACCGGCTTATCGCGGAACCCCGGGGTCGTTCTGCTGTGGTCCGCCCGCGACTACAAAGTATTCCGGCCCGAAGGGGGCGGCATGTTGATCCAGGTCGGGGACCCGCTCGAGGTGGAATGGTGGGCCGAAGGGCGGAAAGCGACCAGGGACGAAGTCCAGGAAAGTATCCGCACCGGGTTGCCCAGTCTTCAGGAAGTGGCGCGGCAGGAAGACGGGGCGATGGAAGATTTGAGTCGCCGGGTCGCGGCGTTCGAACAGTATCTGCCGCAGGAAGTGTGACGCGGGATGAACGATGACGTCCGCCCATCATTACGTTTCATTCGTCGACGTCGCGACCATACATTGGCGGCATCCACATTAATCATCCTGGCCCAGAAGCTCATAAAAACGGGCGGGGTTGAACAGGCCGCCGCCGCATTACAGGAAGCGAAGGAACAGATAGACGATCTTGATTCCGAACTGGCTCAAGAGGAAGAGACGCTGTGGGCGAAGCAGCGAACGATAGCGAAGGGGAAGGGGTGAAATGGCGCGGCGGCAAAACGCATGGAAGCGTCCGCTACCCTGGGTTCCGCCGCCCGCGCCCCATGCGAATCCGCCATTTCAGTACAACCTGTTCGACTGGGGCAGAACGATGGAATGTGAGCGAGAGAAAATCCTGGGAAAGTATTGGGACAGTGAGGTGCCGTATGTCACCGGAAACCTTGAACAAGAACTGGCGCGGCTACCGGGGTTCGTCGCGAAGATTCTGGAACGGCGTTTTAACGACCGAAGATGGCGAACACTTCGCAAACAAGTTTATGCCCGCGATGGCGGACGGTGTATGGTCTGCGGTGGCGATTTAACTGGGGACAACGCGGTGTATTGGGAATGCGGCCATATCATTGATCGGTTTTTGGGCGGTCCCGACCACATAAATAATCTGGTCGTCATGTGTATTACCTGCAACCGCCTGAAGCCACCAACCAAGACCCGGGACGAATATCTGGCCTGGGCCGTCAATGGCGGGCCGATTATGGAAATCAGCGCGGAGGTCAGCCGCCGTTGTTTGGAAGGACTGGCATGAACCATATTCGGAGGACAAAGTGACCGACACCTGGAAGGAACACGCGTACGCGGCGACCGTCGACATCGCGGCGGCGTACGTCGGGAAGGACGACCGTCAGGTCCTGGGCCATCTTCGGGACGCGGCGGACAACATTTACCGGGCGATAGAGGCCGTCGAGGAAGAGAACCAGTGATCCTGGACCGCCAGATCCGTAAGTCCCCGCCGGGGGACACCGGCCATTGTTATTGCGGTCTGCGGGCGGCGTACGTGGCGACGGTGAACTATGAGCGGAAGAACCGCTTCGGTCTTCGGGACGTGGGGACCCAACGCAACAACCTGTGCTCGATTCACGGGCGGGTTTACGCGTCCCGCCACAAGCTGGAGGTGAAGCCGTAATGAACGATGACGAAAAACGGCAAATCATGGCCGATCTGGCCGTTTTCATGGGCACGACTGAGGAAGAGGTCCGCGCCACGTTCCTCCGTGCCGTCCGACAATCAGCGAAGGACCGCGAATCCCTTGAACAAATTAACGACCGCGAAAACGCGGAAGATTCGACGGAGCCGAAGTGATCCGCCTATCAATGGCCAGGGCGACCGCGTGCGAAACGGCGAAGACCGGGAAGTGCCGGTGCCGGTGTGGCGGAATACTTCACGGGAAGAAACGGGGGGATGATCCCGCGTTCTTCGAAGGTCTGCCGAAGGACGACCCCCACTTCGCGAAACCGAAGCGGGTGCGGAAACCGCGGATTCTGAAACGGGACCGCGTTCCCCCGCTGTTCGAAGGGATCGTATGAGCATCGAAGTCACGTTGACGTGGTACGAACACCAACTGGCGGCGTTCTGCGGAATTATGCGGATTGTCGAGTCCAAGCGGGGGAACCTGGGGAACCACGTCGACATGAACGGGGACCAGAACCTGAACGACATTCAAGCGGCGGCGGCGGAACTGGCGGTCGCCAAGGCGTTGAACCGTTACTGGGTCGCGGGCGTCAACACGTACACCATGCCCGACGTTGGCCGCAACATCGAAGTCCGCTGTACGAAATATCCGAACGGGAAGCTGGCGATCCGCGACCGGGACCAGGACGACCGGCCCTTCGTTCTGGTTCGCGGGATCATTCCCACGTTTGAGATTGTCGGGTGGATTTACGCCCGGGACGCGAAACAGGAACAGTGGAAGGAAGCGATGACCTGGGGCGAGGCTTACATGGTCCCCGAAGACGCCCTTCGCCCGTTCCCGCTGAAACCGAATGGAGAACCGACCATATGACCCGCACGATCTGGGTCGAACTGTTCGACGGACCCTGGCCGGGAAGTGACGAAGCCGCGATCGCCGCGATGGCGACGGAGATCCGCGCCTTGCGGTTGTTGTCGGACACCATCGTAACGACCGCCCTGGACGAAATGAACGCCCACCGCGATTTCGACGAGATCCAGCGGGCGCACGATCTGGTCGGCCAGTACTGCGTCGAAATGGAGGATGACGAAACTTTCAAGTTCGTTTCCGCGTTGTGTTGGGTTCTGCGGCACGACCACAACAACCAGTTCGCGAAAGTTCTGGCGATGGTCGAGTCGCGGATGGAATACCTGGGTTTCCACGTGATCAAGTTACCGGACCTGCGGAAACCGGGGGACGGGGACAAATGACCAGGGCGACGTCCGGTAAAGTGCCGGTTCCCGGTCCTGCGGTGACCCTGGCGGGTCTGGCCGACCTGGGGCCGTCGAAAGACCCACGAACCCGGCCCGGGGCGCAAGACGGGGACGCTGGCCCCCAGGACCTGGGCACGGGGCAGGAACCCCGGCAGGTCCCTTGCGGGGTCCGCCGCCGGTCTAAACCGGAGGTGGCCGTCAAATGACCCACACCGACCGCCAGGGGTCCCCAGGTCGGGCCGAATTCCTGGAACGCCACTATACCCTGGCCGAACTGGCGACGGCGTGGCACGTGTCCAGGGCGACCCTGGTCCAATGGTTCAGGGACGAACCCGGGGTCATCAGATACGGGACTGGAAAGCTGAAAAAGGGACGCCAACGAATTCATGTTTCGTTACGCGTCCCTGAAAGTGTCGCACGCCGGGTTTATAAGACCCGGACCGGACGGGAGATTTAACTGGCGGCGGCGATGGGGAACCGATACGCCAGAACCCGGGTCGCTTTCGACATTCGTTCGCGATATCCTGGCACGAGTTTCATATAATGTTTCTGCGTAATCTTCACGTCGGAGTGACCCAGTGCCTGGGACACCGTGAAGATATCGGTTCCGCCAACCAACATGTTGATGGCGAAAGTATCGCGGAATTTATGGCAGGTCCCCTTGATTCCCGCGACCGTCAGAACCCGCAGGACCAGTTCGGTCGCCGCCACGATTCGTTGTTTGTAGTGCGGCATCAGGTCGGAGAATTCTTTGTCCCCGTCCCGCAGGGACTGACGGGCGTCCCGGTAATCGTCGACCGCGTCTGGTTGGAAGAAATAAACCCGGGTCTTCGGAAGTTTCTTCAGTGCGGCGATCGCCGGTTCCTGCAGTTCCGGCGGCAGACTGATCGGGCGGCGGGTCTTGATCACGAAGTAATCCATGTTCCCTTCGGGGGTCAAGTATTCCCGTTCGCAGAAGGTCGCGTCACTGATCCGCATCCCGGTAAACAACATCAGATAGATGATGGCCCGCGCCCGGTCGCGGACGTCGGCGGGCATCCGTTCGACGGCGGCGAATATCTGGGTAATCTGGTCCGGGGTGAAGGGGGACCGGGTGGTTCCCGATTTCCGCGACCCGTTCAACAACGTACTGTCTTCGGTCGGCGTGAAGGTCAACCAGCGGCGGTCCCGGCGGCAGAAATTGAAGAATACCCGCAGGTGGGTCAGCCGACCCGCCGCCGTATTCCGTTTCCAGTCCCGGTTCGCGTCGAAGTACTGGCGGACGTGAGTCGCTTCCACGTCCCGCAACAGAACCAGTTCCTGTTTCGCGGCGAACTGGCCGAAGTGTTCGACCGCCCGCCGATACAAGGTCTGGGAACTGGTCGACAGTCCCTTGCGGGTTTCCATGAATTCCTGGATCGCGTATTCCAGGGTTTCGGCCCCGGCTTTCCTGGTGACCAGGACCGGACCGGCGGCGTTGTGGCCGTCCTCCAGGTCGTTCTGTCGCCGTTCGGCGGTCGACAACGTCCTGGTGTCCAGGGACTGGCGGATAAACTGTCCGCGAATCTTCCCGTGAATCCACAAGGGACACTCGCAGTTCGTCACGTTATTCGGCTGACCCGCGACAGGACAGGTCGCGGCGTGGCGGCGGTAAATGGTCGTTTTCGTTTGATTGGTTCGTTTGGTCATTTCAGTTTCCTTTCTCCGTTATTACTTCCACAAACATCCGCAGTCCGCCCGACCCCGAAAGGTCGGCGTACCGCACACGGGACACGAATCGGCGGGTTCGGCGGCGACGGTCGGGGCGTCCGACGTTTCGACGACACCGGCCAGATCCTTCCAGTCCCAGGACCAGTAACTGTCGGTCCCCCAGGGTCCCGCGTGATCCCCCAGGTCCCGCAACTTCGCACCGAACAGGTCGAAGGTGCAGTAGTCCGAATGAAAGGACGTCGGACCGTCAATGTACTCGACCCCGAACCAGTGATCCCGCACGTACGTCTGAAGGTCGGCCAGGGTCTTAAAGGTTCGGATGGCCGGGTTTCCCCGGCCCTCCTCGCGAACGTGAATGGTGTAGGTCCGCTTCATTTACTGAACCTCCACGACCAACGCGTCCCCGACGACCTTCACCGGCAGGTCCTGCGACTTTTTATCCCAGGTCGTCTCCTTCAACAGTTTGGAAACCCCGATCTGAGAATGGCGGACTTCCAACGCCCCGGCGGCGGCCTTGGTGGGGGTCAGGGTTACTTTGTTCTTGGTGACAACGACCTGGACGAACGGCAGACCGTTCAGCAGGTCAGCGGCGGTCTTCGTGAAGTACAGGACGCCCTTCGACAACAGTTTGATAACCGGGACCCCGGGTTCCTTCGGCTCCTTCGATTTCTTGGCGGTCTTCGCGACCTTCGGGGTCTTTTCCTTATTGACCTTCCGTTCCCGTTTCGCGGCGGTCTGGAGTTTCTTCAGTTCCGCGTCCTTCGTCTCGACCGGGGTCCGCGACTTGATCAGGATCGCGGCCTCTTTCGCCAGGGACTTCAGATCGCGGACCGAAAGGATCGCAACCGATCCGTCCTTATACAGGACCGACCGCATCTTTCCTTCGCCGGAAACCCGGACGGTCGCGGGTTCGTTGGTTTCCCGGTTCAATACGACCATCTCGACCCCTTCGCCCTTCGTGTCGGCGGCGGCGGTCTTCGGGGTCTTCGGTGTCTTCGGTGTCTTGACCTTCAACGCGGCGGTTGTGGTCTTGGCGGAAACCTTGGCGGTCTTCGCGGTCTTCGTGTTCTTCGCAGTGGTCTTCATGGTGTCGTTTTCCTTTTCTGTTTCGTTCTGTTCTTCGTTGCCGCCGGTGTAATCGACCGGCTCGACTTGGTGTTCGTAACGGGCAAGAACCGCCATCCGATTGTCGCGGACGGTCGGGTTACTGAACCGTTCATACTGAACTGGTTCGTTTGGGTTCGTGATCTTCACGGCGAACGGCCACCGGAGATTCGGTCCCAGGTATGCGGGGGACGTCAATTCCCCCCGCGTGAATTCGGTCGTTTCATAGAAGGGGACCGCCGCTTTCTTGCAGGTCCTGCAGGTTTCACTGACGGCCTTTTGTCCGCAGGTCTTACACCGAACTTTTCCGCCGTGGTTGACGGTCTTCGCACCCCGGGCGGTTTTACAAGGGATACAGTTGGTCTGGCCGTGTTTCTGGCATCCGGTCTGTTTCGCCATGTTAGATACACTCGCAGTGGACAGTACGTCCGCAGATTTCGCAACCTTCGCCGTCGGCCAAAGTGCAATCACAGTCAGGTAATGGTTGTTCGCAGATTCCGCACACCGGGACCATTTGGTGTACTTTGTGGCGGGCCGTTTTCCCGCAGGACTTACACGGACTGTTGTAATAGTGGTAAGCGGTCGGCGGTTCGTAATGGTGGTTTGTGGTCATTTCAGAGTCCTTTATTTGTGTTCGTTGATCCAGGAAGTCAACGACTCGACCGCTTCACGTTTGGTGTAGAAGCGGTCATGGGCGGCGTCGTTCACTGGCCGCCAGTACCAAGTCCATTCGCCAGCGGAACCGTAACCGTTTTTCTCCGGTCGTTGGAAACCGTGGATTTCATATTGGCCGTCGGTCGTAACGTACGAACCGGGGCAGATTCTTTTCAATCGCAGTTTTGTCATTTCAGAGTCCTTTATCAGGGTTACATCAGTCGGGCGAACCTCGACCCCGTTTACTACCACGGTCGTATCGTTCGTCATACTGTATACCCCTATACAAGTGTACCAAGGCGACGGCTTTTTTGTACGGAGTCCGCTATGTGTTGGAGCGAAAGGAGTTAAGGTGGGTAAAAAAACTAGAACGTCTATTCCGCACGTCCTGCGGGATCAATCACTTAGACGCGCACACATTGGCAGCATTGCCGCGATTGTCGCGATTGTAACGGGTCATTGTACGACCTTTGTACGTTTCGCGGCGACGGTCGGCGGCGGGAATCGCGGCGGCGGTTCCTTAAGGGGGCGGGTATGACCTGCCGGAAGTGCGGCCATTTCATCCCGAACGAGATGATCGGGTGCCCGACCTGTGCGGAACAGACGACCAGGGATTACCAGCGGGAACCCCTGCGGCATCTGGCCAGGAATAACGGGAACCTGACGACCAGAACCCTGAACGGGGTCCGCCATATTCAGATGATCGGGGGCGCGGAACGGACCTTCTGCGGCGAACCCGTCGAAAGTCATCACCGCCGGGGCCGGATCGCGATCGGGACCCTGGCCCAGGACCAGTACATCTGCGCCGTCTGCCGCGAACAGATCGACACCATAACGAGGGAACCGTGTTCCGCGTGACCCTGGCGAAGACCAGGACCGTCCGGGGGGAACTCCATTACGACGTCCGGGTTTCGGCCATGCGGTCGGGCGGCTGGCACGTCTGCGGTCTGTTCGTCTTCAATCCCCGGGAGTGGGACTGGTTCCGCTCCATCGTCGACGCGAATCCAGCACTTTTAGAAATCACACATGAAGGACTTCCGACTGAAACCGCCGAAGACACTACGCCTCGTTGAAAACGACGTCGAGCGGCAGTGTATCGACGCGTTACGTTATCGCCAGTATCGGCCAGAACGGCTCCACGCGGGCCGGTTCAAATCCCTGGACGGTCGCCGGTATATCACCGCCCACCCGAAGGGGACGCCCGATTACGTGGTGACCCATTCCCTGTATCCGGCCTTTTATATGGAGGTCAAACGCCCTGGTGAAACCACCGCGCCAGAGCAGGACATTAAACACGCCGAACTGCGGCTGAATGGACTGACGGTCGTCTGGGTCGACGGCTTCGAAGTCCTTCTGCGGTGGGTCGAACGGCACGAAGGGTTAACCCGCGACCGCTGGCGGGTGGAACTGGAGTCCTGATGTTACGAGCAAGAGTCATCCGTCCGGGTATCGTGACGAACGAAAAACTGGCCGCGTTAGGGGCCGAAGCTACCCTGCTTTTCGAGCGGCTCTGGATGCTGGCCGACCGGGAAGGAAGGATCGAATACCGCCCCGAAAGAATCCGCGCCGAACTGTTCCCCTACTGGCCTGACTTTCCGGTGCAGAACCTTGTGGAAAAACTGTGCGAAAGTGGGTTCCTCCTGACCTACAAAGTTCGCGCCACTTTCTGCATCTTTGTGCAAAAATTCGCCGCTCACCAACCGATCCATCCACATGAGGCAAAAAGCACACTTCCGCCGCCGCCACGAAGTGCTTTAAGGTCAGCAACTTCAAATGGGACCCGCGATGTCCGAAATGTAATTACATGTCGCGACAAGTCACGTAATGTCACCTTACTATTACCATTACCTATACATAAGAGCGGCGGCGTAATTTCCCCTGATAGTAGTGGGGAAAAAGTGACGGTGGAAAACCCGCCGCCGCCGCCCCCGGAAACCGCCCCGGAAAGGAAGCCGCCGCACCGGGATTTTGTTGCCGACCACGGGTCCGAAAACCCTTCCCAGGAAGAACCGAAACCACCGCATCCCGCACCCATTGCACCCGGGTTCGATTTCCTGCGGCAGTCCCTGCACAACCTGGGCCGGGAAATCGGGATGCCCCCACCTGACGATGGAATGGTCGACATGGTCATGCGGTCGGCCCGGGGTGCCAACGGACACCAGATCCATGAAGTCCTGAAAATGCTTTTCTTACGCGGGAAGTTTCACCAGATGCGGTCCTGGGGACTGGTTCCGGTAATCCTGGCCGATATCTTCGGACCGGGACGCACGATGGCCGCGCTCGCGTGATGTTCCCACTTGCGCGACTAACGACATTCCTGTTATGTAATGGGCAGACAGTTACAATACGTGTGGTGGTCAGGTCGACACGAAGTAAACGTCGACCGGCCTGGAGAAATGATCGAATGAAGAAAACCGAAGAAACCACGCGGTACGCCCAGATGGGGATGGCCGCGCTTTTACCCGGCATGACCTACATGCTGGAACTGATGACCAAAGCCGTTGCCGAACACCGCGACTTACTGTCGTTCATGCAGGACGCGGGACAGATCGTCGCCAAGGGGCGAAACGGCTGGCCCGACGACCCAGAGGAACGGTCGGCGGAAATGAAACGGCGGCTGGCGGTCGCCAAAGAAAACAAGAGACTGACCCCCGAAGGACTGGCGAACCTGCGGAAGATCCGGCGGCGGTCCTGGAAGAACAAAACCCCGGAAGAACGGGCCGCGTGGCAAGCGAAGATGGCCGCCGGTAAAGCAAAAGCGCGGCGGGCGAAACGGAAAGCCGAACGGGACGCGGTTTCCCCCGTGGTCCGATTGGAGAAAACCGCATGACGCGTTTATCCAACCGCCAATGGCCGATGTTGATGGCCCTTGCCGAAAACGGGACCGACCAGTACATGACCATCGCCGAAGCGCAACGGTTCGACCAGCGTCCCTTCCGCAGTATGTTGATTCGGAAGTGGGCCGCGTACCGCCCGGGCCGGGGATTCTACATCACCCGGGAAGGAAAGGCCGCGATCGTCGAATTCCAGTCGACCGATATCACCAGGAAGAACCCGTCTCTGCCGCTGACCGCGTATTTCGACCCGACGGCGTATGGTCTGAAGACGCCGTCAAAAAAAGCGGCGGCGGTTCACGTGATGCCTAAACGGGGGGCCGCATGACCGCCACAATGCCGCCCCGGATTGCCCGATTACCCCGCGACGAGCGGGGTTTTCCGATCCCGTGGAATATCGTTCGCGGCGACGATGGCACGCCGTTTTTCATCGTCAACGACGAGGTAAAGAATCTGGTCGCCCTTCACGACCGCCTGTGCCCGATCTGTGGCGACACGTTGGGCAAGCGGCGGTGGTTCGTCGGCGGACCAGGGTCGGCGTTCGACCCGCACGGGTGGTATCTGGACCTTCCCGGCCACCACGAATGCGTCACGTACGCCCTGGGGACGTGCCCGTACTTGGCGACCCCGAAGTATCTGCGTCACCGGGACACCATCCGCCATTCGGAGAAACTGCCCGCGTTGGCGCGGATGTTAGTCGACGAGACGGTGTCCCCGGACCGGCCCGACCTGTTCGTGGCGGTCGCCGCGTACCGGCTCGAGATCCAGTTCCGGGGGATCGCCCCGCCGTACGTGCGGCCCGTCCGCCCGTTCCTGGATTACGAGTTCTGGCGTCACGGGGAACAGATTTCCTATGACGCCGCCCTGGTGATCCTTCGCAAGAAATTCGGGAAACACTGGGACCTGCCGGAAAAGGGGACGCCATGACCCGCCGCGCAAAGTTCACGTGTTCGGGGTGCGGGGGGCCGTTTCACGGGCCGACCCCGTGTCCCCCGGACGGACCCCTGTTCGTCGCCGCCCGTGCCGCCAGGGTCCGAACCCTGGTCGCCCAGTTAAAGGAACTACGCGTTACGTTGGACGCGATCGAACGGGAACTGTACGACCTGGGCGGCGATCCAATGTTCGGTGCCGCCCGCCAAGCGGTCGACGATGTTCTGGGCCGGGGGGCGTACGCCCGCCTGAACCGCGATAATCCGGGGGTGCCGTTGAAACTTCGAAGGGGGCCGCGTGAAGGTTAACATCGGCGTCACCGTTCACTTGTTCAGGGTCGACGCGGACGATTTCGCCAGCGGCGTCCTGGCGACTCAGATCGCGACGGCCCTTGAGGAAGTTCCAGGATTGTGCGGCTACGCGATTGTCGACGACCTGGAAGAACTGGAAACAGTCGACGGGGGTGCGGCATGACCGATATCACCCAACGCTGCCAGCACTGCGGCGGAACCCGCCAGGAACACGGTCGGACTTCACCGTTTCACTGTCGGACCCGGTTAACGGAGACGTACTGGGAACCCTGGACGGTCGAGCAATACGACGCGGCGGTCCGGGTCGGTTACGCGGCGACCAGTCGCGTCTGTAACTGCGGTTCTGGTCTGCCGTCCCGGGGTCTGTACGACGCCCGGGGGATCTACTGCGGGCGGGTCTGCGGCCAGTGCGAGACGCGGGTCAAGGGGTCGTTCCGCCCCGAAATCTTCACGGACCCGAACTACTACACCAGTGAGCCGGTCGAAGAGGACGATGACTGATCCTGCGATAATTTATTGGGTTCTGGTCGGGCAGACGCCCGTGCCGGAACCCGACTTTATGGCGTGGGCGGTATGGTATCGGACCGCCGACCGCGTGGTCCGCCAGACCGAAATTCCCGGCGGCATGGTGTCGACGGTGTTTCTGGGGCTGGATCACGGTTTCGGCGGCGGTCCCCCGATACTTTTCGAGACGATGATCTTCTGCGACGGTGAAAGTTGCGGCGAATGTTGGCGGTGTTCGACGTGGCTTGAAGCCGAACAACAGCACGCCGCGGCGTTGGCGATGGTGGCCAAATGACCGGCGCGGTACACTGAAGGGGTTCGGTCATTTCAGACGATTTTTGAAACCCTTCGCAGTGGGATTTCAACCTACGGCACCCCGTTTTGTGGGTGCCGTTTTTTTGGCTCCGTTCCATCGGCGGCGGGCCACGAATGGTGCCGCAGACCCTTGAACGGAATCGACCAGTTCAACAGATTGCCGACCGGCTGACCCAGGAACCGCCGCACCAACGGGGCCGCGAAAACGATTTTATTCCAGTCGGTCTTCACCATGACGGTGAAGGATTCCGTTGAGATCCAGTGGGCCATCTGCACCGTTCCATTTTCGCAGGACTTGCGCCCCCGCCGATTTCCGCGTACGATTGTGGACGGATTACCGGGCCGTGTGGGACCTAGGCCCAAGACCCAAGCGATAGCATCCCGCCAACCTCAACGCGGCGTATCCCTGCGTTCAACCGCAACCGAACAACACGAAGAGGGAAAAACAGCATGTCGCAATTGGCACTAATCACCCCGATTTCCGGCGGCCATCCCGACCAGGGTCTGCCGGGACACGAAGGTCCAGTCGACCCAGGTTACGGGGTCAGCGGCGATCGCGTCTGGCCGCCGGTGAATCTGCCGCCGTTACCCCCGGGCGTCTGGCCGTCCCCGCCGGTCGGCGTCTGGCCGCCGTCCCGCCCCGGGATTCCGTCGAACCCGATTGTCGTCTACCCGCCCCGGGCCGACAACAGTCTGCCGGGTGCGCCACCCGCGCCAGATCAGGGGTTGCCGGGTTCGGGTGGTAAGCCGCCGAAACCCGACCAGGGTCTGCCTGGGACGCCACCGGCACCGGACCAGGGTCTGCCCGGTACGCCGCCGTCGGTGGACAATTCCTTGCCCCAACCGCCCGCGACCATCTGGCCCCCACTGCCGCCGGGAGTTGGTGTCGCCGGTAAGGCTCTGTTGTTGA
>Ga0105248_10002377_pt1 | contig 20905 bp, 14 predicted proteins | sample KBSS34metaG_FD_81524 | JGI IMG/M metagenome (GOLD analysis project Ga0105248, IMG submission 81524) | Switchgrass rhizosphere microbial communities from Kellogg Biological Station, Michigan, USA - KBS S3-4 metaG | ecosystem: Host-associated > Plants > Roots > Rhizosphere > Soil | place...
CCTTCATCCTTTGAAAAGGAAGTCTCGGTGGGTGTGGCTAAATAAACATTTGATAAAGTACCTGTAGAAGAATTGTCCAGCGATAGCTCTAAGATGGCGACGGCTACAACTGATGCCAGTCCTGTTGTTTTGCCCGGACCCCATGATTTTGTGGCAGCGGAAGCGATTGGACAGCAAAAAATTGCATTTTATGAGCGCATGATTGCTGTCGATATCAAATCGCTGGGGCCGGAGCATCCCAGTGTGGCGCGGGATTTGAGCGGTCTGGGAGCGGTTTATATGGCCGCCGGTCGGTATCAAGATGCAAAAATTGTTTTTATGCGCGCTCTCAAAATCTATGAAACCGTATATGGTGGCGATGCCCTGCTGGTAAAGAGAACCAGAACGATGCTTGAGCTTGTTACTGAAAATCAAATTGCCGCGCAGACCGGCGACTCCGCCGGCACCAACTTCATCGCTGCCATGCCGCCGATGCCTCTGGCGGCGCAGAAACTGAATATCGCTATCAGTCTCAACTATCTCGCCGCACTTTCTTACAGTCTGGGTCGGGTAGAGGATGCTGAAAAAATCTACGCCTGGTCAGTTGCCGATACGTATTACACAACTGGTGAACGCAGTCTGCTCCTGGCGGCCGGATTAAAAGACTATGCCAGGGTGCTGCGCACCGGCGGTAATGCAGCTGACGCGGCCAGGGCCGAAATCCTGGAGGTTGATGCTAAAGCTATAGCAAGGCGCGTGCTGTCGCAGCAAGCGGCCGGGTCTTATCAGTAGATTTTTGCTAAATCTAATTGTCGCTGTCTTTCCAGGGGCGTCCCCGCTCCAGGTCCACGTGGCCGTTGAGTCTGTAGGGAACCGGCGAGCCGTTGTACGGTGACAGTTCAAAGCCGCCGTTATCCAGTGGGTCGAGTTTGTCCGGCACCCAGTTGTTTGGGCCCGGGGGCACGGGATCTTGGTAGACCTGCGACATCTCGTCGAAATGCCTCTTTCTGTCGCCATCTTTTTTGTCTTTGCCGTCGCGATCTTTGTCGCTTGCAGCGCCGTATTTATCATCGTCTCTGTCGTCGCCTTTGTCACCAAAGGCGGTATCGTCTGGATGAGCACTTTTTTTGAAGAGGTCGTCACTTCTTGCGTCGTCATCGTCTGCTGAGAGCGGCTTGTCTCTAGAGTCCGGGCGGCTTTGAATCATCAGGTCTATAAAACTGCGACGGCTGAAATCAGTGTCCTGATATGTCGATGCGTCAAACTGCGATCCTTTTTTTGCCGTCAGCGTGTCCAGCCCCAGATCGTAATTGTCCTTGTCGTCGGAGTCTCTCTCGGCTTTTCTTTCGGCCTCTTCTCTGCGACGGTCAAGATCCTCAGCTTTTTGGCGGGCGCGGCGCTTTTTGTCGCGTCGATAGTCTTCCATCGCTTCTTCGGCGTCTTTTTCGACGATTGTCTTGTAATCGCCTCGATGGCTTTTGCCTGAGGTGCGGTCTGCGGCGTCGTCCGCCCGAGCCGAACTGGCGTGGCTAAGACTGAAGCTAAGAGCAAAAAATGCTCCCAGCGAAACGATACATGTGCCAAGCGGCCTCTTTGCAAGGCCGGTTTTCAAAGGTATGAAATGTTCAGTCTGGGCGTTCACCTGGCCATTGTACTAAAGTCTCTAAATAAGATTCCATTCACAGTTGTATGTATATCATTGAGTAAAATAGCGGGGACGCTTTACTGGTACCCAAATACAAAGCATCAGGCGATTGGCAAAATGATTTCCCTGCGCGTTGCAAGGCAATTGATTATCCTTACGACGGCAATTGTCGTTGCTTTGGTTCACGGCTTGCCGTGCGCGTTTGCAGCCGGTCGTGAAGTAGACGTCCCCGAATATCAATTTCAACCGGTGCGTCCCACCAGACCGGTCACCATCGAAGACGCAGTGGACATCGCCCTGCGCAACTATCCGGCCATCAGCAATAAATATTTCAAGCTGCGTGCGGCCAAGGCCAACGTCGCTCTGGCAAAAACTCAATATCTGCCCAATATCAATTTTGACATTCAAGAATCGGGCATCACCGCTAATCGTGTAGCCAGTACCGTAATGAACAACGTCTCCGGTTTTGATACTGTGCCGGTTGACTCCGGTCCGGTTTCACATGGATCGAGCTACAAGCCGCTCGTCAATAATTTGCAAGGTGCCAACTTAAACCTCCTGATGGTGGACTTCGGGCTGCGCCATGCCAACGATAATTTTGCCTATGCCGATGCGCGCTCTGCTCGGGCCGATCTCAATTTGACCAAGCTGGACGTGGCCTTCGACGCCGCCGACGCTTATCTCAGTGCTGTGGCTACCAAGCAAATAATCATCGCCACGACCGCTGCCCTGGACCATATGCAAGCGGCCAGTCTGCGGGCTCACACTTTGGTCGCAGAGGGTCTCAGGCCAGGTGTCGATGCTGCCGATTTTGACTATGAGGTGTCGCGTACAAAAATTGCCTTGATCAAAGCGGAAAAAGACCGGCGTATAGCCCTTGTGAATCTGGCAGAAAAAATGGGCGTGGCCGAAAGCGATTTGGAAATTCTCTCCGACACTGTTGTGCGCAGCCCGCAGGCTATAAAAATGCCTGGCCCCTTTGACCTCTCATCGCACCCACTGGCGCTTTTTAAGACCGCTGAAATCAACCGCTGGCGGGCTAAGCGTGTGGTTCTGGACAAGGCTTACAGACCGCACCTGTGGCTCAACTCCTCAGTCTGGGGCAAGGGCAGCGGCGACAATGTCAACCCGATCAGGGCTGTTGCCGGCGGCGTTTTGCCCCAGGTCTTCAACTATATGGTCGGTGTTTCATTCAGTTTTCCCCTGATGGAATACTTTCCTCTGAAAGCGCAAAAAGCTATGGCGCGCTCGAACGAGCTGGCAGCCAAGGCGGATTTTGACCTGGCTATTCAAATTTTGGAAAAGAAGGACGCGCGCGCGCGTATCTTGCTCGCCCAGTCGAAAAAAGTTGCCGAGGAAACACCGATCCTGGTGGCGTCAGCTAAAGTGCGTGAAGAGAAAGTGATGAAGCGCTACAGTGCCGGCCTGACCAACATGGTATCCCTGGCCCAGGCGGAAAAAGCCCTGGCTGATTCCGAGGTAGAAAACGCCCTGGCGCAGCTGGAAGTGTGGCGTTCGATTTTGGCGCTGTCCTACGTACAGGGCGATCTTAAGCCATTTATGCAGGTGGTGAACACGGTCGAAGGTAGCACGCGGCAGCCGGACTGAGTAACTAGAAAGAACTGAGGAAGTAGCAAGGACTGAGGAAGTAGTAAGACCAATGTGGATTATCTCTACAGCTATGAAACGACCGATCACTATTGTGACGGCTGTTTTGAGCATGGTTCTTGTGGCCGTGATGGCCATTACTTCCATGAAGCAGGATATTTTCCCTGACCTGAAAATCCCTGCTATCTACATCATCCAGGGCTACGGCGGCATGTCGCCCGAGCAGATGGAAGGCTATATCACCTCCACCTACGAACTCTATTTTCTTTATGTGCCGGGTATTGAGCACATCGAGTCCAAGTCTATTCAAAACGTCACTGTAATCAAAGTCTTTTTCCAGCCCGATACGGACATGGCCAGCGCCATGGCCGCCGTTGTAGCCATGGCCAATAGAGCCACAAGTCTCATGCCGCACGGGACATATAACCCCTTTGTCATGCGCTTCGACGCCGGCAGTTTACCGGTGGGACAGCTGGTTTTGTCTTCTGAAACCGAGTCTGTAAAAGAACTTGAGGACCTTGCTTATACACGTATAAGACCGATGCTTGCCACCGTGCCCGGTGCCGAAGCGCCCCCCCCGTTTGGCGGCAATATCCGTACTATTGTTATCAATGTCGATGCTGATAAGCTGCGCCAGTACAATATGTCCGGCGACGAAGTGATACAAGCTCTGGTCACGGGCAACCAGGTCTTGCCCTCGGGCAATGTGCGCACGGGCGATCTGATGCGTATTGCACCGGTTAATTCCGACCTGCCCGACATCCATCAGCTAGACTATATGCCCATACGCACTGGTCATGGGCCGCAGATATTTGTTAAAGACATAGGCCGGGTGGAAGACGCTTCCGACATTCTGGCCGGCTATGCCCTCTTCCAGGGGCGGCGGACAGTTTATATACCGGCTGTAAAACGCTCCGACGCTTCCACCGTTTCGGTGGTGGACGCTCTGCGGGCTGCGTTGCCACGAATGCAATCGGTCTTGCCCAAGGGTGTGACCATCAGTTATGAATTTGACCAATCCAAATATGTGCGCGAAGCAATCAACGACGTCTTTCACGAAGGCCTTCTGGGCACGATTTTGCCTGGCTTGATGATCTTGCTTTTCCTTCGTGATCTGCGCAGCACTCTTATTGTTGTAACCACTATTCCGCTCTCGCTTTTGTCGGCAATCGTCGGACTCTGGCTCACCGGGCAGACTTTCAACATTCAAACACTTAGCGGCCTGGCTCTATCCATTGGTATTCTTGTGGACGAGGCCACTGTCTGTATCGAAAACATGCACAGTCACCTGGCCTCGGGCTCGCGCAAAGCCAGGGCTGTATTTGACGCTTGCGTAGAGACTATGGTGCCCAGGCTACTGGCCATGTTGTCGGTGGTGGCTGTTTTTATCCCGTCATTTTTTATGACAGGCATCACGCGTGAGCTCTTTATCCCGCTTTCTTTAGCGGTTGGTTTTGCCATGGTCGCCTCTACCACACTGGCCTCCACCCTGGTACCAATTATGGCTGTCTGGGTCTTGAAGGACGAGCACAAAGAGCACAAGCCGGATCTGGTAGATAAGCTCAAAGACGGCCTCGGTCATTTTGTCAATTTCCTTATGCCTATGCGGGCCATAATCATCCCCGTCTATCTCGCCGTGACCGGCATAGCTGTGATCACTCTCTACAATTCAATTGCCAAAGAACTCTTCCCCGATTCCGGCAGCAGTCAGTTCCGGGTGCGGATATCAGCGCCGACGGGCATGCGGGTTGAGGCTCTGGAGAAACGTGTGCTCGAATCTATCGAGCAAATTAAACAGGAAGCCGGCGCCGACAATGTCGAAAAAACATTGGGCTACGCCGGACAACAACCGGCCATGTTCCCCATCAGTTCGGCCTTTTTGTGGACCAGCGGTCCGCACCAGGCAGTGCTGGATGTGCAGTTGAAAGAGTCTGCCCATATCAAAATGGGGCCTTTCAAAGACAGGCTCAGGACACGCTTGACTAAAGCCCTGCCTGATACCAAATTTTCATTCGAACCGGGAGACATAGTCAGTCAGATTATGAACCTGGGCTCGCCTACGCCAATCACGGTGCAAATCACTGGTCACGATCTGGTGTCCGACAAGCTGGTGGCCACCAAAATCTTGAAAGAAATGGGCAAAATCAAACAGTTGCGCGACTTGCAATGGGGGCAGCCGCTCGATTATCCAACCTGTGAAATTGACATAGACCGTGAGCTGGCAGGCCAGTTGGGGGTCACCGCTCAGGAGATCGGTATGTCGCTGCAACCGGCATTTTTCTCCAGCCGCTTTGTCAATCTCAGTCTCTGGCGCGATAAAGACAGTGGATTTTCCTATCAGTTACAGGTGCAGGTGCCCCAGGACCAGATTACGTCTAAGGCCGATATTGAACATTTCCCCACGATGAGCAGTCGCAGGCGTGAGCAAATGGCGCACACAGACCTGGAAGTTGACCCATCCGTCGACAAGCTGTATCCCGGCAATAAGATTCGCTATCCGCAGCATCCTTTGATTCAAGATGTGGCCAAAGTCGAATATGGTGTCACCACCGGTGAGTTTGACCGCTACAACATGGTGCGTATGGTGTCGCTGACAGCCAATATCGCCGGGGACGATCTGGGACGTGTAGGCAGCCAGGTCAAAGCGGCTGTTAAGCGTGTGGGCAAAGTGCCGGCCGGAGTCTTCTGTAATGTGATGGGCCAGGTGCCGCTTCTGGAAGACACGTTTTTCCACCTTTTGTCCGGTCTTTTGCTGGCTGTTGTTGTTATTACTATGATGCTTCTGGCCTATTTCCAGGCGCCGCGCATAGTGCTGATTGTTGTATCCACGACACCGGCTATTTTGACGGGTGTTCTGACAATGTTGACCATCACCGGCACGACATTGAATGTGCAATCGTTTATGGGAGCCATTATGTGTATCGGCGTGGGTATCGCTAACGCCATCTTGATGGTGGTATTTGCCGAGACGAGCCGGCGCGGCGGCATGAGTGCCCGTGAAGCAGCCATCCATGGCGCCCAGCAGCGCATGCGGCCCATTCTTATGACCTCCATCGCTATGATTGCCGGGATGGTGCCCATGGCCCTATCGACCACCCAGAGCGCGCCTCTTGGCCGAGCTGTAATTGGTGGACTATCGATGTCTACACTTTCCGTATTGATTCTATTGCCCCTGGTTTTTGCCATGGTGCAAAAAGGCGCCTCGACCGGTTCCGGCTCGGTGCACCCCGAAGACCAGGGCTTATAAATTGAAATTGCTGAAAAGAAAGAAAATGGACAAGAAGTAAATGGAAAACGAAGCAGAACACAAACCCGATGATAGGGCCGACAATCAGTCCGAGCTGATGACCCAGCGCGTACCGCGGGCGGTGGCGTTCAAATATGACAAAAAAGTTTTCTCAATGGGAAATTTGATTTTTCTTCTGGTTTTCCTTGGTCTGGCAGGCGGTTTATTCTTCTTCCTCTGGAGCGGTCACAACAAAGAACTTCATCCGGAAGAGCTGCCCGCTCAGCCTCTGGTAAAGGTGCCTGTAGTGTCGGTGGTTTCCAAAACTTTATTTAGAGAGGATCAACTACCGGGTGAAATCGAGGCATATCAGGATGTTCTCATCTATCCCAAAGTGCCTGGCTTCGTCAAATCCATAGACGTTGACCGAGGTTCGGTCGTCAAAAAGGGGCAGATCATGGTGCGCATGTATGCGCCCGAATATCTCGCCGACAGGAACGAAGCATTGTCGAAAGTTGCTGCCACTAAGGCTGCCGTATCGGTGGAAGAATCAGAGCTGGAAGATTTGAAGGCCGCGCTGAAAAAGAGCAAGGCCGATTTGCTCGCTGATCAATCAACTTATCAAAGAGTCTATACCGCTTCTCTTGTACCCGGTGTAATCGCCGACAACGATGTCGTGCAATGGGCGCAAAAAGTAGAGGCCGACAGACAGGATGTAAACACAGCCACCAAGCGCGTCAACGCTAAGGATCACGAAGTATCGGCGCGCAAAGAAGAACTGGAAGCCAAAGTGCGCGGCTTTGAGAGTTTCGCCGATTTCGCGTCTTACCTAGATATACCGGCGCCCTTTGATGGTTATGTCACCGAGCGCCGCATGCACGTGGGCAGCTTCGTCGGTCCTGACGGTAGCGGCGCCTACCCGCCTATCTGCCGGGTGAAGCAGCTGGACCTATTGCGTATTGTCGCCCCGGTTCCAGAAATTGACACCGCCGGAGTGGTAGTCGGATCGCCCGTTGCATTTACGGTTTCGTCTTTCCCTGGGCGCAAATTTACCGGCACGGTGGCTCGTCTCAGTAACAATCTAGACAAAGGCACACGGACAATGCCCGTGGAGTTGAACTTCCTTAATCCCAAATATGAAGTATTGCCCGGTATGTTTTGCAAAGTTTACTGGCCCACCAGACGTCCCAAGGCGTCTCTATTCGTGCCGGTTTCGGCCGTCGTCACAACTCCTCTCAATACTTTTGTCTGCAAAGTCAGGGATGAGCAGGTATCATCCGTATCTGTGCGCAAAGGTCAGGTGATGGGAGACATGGTTGAAGTCTTCGGTAATCTTACCGAAGGCGATCTTGTAGCTCGTGACGCAGCCGAAGAGCTTCTTGGGCAGTCCCATGTAGAGGCGGTGAAAGCGGCGGAACCAGGTGTTACGCCCGCGCCGACAGGAACCGTTCCTCAATCCTAGTAAGCGGACTACTGCACTTTTGTCAAAATATTTTCGGCGCGACTTTCAACCGCTGTGGCTTCGGAATTGCGTCCAAGACCGCGCAGTACCTGGGCGTAGTCTTTCAAACATGCCGCCAGCAGCGGGTCTTTCTGACCGACTGCACTTTCTGTACTGGCCAGGGCCCATTCATAAAATGTGCAGGACTCTTTTAATTTGCCCTGGTGATAATTGAGATACGCAAGATCATTCAGGATGCGCGCTGTTTCTAAACTGTTGGGGCCGAGGGTTGATTGTCCCTGGCTGAGAGCCTGACTGTAGAGGTTCTTGGCCGCTTCGATATTGCCTAAGTGAAACTCGACTGAAGCAAGCGAGGCGCGGGTGTTGATTGTGAGAATGTTATTGTTGCCCCAGGCTTTTTCGTATATCGGGAGAGCGCGCAACAGTAGTGGTCTGGCCTGGGCATAATTTTGTCTGGAAATATAGAGCACAGCCAGTCCGCACATGTCGTTGGCTACTGACGGATGCTCGGCGCCAATGGCCGAGATGTCGGCGGCTATTTTGCGCTTGTAGAATTCTTCGCCCTTTTCGAAATGACTTTCTTTGAAAATTGTGTCGCTCATTGTTTTGAAAACAGGAGCGAGATTTTTTTCGTTAGTCGGACGGTCGATGCCGCGCAGCGCCACAAGCGGATCTTCGTTGAGGTTTTCTTGAGACTGGGCGCGCAGTGAAAAATTGCTTTGCTTTTGCCAGGCCGAATTATTACTATTATCCGGACTAACTTGTTGCGCGTTGCTGCCTTCTATAGGCGGCTTGAGGCCAAGATCTTTGTTGTAATCATTGATCAATGATTGATTGGAGTTATCATCTGTTTTGATCAAGTCGCCATAATCTTTGAGCAGACCTTTCAACTCACTGCTGGCTTGCAGGGCCGGATCTTGAGTCAAAATGTTGATTGCTCTTTTGTAATGTCTTTGTGCTTCCGCGGTATTGCCGGCCTTAAAACTGGCACGGCCCAACTTATGCAAGTTGCCGGCAAATTCCGGGCTGTACGGACCGAAGTTCTTTTCATTCAGATTCAGAGCTCGTTTATACAGGCCAATAGCTGCGCTGTGGTCGCCCTGCGATTCTTGAATAGATCCCAGTATCATCAAAATGTCTGCGGTTTTAGGGCTTCTGGCGCCGTAACGCTGACTGATTTTGTCGAGCAGCTGCTGGTACGTAGCTTGCGCTTCGGAGGTTTTGCCCCGCAGCATGAGGGCGTCGGCCAGGTGGCGCATGCAATTTTCTTGATCGACCGCTTTGTGCGGCTCACTGTCCATCTTGGCCAGGGCCTGGCGATAGGCCGCTTCGGCCCCCGCCGGATCTTGATTGCTGTCGGCGGCGGCACCTCTGGCGCAGTCGGCGCGCCACGTTTCAGTCGTTGATGCAGATGGGGCCGCCTGCGCTGCGCTATGTCCGGTCACAAATAGCAGTGCCGAAGTCAGACAGAGGTGCGCTAATTTGACTGATGATTGATTTGGCACTTGGTTTGGTATCCGCTTGGCTTGTCCCAGGAGATATCTGATTTTATCCGATTCCAAGTGAGTATGACTAAGGCAACCGGCTTGTCAATTTGAATTTCTCAACAAATAATAAGGCCGGTAACACCATATGTGATACCGGCCCAATATTTTTGATCGTATTTTTTTATGCCGAGAGCAGTGAACTCAATTTGTTCGAGTCTTTGTCCTTGCCGGCGGCGCTTTCTTCATCAGCTACTTCGGCCGTACCGGGCTCAAGGTTGTGTCCGGAGAGCCAACCGCTGGCGTTGACGATCGAGGTGCGCAGTTTGTCGGGCGAGGCATCGGCCAGGGCAATTTCTTTGTAGAGAGAGAGAAGTTGCAGGGTCGACATCAAGCAGACGTTGCGTTTTGCGGCGTAGTCGTTGAGTTCTATTTCTTCCGGTGAATCGCCTACAGCTGTGGGCGCTTCGCCGCTTATCTTGGAGACAATGATGATGCCCTTGGGCTCAACGCCTTTTTCCATCCAGTAACGTGTCTGCGAAATAGACAGTTGGCCGAGGTGTGAGCGCTCTGCCTTGGTTGTCGTCCAGATGACGCGGGCGATGCAAACATGTTTGTCTTCTACTTCAAGGCGCAATTCATGCTTGTCTTCGCCTGAGATAGTGACCTTCCAGCCGAGCAGTCCAAGAACTTTGCCGCAGGCTTCTACGAGTTCATCACCGGTGGTTGTAAGTAATGTGTTGCGAATGCCGCGGGTGAGGGCGACTCGAGTTTCGACGTCTCGAATCTTCTGTTGGGCCAGTCTCACCTGCTCATTGAGCTCGTCCAGCTCGGTATTGAGCTTGGCAATTTCATCTGAAAAATAACGTTTACACCAATCCGGCACAGCACTCGCCCCCGCTTTAATGAACTTTGTGTCTTCTGAGTCCTGAGAATCTTGAGTATTAGAGACGACCTTGCTTGCCCGACCACTGTCGCCCATAAAGGCTTCTTCGGCAATTTCTATGCCTTTGCTCGAGCCGGCGCCATTGGTGCCGGACTCCGGGTCGTGCTTGGTCTCCAGGGCCGGCTCCGGTGTCTCTTTAGGACCGTCCGAAGCTTCAGCCTCTCCACCGGGCGCTTGACTGTCGCTTGCATCCCGGGGGCTTTCAATTATTCCAGCATTTGCCTCTTCGGTGTCTGAATTTTCACCCTTGGCAATCTTATCTTCTTCGCTAACTTTGGATTCGACAGGCTCAGGCCCGCTCTCTTCCTTGGAGCTTTCTTTGTCTGAGTCGGCATTGGCATCAGCTACAGTCGGTTCGGCGGCCACTTCCACTCTGTCGAGCTGGGAGCTGGTGCTGACTTCACTGTCGGCGCCCTTATTTGAAGATGCACGCTCCACCTCCGCCACTTCCGGCGGACTGAGAGCCTCCAGCGTCACGGTGTCGCTGGGTTTGTTGACTGGTCTGACCGGAATTTCTTCTTCCTTCAATTCCGTGACCTTGGAGTCGGAAGAATCATCGTCATCTTTCTTTGATGCTTCCGAGCTGTCGGCAGTGCCCGAGTTTTCTTCAGATTTGGATGCTTCAGACTTGGTCTCTTCGGGATTATCAGCCTGACTAGAGCTCGGTTCGGCCTTGGCCGAATCGTCTTCCATCTGGGAGAGCAGTTCTTTGTCGCGGGCCGCCAGGGCGGCTAATTCTTCTTTCTTTTTGTCGGTTTCGGCTTCGGATTCAGCTTCAGCCTGACTGGCGTCGGCTAGCAGTGAAGCTAAGGAAGCCTTGGGCGTTGGTTTGTCGTCCATTTTTATAGCGTTGGCGGCCTGCTCGAGCTTATCCATCAGAGCCGCGTCGGGCTTCTGCATTTCCTGGGTCATTTCCTGCGAGCGCGCTGAGGGGGTCATCGTGGCGTCCATTTCACTGGAGGCTTTGACCGAGACGTTGGCGGCAGCGGCTTTTTCGCTATCGGTGATGGCGCTGACTCGGGAAGGCGTGGCCGAGTCTCCGGATTCACTCTGGGCGCCTTCTACGACGAACCAGAAGAGCGAAACGCCGACCTTGAGAACATCGCCATCCTTTATAGATTCGGAGACGGTTAATTGATTGCCGTTGAGGAATGTACCGTGGCGACTCTTGGCGTCCTGGACGGTAAATTCGCCGTTTTCATAGCTGATGATGAAGTGGAAGCGTGAAATAGACTGGTCGCCACTGATGACAATGTCGTTCAGGTCATCTCGACCGACCCGACATCTCGGAGTGGCTATAGGAATTTTTCTATTGGAGACCAGGTCGACCAAAAATGCGGTCGGCGCCTTATTTCCTTCGTCTTTGTTGTCCATCGTGGTGCTTTCTTATTGAATCCAACATTAAATCCTGAGGCCAATCTAGATGTTCCACACAAACCGCCCACTATAAACGCTGAAACAGACAATGGTAATGCCAGTGGGGCAATTTCTTTGATTATCGGTCGTGTTGAAAGCTTTGGCCGACCCGTTTCATCATAATAATGTATCTTTCCGGGGTAAAGTAGGTAAAGTATTCAGGTTGACCAAACAGTTTCAGAGAGGACCTTGCCTTAATGAGCGATACTTCCGAAGCGGCATTCGCCCCAGCGTTCCTGCAGGGCTCGTTTATCGAGTACTTGAAGACCCTGCCCTGGTGTAGTCAGGAGGGTGAGACCCTTGTGGCCGTTTTTAAGCTAACTTCAGAAATTATTGAAGCTGTTCGGGAAAGTGAAGTCAAACTTTTTCCCGGCGGCATGGCCGTCAAATTGCCGCGCTCGGTGCTCATGGGTTTGCAGCAGAAATGTGACGAGGAGCAGCCTCTACCAGCGGTGCTTGTCTGGAAAAAGACAGGACTGGAAATCTGGTTCCGCCGCCAGAAAAGCGCTGATTTTCCTTACGATACCTGGAGCGATCCTGCTGCCCTGGCTATTGAAAGAGAAAAAGGCGTGATCAGCGCAGCTAAATTGGGTGATGGCGGAGCCGCTGCTCATGCCGAATTGCTCGGCAAGGCAAATAGTTGCCCGGCGATGATTCCTCAATATTAGTTTAACGCCAGAAGTAGTGCCATTTATAGTTAAGCTCGGCTTTTTGCATGGGCGCAAGCTCGCTCTGGAAAGTAAATTTGCCCACGCCGTTCATCTGGGACCACCAGCTGGGCCAACTGTAATATGGCCACCAGAGCGGTAGTTGATTGCTTGGAGTCTCATTGAGAGCGTTGAGCATGACCATTGTGCCGTTGCTTGAAACTGTATCTACCTGACCGAGAACGCGACGACTGACTTCTATTTTGACCGCCTTCTGACCATAGTTTGTCACCGTAAGATGGCCCTCTTCGTCGATGCGCGCGTATTTGTCGTTGAGCCAGACAGTAGCCGAGTCGTGTCTTCCCGCTTCGCGTTCGTCTTTGTGGGCCTTCAGATCAACAGCGGTCGTAACTGTTAGATCGCAGGCACTGTTGGGTGCCGCATAAGTCATGAGGCCCTGGGCCAGAATCACCTCTTTACCCTGATTGTTTTCCATAACCAGTGCTGGTGCGGTCGTGAAAGGCTGACTGCCGGTATTTTTCAGTCTAATCTTGTGTGTGAATTTTAATCCCTCGTCGCTTTTGCCTGCTATCGGTCCCCCTGAATGTTGCACCTCCGGTGGTGGCGCCATCGGTATGTCTAAAGTGTAAAGATCCTCGTAGGCCACTTCGGTCTCCAGCACAGGCACTACCATGCGCTCACCCTTCTTGAGGCTGACATGCTTGATGCCGAATACAAACAAATCTTCGCTTTTGCTTCCCGCGTCTACTACTGGGACTTCGCTCTGGCCGTTTCGACCATCGTTGCGTTCGTCGAAGGAGGTCTGGGTCATGATGGCATTGCTGAAATTGGCCCGGGCGTATGAATCGCGCCCCATGTGCGCGGTCACTTCGGTGACGGTTTTGGAAAGGGCTATGGGATCGACTTCGCCTTCGGCGACAAATGACGGCACGCCCACGACCAATTGTGTGGCCACATCTTCGAGATCAGTCAGATCGTTTATAAGCGTCGCTTCCAGTTTGAGTTTGGCTCTGCCCGAGCCGTTTAGAGTTACTTTGTAGCTGGGAATCCAGCGCAAGCCGTGTTCTACATACATCATGCCGAGACGGGCAGAAGACTGATTTGCCTTTGACGATGGCAGTCGCAATGTCAGCACATTTTTCAATTCCTCACTCTTTACAGTGGGCACATGTTTGCCTTTGAAGCTGAGACTTTCGATTTTGTCGATAGGCAAAAAGGTAGCTCCGCCCTCGTTTTCTATTTCTACAAGCTGGCTCTTTTGTGGACTGATAGCACCGGCAGCGGTGCTATCACTTTTTGACTTATTTAACTCTTCTATCGAACGTCTGGGCACAGGTATTGTAGCCAGGCGGCCCTGCAAAACATTGGATTCAAGGTGTTCACCCGGTGGCGTACTCTCCCCGCCTTGAGACCTTGAGCTGCGGGTGCGGGTCAGGGTCACATCAGCGCCGGGATTTGCTTCCAGCAGGTCGCTGATACTGAGGGCGGTGGCACTAGTTTCCACTCGTCTTTTACCGGCGGTGACGCTTACTAAAGGTTGACCGGGTTCCAGACTATAGGGGAAGAATGTACCCAGTATCGGGCTGGGCAGCTCATCGAGCACAGCTTCGGCATGGTTGTTTAGCGGTACCAGGCCTTCGCGCACCACCAGCGCATGACCATCCTTAAATACAGTTACTTCTTTGACCGGCAATTTCTCGGTGCGGGATGCCGGTATGGCCATGTCCTGGGCCATTGCCTGGTGACAAATGTAGACTGGAAACATAAATAGGACCAGACTTGTTAGGGCCATTGTTGCTGTCACGCCCGCTACACTGCTGCGACAGGGGAGCCTTTTTGCCGTGCTCATTGCCATCTCCAATATTGTTCTCGCTTATATATCAATTGAAGCAGGCAGGAGAGATATGCAGCCTAGCAATTACCCTAGTCGCACCTCATCCATTTGAGCGTAATATTGGGGTGTGATAACTTTGCCAAATGTATGAAGAATTGGAATAATCTGGACTGGGGTAATGATTTTGGATGAAGAAGCACCGGCACAACGCTTGAGGTCGCTTCTGGCAGCCGCAGATGGTGGCGATGTCCGGGCTATGACTGAAGCCGGTTTGATGCTTGCCAAAGGCGGTCTAGAGGGTGTGGAGCGCGATTTTGCAGCGGCCTATGGGCTTTATCGACAGGCCGCTGAAAAAGGTTTCAGCATGGCCCAATACAATCTGGCTTGCATGTATATGAATGGGACTGGTGACGTGCCCCGCGACTATCGGGAAGCCCGCCGCTGGCTGGAAAAGGCCGGAGCCGAGGATAATGCTGACCAGGATAGAGACGCCCAGTTTACTCTGGCCACCTTATTTGAAAGGGGCTTGGGGGGTGACCTGGATTTAACTGCCGCCAGGAAATGGTATGAACGTGCGGCGGCAAATGGCAGTGGTCGAGCCCAATATGACTTAGCCTGCATTTATATGCATGGCAAAGGGGTGGCGGTAGATAAAGGGCTGGCGGTTTACTGGTTTGAAAAGGCTCTGGAGAGCGGGGTCAGCCGCGCGGCAGTGCATTTACAAGAACTCACTTAGAAGCGCCAGCGCTCATTTAGCAGACCAGGCTTACGGCTCTTAGTTGCGCTTGATATTGGCTTCCATTGCGTCCAGTTGCTTCAATCTGGTGGCGATTATTTGACCGGGCAAAGTGCCGGCCGCCTTTTGTTTGTGGCGGTTCAATTCACCTTTTACTTGAATGCGCAAAGTATCAAGCATGGAGAAAGCACCAGCTGGAATAGCTATGACCGAGGCGGTGAAGAGCAAGTCGTTGGTGACGTGTGAAGAGCGCACAGACTTGGTGTTGTAGTGATGGTTGAATCCGGCGATAGAAAACAGTATGCCCGATGCTACCTTCGTGCCGCCCACGTAAAGACCGGCGCCGACGTTTTGTGTGGCTACAAGTTTTGCAGCGTTGTTTTTCTTCTCAGCCGCTCTGATTTCATCGGTGAATGATTTTTGATGTTCTCCATAGAGGCCTCCGCGTGCTACGCATTTTTGAATGGCTTCGGGGGCCACTTGCGATTCTTTGAAGAGTCTGTTCAGATTAGCAAGGTCTTTTTCCAAAGTGGCTATCTTGGCCGATTCGGCGTCACCCACGATTGGTCTGATGCGATGACGCGAAATTTCGGCCACGCCCTTGCCGCCCATGCGGCTGAGGATCGGTCCAAACATTGTCAGAGCACCGGAGACGATGAACATAGCACCGGCATTGCCGTTGTATCTGCGTCTATGTCTGTGCAGTGAGAGATAGGCAAATTCATAGCCGATGGCGTTAGTTGCATTCTTTGCAAAATCAAAGAAATACTGCATTTGTTGAAATGCCAGTGTGCGACGGGCGCCGACATGGAATCTTTCAAATTCTTGTAAGGACTGGTCGCGCAAGTCCTTTAATACTTTGGCCTCAGCTTCGTCGATTTCGGCATGCAGAGCGCATTTTTGCGATGTCTCTTCCAGTTTAGTCAGACGGTCTCTTTCGGCAAGCAGGCGGTCAATGTCGTTTTTCAGCCCACCCACTTTGGCGATGGCGGCGGAAGGAGCAAATCCATTTTTGCGGGCCACCATATCGTGATAACCGTTAATGCCAAATTCAATGACGGCGGCACTGGCACCAATGATTAAACCAATCATCGGCACATAGTTGGCGCTTTCTTGAATACACGGTCTTACTTTGACTGCATTATCAAGACGGGCTCCGCGATAAGACGTAGAAATAATGGCTCCGGTCAGACCCATACCGGCGTTGATTTCCTGAAAACCGGCATAGCGCCAGCCTTTCCATCGGCCCTGTTTTGCTACTTCCAGAGAGTAGTGGAGATTGTAGCGTTCCAGTTCTATTTCTTTGAGCAGGATTTCTTTTGTTATTTGATCAATTTTGTCCGGTGTTTCGTCGGGCGAGATCGAGGCGCCGCCCGTGAGTTTGAAGCCCTCGATAGGTTCTCCCGCGGCCAGAAGCAGGGGACTTTTGAGGATAGATTCTTTTTCGTCGCCGGCGACTTCGTTGTCGCTGTCCATTGCCGATGCGGAGAGGTCGGATTCCACACCGGCTTCTCCGGCATCACCGGCGGCCAGATCTACGATGCGGCTCTGACCTGGTGGTATGACCGAAGCCAGGATAGGCAGTGATTTCGTTTCGTCCGATACAAGGTTGTTGGCCACCAGATTGTCTGCAGCAGGCCTTTCTACAGTGGCAGTCTCTATGACTGAACTGTCTGCCGCCGAGCAGGCCAGGCCCGAAAGATTTGTCTGCAGTAGGAGGGACGATGCGAGAAATATGGCAAAGAGTTTCTTGCCTCTATCACTGGGTGCCACTGTGAAATACCTACTAAAGCCCTAGGAAATTGGTCTTGACAAAGCCGCTGCTAAACTTAACGCTTGCAACAAAGGCCCAATACATAAGATAACAGTGTAATGATGATGTGATCGCCTTTAAGCCCATTTTGCTCGTCTGGATTTTGATGCCGGTTACAGGGTAATCTTGATGCTGCGATTACTAATCGCCTGCGGTTCTTAGTGGATGTCATGCGTGGTCGAAATATTTAGAAAACAAACGATATCATGCATCGCACTGATCTTGCTCTGGCAACATTTTGGCTTCATTGCTGCCCTGGCTCAAGGTGCTGAGAATACTGAACCGACTAACTTTACGGGATCGGATAAGAGCCAAGTCCTGACTCAGTTGGCTACGCCGCCGGCAATGGGGGCAGAACCCTCCTCTCAAATTTTGACCTCAAATTTACCTCCGACTAATGACACTGCCGGCGATGCCAAGAGCCCGATTGTCAGTCCTGGCCCCTTGAACGAAATCGAAGAGTTGGATAGACAGATTGTTTTGCAAGAAATAATGCTGCAAAAGCATGCCATCAATTTTCGCCGCTTTAACAATGTGCAGGGCCGCTGGAAAGGTTGGCGCTACTTCCTTTCGCAGGAGGCCAACAATATATCTACGGCCTCGGGGCTGCTCTACGGTTTGGCCGAGCGATCTCGCATATTCAAACATCCCTATATTTTGGAAACTATAATCGACAAAAAGGGCGCAAGAGTTGTTGGCGTTTTAAATCGCCCTAAGCGTTCCAAGATTGAAGGCAGTCTTTATCCGCAAATCGCTGGACAGTTTGTCGGCGCCGGCGGTTCAATGGTTGAACTGGGTATTAACTATTTTCACGAATGGCAGTGCCATAAAAAAGGCTACGACTGCAAGCAGAGTGTGGCTAAAGTCCAGCAGTACAAAAAAAATCTTGATCAATTATTTGATAAGCGTGAAGTGATATTAGCCTCCGGTATGCTGGGCAAAGCCGACACCGCAATTGAACGTGCTGAAGGCACTGTTTTGCGAGACATCACAGCGCTCTCACTGGAAGAGTACGAGACATTTCACATCAACTCCCGCAGGTTTCGCGCCTTTCAAGACAGCATCTATCTCTGGGACGTGGCCAAAAATACAGTCGGCGCCTGCGGCAATATAGTACAGGTGATCGGCAATCACGAAGACAGACCTTATCTGACCGGTCCGGCCGGAGTGCTTACCACCATATCCGGTGCCCTGATCATTATCGCGCCTCTGGCGGCAAGGGGCTGGGGCCGGCTGGTGGGCGACTATCACAAGCGCCATCTAAAAAAGGAAATCTATGGTGGAGAGTCATGCTTATTAACTAAGTACGATCTGGATCGCAAGGGCCTGCAAACGATGGTGGGTGAGAAATTGGTGCGCGGTGAAGTGGTTTCGGAACGCGCTACGGCTCTTCTTGCTACGTACGAAGGCAATGCTCTGCAGCGCGCCACGCAGGTGCAACTGGCCCAGGCCGAGCTGCGGGCGGGCACCAGGGCGGCCCAGGAAAACGTTCTCCTCGGTGCCGTAGTCGGTACGACAAAAGTTTGTCTTGGTGTGAGCAACGCCATTGCCGGATATGGCCTGACCACGTCCAACCACCGCAGCAATGATGTGATCGTTCCTGGTAATATTAGTTATGTCTCCGGTCTCTGGTTGTCGGCGGCAGAAAACATTAGACTGCGTGTCAATGACGAGATCAATCGTAAGAAACTTGGCTCCCAGGGCCGCTTGCCCGGACAAGTGCTGGCGGCAAGATTGAAAAAATTGGACGAGTTGGAATCTAATCTCAAGAGTGTGCCATGAACATCAACAAAAACACTTTTAAACAAATTGCCTTCGCTGTTTTGATAGCAGCGAGCTTATCCGACTTTGGGCAGAGTCAGAACGTTCTGGCCAAATCACCAGCCCACAGAAAGGACTGCGCCATTAAAACTTTTAACGAAGCCGATTACAAAACCGTCAAAAAAATTGCCGACTTGCCCGCTGGTGTCCGGCACGCACTCAAGGACAGTCCTATGTCCGACGCCGGTGGTCCCTTCAATGCCGGATGTGTTGTGGATCCAAATAAGCCCGCCCCTATGACGCGCCTGATATTTGCCGCTTACTCAAAAGATAAATGCATATTGCATTTTGAGCAGGGTGGTATTGCTCACTTTTTCAAAATATCGTGTTATGAACTCTGCGACAAAACCGGCCGAGAGAAAGACACGGCCAGCCTTCTCTGGTCCACTATTTTGACCGGTCCCAGTAGGATGAACGGCATTGCCAATCTGGCCGACTTAAACAAATTGATTAAATCGGGCGAATTGCAGATAGATCCGGCTAAAAATTAGTCTCTGAATTAGTCTCGGCAACAGTATCGGCCGTGGCTTTGTCAGTGACCCTCAAGCCCGGTCGGGCTGACTGTTGCCGGCCCATGGCCACCTGCATGCCGTGAATAATCATCCAGGGATGCGGCGGACAGCCGGGAATGTAAACATCCACCGGCAAAATATGATCAACACCGTTGGTATCGGCATAACCGCCTCTGTGCACTCCGCCTGATATGGCGCAGGTGCCCAGCGCCACCACGACGCGTGGGCTGGACATGGCCTGATAACAGCTGGTCAGGGCCGCGTGCATGCCCTTGGGCACAGGTCCTGTGACAACAAGCGCGTCGGCGAATCTGGGCGAGGCGACGATGTGTACGCCAAAGCGCTCCAGATCAAAAACCGGATTGCCGGCGGCACCCAACTCCATATCGCAAGCCGAACAGCCGGTTGAAACAACGCGCGCTGCCACAGATCGATTGAACCAGGCAAAATCTTTTGATGGGTCGCGGGGACCGAATGAGGCACTGGGGAGTGCGGCTTTGATTTTTCCCAGCTCCGCTTGCCCTTCCTGGTTGTCGGCTTTGATATTGGTGAGAATTAGCGCCGAACGTTCTTTTACCGCAACTTTTGTCGTGGGATTGTTGATCAGAGTTTTTGTCGGACAGACATCGACGCATAGACCACAATTGATACAGCTTCCCAGATCGAGTGTGATGCCACCCTTATCGTCAAATTTAAAAACTTTGATGGCGTCGGTGGGACAGACATCGGCGCAAGCATTGCAGCCGCCGGCACAAGCTTCTTCAGTAATCATCGGCATGCCGCGCACGCCTTCGGCCAGATCCGGAAATAACGTTTTCTGAGTGGCAACACCCTGAGACCATAAGTAGGAAAAAAGTCTGAGCATTAAAGATCACTGCCGCCGTATGAGAGTGCAAAACTTTTATTGACCAGGGGGAAATCAGCAATCAACTGATTGCGGATGCCGATTGAAATTGCCGTCCAGTTGTCGAAACTGGGATCTTTTATGGCATATCTGCGGATGTTGCCATTGAGGTCTGTGCACACCATATGGATCAGTTCCCCCCGGAAGGCTTCGACTATACCCACACCCCAGGCCATTCTGGGAAGCTCGCGCGGCATTTCTATTTTGTCGTCCCCATGAGGTAGGTCGTCGATTAATCGTTCTATGGTGTCGAGGGATGACCAGATTTCACCGATACGAATTCTTTCGCGGGCAAAAATATCACCGCCCTTTGTCACCACCACCGGTGGCGCATATTCAGGGTATTTGCCGTGGGGGAAATGCTGGCGTACATCATAGTTTATCCCTGCGGCTCTTGCGCCCACGCCCACCAGGCCGAATTCATTCGCCAGTGAATAAGAAATCACGCCTACATTTTGCATGCGCTCGATGGCCATTTGCTTTTCTAGAAACATTGTTATGACCGGTTTTAAATCTTTGCGCAGTTGCTTGCAGCCGGCTTTGATTTCTCCCAATCTGCGCTCTTCTACTTTGCGCACACCACCGGGCATGATAAATCCGCGCAGAAAACGCGACCCCGAAATCAGGTCGCCCATGCGCAGAGCGTTACCGCGCAGCCGACCCATTGTGGCTGCAATGCCCACTAGTCCTATATCAGTGCAAATGCCGCCGACATCGATAATGTGCACGGCCAGGCGCTCAATTTCCAGAGCAATGGAACGCAAATATTTGGCCCGTTCCGGCACTTCCACCTGGGCTATAGATTCAATCGCTTCAGCGTGGGCCAGGGCACTGGCGCAGGCTGTGTCGGA
>Ga0105248_10002379_pt1 | contig 20890 bp, 23 predicted proteins | sample KBSS34metaG_FD_81524 | JGI IMG/M metagenome (GOLD analysis project Ga0105248, IMG submission 81524) | Switchgrass rhizosphere microbial communities from Kellogg Biological Station, Michigan, USA - KBS S3-4 metaG | ecosystem: Host-associated > Plants > Roots > Rhizosphere > Soil | place...
ATCACGCCGATCGCGATGGAGAAGGAGCTCCGCTTCGCCATCCGTGAAGGCGGCCGCACCGTCGGCGCCGGCGTCGTCGCGGAAGTGACGGAGTAAGACGATGCGAGACGCCATTACGCTGGCCTGCAACGACTGCAAAGAGCGCAATTACACCAACACGAAGAACAAGCGGAAGCATCCGGACCGCGTGGAGTGGAAGAAGTTCTGTCCGCGCTGCCGGAAGCACACGCTTCATAAAGAGACCCGGTAGTCGCCGGGCCGGGACCGGAAGGCCAGTAGCTCAGTCCGGTTAGAGCACCGGTCTCCAAAACCGGGTGTCGGGGGTTCGAATCCCTCCTGGCCTGCCACCGTTTAACGAACGCACCGCAAGAGGCGAATCGTGCGCGCAGAGACGACGAGCGAAAAGCCGGAAGTCCGGACGGGTCCGGTTCAGGGCCTCACGGATTACGTCAAGGACGTCCGGGTGGAGATGTCCAAGGTCAGCTGGCCGACGCGCGAAGAGCTTCGCGAGTCGACACTCGTGGTCATCGTCATGGTGGTCCTGATGATGGTGTTCATCGGAGTCATCGACCGTGGGCTCTCGCTCGCGTTCGAGCAGCTCGTGAAGATGCTCGGCTAAGGGGGAAGAGCGGCCCATGCAGTGGTATGTGATCCATACCTATTCGGGTCATGAGAACAAGGTGAAGGCCAACCTCGAGCGGGCGATTCATTCCGCCGGGCTGGAGCCGAATTTCGGCCAAATCCTCGTGGCAACCGAGGAGTTCGCCGAGATGAAGGACGGCAAGCGCATCACGTCGAAGCGCAAGACGTTTCCCTCGTACGTGCTCGTCGAGATGGATCTGAACCAGGACACGCGCCTGCTCGTGCAGAACGTGCCCGGGGTCACCCGCTTCGTCGGCTCGGGCCAGGAGCCGATTCCGCTGCGCGATGCGGAGGTGAAGCGGATCCTCGGCCACATGGAGGCGGGCGTCCGTCTGCGCGGCTCCGCCGAGGTGCCGTTCAAGTCCGGAGAGCACGTGAAAGTCGTCGACGGGCCGTTCACCGACTTCACCGGCGTGGTGGACGAGGTGAATCCGGAGCGCCAGAAGGTGAAGGTCATGGTTTCGATCTTCGGCCGCGCGACGCCCGTCGAGCTCGATTTCCTCCAGGTCCAACCGGTCTAGCGGACCGGAAGCGGCGCCCTTTCGGGCGTCCGCGCGCCACCACGCGTACGTGGGAGCGGGGCGACCCGCGAGAATGAAAGGAACCGAGGCATGGCGAAGTCGAAACCGGTACAGGCCATCGTGAAGCTCCAGGTGCCCGCCGGGAATGCAACGCCCGCGCCGCCCATCGGGCCGGCACTGGGCCAGCATGGCGTGAACATCATGGAGTTCTGCAAGGGCTTCAACGCGCGGACCCAGGGTCAGCCGGGGCTCATCATCCCCGTGGTGATCACGGTGTACAACGACCGCTCGTTCACCTTCATCACCAAGACGCCTCCTGCCGCGGTGCTCCTGAAGCGCGCCGCCGGGATTGCGAAGGGCTCGGGCGAGCCGAACCGGAACAAGGTGGCCAAGGTGACGGCCGCGCAGGTCCGCGAGATCGCCGAGCTGAAGAAGCCCGACCTCAACTCCAACGACCTCGATGCCGCCATCCGCATGGTGGAAGGCACGGCCCGGAGCATGGGAATCGAGGTGGCCGGATGAAGCAAGGCAAGCGCTTCCGCACGGCTGTCGAAGTGACCGGCGCGAACCAGCTCGGCGATCTCAACGACGCGATCGAGCGGCTGAAGAAGTCCGCCACCGCGAAGTTCGACGAGACGGTCGAGGTGTCCATGAACCTGGGCGTCGATCCCCGCCACGCCGAGCAGCAGGTGCGCGGCACCGTGGTGCTGCCGCACGGGACCGGGAAGAAGATCCGGGTCCTGGTGCTGACGAAGGGGGACAAGGAGCGCGAGGCGAAGGACGCGGGCGCGGACTACGCCGGCTCCGAGGAATTCATCAAGCGGCTGAACGAAGGCTGGCTCGACATCGACAGCATCATCGCGACGCCGGACATGATGGGAGAGGTCGGAAAGCTCGGGCGCGTCCTGGGCCCGCGCGGCCTCATGCCGAACCCGCGCAGCGGAACCGTGACGATGGACGTCGCGAAGGCGGTGCGCGAGGTGAAGTCCGGAAAGATCGAGTACCGGGTCGACAAGGCGGGCAACCTCCACGCGCCGGTGGGCAAGGCCTCCTTCGGGAAGGACCAGCTCGTCCAGAACGTGGAAGTGTTCCTGCGCGAAGTGATCCGGCAGAAGCCCGCCGCGGCGAAGGGGCAGTACCTCAAGAGCATCACGCTCAGCTCGACGATGGGACCGCCGGTGCGGCTGGATCCCGCAGCGATCCAGGCCGGACTCAAGGCCTAACCGGCCCGTCCCTGACGGACCTGAAACGGAGACTTCGATGGCCATCACAGAAAAGGAACAGGAAGTCCGCGAGCTGGCGGAGCTTCTGGCCAACGCGAAATCGATCTACCTGACCGATTTCCAGGGCATGAACGTGGATCTCGTGTCGCGCATGCGGCGGAAGCTCCGCGACGCCAAGGTGGAGTACCGCGTCGCGAAGAACACGCTCACGAAGCGCGCGCTCAAGGATCACGGCGTGACTTCGCTCGACAGCTACCTCGAAGGACCGACGGGCATCGCCTTCGGCCCGGACGAGGTGAGCGCGGCGAAGATCCTCGCCGACTTCAGCAGGGAATTCGAGAAGCCGGCCTTGAAGGCGGCGTATGTGGCCGGCCACGTGTACGGGCCGGATGGAATCAAGAGCCTGGCGGCGCTTCCCCCGCGGGAAGTGCTCCTGGGCCAGTTCATCGGCGGTCTTCGTTCGCCCATGCAGGGCGTCGTGGGGGTCCTCGCCGGGTCCCTGCGGCAGATGGTGGGCGTCGTCGACGCTATCGGTAAGAAGAAACAGGCGTAAGCCGCGGTCCCATCCCCCGCGGCGCCGCCCGGGGAAACCTGAAGGAGGAAGACGAACGTGGAAGCATCGACGAAGGATCAGCAGATCATCACGCTTCTCGAGGGCATGACGATGCTCGAGGTGTCGGGCCTCGTGAAGAAGCTCGAGGACCACTTTGGCGTGACGGCGGCGATGCCGATGATGGCCGCCATGCCGGGGATGGGCGGCGGTGCTGGCGCTGCGGCGGCGGTCGAGGAGAAGACGGAGTTCGACGTCGTTCTCACGGGCGCCGGCGACAAGAAGATCCAGGTCATCAAGGTCGTGCGCGAGGTGACGGGCCTTGGTCTCAAGGAGGCGAAGGATCTCGTGGACGGCGCGCCCAAGCCGGTGAAGGAGAAGGTCTCCAAGGATGAGGCGCAGTCGATCAAGACGAAGCTCGAGGAGAACGGGGCATCGGTCGAGATCCGCTGATTTCCTCCCCTCATCGGGGCGACGCTAAGGGCTTTACCGAAAGGGTGTACACGACGTGAAAGCGAGCCGCGGCAAGGAGCGACGGAGCTTCAGCAAGATCGAGCGGGAGTGGGATATCCAGATCCCGAACCTGCTCGACGTGCAGCTGGATTCGTTCCGGAATTTCCTTCAGGCCGATATCGACCCACTGAAGCGCAAGCTGGAAGGGCTTCAGGAGGTCTTTGCGAGCGTATTTCCGATCAGCGATCCGCGCGAGTTCTTCTCGCTCGAGTTCGTGCGTTACGACCTCGGCGATCCCAAGTACTCCGTGGACGAGTGCCAGGAGCGGGACCTGACGTACTCGGTTCCGCTCAAGGCGACCCTCCGCCTGCGCATCCGTGAGGACACGGACGAGGGGCGGAAGGACAAGAGCATCATCGAGCAGGAGGTCTACCTCGGCGAGCTGCCGATCATCACCGACAAGGGGACCTTCATCATCAACGGCGCCGAGCGCGTCATCGTGAGCCAGCTGCACCGCTCGCCCGGCGTGTTCTTCGACGAGTCGTCGCATCCGAGCGGCAAGAAGCTGTTCACGGCGCGGATCATTCCGTACCGCGGCTCCTGGGTCGAGTTCAGCCTGGACGTGAACGACATCATGTACGTCCACATCGACCGCAAGCGGAAGCTGCCGGTGACGGTGCTCCTGAAGGCGCTCGGGTACGTGTCGGACCGCGAGATCCTCCAGCTCTTCTATGAGACGGAAGAGGAGGAAATCGGCGGAGCGCGCTCCAAGAAGGAGCCGGACTGCCTCGGCAAGGTCTCGGCGGAAGACGTGGTGGACGAGAAGACGGGCGAAGTCCTCCTCGAGGCCAACGAGATCATCTCGATGGAGCGGATCGAGGGGCTCCGCAAGGCGGGCTTCACCACGGTCAAGGCGTTCGTCATCAAGCACAGCGACGAGGCGGACATCCTTCGCAACACGCTCAAGAAGGATTCGACCAAGGCCGAGGACGAGGCGCTCACCCGCATCTACAACCTGCTCCGTCCGGGCGAGCCGCCCAGGGCGGACACGGCGCGGGACATCCTGAAGAAGCTGTTCTTCAACCCGAAGCGCTACGACCTGGCGAAGGTCGGCCGCTACAAGCTCAACCGGAAGCTCCCGCACGATCTCATCCTGGGCGGGAAGGACCGGCGCAAGAAGCTGGCGCTCGAGGTTCCGGACGACAATCAGACCACGCTGGGTCCCGAGGACTTCCTCGTCATCATCGCGTACCTCATGCATCTGCGCCTGGGGACGGAGGTGCCGGGGATCACGGTGTCGACCGACGACATCGACCATCTCGGAAATCGCCGGGTGCGCGCCGTGGGCGAGCTCCTCGCGAACCAGTTCAACGTAGGGCTCGCGCGAATGGCGCGGATCATCCGGGAGCGCATGACGCTCCAGGACGCGGAGCAGGTCACGCCGTACGACCTCATCAACGCGCGGACCATCTCGGCCGTGATCCAGAGCTTCTTCGGATCGAGCCAGCTCTCGCAATTCATGGACCAGACGAACCCGCTGGCCGAGCTGACCCACAAGCGCCGTCTCTCGGCGCTCGGGCCGGGCGGCCTCACGCGCGACCGCGCGGGGTTCGAGGTCCGAGACGTGCACTACACGCACTACGGCCGCATGTGCCCGATCGAAACGCCGGAAGGTCCGAACATCGGGCTCATCTCGTCGCTCGCGACGTACGCGCGGGTGAACGAGCTCGGATTCCTCGAGACGCCGTACCGCCGCGTGGACCAGGGAGCCGTGGACAAGAAGCAGGTCCAGTTCCTCTCGGCCGACGTGGAAGACCAGTACAAGATCGCCCAGGCGAACGCCGTCGTGAACGGAGACGGGCATCTTCAGGGACTGCAGAACGTGCGCGAGCGGGGCGAGTTCCCCATGGTCGAGCCGTCGAACGTCGACTTCATGGACATCTCGCCGATCCAGCTCGTGAGTCCGGCGGCGGCCCTGATCCCGTTCCTCGAGCACGACGACGCGAACCGGGCGCTCATGGGATCCAACATGCAGCGTCAGGCCGTGCCGCTCCTCTACACCGAGGCGCCGCTCGTCGGCACCGGCCTCGAGCAGAAGGTGGCGGAGGACTCGGGGGCGCTCGTCCTGGCCAAGCGGCCGGGCGTCATCGAGGCGGTTTCGGGCGACTCCATCCTCGTGCGCTACGACCAGCCGGAAGGCCGGTCGCGCGCCGTGGACTACTCGGAGATGGCGGGCATCGACAGCTACCGCCTCACCAAGTTCAAGCGCTCGAACCAGGACACGTGCATCAACCAGCGGCCCCTCGTGAACGAGGGCGACCGCGTGAAGAAGGGTCAGCTCCTCGCCGACGGCGCGGCGACGCGTCACGGCGAGCTCGCTCTCGGCGCCAACGTGCTCGTCGCGTTCATGCCGTGGGGCGGATACAACTTCGAGGACGCGATCCTCGTCTCGGAGCGGCTCATCAAGGACGACCGCTTCACGTCCATTCACATCGAGGAGTTCGAGCTCCAGGTCCGCGACACCAAGCGCGGCGCCGAGGAGATCACCCGCGAGATTCCGAACGTCAGTGAGGAAGCGGTCAAGAACCTCGATGAGGAAGGAATCGTGCGGATCGGCGCCCGCGTCAAGGCGGGCGACATCCTCGTGGGCAAGGTGACGCCCAAGGGCGAGACGGACCTCACGCCCGAGGAGCGGCTCCTCCGCGCCATCTTCGGCGAGAAGGCCGGCGACGTGCGCGACGCTTCGCTCAAGGCCCCGCCGGGCATGGACGGCGTGGTCATCGACACCAAGGTGTTCAGCCGGCGCGAGAAGGACGAGTCGACCAAGAAGCAGGAGAAGCGGAAGATCGACCGGCTCCGCCGCCAGGCCAAGAAGGAGAAGGACCGGATCCTCGAGACGCGCGCGGCCGAAGTGGGCAAGGCGCTCATCGGGGAGTTCGTCAACAAGTGGGTCGAGGGCGACGGCGACAAGTCGGTCGCGCGCTCCGGCAAGAAGATCGACGAGGAGTTCCTCTCCAAGGCCGATCTGGACTCGATTCCGTACCGCACGCCCGTCACGCGCGACGACGCGATCAACGACCGCTTCTGGAGCATTCTCGAAGGGGCGGCGCGGGCGATGGACCGGGTCGAGAAGAATCTCGAGAAGGAGATCGAGAAGGTCACGCGCGGGGACGAGCTGCCCCCCGGCGTGGTCAAGCTCGTGAAGGTGTACGTCGCCAAGAAGAGGAAGCTCTCGGTGGGCGACAAGATGGCCGGACGCCACGGCAACAAGGGCGTCGTCGCGAAGATCCTTCCCGAGGAGGACCTGCCGTACCTCCCGGATGGAACGCCGGTGGACATGGTGCTCAATCCGCTCGGCGTGCCTTCGCGAATGAACATCGGCCAGATCCTAGAGACGCATCTCGGTTGGGCGGCTCGCGAGCTCGGCGATACCGTCGCGACCCCGGTGTTCGCGGGCGCCACGGTGGACGAGATCAAGGCCAGCCTTCGGGATGCGAATCTGCCCGAGGACGGGAAGACGGTTCTCTACGACGGGCGGACGGGCGAATCGTTCGATCAACGCGTGACGGTGGGCTTCATCTACATGATGAAGCTCTCGCACCTGGTCGACGACAAGATCCACGCCCGCTCGATCGGACCGTATTCGCTCGTCACCCAGCAGCCGTTGGGCGGCAAGGCGCAATTCGGCGGCCAGCGTTTCGGCGAGATGGAGGTGTGGGCGCTCGAAGCTTACGGCGCTGCCTACACGCTCCAGGAGCTTCTCACGGTGAAGTCGGACGACGTCACGGGCCGGTCGCGCATCTACGAGGCGATCGTGAAGGGCGAGAACCCGCCCGCACCCAGCACGCCGGAATCGTTCAACGTGCTGGTGAAGGAGCTTCAGAGCCTGTGCATGGACGTTCAGCTTCGAGACGAGCCCTAAGCCGAGGAGGCATTGACGATGCAGGAACTGTTCGGAATCAAGTCTCCGCTCGCGACCGAGCGCCAGCGCTTTTCGCTGACGCGTCCGGACGAGCGGGACCTCCGCACGCGCCGGCTCTCGTTCAACTCGATCCGCATCATGCTCGCGTCCCCGGAGACGATCCGGAGCTGGTCGCACGGCGAGGTCACGAAGCCGGAGACGATCAACTACCGCTCGTTCAAGCCGGAGCGGGACGGGTTGTTCTGCGAGAAGATCTTCGGTCCGGTGAAGGACTGGGAGTGCAATTGCGGTAAGTACAAGCGCATCCGCTACCGCGGCGTCATCTGCGATCGATGCGGCGTGGAGGTCACCCAGGCGAAGGTCCGCCGGGAGCGCCTCGGCCACATCAATCTCGCGGTTCCGGTGTCCCATATCTGGTACTTCAAGGCGGTGCCGAGCCGTATCGGGCACCTCCTCGACATGTCGATCCGCGATCTCGAGCGGGTTCTCTACTACGAGTCGTACGTCATCATCGATCCGGGCACGAGCGGTCTGAAGAAGAAGCAGCTCATCTCGGAAGACGAGTACTACGAGCTCACGCAGGACGAGACGGTCACCCTCACGGCCAAGATGGGCGCCGAGGCGATCCGCGACCTGCTCCAGGAGATCGACCTGGACGAGCTCTCCGCCGAGCTCCGCGCCATCGCGAAGATCGAGAACTCGGTCCAGCGGAAGAAGGAGACGCTGAAGCGGCTCCGCATCGTCGAGGCGTTCCGCCAGAGCGGAAACCGCCCCGAGTGGATGATCCTGGGCGTGATCCCGGTGCTGCCTCCGGATCTCCGCCCGCTCGTTCCGCTCGAAGGCGGCCGGTTCGCGACGTCGGATCTCAACGATCTCTACCGCCGCGTCATCAACCGGAACAACCGGTTGAAGAAGCTCATCGACATCCGGGCGCCTGAGGTCATCCTCCGGAACGAGAAGCGGATGCTCCAGGAGGCCGTCGACGCGCTGTTCGACAACGGCCGCCGCAGCCGCGCCGTGCGCGGTCAGGGCAACCGTCCGCTCAAGTCGCTCTCGGACATGCTGAAGGGCAAGCAGGGCCGGTTCCGTCAGAACCTGCTCGGCAAGCGCGTGGACTACTCGGGCCGCTCGGTCATCGTGGTCGGCCCCGAGCTCAAGCTCCACCAGTGCGGGCTGCCCAAGAACATGGCGCTCGAGCTCTTCAAGCCGTTCATCATCCGGAAGTTGGAAGACAAGGGATTCGTCCAGACCGTGAAGAGCGCGAAGCGGCTCGTGGAGCGCGAGCGCCCGGAGGTCTGGGACATCCTCGGCGACATCATCAACGGACACCCGGTGCTCCTCAACCGCGCGCCCACCCTCCACCGCCTCGGCATCCAGGCGTTCGAGCCGGTGCTGGTCGAGGGCAAGGCGATCCGGATTCACCCGATGGTGTGCGGCGCGTTCAACGCCGACTTCGACGGGGACCAGATGGCGGTGCACGTGCCGCTATCGTTCGAGGCGCAGATCGAGACGCGGATGCTCATGCTCTCGACGAACAACATCCTGCTTCCGTCGAACGGCCGGCCGGTCGCCGCTCCGAGCCAGGACATCGTGCTCGGCTGTAACTACATGACCAAGGCGCGTCCGCTCGCGCCGGGCGCGAAGCCCAAGATGTACGGGAGCATGGACGAGGTCCGGGCCGCGTACGACCACAAGCAGGCCGGCCTCCACGATCCGATCCTCTGCCGCATCGAGGGCAAGCGGATCGAGACCACCGTCGGACGGGTCCTCTTCAACGAGGCGCTCGTCCCGTGGGGCATCGCGTTCAACAACGACGAGATGGACAAGAAGGCGCTCGAGCAGCTGGTGGGCAACTGCCACCGCTTCATGGGCGACAAGACCACGGCGCTCCTCCTCGATTCGCTCAAGAACCTCGGGTTCACGTACGCGACCCAGGCGGGCATCACCGTGGGTATCGACGACATCCTCATCCCGGCGCGCAAGGGCGAGATCATCGGCCGCGCGCAGGGCGACGTCTCGTCGATCAACAACCAGTACCAGCAGCGGGTGATCACCGACGGCGAGCGCTACAACCAGGTCATCAACACCTGGACGCTCGTGACGACCGAGGTCGAGGAGGAGACGTTCAAGGGCCTCGCCAAGGATCGCGACGGATTCAACCCGATCTTCATGATGGCCCACTCCGGCTCGCGCGGAACGAAGGAGCAGATTCGCCAGCTCGCCGGGATGCGAGGCCTCATGGCCAAGCCGCAGAAGAAGATCACGGGCGGTCTGGGCGAGATCATCGAGTCGCCGGTCATCCACAACTTCAAGGAAGGTCTCACGGTTCTCGAGTACTTCGTGTCCACGCACGGCGCCCGCAAGGGTCTCGCGGACACGGCGCTCAAGACGGCGGACGCCGGCTATCTCACGCGGCGGCTCGTGGACGTGGCGCAGGACGTGATCATCAACATCGAGGACTGCGGCACGGTCAACGGCCTCGAGGTCGGCGCTCTCAAGGAGGGCGAGGAGATCATCGAGCCGCTCGGCGACCGGGTGCTCGGACGCGTGGCCATCGAGGACATCGTGGACCCGAACACGGGCGACGTGGTCGTCCGCGCGGGTGAAGAGATCAACGAAGTGGCGGCCGAGGCGATCGAGGAGAGCGGGCGCATCGAGAAGGTGCACATCCGCTCGGTCCTCAAGTGCGAGGCCCCGCGCGGCGCGTGCGCGAAGTGCTACGGACGCAACCTGGCAACCGGCCGCATGGTCGACCTGGGCGAGGCCGTGGGCGTCATCGGGGCGCAGTCGATCGGCGAGCCGGGCACGCAGCTCACGCTCCGGACGTTCCACATCGGCGGCGTGGCCGGACGCATCGTCGAGCAGTCGAAGATCAAGGCCAAGGCCCCGGGCAAGGTTGTTTTCCGGGATCTGGAGACGGTCGAGCGCACGAGCGGGCAGCTGGTCGTGGTCGGACACAAGGGCCAGATGGAGATCCAGAGCCCGGACGGCAAGGCGCGTCAGCGTTACTCGCCGCCGTACGGCGCCACGCTCCACGTGCGCGACGGCCTCGAGGTCAATCCGGGCGACCAGCTCTTCGAGTGGGACACGTTCAGCACGCCGATCTTGACCGAGAAGTCGGGCGTCGTGCGGTTCGTGGACATCAAGGACAAGGTCACCGTCCGGGACGAGGTCGACGAGAACACGGGCCTCCGGCTCATGGTCATCATCGACGACCGCGAGAAGGTGCTCCATCCTCACATCGACATCATGGGCAAGGGGGACCGCCGGGTCGCGAGCTATCCGCTCCCGACCGGTGCTCGGCTCCTCGTGCGCGACGGCCAGGAGGTCACGGCCGGCGAGGCGATGGTGAAGATCCGGCGCGAGATCTCGAAGACGCGCGACATCACGGGCGGTCTGCCCCGCGTGTCGGAGCTCTTCGAGGCGCGCAAGCCGAAGGACGCCGCGACCGTCAGCGAGATCGACGGACGCGTGGAGTTCGGCGGTGTGACCCGAGGCATGAAGAAGCTGATCGTGGTCGGGGACTCGGGCGAGTCGCGCGAGTACCTCATCCCCCAGGGCAAGCACATGCACGTCCAGGAGGGTGACTACGTCCACGCCGGCGACCGGCTCACCGAGGGACCGGTGAACCCGCACGACATCCTCAAGATCAAGGGAATCCAGGCGGTGCAGGAATACCTGGTGAACGAGATCCAGGAGGTTTACCGACTCCAGGGCGTGCGGATCGACGACAAGCACATCGAGGTCATCGTCCGGCAGATGCTGCAGAAGGTCCGGATCGAGGACCCGGGCGATACGAACTTCCTCGAGGGGGAGCAGGTCGACAAGACCATCCTCAAGGTGGAGCAGGCGAGGGTGGAGGCCGAGGGTGGGCAGCCGGCGACGTATCAGCCGCTCCTGCTTGGAATTACGAAGGCTTCGCTCTCGACCCAGAGCTTCATCTCGTCGGCGTCGTTCCAGGAGACGACCCGGGTGCTCACCGAGGCTTCGGTCCTCGGCATGACGGACCACCTCCGGGGCCTCAAGGAGAACGTCATCATCGGCCACCTGATTCCGGCCGGGACCGGTCTCGGGCGCTACAGGGCGATCGACGTGATCTCGGAAGACGAGGACGAGACGGAAAAAGCGGCTCCGGTGGAGGAAGAGGTAAAAACAGCTTGACCGGGGGTCCCCGGGCTCGATATAGTGCCCGTTCTTTGCGCCCGAAACCTATTGTGATGAGGAGTTTTAGGTGCCGACTCTGAACCAGCTCGTCCGGCATGGCCGGAAGAGACAACTCAGCAAGACCGCGTCGCCGGCCCTGAAGGCGGCGCCGCAGAAACGCGGCGTGTGCACGCGCGTCTATACCTCTACGCCGAAGAAGCCGAACTCGGCGCTCCGCAAGGTCGCCCGCGTTCGTCTCACGAACGGGATGGAGGTCACGTGCTACATCCCGGGCGAGGGACATAACCTCCAAGAGCACTCGATCGTCCTCATCCGAGGAGGCCGTGTGAAGGACCTCCCGGGCGTGCGCTACCACGTCGTCCGGGGGACCCTGGACGCGTCCGGCGTGGACGGTCGTTCGCAGAGCCGTTCCAAGTACGGCACCAAGCGGAAGAAGGGGGCGTAGCCGATGCGTCGTGCAGCCAAGATCCACCGCGTCGAGCTCGCCCCGGATGCGCGCTACGCCAACGTGCTCGTCACCCGCTTCATCAACTGCTTGATGCTGGGGGGCAAGAAGAGCACGGCCGAGCGCATCTTCTACGGCGCCATGGACGTGATCGAGAAGAAGACGGGCCAGGACGGCTTGACCGTTCTCAAGTCCGCCATGAACAACGTGAAGCCGGTCCTGGAGGTGAAGTCCCGCCGAGTCGGCGGCGCCACCTACCAGGTCCCGGTGGAAGTCCGGCAGGACCGGCGCACCGCGCTCGCGCTCCGCTGGCTGATCCAGTACTCCCGCAGCCGCCCGGACCACACGATGGCCGACCGGCTCGCCGCGGAGATCACGGCTGCCTCCAAGAACGAGGGGGGCGCGGTCAAGAAGAGGGAAGACACGCACAAGATGGCTGAGGCGAACAAGGCGTTCGCCCATTACCGCTGGTAACGCGAAGGTAGGTTTCGAAGTGCCCAGGCAGTTCGATCTTTCTCATATGCGCAATATCGGCATCATGGCCCACATCGATGCCGGCAAGACGACGCTCACGGAGCGCATCCTCTATTACACGGGGAAGGTGCACCGGATGGGCGAGGTCCATGATGGCGCCGCCACCATGGACTGGATGGAGCAGGAGCGGGAGCGGGGGATCACCATCACCTCGGCCGCCACCACCTGCTTCTGGAAGGAACACCAGGTCAACATCATCGACACGCCCGGCCACGTCGACTTCACCGTCGAGGTGGAGCGGTCGCTTCGCGTTCTGGACGGCGCGATCGCGGTCTTCTGCGGCGTGGGCGGCGTCGAGCCGCAGTCCGAGACGGTGTGGCGCCAGGCCGACAAGTACCGCGTGCCGCGCATCGCCTTCGTGAACAAGCTCGACCGAGTGGGGGCCGACTTCCAATTCGTCGTGAACATGATGAAGGAGCGCCTGGGCGCGACCGCCGTGCCGCTCCAGATGCCGATCCATCTCGGCGACGTGTACACGGGGATGATCGATCTCATCGATATGAAGACGATCACCTACGCCACCGAGGATCTCGGCGCGACGTACATCGAAGGGGAGATCCCGCGGGATCTCGCCAAGCCGGCCGCCGAGGCGCGGCACCACATGCTCGAGGCGATCGCGGAGTACGATGACGAGCTCCTCCACGACTACCTCGAGGGCAAGGAGCCGAGCGCCGAGCTGATCCGCCGGGCCGTTCGCAAGGGAACGCTGAGCGGGAAGATCGTCCCGGTGCTCGGGGGCACCGCCTTCAAGAACAAGGGAATCCAGAAGCTCCTCGACGCCGTCGTCACGTACCTGCCCGCGCCGGCCGACATGCCGCCGGTCAAGGGCATGAACCCGAAGACGCTCGAGAACGAGGAGCGCGGGGTCAGCGACGACGAGCCGTTCGCGGCGCTCGCGTTCAAGATCATGACCGACCCGTACGTCGGCAAGCTGACCTTCTTCCGGGTCTACTCGGGGAAGATCAAGCCGGGCATGCACATCTACAACGCGAACAAGGAGTCGGGGGAGCGCCTGGGCCGCATCGTCGAGATGCACGCGAACAAACGCGAAGAGCGCGACGAGGTCTTCTGCGGCGAGATCGCCGCGGCGGTGGGGCTCAAGAACGTCCACACCGGCGACACGCTGTGCGTGAAGGACCACCCGATCGTGCTCGAGGCGATGCACTTCCCCGAGCCGGTCATCCAGGTCGCGATCGAGCCGAAGACCAAGTCGGACGAAGAGAAGATGTCGAACGCGCTCAACAAGCTCCAGGACGAGGACCCGACGTTCCGCGTGAAGACCGACGAGGATTCGGGCCAGACCTTGATCTCGGGCATGGGCGAGCTGCACCTCGAGATCCTCGTCGACCGCATGGTGCGCGAGTTCTCCGTGGCGGCCAACATCGGCAAGCCGCAGGTCGCGTACAAAGAGACGATCTCGAAGAAGATCGAGCAGCGCACGCGCTTCGCCCGTCAGACGGGCGGCCGCGGTCAGTTCGCCGACGTGACGATCAATCTCGAGCCCATGCCGCCGGGCGGCGGGTTCGTGTGGGACAACAAGATCCGTGGTGGCGCCATCCCGAAGGAATACATCCCCTCCGTCGAGAAGGGGATCATCGAGGCGATGGAAAACGGGATCATGGCCGGCTACCCGGTCGTGGACGTGAAGGTCGAGCTGATCGACGGTCAGTTCCACGACGTCGACTCGTCGGAAATGGCCTTCAAGATCTGCGGCTCGATGGCGTTCAAAGAAGCCGCGGCCCGGGCCGGCGCGAAGCTGCTCGAGCCCATCATGGACGTCGAGGTCGTGGTGCCCGAGGAGTACATGGGCGACGTCATCGGCGACTTGTCCTCCCGTCGTGGACGCATCGGCGGGATGTTCCAGCGGTCCGACGCGCGCGTGGTCGCTGCGTCGGTTCCGCTCTCGGAGATGTTCGGCTACTCGACCCGGCTGCGCTCGATCACGCAGGGGCGCGCGGTCTATTCGATGCAATTCTCCCGGTATGAAGAAATGCCCGCCGCCATGGCGGAACAGATCATCGCAAAGGTGAAGGGAGCCTGACCCCAGCGCCTGGGCGATGAGCCCGAGCGGATGAGGAGACGAGCGGATGGCGAAGCAAAAATACGAGCGGAACAAGCCGCACGTGAACGTGGGGACGATTGGCCACGTGGATCACGGGAAGACGACGCTGACGGCGGCGATCACGATGGTTTTGGCGCAGAACAATCCGAAGATCGCGGTGCGCGACTACGGGTCGATCGACAACGCGCCTGAAGAGCGGGAGCGTGGGATCACGATCGCGACGGCGCACGTGGAGTACGAGACGGACAAGCGCCACTACGCGCACGTGGACTGCCCGGGTCACGCGGACTACGTGAAGAACATGATCACGGGCGCGGCGCAGATGGACGGTGCGATCCTGGTGGTGTCGGCGGCGGACGGGCCGATGCCGCAGACGCGGGAGCACGTGCTGTTGGCGCGTCAGGTGGGAGTTCCGTACATCGTGGTGTTCATGAACAAGTGCGACATGGTGGACGATCCGGAGCTCCTCGACCTGGTCGAGTTGGAGATCCGTGATCTCTTGAAGAAGTACGAGTTCCCCGGGGACGACATTCCGGTGGTACGGGGCTCGGCGAAGGTGGCGATGGATGGTGCCGGCAAGGACGCGAAGGCGAACGAGCCGATCCTGAAGTTGATGGAAGCGGTGGACAGCTACATACCGACGCCGCAGCGGGCGGTGGACAAGCCGTTCCTGATGCCGGTGGAGGACGTGTTCTCGATCTCGGGCCGCGGGACAGTGGGTACGGGTCGGGTGGAGCGGGGCAAGATCAAGGTTGGGGACAAGATCGAGATCATCGGTTTGCGGGAGACGCGGGAGACGGTGGTGACGGGCGTGGAGATGTTCCGCAAGCTCCTCGACGAGGCTCAGGCTGGAGACAACGTGGGACTGCTCCTGCGTGGTGTGGACAAGGAGGCTCTGGAGCGCGGGATGGTGTTGGCGCTTCCGAAGTCGATCACGCCGCACAAGAAGTTCAAGGGGAGTGCGTACATTTTGACGAAGGAGGAGGGCGGTCGTCATACGCTGTTCTTCAATGGGTATAGGCCTCAGTTCTACTTCCGGACGACGGACGTGACGGGTGTGGCGACGCTTCCGGAGGGACGGGAGATGGTGATGCCGGGGGACAACGTGGAGATGGCGGTGGAGCTGATCACGCCGATCGCGATGGAGAAGGAGCTCCGCTTCGCCATCCGTGAAGGCGGCCGCACCGTCGGCGCCGGCGTCGTCGCGGAGGTCACCGAGTGATGGCTGGAACCGCTCCAGGGCAGCGCATCCGCATTCGTCTGCGGTCGTACGACCACGCCGTGCTCGACCAGTCGGCGGGGGAGATCGTCCGCACGGCGAAGCGAACCGGCGCACGGACGGCGGGACCGATCCCGCTGCCCTCGCAGCGTTCCGTGTACACGGTGCTCCGGTCCCCTCACGTCGACAAGAAGTCGCGTGAGCAGTTCGAGGTCCGGGTGCACAAGCGTCTCATCGACATCGTGAAGTCCACGCCGCAGACGATCGACGCGCTGATGAAGCTCGATCTCCCCGCGGGCGTGGATATCGAAATCAAGCTCTAGGCGGACGGGATGGCCATGATCGGGTTGCTCGCACAGAAGGTCGGCATGACCCAGGTGTACGGGGAGGATGGTCGCGTGGTTCCGGTGACCGTGCTCACGGCCGGGCCGTGCCCCGTGGTCCAGATCAAGACACAGGAGCGGGACGGCTACGCCGCGCTCCAGATCGGCTTCGGAACGAAGCGTGAGTCGCTCATTCCCAAGCCGCTCCAGGGCCACCACAAGAAGCACCAGGCATCCGGCGTCCGCATGCTGCGCGAGCTGCGCGTGGACGACGCCTCGGGCTTCGAGGTCGGCCAGAAGCTCGACGTCTCGATGTTCGAGATCGGGAGCTCCGTCGATGTGATCGGCGTGTCGAAGGGACGCGGATTCGCCGGCGTCACCAAGCGGCACCATTTCACCGGCGGCCGCGAGACGCACGGCTGCGTGACGCACAAGCAGCCCGGCTCGATCGGCGCCTCGGCGTATCCGAGCCGCGTCATCAAGGGCAAGCGCCTCCCCGGCCGCATGGGCGGCGAGCGCGTGACCGTCAAGAACCTCGGCGTGATCGGCGTCGACGCGGAGCAGAACCTGATCTGGGTTCGCGGCTCGGTCCCCGGCCACGTGAACTGCACCGTCCTCATCCGCCAGACGGCAAAGGCGGGTGCCTGATGGCGACCGCGCGGCGCTTCGGAGCGGACGGCAAGGAGATGGCCAAGGTCGACCTCCCGGCGGCGATCTTCGACGCCCCGGTGAACGAGCACCTGATCTGGGAGGCCGTGAAGATTCACCTCGGCAACCAGCGGCTGGGCACGGCCAAGGTGAAGAACAAGGCGGCCGTGAGCGGCGGTGGACGGAAGCCCTGGAAGCAGAAGGGCACCGGCCGCGCGCGCTCGGGATCGAACACCTCCCCGCTCTGGCCGGGCGGCGGTGTCGCCTTCGGGCCGCAGCCGCGTGACTACACGGCACGCATGAACCAGAAGGCACGCCGCGCGGCGCTCCTCGGAGCCCTCACGGTGCGCGCGAAGGACGGCAACGTCGTCATCGTGGACGCGCCGGCTCTGGGCGAGCCGAAGACGAAGCCGCTCGCGCAGCTCTTGAAGACGGTCGGCCTCGAGGGACGAAAGGTTCTCTGGGTATTCGACAAGACGGGCGAAGTGCTCCGCAAGTCGTCCCGGAACCTCGACAAGGTCGAGACCTCGGAGAGCAACACCCTCAACACGTACGAGCTGATGCACTGCGAGTGTCTCGTCCTGACCGAGGACGGTCTCAAGAGCCTGACGGAGCGACTGAGCGCATGAAACGAGAGCCGCGCACCATCGTGCGACGCGCCCTGATCACCGAGAAGGGCACCCAGATTCGCGAGCGCGAGAATGGGTACCTGTTCGAAGTGTCGCGCGACGCGAACAAGATCGAGATCCGCCACGCGATCGAGGCGATCTTCCCCGTGAAGGTCGAAGCGGTCCGGACCCTGCGCGTGCACGGCAAGCCCAAGCGGATGGGCCGCTATGCCGGACACCGCCCCGACTGGAAGAAGGCGATCGTCACGCTCAAGAAGGGGCAGACGATCGAGCTCTTCGAGCAGGTATAAACGATGCCACTTCGCAAATTCAGGCCGCTCACGCCGGCCCAGCGTTTCAGGACCGTCGCGTCGTTCGACGAGATCACGCGCTCGAAGCCGGAGCCGCGCCTCATCGAGAAGCTGAAGAAGTCGGGCGGCCGCGCCAACACCGGGCACACGTCTGCGTGGCTTCGTGGCGGCGGACACGTCAAGAAGTACCGGATCATCGATTTCAAGCGCGACAAGGTGGGCATTCCCGCGAAGGTCGCGCACATCGAGTACGACCCGAACCGGAGCGCCCGCATCGCGCTCCTCCACTACGCGGATGGCGAGAAGCGCTACATCATCGCCCCGCAGCAGCTTCAGGTGGGGCATTCGGTGATGTCGGGCCCGGACGCGGAAGTGCAGCCGGGCAACGCGATGCCGCTCTCGGTCGTGCCGCTCGGCACGTTCGTCTACAACGTGGAGCTGGTGCCCGGAAAGGGCGGCCAGATGAGCCGGAGCGCGGGCACCTATTGCCAGGTGATGGCGCGCGAGGGCCAGTACGCGCAGCTTCGGCTCCCGTCGGGCGAGATGCGCAAGGTGCCGGTCGTCTGCAAGTGCTCGATCGGCATGGTGGGGAATGAAGACCACCAGAACATCGTGATCGGCAAGGCGGGCAAGTCCCGCTGGATGGGCCGGCGTCCCAGCGTGCGCGGCGTGGCGATGAACCCCGTCGATCACCCGATGGGCGGCGGCGAAGGCAAGTCCTCGGGCGGGCGGCATCCATGCTCGCCGTGGGGGCAGCTGTCCAAGGGCAAGAAGACACGCAAGACGAAGCTGTCAGACGCCTTGATCGTGCGCCGGCGGAAGTCGAAGGGCGCGTAAGGCGATAACGAGTAAGAGGAGCGCGACGACGCGATGAGCCGTTCGGTCAAGAAAGGTCCCTTTGTGGACGCCAAGCTTCTGCAGCGCCTCGAGGCGATGAATCGGGTGAACGAGCGCCGTGTGCTCAAGACCTGGGCGCGCCGTTCGACGATCTCTCCGGAGTTCGTGGGGCACACGCTCGCGGTGCACAACGGCAACAAGTTCATTCCGGTCTACATCACGGAAAACATGGTCGGACACAAGCTGGGCGAGTTCGCGGCCACGCGGATCTTCCGCGGCCACGGATCGCACGTGGAGAAGGCGGCCGGACCCGCGGCGGCGAAGTAGCCCCGGGAGACGGAACGACACTATGGAAGCCAAAGCGATCGCGCGATACGTGCGGGTGACCCCGCGCAAGACGGACCAGGTGCTGCAGCTCATCCGCGGCAAGCGGGTGGATCAGGCGACCGAGATCCTCGATTTCGCCTCGAAGCACGTGGCCAAGGTCATCGGCAAGGTGCTGAAGTCGGCCGTGGCGAACGCCGTGGCCATCGAGGGGAAGATCAACGTCGAGGAGCTTCGGGTGAAGACGGCCGTGGCGGGCGCGGGACCGACGATGAAGCGGTTCCTTCCGCGCGCGCAGGGCCGTGCGACGCCGCTCCTCAAGCGGACCTGCCACATCACCATCGTGGTCGAGGGTCACGTCGACGAGGCCGCCCACGCGCCGCGCCGCGCGCGCCGCACGGGCAAGGTCGAGGCGCCGGCCGCGCCGGTCCAGGCCCCGGCCGTCGAGGCGAAGGCAGCGAAGGCTCCGGCCCGGAAGAAGGCCGCGAAGCCCGCGGCGAAGAAGTCGTCCCCGGCGAAGGCGTCCGCGAAGCCCGCATCCAAGGCCAAGCCGAAGAAGGGAGCGAAGTAGTGGGGCAGAAAACCAATCCGATCGGAATGCGCCTCGGGATCATCCGGACGTGGGACTCGCGCTGGTTCGCGCGCAAGGACTACCCGAAGCTCCTCGAAGAGGACATCTTCATCCGCAAGTACCTGAAGAAGCGCCTGTCGCAGGCCGGGATCTCGCGGATCGTGATCCAGCGCGCCGTCTCGAAGGTGACCATCAACATCTCGACCGCGCGCCCGGGCCTCGTGATCGGCCGCCGCGGTCAGCAGGTGGACCAGCTTCGCGACGAGCTGCAGCACATCACGAAGAAGGAGATCTTCCTCAATATCGACGAGGTGAAGAAGCCGGACATCGACGCGACGCTCGTGGGTGAGCACGTGGCCCGCCAGCTCGAGCAGCGCGTCAGCTTCCGCCGCGCGATGAAGAAGGCGATCGCCTCGACCATGCGCGCGGGCGCCGGCGGCGTCCGCATCGTCTGCTCCGGCCGCCTCGGCGGCGCCGAAATGGCGCGCACCGAGAGCTACCGCGACGGTCGGGTTCCGCTCCACACGCTCCGCGCCGACATCGATTTCGCGCGGTCCACGGCGCGGACGATCTACGGCACGGTGGGCGTGAAGGTGTGGATCTTCAAGGGCGAGGTCCTGGACAAGAGCGTGGCGGCGGAAGCCGCGGCGGCTCCGTCCGGCGGCCCGGCCCGGTCGGCGTAGGGAGACCGGAATGCTCGTACCGAAGCGGGTCAAACATCGAAAGCAGATGCGCGGTCGCCGGAAGGGCAAGGCCTACACCGGCTCCACCGTCGCGTTCGGCGAATACGGTCTGCAGGCGCTCGAGGCGGCGTGGATCACCAACCGCCAGATCGAGGCCGCCCGCGTGGCCATCACGCGCTTCATCAAGCGTGGCGGGAAGATGTGGATCCGGATCTTCCCGGACAAGCCGGTGACGGTGAAGCCGGCCGAGACGCGTATGGGCAAGGGCAAGGGCGCCCCGGAGTTCTGGGTCGCCGTGGTCAAGCCGGGGCGCGTGCTCTTCGAGCTGGAAGGGATCAGCGACGACCTCGCCAAGAAGGCCATGCGCCTCGGGGCGAGCAAGCTGCCGATCAAGACGAAGTTCATCGAGCGGCACGATCTGGCGGGGAGCTGACATGCGCGATCTGAAGGCCGAGAAGGTGCGGGATCTGAACGAGGAGGAAATCCTCGCCAAGATCAACGAGCTGACGGAGGAGATCTTCAATCTCCGGTTCCGGAACAGCATGCGCCAGCTCCAGAACCCGCTGTCCATCCGCGAGAAGCGGCGTGACATCGCGCGGCTTCGGACGATTTTGACCGAGCACCGGAAGGGCATTCGCAAGCTCGCCGGACACGGAGAGGCGAAGTGACGGAGACAACGGAACGCGGCAAGCGGAAGGTCATGACCGGCACGGTCGTGAGCGACAAGATGCAGAAGACGATCGTCGTTTCGATCGAGCGTCTGGTCAAGCACGCGACCTACGGCAAGTACGTCCGCCGCCGGAACAAGTTCAAGGTTCACGACGAGAAGAACGAGGCCAAGGTGGGGGAC
>Ga0105248_10002380_pt1 | contig 20888 bp, 14 predicted proteins | sample KBSS34metaG_FD_81524 | JGI IMG/M metagenome (GOLD analysis project Ga0105248, IMG submission 81524) | Switchgrass rhizosphere microbial communities from Kellogg Biological Station, Michigan, USA - KBS S3-4 metaG | ecosystem: Host-associated > Plants > Roots > Rhizosphere > Soil | place...
CAACTCGGACAAGACCACAGTCTTGCTCAAGAACGTCGCCAAGCTGGGACGGGGGACCACTTCAGCGGTTTGCTCGCACAGCCAGATTATGCCGGTATTTGATATCTTCGTGAACACGCAGGACCGCGACCTGGGCGGCGTCACCGGCGATACACGCAAAATAGTAGCGGCTATGCAAAAGGACCTGCCGCGCGGTGTCTTCATCAAGATACGCGGCCAGGCGGACAGTATGGACGCCGCCTTCGGGGGCCTGCTCAGCGGCCTCGTACTGGCGCTGGTGCTGGTCTACATGCTTCTAGTGATCAATTTCCAGTCCTGGGTGGACCCGTTAATCATCCTCATGGCCAGCCCCGGGACTCTTTCGGGCATCGTGCTCATGCTCTTTCTCACCCAGACGACATTTAGCGTCCCAGCCCTGATGGGCGCCATCATGAGCATCGGCGTGGCCTCCGCCAATAGCATCCTCATGGTCACCTTTGCCGAGGACCGGCGCAAGGAAGGCCTGGACCCTATAGCCGCCGCCTCGGAGGCGGGCTACACCCGCTTCAGGCCGGTGATGATGACCGCCCTGGCTATGATTATAGGGATGCTGCCTATGGCCACAGGCCTGGGCGAGGGCGGCTCCGCCAACGCCCCACTGGGCCGGGCCGTAATAGGCGGGCTGATGGTCGCCTTGATAGCGACCCTATTCTTCGTACCGTCCGTATTTGCGGTCACAAAAAGGAAAATCGAGGCAAAACCGGCCACAGAAGCCGATTCCTGATTCATTACGATAGCTAATCGATTGCATACGATCCCTGTATTGGACCCAGGGTGACCGGTGGGCGTACATTGTTTGTATGAAGCCCAGCCGAGAGGACCAGACCATGAACGCCAGCAGAACAACCAGAAGAAATGCCAAAGGCGCTCTCAATCCGCTCCTACCGATTGTCGCCGGTGTTCTAGCCCTCGGCGCTGTCGGTGTAGTACCGCGCATGCAAAACGCCGCTGAGCTCAACCAAATCCACCAGCAGTTGGCCGCCAGCGTGCCCCAGGTGCGCGCCATCGTCACCAAGCCGGCCTCAAAAACCAGCTCACTGGTATTGCCAGGCGACCTCCAGCCTATTCAAAACATTCCCATATTCGCCAGAGCCAACGGCTATATGACTCAGCGCTTCGTCGACATCGGCGACAACGTCAAAGCCAACCAGGTTTTGGCCCTGATCGACACCCCCGAACTGGACCAACAAGTTGAGCAAGCCGCTTCCAACTTGCGCGCAGCCCAGGCCAATCTCACCTCAGCTTATTCTGATCGCGAAAACTTCGAGTCTCAGCTTTTTGCCGCCGACTCGACGATCAAACAGTCGCGCACAAACTTAGATTTCAGCACTACCGAGATCAGACGCTACCAGGAACTGGCCAACGAAGGCGCCATCTCCTGGGAGCAGCGCGACCAGGCCATGAAAGCTTATAACTCGGACAAAGCCACCATCGAAGTTTCGCAACACAATCGCCAGGCGCAAGTGGCTCAACTAGCCTCCGCCAACGCCCGCATCGCCGCTGCCAAACAGCAAGTACAATCGAGCGAAGCCAATTTGAAATCGCTCAAGGCCTTGCAAGGTTTCCAAAAAATCGTTGCCCCCAGTGACGGTGTAATCACCAATCGCTTCGTTGATGCCGGTGCTCTTGTCGCCGCCGGTGGTGCCAACGGTACAACACAACTTTTGACAATGGCCAAGACCGATGTGCTCAGACTCTATGTCGACGTCCCCCAGAGCGACTATCGCTTCATCAAAAACAACGACAAGGTTGATGTCACGTTGCAAGAGTTCCCCGGCAAGAAGTTTACAGGTGTGGTCACCAACATCGCCGGCAGCCTCAACTCACAATCGCGCACATTACAGACGGAGATCCAGATCGCCAACAAAGACCACATGCTCAAACCCGGTGCTTATGCCGAAGTTTCATTCAACTTTGTCAATCCCAACCCACCTGTGATCATCCCCAGTAATGCCGCCATCACCAAAAACGACGGTCTCTATGTCGCCGTTGTCAATGCAGACAAAGTTTCGTTCAGACCGATTCAAGTAGCTCGCGATTATGGCAACAAGATGGAAGTAACCAAAGGTCTCTATTCCGGTGAAACGATTCTCTTAGACAGCCCCGACAGCCTAACAGCCGGTGGCAAGGTCAAAGCCCTCATTTCGCAATAGTTGCAAATCGCAGTAGTCTCGAATCGCAGTAGTTGACCCGCTAACAGCTATAACTGTACTAAGTTATGACTACTGCCACCCACCCGGGCCGGAAGTATTTTGGGCAGTTTGGCTCTTATTCTTTTGCTTCAATGTCGTTTCAAGCAGGGCGCGCGCTTGCTTCAGTCGACGGTCGTCACGATTTTTGACCTGGCATTCATCATAAGCAGACTTAGCCCGTTCAAGGTCGCCGGCCAGATAATAGGCGCCGCCCAACATCAATTGATTGTCGAAGGAGTCGTCCATTGTCGTACCCTGTTTGGCCACTTGAACCAGACACATGACGGCATCGCTGTTCGACCGGTCCAGACAGACAGTGCGACGGAAACAGGCGGAGGCAAGCTGCAAGCGCACCAGCGACAAGTTCATATTGCCGTTTTTGAGGGCCTCTTTTGACAGCGCTGAAATGTAGGTGCCCATCAAGTAATGCACCTCAGCAAGTTTAGCTGCCTGATTTTTCGGCCAGGTTTTTTGGGCCGCATCGCGCAGTGTTTCAAAGCCGAGTTTCGGTTCTTTAATGCGCAAGTACAACTTCGCTAACTCTAATCTGGACAGTCCATCGTCCAGCAGGTCGACACAACGAAGCCTCTCTACAAGCGCTTCGTACACCTTCCCTTCTCTCTCCAGTTTTGAGGCCAGAGCAGCGCGCTCTGCCGCACTTGCCTTGCTGGCTTCGATTTGAGCAATGGCCATTTTTAACCGGGCCATGACATGATAGGCAGCAGGAATTTTAAACTCGGCCTCGCGCAGCCCCTCAACAGCTCCTTTAAGATAGGAAGCCACTTTTCCGGTGTGTTCGAGCTCCATACAATAGGCGGCGAAACGACTGCCAAAGTCAGGATTGCAGGCAGCCGCATAATTTGCGTTACTCATTTCCTCAACAGCATCGGCGGAAACAACGACTTCCTCCGGAACTGGCAGCGGGCTTTTGGACGATGAGAAGAGCATGCTCAAAACCGTTTGAGGCTTTTGCGTTGCCATTTCAAACGATGATCCGGGTACTGACTCTGAGGTAATCTGCCCCTCAGCAATTGTCCGAGCAAGGGTGATCTGTTTTGGTAAAGGCGGCATGTCGGCTGCCGCTTTCACCTCGTCGCATACGATCGGGCGGTAACTAAGATCGCAGATAGAAAGTCCCAGGAGCAGCCGCGAGCTGGGCAGCCTGGTCGCCCTGCGAAATTCATCGCCCTGTATGCGCACTCCCTGGCCGGTCAAAGTGGCGATGTTTTCAGTTTCTTGTTTGTCTTCTGGTGACTCGACCATCACCCCACTGGTGGTACCCTGCAGTTGCGGCGCTGAGCCCGAAGCGAATGAATCACCTTCCGAAAGTGACTGGAAGGGCGGGGGGTCGGTGCTACTATCTCCCAGTGAATAGAACGCATCTTGCCCGAGGGCACGAAGCGGCAGCGATGAAGAAATTAGTACAGCAATTATTGGCACGGCAAAGCCGCGCACAAGCGTTTTAGTTATTTGACTCATATTTTTCCTGGTAAGCGAACGATTTGACGTAGTCTCGGTCTGACGTCGGAGTTCGATTAGGGGCACATGCCCAACATCGCATTCTCGGTCTTGTCATCCGATTTGGCAAGTTAAATCGCGGGTAGTCGTACTAATGGTCATTTTCCGATTGATGTTTCTCGTCGAGAATGGGCACGATCAGAGGAAACTTATAGTCCACTTTCATCTCACGTACACCTGGCACTCCGGGGAGCGCCTTGGGCTCCGGCACTGCATTGGCGACGGCACCAATCAGTCCTCCATAGAGGCCCATAACGACTGTGTCTCCGACTATTTCGGCAGGATTGGGGAGCACTTTACCGTCTTTCAATATCGATTTTGTTTCACCCATAGCTGCACCACCGGCGGCACCAGAAATGGCATTGAAAGCGACATTGCTCCAGAGTGATCTCTCACCGGCAGCGGCAAACATGCCGGACTTGGTGAGCAGACCTGCAGTACCGGCCATGGTGCCAAATAGAGCAGCATCCATGCCGCCGTTGGCAAATCTGTCTCTGAAGAAATGCGTGGAGTTTGAATCGGTCGGAGTGAGAAGCCCACCATAGACCGCGCCTGTAACAGCCATTATACCTGCGGCGTTGGCGCCTATTTCAAGCGCCCCAGCGACTCCGCCGGTGGCCACTGTGACTGCGACGACATCCGCTACTGTGCCCAGCATAGCGCCGGCCATAGTGCCCATCGATTGATGTTCAGGAGCGCCTACTAATTTGAGTTCGGGAATGTGCACATTGGCAGCGTGGTCTACAACCTGGATCAAACCATTTACTGGATTTTCAATGGCGCTGTGTATGAAAGACTGACCGAAATCCTTGCACTCATCGAAGAATGATTCGTGGTGGGAATCGGCTTTGGTAAGGGTAGCATCGTTCATGGCGAACCTCTGTCTGGCGGAAGTTCGTTCAGAGTAGGGCTTTTCCCATATCGGCGGAGTGATGGTTTCGTGACGGAAGTGTGACTAAATCGCCAAACCAGATTAAATTGCTGGGGGTCGAGCCGAACCTATATCGTCCGGCCAGGATTTTTACGACCAAATTTACGTCGTCCGCCGTGATTGCGACTGCGCTACCGCACGGTCAATTTCATCAACCAGGGCAATCGGATCAAACGGTTTTGTAATCACACCATCCGCTCCAAGCTCAAGATACTGTGCCACTTCAGCCGATTGAACCTTGGCGGTTACGAAGATAATTCGAGTGGCGCTGAGCGCCTCAATTGCTCTCAATTTGGCGAATGTTTCACGGCCATCCATCATTGGCATCATGGCGTCGAGCAGGATGAGGTCCGGTGTGGTTGACTCGGCCATATTGAGCGCTTGCGTACCGGAGGAGGCTTCCTCAATATGCCAATCGGTTAGTTCCGCCAGAGCCATCTTGGTTAAGAAAGTAATGTTGGTATCGTCATCAACAAGTAAAACGTTCTTGATAGAGTCAGTGTATTTCATGGAATGGGCATCTCCCGCAATTTAAGATGTCCCGTACTCAAAGCATAGCTTGGCTCGGCGTTGACTACGCGCATAGTGGCGCAGTGAACAAGAGAATCGAAAGAAAGCCCGTCAACGCCCTCATCTGCCAGACCGACTTTGAGGATGACATGAAACTGATTGCCGTTAGCACATGTAAATGCCACTAACCCAATCTCTTCTTGAAGCAAGGCCAAGGCACCCGATGCGGTGACGCTGCTTTCACCTCTAAACAAAACCGAAAACGCTCCGTCCTTTAACATTCCGCGCACATCTGTTGTTCTGAAGCGAAGTGACAGCAGTGCTCCTAATTCGGCCAACACTTGTTGCTTGGCAAAATTACCGTATTTAAAATCAAGTTGATTGAAACCCTCAATCACTAAAACACCCAAAGAGACAGGAATATTTTCCCTCTTGCATTGCTGGAGTACCCGACTGGCCTGCTTCTTAAAGGGATCCCATTTCAACACTCCAAATACTTCCTCACTGTCCGGCTGCTTGTCCTTTTCAGCCACGGCAAGGTGAGCATTAACCCGTGCAATCAACTCCTCGGCAACAACAGGCTTAGATAGGAAGTCGTTACCCCCCGCGCGAAAAGCAGATCCTCGGGCCTCCACATCGTTTTTAATAGTCAGGAAGATAATGGGCGTATGGCGCCACTCCTTATGCAAACGCAGCATTCGGCACACTTCATAGCCACTAAGACCGGGCATCATAACATCAAGCAATATAAGGTCCGGCTGGAAGTTATCGAGCGCATCAAGGATGTGGATGGGTTCGTTCAATGCCTGCACTTCTATTCCTTCTTGGCTCAGGACACACGAGAGGAAAAAAGTCAGCATGGGATCGTCATCTACACAAAGTACACGACTCTGTCGATTTTTGAAGATTCCCCGCAGAGACGTCACTGCCTCAACCAGGGCGCGATCACTAACTGGAGGCTCAAGCAAGGCGGAACAGCCACCATAGATTAGTTCCGATAAGCTCGAGTATTGCGACGGCTCAGCAATAAAGACAAACGGCATCTGTTTATGCTGCCGAGCGGAGCGCAATTCTTTCGTCAGAGATCCAATTAGCTCCGGGGAGCCTAAACTGAGATCAATAACCGCCACATCGAAAGGCATTGATTTAGCCTTGGTTTCAGCGCCTATAGCGCTATTCACAACATGCACGTCAATGTTGTGGGCAACACAGCTGGACATCAGTGACAGATATTCGTGATCGGGAGAGACGAGCAACAGGGACATCAACCGCTCTTCCTTGCCCTCACTCTCTTCTATATCGATATGGGTGAGACCATCAATAATGGCATTACCCTCAACTAAAATACGGTCTATTTCAGACCAAAAAACGTCCGTCTCCGCTCGCGAGCAGGAGGGATCTATACATTCAAGAAAGCCTTCCAGATGGCCGGCAATTTCAGAAATATGCGACAGCCCGTATGAACCAGAAGTCCCTTTTAGCTTGTGTGCAGCGTCCTTGGCCAGAAGCGGTAGTGAACGTTCAGTGGCAGTATCGCGGGCTTGCTCAACAAGGTCCACCAGCTCCTTCCAGATGGTCGGAATACGACCTATATATTGCACTCGAGCAGAGTGAACAACTTTTTGTGTTCTAACTTTACGTCGAATCTGTGTAAGTTCATTCACGGCTAGCGGGTTGCTATTTTCGGCTGCAATCAGCGCATCAAGCTTCGTCAGAGTCTCATCGAAATTACCCTTCTCCAGAAATTTAGCGTATTCCGCATTCGGGAACGACTCCTGTGCCGGCTCAGACGATTGCTCCAAGATCGCGGGGGGACTCAAAGGTAGAACATCCTCAACCGCTTGCATAAACAGATGCGGATCAATCGGCTTCTGAAATATCAGGGTTACTTTCAAAATGTTTCTCAACCAATTAAATGTCTTAGGATCACACCAGGTGCCGGAGACAAAAATTATCGGGACGTTGTTTCCAGATTCTCTGACACTGGCAATCCATGAAATGCCATCCATGGCAGGCAGTCTGTAATCAACTATAAGGAGCGATGGTCGCCCGGCAGTCAGAAAAACCGATGCCTCTGCAGCAGACCTGGCGGCTACCACTTCATAGCCATGCGCTTTGAGCAGATTGCCCATCAAGTCTTGGAAGGCAACGTCATCATCGAGTACCAGTACACATTTCTGAGCGTTAACATCAATCACGTTATTCACAATCTCAATCACCACCACTTCCACAATTAGCGACATCGTATTCAAAAAAGCATGCCGCTGCATTGATTCTGCGCCGACGGTACACGCGCCACATCCACCTTCTGGCTGAGCGACAGGTACTCCTTTAGACGCCCAAGCCGGTCATTCCTTCGACTGATGCGGCTGATTCCCCAACCGGCGGACAATTCAAGGGTGGGACGTCTCAAGGTCTCCCCCTACGCACAGAGACCCCAAATGAAAAATCCGAACACGCTCATCATATTGAGAACGAGTTTTGCTCTTCTTTTAGCTTTGACTACTGTGCTGGTAACCGGCAATTTGTACCCGAAGCCCCAGGAGCTCTACCACAGCAGCGCTGTCGTTATAGCGCTCGCCTCCATCCTTGGTATTGTGCTTATTACCTCGTATTTTGCGATGGCATACTTATTTACGAGCAGGGTCAATGAAGCTGACCGCACGCGAGTGCAATTGGCGGTCACGCAAGCCCTTGTCGAAGAAACGAATTTTCACGAAGCCGCGCAGAGGTTGCTTGCGTCGATCGGCGAACTATATGATTTTGCCTTTGGAGCCGTTTGGCTGACCGATGCCCGAAAACCAATAATCAGACCCTACGCTCTGTGGAGTTCACAGAAGCTAACCGATGAATCATTCAAAAATGCTACCTTAAAAACAGCCTTCAAGAAAGGTGTAGGGTTGCCGGGACGAGTCTGGCAAGCCGGAGCTCCCGCTTGGATCAAAGACGTAGTTGTTGATCCGAATTTCCCTCGTGCTGGTGCCGCTCTCGAGTCTGGCCTGCATGCGGCATTGGCATTTCCGATCTTTAGAGACCGACAAGTTGCAGGCATAGTAGAGTTTTATTTCCCTCGCATACTGGCACACCAACACAACCTATCAGACCTGTTGTCTCCTTTTGGCAATGAGATTGGGCAGTTTATGGATAGGATTGAGTTCAAAGCAAGACTAGTCGAAGACGCTCGCATTTCCAGGCATGCAGCCCACGTCGGAAAAGCATTGGAGAGCGGCAACAGTCTCGATGTTACGCTGCAAGAGTGCTCGGAATTGGCAGTAGAGCATTTAGAGGCTCTGTATGCGGCGGCTTGGATTCCTTCGGAGCGGACGGGCTACTTTGAACTGCGAGGCAGCTGTGGGGACAACTCGTCGCTGCCTGATATGACAAAACTGTTAATCAACGAATCGACCATCAATATTCTCAAGCGATCCAGTGGAAAATTCGCTTTCAATGGCCATATGCTGCAAAAAATTGCCAATAAAGCCGCACAGACCAAGCTCCCCCTTGTACCACTGATGGTAGAGCCTTTGCTGGTTGGAGAAGACCTTGTAGGCCTGATCGCCGTTCTGCCAAAAAGAATATTTTCAGAGGCTGCGTTACCGGCCTTGTTTCTCGCCAGTCAAAACATTGCTCTCGGAATTTCCCGCAGTCAAATGGAGACAAGACTCGAGGAAAGTAGTCGACTGCTTACCGAAATTACAAACAATCTCGAAGAAATGCTCTGGGTGACTCAACCAGGCGGCTTTGGTCTCAAATGGGTCAGTCCGGCATTCGCAAATTTTTTCAGCTGCAGTCAAGAAGACATGCTCAGGGAACCACTGCGAGCAGTGGAAGGTATACATAAAAATGATCGACAGGCAGTCTTAGCTTTCTTTCAAAATTCCGGCTCCAAGGGTGACAGCATCGAGTACAGGCAAATGGACGCCACCGGTAAATGGCACTGGCTATGGAGCCGATCGTATCCGACTTTTGATCGCGCTGGTGCTCGTACTGAGGTATATGGCATCGCCACAGATATTACCGAACAAAAGGAGCGGGAAAAGGAGGTTCAGGAATTCTATTCCATGGTTTCACACGAGCTGAGGACGCCGCTGACGTCAGTGCATGCTTCGTTGCGCATCCTGGAAGCGGGCATAGCCGGCCCGTTAACCGACCAAGTTTCGCAACTCGTTCTTATTGCCAGGACAGAAAGCGATCGTTTGATTCGACTGATCAATGACATTCTCGATATCCGCAAACTTGAGGCCGGTATGCTGGAGTTGAGAATGGACGATCTGGACGTGGAAAAAACTGTTGAATCGTGCCTGGCTGCCATGAAAGGCATGGCCGATAGCGCCGGTGTGAAACTGGTGAGTCAATTTGACTGGAAGGGCACCATAGTAGCCGACCCTGATAGAACGACACAAATGTTGGACAATCTTGTGTCCAATGCTATTAAATTTTCCAACAGTGGCTCTCAAGTCAGTGTGCGAGTTTCATTTAAGGATAATTTGATCCGTTTCTCTGTGCAAGACTTCGGGCCCGGAATTGCCCCATCTCAAATTTGCAAACTTTTCGGCAAGTTTCAACAGCTCGACTGCACTGATGCCAGACCCAAAGGCGGGTCGGGCCTGGGGCTGGCTATAACAAAAGCTATTGCAGAACAGCATGGAGGTCACGTAGGCGTTAAGTCGCAAGTTAACGAGGGTTCGACTTTTTGGATTGATCTGCCCTTAGCGGCCTCCGGTAAGCTAAAGGAAACGCCGCCGCTTTTCGAACTGAAGAGCAAGATCAGCCCGGTTATGCTCATATCAAGCAATAGCGAGGCTGCCGATCAACTGGCGAATGCTCTGCGACCACACTCATTTGATATTTCAATTTACAGCTCATTTGACGATGCGGACAGAGCAATGAAAGTCTGTACTCCAACGGCGATACTCCTCGATCTCGAAGGGCTGGAAGAAGATGGATTACCATGGATTCAACAACATGAGGCTGAAGAACACTGGCCTAAAACAGTCATACTATCTGAAACTGACACATATCAAAAGCATGGAAAAAACACACGCTCAATGGCCTGGCATCGCAAGCCCGTTGACTTCATACACATCTGTGGAGCTCTTGGTTTTGCTGTGGCAGCCTCACGCAACAATCAGGACGTATCACAACCGCACCTGAAGCTATTGCCGGTCTCAACCGGTTAATCGGCAGCCTTACTTGGCAACAATCAGAAACTCAGCTAAAATTGAAGTTCATCGCGGCCCTTATTACTATTGAAGGGAATTAACACCATATGGATGCGATGCTCTTCGAAAAAAGCGGAACGCCACTACAAATGGTGACTATGAAGGCGCCTATCCCGGGGCCGGCTCAATTGCTTTTGCAGGTGGAGGCTTGTGGTGTTTGCAGGACAGATCTTCACATAATCGATGCAGAACTGTCACACCCAAAATTGCCGTTGATAATCGGTCACGAGATTGTCGGTACAGTTTTGCAAATAGGTGACGCGACGAAAGGCTTCACGATCGGGCAAAGGGTAGGCGTGCCTTGGCTCGGCAAAACCTGCGGACACTGCAAGTTTTGCCTATCTGACCGAGAAAATCTTTGCGATACGCCGCAGTTTACAGGTTATGACATCGACGGCGGCTATGCCACGCAGACAATCGCAGATGCAGACTTCTGCTTCCCAATTCCAGAAGGTGCAACCAGCGAAGAAGTAGCGCCCCTTCTGTGCGCCGGTCTGATTGGTTGGCGCAGCTTGAAGATGGCCGGCGAGGCAAAACGCATAGGCATATATGGTTTTGGCGCCGCTGCTCACATAATCACTCAGGTTGCTCTTCATCAAGGAAGAGAGGTCTATGCCTTCACGAGGAATGGCGACGAGGCAGGCCAAAACTATGCTCGTACACTCGGTGCTTGTTGGGCCGGCGGCTCGGACGACTTACCCCCTAACCCGATTGATGCTGCACTGATATTTGCCCCGGTGGGGGGCCTAGTGCCTCTTGCCCTGCGCGCATCGGAAAAAGGAGCCACCATAGTCTGCGGCGGCATACACATGACGGACATTCCCTCTTTTCCTTACGCCTCGTTGTGGGAAGAACGTTCAATCAAGTCCGTGGCGAATCTCACGCGGCAGGATGCTGTTGAATTTCTAGATATTGCCTTCAAAATTCCCATTAAGACAACAGTTCGACCTTACCGGCTGGAAGACGCAAACGCTGCTCTTCAGGATCTCAGGCAGGGTAAGTTTCATGGTGCTGCGGTTTTGTCGATGGCAAAGTAGTAAGTTTAGAAACCTGACCAGGCATCATTCTACCGTTTGTGAGAATTTCTTATATCATTTATAGGTTACTGTCTGAAGTCCCACAAAATCAAAGAATGGGTCTAATATGAGTTCAAGATACTGAGAAGAACAATTAAATGCAACTCTCAAGAAAAACAACACTGTCTCTCGCCGTTATTATTTCGGCACCAGTTGTAGTCGTTGCAGCCTACGTGCTCAGCGTGATTTGGCGCGTAAGCGTGGCAGAGCAGCAAGTATTCGGGCGTAGCGAATTGATCAAGATGGGCTCGTCGAGAGATTTCGACCAGCCGCCAGTTATGCCCTACTTCGGACAAAAGACTTACACCGTCAATTACAACGGTACGGAAATCGTTGTATTCCGGCAAAAGATCAATGGCTACCAGCACATGTACGGCTCGGCTCTGGTCGACTTTGAGCTTGGAACTCGGCTTTCCAAGCTGCTCTTCGCGGCCAACGAATGGGCGGAATTTTGTTGCGACTACAATGGCGTCAGTATTGAAGACCTTATGGATCGTCGCAAAGATCTGGCCAACAATCGATTAGGGCGAAAGCTAGGCGAAGCCACTCGCCAGAAAGGTTTGACCGGTGCAGCAGCGGAAGAATATTTAAAAAACTTGAGTGTTACAGCGATGGATCACCCGGAGTTTTTGCCATACTTTGTCGATAGACGCTGGTTGGCTCTGGGTGACGAAGCCAGCCTGGGCTGCCCGTATCTCCCAAAGAGAAATATCTTCAATACTCTGGTTAAGCCGTTTCGAAGATTTGCAACCCGCTAGGCGGGCAGATACGACTAAATTCTTTCACTCTACGCACTTGCTGCTCGGTCAGACGATTTGTACCAAGCATTCAAATGTGAAAGTGTTTCATTTACATAAATCGCCGGGTGGTTGTAGAGCCCAGTCTCAATCGCATGGGGTGGCAAAGTCTTGCTGTCATATTGGCAGACCCCGCTCAGCGACTCATTGCTCTGCATAAACTCATCCAGGCGGCTTTCATATTCAAGAAGTTTGTCGAAGTTTTCTTCGCCACCTAATTCCCAGGTAATATCGCCAGAAGCCCACAATCCGGCATAGCCGTCAGTCGTTGCCTGACGCACAGCAGTCTGGAGCAACTCCAGCATCCTCTCGACGTCGAACCTGCCGCTGGACAAATGGTTTTGATCTGATGTGAGGATCAAGGCACCTTTTCCGATTTCAGCAGTTAAATCCAGGCCTTCAGCGGCAAGTGCGCAACGCATCCCGGCCACCATCGCCGGACTATTCAGGTAAAGACATCGCCTGTTTTCGTTCAAACTGGCGATCATAGTACGCGCCAGTTCTTTGAGATAGGCAGAGGGAGATTTCTCGTAAATGAGACACTGGTGCCTAGGGACTACATCCATAAAACGCTCCTACATGCCGTCCTATTGAATAATATTATCCCCAATCCCTTTGTCACAAGACGTTTTAAGGACTTTCCGACACTTTTTAATCATTTTTCGATATGAGACATCTTCGATACTGAAGCTCGACAACGCTCACTTTAAGCGGTCTGCCCAAGGCACGTCCTTTCGCTCGCTGTAAGATTTTCCGTTCCATGTATAAATGTCTGCGTAGTCTGCGTTTAGACGAGGCGACCCCTCTTTTTTGCCGTCAGGCGCGAAATAAGCATTTGGAAAAATAATTCTCTGGCTAGAACCATTCGATAGTTTCGGCCCATAAACGAATTCAGGCCGAACCTTGGAGCCCGCTATCAGGACACGTTTTACCTTCCCCCCAGAGAAGGCAAACACATGCAACTGTTGATAGCCAAAATCACTTTCCCATAAAGTAGCAAGATTGCCTTCAGCAGTTTTAAACAACTCTAGTGGTCTGCAACCCTGATCGTAGAACAACAATTGCTTGCCGGCCTCGTCAAAAACCTGCAAGGTTCCATAGTGAGGATTTTTCGCAGATGGATTTACTTCGCAGGTTAGTGACACATCGCGATCAATATCTTTGTCAGAACTAATGTGCCAGATGAAACGGAGTAAGACATTACGTTTTGAAGCCGATGTTGATTTCGCCATTGGCCCGGCGTTCGCCTCACAGAAAGCAAACGACAAGGCCAGGACAAGAGTAAAACAGACTGTGGCTCTCAAATGATGTTCTCCAAGCGGAAATTCACTTTACCGCATTGAGCAGGTCTTCTTACCGTTTTCAAATTCCAATTCTTCATGTTTTCTGCGCCCAGCTTGGCCGCGACCACCAAAGTCCTTCCCCGTACTAATTTGATGGCGGCAAATCGTCAATAACCTTCTCAAGGTCTTCGAACTTACCGACTGAAAAGGGCACTGAATTAGCGGTACTAACGGTTGCTGATTTGTTTTGGGGATATACAACCATTGCCAAACCGTCTGAAAAGTCGCCGGCCAACCAGAAGGACACTGGAATAGCAACGCTGCCAGTCTTACTAATGAATCCGTATCGACTGCCAACCTTGACCCGTCCGAGACCGTATTTAAAATTGCCCGCAAAATCATAAACAGGCCTTACTACCGTCTTTCCTGTTTTATCGATATAGCCCCACTTTGAACCGCTTTTGACCGGCGCCAGTCCCTCACTGAAATCTCCAGCATCGTCGTACATTTCGCGGACTACGTGTTCGCCCTTCTTGTCGATGAAGCCCCACTTTCCTTCAAAATATCGTCCGTTCTTGTACGAGCCATGTGCGACTGCGGCTAAGCCTTCCTTGAACCCTCGACTTAGTGAATACGTCGGAGCAATAGCAAATTTGCCGGTCTTGTCGATGAATCCGAAAAACAAGCGGGGATGGCCGACTACTTGCTTTTCAACTCCCACATTGGCCAGGCCCTCGGAGTAGGAACCAGAATTTCCCGCAAAGCCCGTTGCCGTGATTTTGCCATACTTATCGGCATAACCACATTTGGGCCACTTATCAAAAACAAGGGCACGCCCTTCGTGGAAATCATTTTCCTTTTTGATATAGTTGTCGACACTGCCAACGGGCCAAACCTTTCCCTGCGTATCAATATATTGCCAGGTACCGAGCTTTTGAGCCAATGCCATACCTTCGGAAAATTTCAAAAGTGCTAGCCTCGATTTATTCGATTCTAAAGAATTCCAGATAAACTGCGGCGCTATTTTAAAAGCACCAGCCTTATCAATAAAACCCCACTTGGCTCCAATTCTAACTCCAGCAAGTCCTTCCGAGAAAGAGCGAGCGTCATCAAAGTATGCCGATATTGCAACGCGGCCAGCCTTATCAATGTATCCCCACTTGAGTCCGTCTAGAACAGGGACAAGTCCACCTGAAAAATGCCTGGCACCAAGGTATTTGGGTGCAATCACATTGCGTCCGGCAACATCAATATAACCAATCTTCCAGTCGTGGCGCGCTGTTGCTAAGATCAGTTTTTTCGATTCATCCATTGAAACAGCGACCGCAGAAAGTCCGTGTGAAAACCTTTGTGCATCAAAAAATCGCGGTGGTATCACGACGTCACCATGTGTGTCGATAAAGCCTTTGCGACCGTCCTTGGAGACGACCGCAAGTCCTTCTTCAAACCGCTCGATCTCATCAAAGTCAAATCGTTTAAGAATTTGGCCTTTGGTATCTATAAGAGCCCAATGCTCATCGGTCTTTACGGGCGCCACACCCTGTGAAAAATTGGAAGCCTCTCGCAGGCCCTCTGCTATAAGTTTGCCGTCGCGGTTGATAAACCCGCATGGTCCATTCTTGAATGAATCGTTTACCCTCGCCAGTCCATCAGAAAACGGAAAAACCTCAGAAAAAGTTCGACCGCCAATAAACTTGCCTTGTGAATCGATGAATCCGCCCCGTAAATTGCCTGAATCACCAACGGTTTCCACCTGAGCAAGACCATCTTTAAATGGACCCGCCCGGTAAAACTGCGGTGGCACTACGATGCGGCCAGCCTCATTAACATAACCAAAGTAGCCGCGTTTACGAGCAAGCTCTTCTTCTTGTTTTGATATGGGGACCATGACGTCCCAAGAATGAAAATAGCTAGGATAGAATTGTTTTATCATGCGCATCGGCATGCAAAATACAGCAAGGCCTTCGTGAAATTCATGCACCACGACATCTCTATCGCCAGCCGAAATCAGCTTGGCCCCGGCCTCATCACAGATGTCTTTTGAAAAGACAATTTCGTTTTCGGAACATTCATCTTTGTAGTGGTAGTCACTTTCTTGTCCTACCGGCAGTTCTGTGCCGGATGGATCGATACGAAATTTTTTCGAACCTTTCCTGACTTCGGCGGAATTACCACAAAATGTTTGCGCTTCATCAAAAGACGGTTGAATGACAAATCGCCCATTGCGATCGACAAATCCCCAAAGCACTTTTGCCTGAGCATTTCGTACCCAATGAGGCGTAACACCCTCGCCTTCAAATTCCGGAATCCAGTAATTTGGAGTGATGTTTTCGGCATATGCGTGATTCGCCAGCGACAGGGTTGCAATGCCGACGGTAAGAACAGCTTTCGAAAGACGTTGTCTAGTTACTTTCATACGTGTAACTAGCATACTGCAATCGCTCCAGTTGCGAAAACATTGTTTTAATGGTTAATGGCCTTGATCCATTTGTTTTTCGGATTGCGTTTTTTCCACAACTTCACCCGCCTAAGAGCCAAGGTGTTGCCTGGATCTGCATACAGTAAGGCATAGAGCATTTGTGGCTCATCTTTATGGTCCTTCCACCTTTCAGATTCCTGCACGGCAGTGGCAATCGTTTCATCATCCGGCGCTCGCAGTAGAAGACGTCGCAAAATCCATAATGGGCCGTAGGGACTATGCCGGCGGTAAGCCTCCCTTGCCCAGGCGATACTCTCTTCGTCAGCGGAAGCACCGACCAATGCACCTACCAACCGAGGCTTTTCGAACCGGAAGTTGTTCTGGCGAAGCAAGAGCTTCGCCTTATCGACTGTACATTGCTCCGGCTTGTAACCGTACAAATAAGCATCTTCAAGCAAATTGGCAATCACGTACCAAGCGTATTGGTCCGCCTCGTGCTCCTCATACCATTGTTTCGCGTTCCTAACATCCGACTTAGATCGCGTAGCAGAGAAAAGTGCGGCATGCAGCTTTCCAGCATTCTTTTGCTGCGAATTTGTCTTGAGCAATTTCCTGGCGAATCGCACAAGTCGAGGAAACAACGCCTTATGATAGATTTTGGCACGACCGAGCAGGTCAGCCAGTATAGAGGGCATTTGGTCATCTATAAGTCCCCCTGCACGCATCCAATCGAAGCATGCTTCAATCACTTGGGGTGAGTGCGACGTCATAGCCGAGGTAAAACCCATGCCTGCATCAGAGCTGTCTCTATGCAAGTGCATCCATTTTGCAAGAAGCTTTTCGGATGTTCTATTTCTTCTGGGGTACGGGTGAAGCGCGGAAAACCATATCCAATCGGTGGGATACTGTTCCATGGCTTGTCCAACCCTTTTGGCCAAACTAACATTCTGGCTTTGTATAGCTGCTTTTATAATCGGTTCCGATTTTCGTAGATTGCTTAAAGACTGAATGTATTGTCCGGCCAGCCGGACCGACTTGCGAGACGGTGAAGTCATTATGAGCGCGCCTAATACAATTGCTACACCTTCATGGTCTGGATATTGAGACAACCACGACTCCGCGATAGAAACAATACTTGCTGTCGGCCTAATTTCCAGAAGCTGGGCAGCAGCTTCGCCAGCGGCTTGGTCCATTTTATTTTTTCGCACCCAAGCGGCGCCGCGTTGAAGTAGTTGCTTTTTGTCTGTCGCCTCGTACACAAGCTGAGCCCATTCCTGCTCCATATCAGAAAGCACCGGAGAGTTACGCGCAGGCAAAGGCTCTGGCTCCCGTTCAACGGCATCGGCGTCGGGTCCACATGCAGCCTCGGACACCGACGTTTCTGCGGCATCGGATTTCGGCTCTAAGTCCTTCTCGCCCGTTGCGCGAGCCCAGAACACATTATCGAGGACGTCATCACACAACTCCAGACAATCCTGGCATATGTGAGCTCCATTTCCAGACGTCAACCGCCGCTTGTGGGTCCACGGCTCTTTCTTGCAAAAGGAGCATTCAGGCCGTTTTGCCCCAGGGGCGACGCGAGAAGTAAATTGATTGATTGCCTCCTTACAAAGATCCACGCAGAGATTGCAAATGTTAGCGTCCGAACCAGCAATCAGTGTTTCAACCTGATCATCGCCCTTTCCGCACCAGCCACATTTCAATTGAGACATTCCGAGTCATTCACCTTCAAAAATGAATCCCACTAGTACAAACATAGCATTTGCAATTATGAGTTGAGAGACCTCTCACTATTGCCCTTTCAATTCTAGTAAACAAGCGCCTGTTTGGTCTTGCTCACGGGGACGCTCAGGGCTTTTACACCTCCATCCATATTTCTGTGCGCAAGTTTATGTCTAATCTCTTTGGAAGTGCTAGGCTGAAGATAGAGAGTTGGACACGGGAATGTCGACCAAGACACTATTTCCGACGTGCGATCCACGAGCCGAGCGGTAGTCGGCGGATTTCACCTACCGCGATTGCAGGAGACCCATGACGCAACCACTAGAACTAGCATCCGTAGAAGCATCCGACCGAGCCTCAACGCTTCAAGCTGCTGAAATCAAAGCACTGTGCGAACTCAGTTCCTTCCAGAATGTCGCATACGCTGCGATGGAGTGGCTCTCAATCTTCCTGGTCGCGTACTTCGCTCATAAATTCTTTAATCCGTTTACGTATCTTTTTGCAATTGTATGGATAGGTTCACGATTCCATGCTCTTGGTGTGTTGATGCACGAATCCGTCCACTACCGGCTCTTCAAGAATAGAACAGCAAACGACATTTTCGGTGAATTCCTGGCTTGGCCGCTTACCCTGACGATGAAAGGATATCGCAATACTCATTTAGCGCATCATCAAAATCTCAATACAGACAAGGACCCAGACTGGAATCAATGGGATAAATACTATCAATTTCCCAAGACAAAAAAACAGATGCTCCTAGCTTTGCTCGAGAATGCCGTTGGAATTGGCTTCATCAAAGACATAACTCACACGGCATTCGCTCACTCAGAACAGGCTGATCAGCCGAACCAAATACCACTTTCCTTGAGGATTTGCCAGATCAGTTTTTATGTTGCCATTGCAGCCTTGTCTATTGCTTTTTCATTTTGGCATCTTTTGATTCTCTATTGGTTTCTGCCGCTACTGACGGCCACGAAATTTTTTGATTATGTGCGTGGGGTTGCGGAGCATTATCCGCTGAATTATTCCCAGCCTCTGAGAAGCTCACGAAATACTTTTGGCTGGCAAAGGCTCGTCACCGCTCCATATCACATAAATTATCATCTTGATCATCATCTATACCCGGGAGTGCCCTGGTACAACCTGGGCAAGCTGCATGCCGTGCTCATGAAAGATCCTGACTACAAACGTGACTCCCTGAATTCAACAGGTTATGTCCACGTTATGATGGAAGAGTGCACTCAAGCCAAGAAAGATTGAGTGAGCAGGTCCCCAGTGCAGCATATTAGTGAGCTACAAACAAAAGCACATTCGCCAGCAAGCAAATGAAGAAAATTGCCATGGCATCGCCGGCAACAAAAAGAAACTTCTTCTCCGCTCTATAAGTCAGTCCGATCACAACTATTCCCATGGCCATCATTGTCGTGATTGCCATTAGTGCGTTTACCTGTGAAACAGAACGCAACAACGGGCCTTTTAGATAACAGAGATCGACAATAGCCAGAATGCCTACATTAAACAAGTTGCTGCCCAAGAGATTGGCCACCGCCATATCGAAAGAACCCATGCGAGCGGCGGCGACTGAAACTGCGATCTCTGGAAGGCATGTCGTTACAGCAACGAACGATGAACCAATGAAGCTCTCGCCCCAACCGGTTGTTTTGCCAATCTGCGCTGCTATCTCCGGCAAATAGCAGGCGGCGACGACTATAAAGAGTGAATTTAGAGTAAATATGACAATCGCCCGCGCGAGCGACTGCCCCTTCACTTGTTCCGACTCTGCCACCTCAGTGACAAATTCATGCAACCGTTTTTTTTCAAAAGCGTAAATCAATTTCATCGCCATGAAATAGACTGCGATGTACACGAGGCTGATCGGATCGATTGAATTTAAATAAGTAAGTACGGGCAGATACTTGCCGAAGAGAATATCGATAGAGGCAAAACCAATCAGAACGATTCCAAAGCCCGCCGATAAAATGTGCCCCTCGTGCACCATCTGCGATACCGGACGGTTTTTAGAAAGCAGGTCGAGGGAGGCTATCACCATCATGTTAAACATGCAGCTTCCTAGTGTGCCGCTTACAGCCAAATTAGGAAGATCGTGGAGGGTCACGGCCGAGATACCGGTTACGAGTTCCGGTATTGACGTCACGGTAGCGAGCAAGATCAGACCGATCCAGCTTCTGCCAAGGCCGGTCTTAGCTGCAATGGCGTCCCCTTGTCGGCTGAGCTGGTTGCCGGCATACAAAATTACGCCTGCGCAAAGGACAAACTGTAGCCAAATATTCATTGTCCTCTCAATTGATGTGGAAACAAGGAACCTACTCGAAGATTGCCTGAGAGACGTTCCTTATATTAGACGCGAATTCATCAATTCCGATATTAAAACTGAACCACTTGGCCAAAACCCGCAATCAGAAGCATTATACGTGCACCTACAAATACTCATTTCTTTCTTCGCTGTGCCTACAATTGCTAAATGCTTGCAATGCTTCAGAGGGACTATGAATGCGACGTTTTGTCCTATTCTGCGACGAATCAATAGAACATGGTAAATATTACTCCAATTTTTTTGGGGCTGCCCTAGTCCAGGAAAAACAGCTCAAACACTTAAACTCAATTTTGCAAGCGAAATTAACTCAACTAAATTTCCACAAGGAAGTCAAATTCAGTCGAATTACACCTAGCTATCAAGCTAAGTATCAAGACCTAATGGTTGAATTTTTCAAACATGTGCAAGCCGGCGACATCAAAATCAGAATAATGTTCACCCAAAATATCCATTTACCCAAGCTGACACAAGAACAGCGAAAACGCAATAAATATTTCCTTCTTTACTATCAGCTTATTAAACACGCTTTCGGCTGGAAGTATAGGCCGGAGTCGGGGCCTTTGATGCTATTGCTCAATTTCGACACCTTTCCTCAAACGAAGGCCGACACCGCTCTCTTTAAACAATACCTGTGCGGTCTCACTCGGCAACCAGAATTTCAAGCAAAAGGTATCAAGATCTACGCACGAAATATTGCCGAAGTAGATTCTTCCAAGCACGTAATACTTCAGTGCTTAGATATCATCATGGGTTCCATTCAGTGCAAGCTAAATGGTGGTCACAAAGAGAAAAAAGCAGGGACGAAATTCATCAGCAATCGAGCTAAGGCCAAAGAAGCAGTCTA
>Ga0105248_10002383_pt1 | contig 20882 bp, 18 predicted proteins | sample KBSS34metaG_FD_81524 | JGI IMG/M metagenome (GOLD analysis project Ga0105248, IMG submission 81524) | Switchgrass rhizosphere microbial communities from Kellogg Biological Station, Michigan, USA - KBS S3-4 metaG | ecosystem: Host-associated > Plants > Roots > Rhizosphere > Soil | place...
TCGAAGAAGCGCCGCACGCCCTCCACCAGCACGAAGCCGGCGACGATGAACAGCGCCACCGCGTTGAAGGCCGCCGCCAATATCTCGAAGCGCCGATAGCCGAAGGTGCGCCGGTCGTCCGCCGGGCGCTTGGCGATGGCGAGGGCGGCGAGGCTGATCGCCAGCGCCGCCGCATCGGTGAACATATGCGCCGCATCGGAGAGCAGCGCGAGGCTGCCGAAGAACCACGCGCCGGCCAGCTCGGCCCCCAGCACGGAGAGGTTGAGCCCCAGCGCGATCGCGATCCGCCGCGCGCTCGCCCCGGCCGCATGGTCATGATTGTGATGACCATGCCCGTGCCCATGACCGTGGCCATGCCCATGGCCGTGCCCGTGATGGCCATGATGATCATGGCCATGGTGGCTGTGCCCCTTGTGGCCGTGCCCTTGTCGGCCGTGGTCGTGCGCATGGGAGTCCATGGCCGCTCCTTACGTGAAAGCGATCTGTTCCCCCCGCGGCCGCCCCTAGACGATTGCGTCCATCGCCGCCAGCATTGCCGAACCGCCACGCTCCGCCTCGTCCGCGCCGTGGCGCATGAAGGCGAACAGCTCGCGGCCGGTGCCGAGCGGCGGCGGCGGCGGAGAGGCCGGATCGCGCGCCTCCCACTCGTCCGCATCCACCAGCGCCTCCAGCGAGCCTTCCTCGGCCGAGACGCGCACCATGTCGCCATCGCGCAGCTTCGCGAGCGGGCCACCGCCGAGCGCTTCCGGCGAGAGATGGATCACCGCCGGCACCTTGCCCGACGCGCCGGACATCCGCCCGTCGGTGACGAGCGCCACGCGGAAGCCGCGATCCTGCAACACGCCGAGCGGCGGCGTCAGCTTGTGCAGTTCCGGCATGCCGTTGGCGCGCGGCCCCTGGAAGCGGACCACGACGATCACGTCACGCTCCAGCTCACCGGCCTTGAAGGCGGCCAGCACCTCGTTCTGGTCACTGAAGATGCGGGCCGGGGCCTCGATCGTCCAGCGGGCGGGATCGACCGCGCTCGTCTTGAAGATGGCACGGCCGAGATTGCCCTTCACCAGTCGCATCCCGCCATCCGGCTGGAAGGGATGGGCGGCACCGCGCACGATGCTGTCGTCGAGCGGAGTGGCCGGCGCCTTCTCCCACACCAGCTCCTCGCCCTCCAGCCTGGGATCGCCGGCGTAGGCCGCGAACCCGTCCTTGGCGATGGTGAGGATGTCGCCATGCAGCAGGCCATGCTCCAGCAGCGAACTGATGACGAAGGCAAGGCCGCCCGCCGCCTGGAAGTGGTTCACGTCGCCCGATCCGTTCGGATAGACGCGCGCCACCAGCGGCACCACCGACGAGAGGCGATCCAGATCCTCCCAGTCGATCATGATGCCCGCCGCCCGCGCGATGGCGGGCAGGTGGATGGCATGGTTGGTGGAGCCGCCCGTCGCGAGCAGGCCGATGGCGGCGTTCACGATCGCCTTCTCGTCCACCACGAGGCCGATCGGGCGATAGTCATTCCCGTTCCAGCCGATCTCGGCGAGGCGATGCACGGCGGCGCGGTTCAGCGCCTGCCGCAGCTTGGTGCCCGGATTGACGAAGGCGGCGTTGGGGATGTGCAGCCCCATCATCTCCATCATCATCTGGTTGGAATTGGCGGTGCCATAGAAGGTGCAGGTGCCCGCGCCATGATAGGAGGCGGCCTCCGCCTCCAGCAGTTCCTCGCGGCCGCACTTGCCTTCGGCATAGAGCTGGCGGACGCGCTGCTTCTCCTTGTTGGCGAGGCCGGAGGGCATCGGCCCGGCCGGGATCAGGATGGTCGGCAGATGGCCGAAACGCAGCGCGCCGATCAGCAGGCCCGGCACGATCTTGTCGCAGATGCCGAGCAGCGCCGCGCCCTCGAACATGCCGTGACTGAGGCCCACCGCCGCCGAAAGGGCGATCACGTCGCGGCTGAAGAGGGAGAGGTCCATGCCCGGCAGGCCCTGCGTCACGCCGTCGCACATCGCCGGCGTGCCGCCCGCCACCTGCGCGGTGGCGCCCACCTCGCGCGCCCAGAGCTTCATCTGCTCGGGGTAGCGATAATAGGGCTGATGGGCGGAGAGCATGTCGTTGTAGGCAGTGACGATGCCGATGTTCATGGCACCGCCCGCGCGGATCAGGGCCTTGTCCTCGCCCGCAGCCGCGAAGCCGTGGGCAAGGTTGCCGCAGCCCATGCGGGAGCGATCGACGCCCCGCTCCCGCTGTGCCTCGATCAGATCGAGGTAACGCCGCCGCGTCGGCCGCGAGCGCTCGACGATCCGGGCGGTGACGGCTTCGACGGCGGGGTGGAGGGTCATGTCATGCTCCAATGGATGTCGATGGGCTGCTCGGCATCGGCGAGCACCCGGCCGATCGGGTAGGCGGACTTGGCGCCCTGCTCGATCGCGGTTTCCAGAACGGTCTTCTTCGCCTCGCCGGCAACCGTCACGAGGATCGCGCGGGCGGAGAGGATCGCCGACTTGGTGAGGGTGACGCGCGCCACCGGGGCTTCCGGCGGCAGCGGATCGGGCTGGACGCCGATCGCGCGGCGCTTGCTGGTGAGCGCCTCTTCATAATCCGGGCCGGGGAAGATCGAGGCGGTGTGCCCGTCCGTGCCCATGCCCAACCAGACGAGATCGGGCGGCCACTTCAGATCATTCAGGCGCGCCTCGGCCGCCTCGCCGGCCTGGCGATAGCCGAGATTGGCGCTGAGGATCGGCACCACCCGGGCGCCGAGCGGCATGAAATGACGGGCGAGCAGCGCGACATTGCTCAGCGGATCGTCCAGCTCGACGAGCCGGTCATCGCCGGGCACGATCGTCACGCGCTTCCAGTTGATCTTGGCGGCCTTGAGCCGCTCGAAGATCGGAATCGGGGATTTGCCGCCGGGCAGCGCTAGCAGCGATTCGCCCCGCGCATCGAGCGCGCTCTCGATGATGAAGCCGACATCGCCCGCGACGGCATCCGCCATCTCGTCCGGCGTTTCATAATCCCACCACTCGGCTTCAATCATGCCAATGTACTCCATCACGTTCCGTCAGGGCGATCGCCGCCGATGGCCCCCATGTACCCGCTGCATAGGGCCGCGGCGTGACATTGGCAGCCTCCCAACCGTCGCGGATCGCATCGATCCATTCCCATTGTGCCTCCACCTCGTCGCGGCGGACGAAAAGGGTGGGATCGCCCTCGATCAGATCGAGCAGAAGCCGCTCGTACGCGATGCGGCGGCGAAAGCCCGAGAAGGCCGAGGTGAGCGACAGATCGAGGGGCACCTCGCGTAAACGAATGCCATCGCGGCCCAGGCCCGGCTCCTTCGCCATCACCAGCAGGCGGATATTCTCCTCCGGCTGGAGGCGGATGAGCAGCTTGTTCGATTGCAGCACCGCGCCCCGGCTCTCGAAGATCGAGTGCGGCACCTCGCGGAACTGGATGAAGATTTCCGAATGGCGGTTGGGCAGCCGCTTGCCGGTGCGCAGGTAGAAGGGCACGCCGTGCCAGCGCCAGTTATCGACATGCGCCTTCACCGCCACGAACGTCTCGGTGTTGGAAGGGCGGCCGAGTTCGTCGATATAGCCGGGCACCGCCTGCCCGCCGATCGCGCCCTCGCTATACTGGCCGGTGACGGAATGGGTGGCCGCCGTCGCCCGGTCGATCGGGCGGAGCGAGCGCAGCACCTTCACCTTCTCGTCGCGCACCGCCGCCGGGCCGAAGCGGGCGGGGGGCTCCATCGCCACCAGCGCGAGCAGCTGGAGCATGTGATTCTGCACCATGTCGCGCAGCGCGCCGACGCCGTCATAATAGGAAACGCGGCCTTCCAGCCCCACCGTCTCCGAAACGGTGATCTGCACATGCTCGATATGCTCGGCATTCCACAGCGGCTCGAACAGCCGGTTGGCGAAGCGGAGCGCCAGCAGGTTCTGCACCGTCTCCTTGCCGAGATAATGGTCGATGCGGAACGTACGGTCTTCCGGATAGGCCGCCGCCACCGCATCGTTGATGACGGCGGAGGAGGCGAGATCGTGGCCCAGCGGCTTCTCCAGCCCGATCCGCACCAGCGGGCCGTCCAGCCCCGCCGCCTTCAGGCCGGCGATGGTCGATCCGAACAGCGATGGCGCCGTCGAGAGATAGATGGCGATCGGCTGATCCCGGTCCCCGCCCACCTTGTCCCGCAGCGCGGAGAAGCTCTCCGGCTTGGAGGCATCGAGCGGCACATAATGCAGCCGGTCGAGGAAGGAGGGCACCGCATCCGGCCGCTGCGCGTCGGCCGCCAGGAATCGCTCCAGCGCATCGGCCGCCACCTTGCGGAAGCCCTCGTCGTCCAGATCGGAGCGCGCCGTGCCGATGATGCGCAGCTCCGGCGCGATCAGCCCCTCGGCATGGAGCGAGAAGAGCGAGGGCAGCAGCATCCGCTGCGCAAGATCGCCGGTCGCGCCGAACAGCAGCAGGCGGCTGGCGGGCTGGGCGGTGGAAGCGGATGTCCGGGTGAAGGCTTCGGTCATGCAGGCATCTCTCGGCGGCCACTCTTTCGAGTTTTATGTTCTTTGGAACAGCGCCCCGGAAAAGGCCATATGGCAGCGCTGTCTTTTTGCGGGTCCGCGGTCGATTGTCGATTATCGATTGCCGCCGGGCGTTGAAGCCCGGCGGCAATGCGGTCATCATATCGCGCCGTAGCTCGCCATGATGTCCTTGCGGAGCGCGGCGGCGCTGTCCTGCCGGGCGTAGAACATGTGCCCGCCCGGATACATGTGCAGCTGCACGCGGTTGGCGACGCCGAAGGTGGGCATCTGCGCCACGATCAGCCGCGATCCGAAATAGGGGCAGGAAAGATCGTCCCACCCGTGGACGATGTTCACCTTCATCTTCGGATCGAGCGCGATCGCCCGGCGCAGGTCGGTCACGGGGTTGTCGGATTCGTCGCGATCCCACTTGCGGTTCACATCATTCGACAGCGCCTCGTAGCGCGCGTCCACCTTCCAGCCGACCTGGTTGGTCACGAAATCGACCATCGCCGAGGTGACGGGTGCGATGATGCCGCCGAGGATCGGATCGCCGTAGCGGGGCCGCGCGCTGCCGGGGAAGGGATCGTAAGCGGTAAAGTTCGAATCATAGACCGAACCCACCTTGCCCTCGTCGCGATGGACCTCCCGCAGATAGGTGCCGATATCGACACGCCCGTCGAGGCGACGCACCAGCGTGGGATCGAGGCCGGTCAGCTCGGCCACCTTGGCGGAAAGCCGGTCCGTCGCGGCCTTGTCCATCGGGCCGGCGAGGAAATCCTGCACGAACTGGGTCCGGTCATACTCTTCCACCGGGCCCATCGTCGTATCGTTGAGGGGCTTGCCCTCCCGCTCGAAATGGCCGGCGGCCATCGCCGTCAGGTTGATCATCCACGGCAGCGGGGAGAGCGCGTCCGCCTGGCCGATTGCGGGCGGATCGAGATAGGGCGACACCATCGTCATGCCCGAAATGCCGACGCCCATCTCGGTCTGCAGATAATAGGCGAGGCGCGGCACGCGGTAACCGCCATAGCTTTCGCCGACCAGATATTTGGCGCTGGTCATCCGGCCGTTCTGCAGCAGCCACTCATAGACGGTGCGGCTCAGATAATGGATGTCCGCATCGGCGGCGTAGAAGGCTTTCTTGGTCTGCTCCTCGTCGACGCGGGTGCGCGAGAAGCCGGTGCCGATCGGATCGATGAAAACGAGATCGGTGAAATCGAGCCAGCTATTGGCGTTGTCGCGCAGCACCGCCGGATCGGAGGGGCTGTCGCCGTTCACGCCGAACTGCACCTTCTTCGGCCCGATCGCGCCGAGGTTCAGATAGACGGAGGAGGCGCCGGGGCCGCCGTTGAACGCAAAGGTCACGGGGCGCTGGCCGCGGCCCGGCACGGTGTAGGCGGTGAAGACCACCTCGCCGATCGTCTTGCCCTTGTCGTCCTTGATCGCGATCGAGCCGACCGTCGCCACATAATCGACCCGCTTGCCGCCGATCATCGCCGACTGGTTGACGGACTTGGCAGCGGGGAAGGGAGCGAGATCACCATCCGACTTCGCGGCGCCGGCTTCCTTGGTCTCCGCCTTGGCGGGGCCGTCCGCAGCAAGCGCGGGGGCGCCCAGCGACACGAGAAGCGAAATGCAGGAAGCCAGCGAAACAATACGCATGAAGTGGAATCCCCTGTGTCTTCGTCATTACAGCTGTCGGGAGCACTTAGATCATGGGAGGACAGGGGCCGCAAGGCAGCCGGCCCTCCCCAGACCTGATGACGTCGATGCGGGCAGAATCCACATGCGATGGGGGAAAGGCGGGAAAAAATGGGCGAGTGGCCCACGCCGAAGCGCACAATCCCGGTCAGCCTTTCGGGCCGGGTCTGCGCGTTGCGATGTATCGGAAAACTGGAGCGGGCGAAGGGATTCGAACCCTCGACCCCAACCTTGGCAAGGTTGTGCTCTACCCCTGAGCTACGCCCGCTCTGGCGTCCAACAGAGCGTCGCTCCGTGGTGGAGTGGGCCACTAGCAGCGACCTCCAAGGTGGGCAAGCCGATTCTACAAGTTTTTTACAGCAGGCCCTTCAGACCCGGTCGGGGCTTGGCAGTGGGGGGCTTGCGCCCACATAAGGCAACCGGATCAAGCAGGAGTGAATGGACGTGGCGACCCTGGGTATGAGCGCGGCGGATCGCGAGGCGGTGGAGGCGTTCCGCCGCAACGTGGTCGAGCCCTCGATGACGCAGCTCGTCATCGTCGACTTCTGGGCGGAGTGGTGCGGCCCCTGCAAGCAGCTCGGCCCGGTGATCGACAAGGTCGCCCAGGATTATGCCGCGCGCGGCGTGAAGCTGGTGAAGATCGACGTCGACAAGGACAAGTTCATCGCGGCCCAGTTCCGCGTCCAGTCGATCCCCACCGTCTACGCGCTGTTCCAGGGCCAGCCGGTGGCGGACCTCACCAATGCGCGCACCGAGGGCCAGCTCTCGCGCATGCTCGATCAGTTGCTGGCCCAGTTGCCGGTGCAGGCGGGCGAGGTCGATCCGGCCGCGGCGGATGTGGAGGAATTCCTGGCGATGGCGCAGGCCGTGCTCGCCGATGGCGATGCCGAGCGGGCGCTCGCCATCTTCGAGCAGATCGCCGAGATCGCGCCGGAGCATGTCTCCGCCAGCGCCGGCCGCGCGCTGGCGCTGCTGCAGCTCGGCCGCGTCGCGGAGGCCGAAGCGGTGCTCGCCACGATCACCGACGACAAATCCAAGGATCCCGCGCTGGCCCAGGCCCGCGCTGGCGTGGCGCTGGCGAAGGACGCGGCGCCGGTGGCCGATCTCGCCGGCCTTGCCCGGCAGGTGGAGGCCGCGCCCGACGATCTCGACAAGCGCTACGAGCTTGCCGGCGGGCTGATGGCGATCGGCGATCGCGATGGCGCCGCCGATCAGCTGCTCGCCAGCATCGCCACGGATCGCGCGTGGAACGGCGGCGCCGCGCGGGAGCGGCTGCTGAAGCTGTTCGCCGCGGTGGGGCTGGAGGATCCGTGGGTGAGCAACCAGCGCCGGCGGCTCTCGGCCATCCTCTTCACCTGAAGAACCCGCCGGTGACGCGCCTTTCCATCTTTCCTCTGCCCGGGGCGCTGCTGTTCCCCCGCGCGATGCTGCCGCTGCATATCTTCGAGCCGCGCTATCGGGCGCTCATCAGCGATGCGATGGCGCGGGACCGGCGGATCGGCATGATCCAGCCGCGCGATCCGGAGCAGCGCAGCCCGGCGCTGTTCGATATCGGCTGCGTCGGCCATATCGCCGATATCGAGATGCTCGACGACGGCCGGTTCGACATCGTGCTGGAAGGGCTTTCGCGCTTCCGCGTCGTGCAGGAGCTGACCGTCGATACGCCCTTCCGCCAGATCGAGGCGGACATGAGCGACTTTTCCACGGACGGGCACACGCCCGATCCGCTCGCGATCATCCTGCGCGCCGAGTTGGAGCGCGAGGCTCGCCGCTATGCCAGCGCCAAGGGCTATTCGATCGACTGGGAGGCGGTGGGCCGGCTCGACGACGAGGGGCTGGTGAACGGCATCGCGCAGGTCGCCCCGTTCGACGGCGCCACCAAGCAGGCGCTGCTGGAAGCCCCCGACATCGCCGCGCGGGCGGACCTGACCATCCAGTTCCTGCGCTTCTTCCGGCTGGACGAGCGGGATGACGACGGCCACGGGGCCACGCTGCAATGATCGATCCCGATCTCCTCGCCATCCTCGTCTGCCCGATCACCCGCACGCCGCTCCGCTACGATGCCGCGCGGCAGGAGCTGGTGTCCGAAGCGGCCGGCCTCGCCTATCCGGTGCGGGACGGCGTGCCGGTGCTGCTGGTGGAAGCCGCCCGGCCGCTCGAGGCCCAGCCGGAGCGTTGACGGGCCTATCCCCGACGCCTGTGGCCCCCCTCTCCACCGTCACCCCGGACTGGGCTCCGGGGTCCCGCTTCTTCTTCGGGCTCCGTCGCGTGAAGTGAGCGGGATGCCGGATCAGGTCAGGCATGACGACGGTGGGAGTCGGAATATAGGGACAACCCACTCTCCCCCGTTCGTCCCGAGCGAAGTCGAGGGACGCGCCTCCAGTGCCGCGCCCGCCTCACGTCTCTCGACTACGCTCGGGACGAACGGGGTTTTCTCGTGGGGGAGGCCCCACACTCGTGCCGCTGTAGGATTTGCGGGCGCAGCTGTCCTGTAGGGAGGGAAGCGAGGCGGACCCGTAAAGAGGGTGCGGCCGGCGCGATGTCCGTCTTCAAGCCAGACGGCGGAGGCTCGGGCGGTTGCCGGGCTCGGAAGAGCGGTGGCGGTGCCCTGATGGGTTTGGCGGCTGCATCGGGGGGCCTTCCGCTACGAAGGAGCCGATGCAGTGGCCCGGTGGAGAGGATCTCGCGCCGGCCGCGTCCGGGTTGTCCGTGTGACATTCACGGGGGCCGGATGCTGGACGCTTTACCCTGATCAGAGGTTCAGCGGTTGGCGCGTCATATAACCAATATGGTTCATCATGTCAAGTCAAATCAACAGATACGGCTCGAACACCCGTGCCATCAGACAGGCTGCCCCGCCAGCAGCCGCGGCAGTGCGCCGCTTTCGCCGCGCGCCTCGGCCATGAAGAAATCCTTGAGCGGGGGCACATGGTTCACGAGCCCGATGCCGAAGCGGCGAACGCGGGAGGCGGTGCGCCCCGGCACTCCGAACAGCCGGGTGAGCCCGTCCGTCGCCGCCGCGACCATGAAGGTATCGAGCCCGCGCCAGCGCTCGTAGCGCTGGAGAAGCTGGTGATCGCCCGGATCGAGGCCCAGACGCGCGCCCTCGATCAGCACCTCGGCCAGCGCGGCGACATCGCGGAAGCCGAGGTTCAGCCCCTGGCCGGCGATCGGGTGGATGCCATGGCCGGCATCCCCCGCCAGCGCCAGCCGCTCACCGGTGATCTTCGCCGCATGGTGGAAGCCGAGCGGATAGCTCGACAGCGGCGCCGCCAGCCGGATCGCGCCGAGCATCCCGCCCATCCGCTTGTCGGCCTCCGCCAGAAAGGCCCGTTCGGAGAGCGACAGCATCGCCGGCGCATCCGCCTCCGACACCGTCCACACCAAAGCGGAGCGATGGCCGCCCTTCATCGGCAGCAGCGCGAAGGGGCCGGCGGGGTAGAACAGTTCGTGCGCGACACGGCCATGATCGATCTCATGATCGAGCATCCCGACCATCGCGACATGGTGATATTCCCACCGCGCCACCGCGATCCCCGCGCTGTCCCGCGTCGGCGAGCGGCGGCCTTCCGCCCCCACCAGCAGCGCGCCGGCGATGCGGCGCCCGTCTTCCAGCGTGACGCGCACGCCCGCCGCATCCCGCTCCACCGAGGCGGCGCGGGCCGGCATCAGCAGGGTGACGCCATCGGCCGCCATCGCCGCATCGCGCAGGCCGATACGCAGATGGCGGTTCTCCACCATCATGCCAAGCGGGCCGTCCGCCTCCAGATCCGGCGCGAAGGAGAGCAGACCGCGCGCGCCCTGCTCGCCCACCTCGATGCGCTCGATCGGGCAGGCCTCGGCCGCGAAGCGATCCGCGACGCCGATCGCCTCCATCATCCGCCACGACGTGCTCGATACCGCCGAGGCGCGCCCGTCCGCACGAGTATCGCGGATCGCCTCGGGCTGGGCGGGATCGACGACGATGCTGCTGACGCCGCCCCGTGCCAGCGCCACCGCCAGCGCGCAGCCGACCAGCCCCGCTCCCAGGATGATGACGTCTGCGCGTTGAACATCGGACATGGCGTGACCCTTTCTCCCAGCCGCTCTAGCGCCGAGCGGCCCCCGCCGCCACCGGCACGGGCCATCGAACATCGCGCCTATCGCAGATCGGCAACAGCCCCGCCCGGCTTGACCGGCGCCCCATCGGCCTGACATGGTGCCCCGACCGGAACATTTGGTGCACACAACAGCCTCCGGGGAGCAAGGGACAATGGCGAGCAACGTGGCGGTTCGACGCGCGCCCTGGCGCGAGAAGCTTCTGCGCGTCGCGGCCCGCAGCGGCGGGATGATCGCGGGTATCGCATTGATTCTGCTGGCGGTCCTGCTGGTGCTGGCGCTGGTGAGCTATCGGCGGAGCGATTCCGCGCTCAACACCGTGGCCGGTGGCCCGACGCTGAACTGGATCGGCCTGCCCGGCGCCTGGGCCTCGGATCTGCTGCTCACCCTGTTCGGCCCCATCGGTGGCGGCTGGGTGCCGATCCTGCTCGTGCCGGGCATCCGTTTGGTGCGCGGGCGCGATTCTGGGCGGTGGGGGCGGGCGGCGCTGCTCACCCTTCTCGCCATGCTGCTGGCGGGCACGGCCATCACCCTGTTTCGTGAGAATACCAGCCTCGCCCTGCCCGCCGGGTGGGGAGGGGCGATCGGCATTCTCGGCGCGAACGGAATCGAGGCCGGCATCCGCCTCATCCATGCGCCGGGAATCGAGACTCCGCTGCGCACCGGGCTGATGCTGCTCGGCGCGGGGCTGGGCCTGTGGCTGTGGATTCGCGCCATCGGGCTGGAGGCGGACGAGCGCGCCTGGCTCGCCAAGGCGGGCAACCGCCTGCCGGTGATCCGTTCGCGCGGCTCGGCCAATGACGACGACGAACCCTTCTACGATGACGACGAGGACGAGGCCTATCACGCCTACGTCGACGATCCGGACGGGCCGCTGCCCGATCGGGAGGCCCCGTACGCCCCATCCCGCCCGATCATCGCCGATCGGCAGATCGCCCCGGCCGCGACCCGCCGCGCCGACACCCAGCGCCAGGCATCGCTCGATCTGCGCGACGATTATGTGCTGCCCGCGCTCGGGCTGCTCGCGCCGGTGCCGCCGAATTCGGGCCAGACGGTCGACAAGGCCTCGCTGGAGCGCAACGCCCAGCTCCTCGCGACCGTGCTGGAGGATTTCCACGTCAAGGGCCGCATCACGCAGGTCCGCCCCGGCCCGGTCGTCACCATGTACGAGCTGGAGCCCGCGCCCGGCATCAAGGCGAGCCGGGTCATCGCGCTGGCCGACGATATCGCGCGCAACATGTCCGCGCTCTCCGCCCGTGTCGCCACCATCCCCGGCCGCACCGTGATCGGCATCGAGCTGCCCAACGCCAAGCGTGAATCGGTGATGCTGTCCGAGCTGATCTCCTCGCCGGCCTTTGAGGATGACAACGCCCAGCTTCCCATCGTGCTGGGCAAGAATATCTTCGGCGATCCGGTGGTAGCCGATCTCGCGCCCATGCCTCACCTGCTCGTCGCCGGCACCACCGGATCGGGCAAGTCCGTGGGCCTCAACTGCATGATCGCCTCGTTGCTCTATCGGCTGAATCCGAAGCAGTGCCGGATGATCATGATCGATCCCAAGATGCTGGAACTCAGCATCTATGATGACATTCCTCATCTGCTCTCGCCCGTGGTGACGGAGCCCGCCAAGGCGGTGCGCGCGCTCAAATGGGCGGTGGAGACGATGGAGGAGCGCTATCGCATGATGGCCTCCGTGGGCGTGCGCAGCCTCTCCTCGTTCAACGAGAAGGTGAAGGTGGCGAAAGCCAAGGGCCAGCGCCTCGGCCGCCGCGTGCAGACGGGTTACGACGCCGATTCGGGCCACCCGGTCTATGAGGAAGAAGAGCTCGATTTCGAGACGCTGCCGCAGATCGTGGTGATCGTCGACGAGCTAGCCGACCTGATGATGACGGCGGGCAAGGAGGTGGAATTCCTGATCCAGCGGCTCGCGCAGAAGGCGCGCGCGGCCGGCATCCACCTCATCATGGCGACGCAGCGCCCCTCGGTGGACGTCATCACCGGCGTCATCAAGGCCAACCTGCCCACCCGCATCAGCTTCTCGGTGACGAGCAAAATCGACAGCCGCACCATCCTGGGCGAGCAGGGCGCCGAGCAGCTGCTGGGCAAGGGTGACATGCTCTACATGCCCGGCGGCAAGCAGATCGCCCGCGTCCACGGCCCCTTCGTCAGCGACGAGGAAGTGCGTGCCATCGCCGATCATTGGCGCGGGCAGGGCTCGCCCGATTATATCACCGCCGTCACCGAGGAGCCCGAGGACGGAGGCTTCGCGCTCGATGGCGCCCCGGCCGACGACGATTCACCGGATGCCGCGCTCTATCGCAAGGCGGTGCAGGTGGTGGCGGAATCGCAGAAGGCCTCCACCAGCTATGTCCAGCGCCAGCTCCGCATCGGCTACAACTCCGCCGCGCGGCTGATCGAGCGAATGGAACGCGAGGGCAAGGTGGGCGCGCCGGATCATGTCGGCCGCCGCGAGGTGCTGCTCGATCGGGATGGCCAGCCGGTGTGAGGGCAGGGGGAACGGCCGGCCGATCGGACCGGCACTCCCCCGCCGATGGCATCGCATAACGCGATCCGCCCAGGCTCCTTCCCTGCCACTCCGCACGCCGGACCCCACAACCCGGCGGGAGCGCACGTTTCCCGAACCATGAAGCAGCGCCGGGACTTGCTTTCACCCGTCGAGTTCAGCGCCTATTCAAGCCTTTTCCTCCAGTCCGCCCGGATTCCTTCGGAGATGTCGATGATCCTGTTCCGTCCCGCTGTCGCGCTCGCGCTGATGACCGCTGCAACAGTCGCGCCCTCCGCCCTGGCTGCGGCGCCTGCGCCCGCCGTCGCGCCGTCGCCCGATCTGGCGCTGGTGCAGGCCCATCTGCGCGCCGTTTCCACCATGACGGCCGATTTCGCCCAGACCGATCATAACGGCCGCACGCTCACCGGCACCGTGCTGCTTCAAAAACCCGGCCGCGTGCGCTTCCAGTATCAGAAGGGGGTGCCGCTGCTCATCATCGGCGACGGCAAGGCGCTCATCATGATCGACTATCAGGTGAAGCAGGTGTCGCGCTGGCCGATCGGCAATACGCCGCTCAGCCTGCTGCTCGATCCGGACAAGGATTTCGCCCGCCTCGCGAGGATCGTCCCCAGCGACGATCCCTCCATGATCCTGCTCGCCAGCCAGGACAAGAAGCATCGCGAATATGGCAGCATCACCGTGGCCTTTCGCCGCGCGCCCGGCGCACCGGGCGGCCTGATGCTGGAAGGCTGGTCCGTGCTGGACGCGCAGAACAACAGCACCACCGTGCGGCTGAGCAACCAGCGCTTCAACGTGCCGATCGAGGCTTCGTCCTTCCGCTGGGTCGATCCGCGCCCCGTCGGCCCCGGCCACTGAGCGGCGCGGATATCCGCCATTTTCGTACGGCGATATTACCTACCGGGATGTCAGCAATTGTTCATCCCTCCGACAGCTAGGCGGGCCTAAACAGACTGTGCGGCCACGAAGCCACCCTGAGATTCCCCCCCTGTTGCTTGGGGTTATGCTTCGTGTCCCGCCTGCGTGACGAACGCTAGGTTGGCCCCCGTTCCATGCCCCCGGAACGGGGGCCTTTCCTTTTTCTTGCGGCTGGCGAAGCGACGCGTGACGGATTACATCGCCCTGCGATGGCAGCCATAACCAAGATCGCATCGTGGAATATCAACTCCGTGCGGGCGCGGATCGATATCGTGCAACGCTTCCTGATGGAGGAGCAGCCCGATGTGCTGTGCCTTCAGGAAACCAAGGTCGCCGATCCGATCTTCCCGCACGCGCCGTTCGAGAAGCTTGGCTATGTCCACCGCCTGCTGGCGGGGCAGCCGATGCACCACGGCGTGGCGATCCTCAGCCGCCTGCCGCTTGGCGAGCATGGCCGGCATGACTGGCAGGATAATGGCGAGGCCCGGCATGTCGGCGCGCGGCTGCCCAACGGCATCCGGCTGGAGAATGTCTATGTGCCCGCCGGCGGCGACATCCCCGATACGACGCTGAACCCCAAATTCGCCCAGAAGCTGGCCTTTATCGAGCGGATGACGCGCTGGTCCGAAGATCTGCGGGAGCCGACGCTGATCGTGGGGGATTTCAATATCGCCCCGCTCGAATCGGATGTGTGGAGCCACAGGCAACTGCTCGACGTGGTGAGCCACACGCCTATCGAGGTGGAGGCGCTGGCCCGCCTGCAGGCGGCGCATGACTGGGTCGATCTCGGCCGTCATTTCGTGCCGGCTCCGCAACGGCTCTACACCTGGTGGAGCTATCGCGCGAAGGATTGGGAAGCCTCCGATCGCGGCCGCCGCCTCGATCATATGTGGGCGAGCCCGGAAGTGGCGAAGACCGCCAGCGCGCATCGCGTCTATGAGGCGTGCCGGAGCTGGCTGAAGCCGTCCGACCATATCCCCCTCATCACCGAGTTCGCGTGGTGAGCGATCGGCGGGCCGTGGCGCGGGGAATCGACGCGCTGCGCCGGGGATGGCCGATCGCCATTGCCCATGGCGCGGAGCGGCTTGCCCTGCTGGCGATCGAAACGGCCGATGCGGAGCGGCTTGCCGCCTTCGCCCCCGATGGCCGCTTCGACGTGCTGCTCTCGCCCGAGCGGGCCGCGACGCTGATGCTCGGTAACCAACGCGCCGCGGCTCTGGCCGGCCCTTCCGGCGGTGTTCGCGTGGCCCATGCGCCCTGGCTCGATCTCGATACGGCGACCGCGCTCGCCGATCCGGCGCAGGATCTCTCCACACCGCTCAAGGGGCCGTTCCTCACCCGGCCGGTGGACGATGGGGCCACGGGAGCGGCGCTGAAGCTCGCGCGGCTGGCGGGCCTGCTCCCGGCCTATTTCCTCCACGAGGGCGAGATCGCGGCCGATACGCCCATCCTGCCGTCCGCCGATATCGCGGACTATGATTCCGCCTCGCATCTGCGCATCGCCTCGCGCGCGCGGTTGCCGGTGGAGGCGGCGGAGGGGACGGAAATCGTCGCGTTCCGCTCCGCGGAAGAGGCGGTGGAGCATGTCGCCCTGATCGTCGGCGCGCCCAATGGCCGCCCGCCGCTCGTCCGCCTGCATAGCGAATGCCTCACCGGAGACGTGTTCGGATCGCTGAAGTGCGATTGCGGGCCGCAGCTCGATGCCGCGCTCCACCGGATCGCGGAGGAGGGCTGGGGCATCCTGCTCTATCTGCGGCAGGAGGGAAGGGGCATCGGCCTTATCAACAAGCTGCGCGCCTATGCGCTGCAGGATCAGGGCTTCGATACGGTCGATGCGAATCTGCGGCTGGGCTTCGGCATCGACGAGCGCGATTTCGGCGTGGCGGCGCGGATGCTCGATCTGCTTGGGCAGGGCCGCATCCGGCTGCTGACGAACAATCCCGCCAAGGTGGCCGGCCTCGCCGCCGCCGGCGTAGAGGTGGTGGAGCGGGTGCCCCACCAGATCGGCGCCAATCCGCACAACGCCGCCTATCTCGCGACCAAGCGCGATCGCACCGGCCACGCACTATGACGCTGTCGCGGCTCGTCGCGGATACGGCCACCCGTACGCTGCACTTCGCGGACATCAGCATCCCCTGCGCCATCGGCCGTTCCGGGGCGTGCGATGCGGACAAGAAGCGCGAAGGCGACGGATGCACGCCACGTGGCATCTGGCCGATCCGCACCGTGCTGCTCCGCCCGGACCGGGGCCTGTCGCCGCCTGCGCATCTGCCGTGGCGCTGGCTGCGGCCGGACGATGGCTGGTCCGACGATCCGCGCGACCCCGCCTATAATCGCCCGGTACGCCATCCCCACGCCCGATCCGCCGAGCGGCTCTGGCGGGAGGACCAGCTTTACGACGTCATCGTCGTGCTGGGCCATAATGACGATCCGCCGGTGCCGGGGGAGGGGAGCGCGATCTTCTTCCACCTGCGCGAGGGCGATGTGACGGAGGGTTGCGTCGCCATCCCGCGCGAGACGATGGTGCTGCTGCTCGCGACGCTGGATGCCGCGTCCATTTTGGAGATTGTCTGAACTCGGTCCGGCGCGGGCTGTGTTGGCTTGCCGCCACTTGTCCGTTAAGGACTAGGTGGCCCAATTGCGGGGAGAATGGCCCGGTGAAGATTTCCGTCGACGTCGACTGCACGCCCGAGGAAGCTCGCCGTTTCATGGGCCTTCCCGATCTTTCCTCCATTCACGAGGCCTATCTTTCCAAAATGCGCTCGGCGATCGAGCAGGGCATCACCCCTGATACGATCCAGTCGATGATGCAGAGCTGGGGGCCGATGGGAGAAGCCGGCCTCAGCATGTGGCGCCAGATCCTGGACAATATGGGTGGCAGCACCAAGTAACGCGTCCGCACATCGCGACACCATCTACGCCCTGTCGAGCGGGCCGCCGCCCGCCGCTATCGCGATCGTCCGCATCAGCGGCCCCGCCGCCGGGCAGGCCCTCGAAGCCCTCGCAGGGCATTTGCCGGTGCCGCGCCAAGCGAGCCTGCGCCATCTTCGGGACGGCAAGGGCGAGGCGATCGACCATGCGCTGATCCTCTGGTTTCCCGGCCCGCTGACCGCCACGGGCGAAGACCTGGCGGAGCTTCACCTCCACGGCGGCCGCGCCGTCGTCGCTGCCACGCTGGGGGCGCTTGCGGCTCTTGGCCTGCGCCATGCCGAGCCGGGGGAGTTCACCCGTCGCGCGCTGCTCAACGGCCGGCTGGATCTGAGCACGGTCGAAGGGCTGGCGGATCTGCTCGCCGCCGAGACCGAGAGCCAGCGCAAGGAGGCGCTACGCCGGGCGGATGGGATGCTCGCCCGCCGGCTGGGGGAGTGGGGCCAGAGCCTGCTCGCCATCGCCGCCCGGATCGAAGCCGAGATCGACTATGATGGCGAGGTGGAGATCAGCGCCGATAGCACGGCCATCCACGCGCTGTTCGCCGAGATCGACGCGGCGCTGGCCGTGCCCCCGGCCGAGCGGCTACGCGATGGGCTGCGAGTGGCGATCGTCGGCCCGCCCAATGCCGGCAAGTCGACGCTGTTCAACGCGCTTGTCGGGCGGGACGCGGCAATCGTCTCCGATAATCCCGGCACCACTCGCGATGCCATCGAGCGCCCGCTGGCCATCGGCGGAATGCCCTTCCTGCTGATCGACACCGCCGGCCTGCGCGACACCGCCGATCCCATCGAGCGCATCGGCGTGGAGCGGGCGCAGGCCCAGCGCGCCATGGCCGATATCGTCATCGATCTGACGGGGGAGCTGGCGGGGAGCGGCGCCGGGCAATCGGTCATCTCCGTCTCCACCAAGGCCGATGCGATGCCTGCCCGAGTCGGCGCACTCGCCGTCTCCGCGCACAGCGGGGAGGGGTTGGCCGCGCTTCACGCGCGCATCGCTGAATTGGGGGCGTCGCTGTTGCCGGGGGAAGGCGAAGTAGCTCTCGACCGGCGCTATCGCGAACGGCTATATGAGGTCCGCGCCGAATTGGCCTCCGCCATGCAGATCGACGATCCGCTGCTGCGCGCCGAGCATATCCGCATCGCCCGAGAGTTGATCGATGGGCTCACCGGCAAGGCCGGGATCGAGGATATGCTGGACGCGCTGTTCGGTCGCTTCTGCCTCGGCAAATGATGTTTCACGTGGAACAACGAATGACGGCGAACGAACGGTTCGACATCATAGTGGTCGGGGGTGGCCACGCCGGCACCGAAGCGGCAGCCGCAGCAGCGCGCACCGGATGCTCGGTGCTGCTCCTCGCGATCGATCGGGCGGCGATCGGCTCCATGTCCTGCAACCCCGCGATCGGTGGGGTGGGCAAGGGCCACCTCGTCCGCGAGATCGACGTGTTCGACGGGCTGATCGCGCGCGCCGGCGACGATGCCGCGATCCACTACCGGATGCTCAACGCGAGCAAGGGATCAGCCGTTCACGGGCCGCGCGTGCAGGCCGACCGCACCCTCTTCCGCGCCTCAATCCAGCGCCGCCTTGCCGCGCTCGATCGCCTCACCGTCGGGGAGGGGGAGGTGGTGGAGCTTCTCCTCGAGCAGGATCGCGTCGCCGGTGTGATGCTCGCCGACGGCCGGCGCATTGGCGGCAACGCCGTCATCCTCGCGACCGGCACCTTCCTCGGCGGGCGTCTCTTCCAGGGCGAAGAGCGCAGCGACGGTGGGCGGGTCGGCGAGGCCGGCGCCCATCGCCTTGCCCGGCAGATCCGCGATATCGGCCTCCCCGTGGCACGCCTCAAGACCGGCACTCCGCCACGGCTGGATGCCCGCACCATCGACTGGGCGCAGCTCGAACAACAGGCCTCCGATCTCACACCGTGGACGCTCTCGGCCGAGACGGAGCAGCGGCGCAACCCGCAGCTCTTCTGCGGCATCACGCGCACCCGTCAGGCGACACATGATGTCATCCGCGCCGCCTTCCACCGATCGCCCCTCTTCAGCGGCGACATCGAGGGGAGGGGGCCGCGCTATTGCCCCTCGATCGAGGACAAGGTGAAGCGCTTCGGCGATCGCGACGGACACCAGATTTTCCTGGAGCCCGAAACGCTCGACGGTACGCTGATCTATCCGAACGGCATCTCCACCTCGCTCCCGGCCGATGTGCAGCAGGATTTTCTGCGCACCATCCCCGGCCTCGAAGCCGTGCGCATCGTCGTGCCCGGCTATGCGGTGGAATATGACCATATCGATCCCCGCATCCTCTCCGCCACGCTGGAGGTGAAGCAACTGCCCGGCCTGTTCCTCGCCGGCCAGATCAACGGCACGACCGGCTATGAGGAGGCCGCCGCGCAGGGCCTCGCCGCCGGCCTCGCCGCCAGCATGGCGATCCGGGGGGCGGCCCCGGTCTGCTTCGATCGGGCGACCAGCTATATCGGCGTGATGATCGACGACCTCACGCTTCACGGCGTGACCGAGCCCTATCGGATGCTGACCTCCCGCGCCGAGAATCGCCTCCATCTGCGCGCGGACAATGCCGAGGCCCGGCTGGGCGACACGGCGTTGGCGAGCAGTTCGCTCAGTCCGGCCAAGGCCACCTCGCTCTCGAGTCGCATGGAAGAGCGTGCGCGTGGGCAAGCTGTCCTCGAGCGGGCGCCGGCAGCGGCCCGCACCGCTCTGCTCACGGAGGAGGGCGTGGAGGCCAGCCGGGCGCTGTTCCCCGATTGGCATGATCTGTCCGATGCGATGGTGGCGGAGCTGGCGGGCGATCATCGCTACGCCCCTTATGTCCGCCGCCAGCAGACCGAGGCCGCGCGCCTCGCCGGCTCGACCCAGACCATTCCCGGCGACTTCGATTTTGCCGCCGTCGCCGGCCTTTCCCATGAAATGATCGAGCGCCTCTCGAGCGCCCGGCCTGACACCATCGCCCAGGCCTCGCGTATCCGCGGCATCACGCCCGCGGCTCTGACGGCGCTGCTGGTCGCGACACGACGGATCGCTGCATGACTTTGCTTACCGATGTTCCACGTGAAACATCCGACATGCTCCACCGCCTCAAGGAAACGGTCCTCGCCGAATCCGAGCGCCAGAATCTCATTTCGGCCGCCACCATTCCCCAGTTCGACGAACGGCACCTGATCGATTCGCTCCAGCTGCTCAGCCATCTGCGCGAGGGGGTGCTCGTCGATATCGGATCGGGGGGAGGGTTCCCCGGTCTCGTCCTCGCCTGCTGCCGCGAGGAGACCACCCATCTGGTGGAACCGCGCGCCAAGCGGGCGGAGTTCCTCGCTCGCGCCGCGGAATCGCTCGGCATTCAGGATCGCACGCAGGTTCATGCTGCCAAGATCGAACGGGTGACGCTGCCCCCCGTCGCGACGATCACCGCCCGCGCCGTCGCCTCACTGGATGCGTTGTTCGCCATGGCCGGGCATCTCGCCGATGAATCGACACGGTGGGTGCTACCAAAAGGGCGAAGCGCCGCATCGGAACTGGAAGAGGCACGCCGGACATGGCAGGGTGACTTCCGCCTCATACCGAGTGTCACGGATGAGGGGGCGGCCATCGTCATAGCCGAGGGCATTCGACGGAGACGGGCTCGATGATTCGTATCGCAGTGGCGAACCAGAAGGGCGGGGTGGGCAAGACCACCACCGCGATCAACATCGGTACCGCGCTGGCCGCGAGCGGCTGGAAGGTGCTGGTCGTCGATCTCGATCCGCAGGGCAATGCCTCCACGGGGCTGGGCATCGATCGTTCCGAGCGGGAGCGCTCGAGCTACGATCTGCTGGTCGGCGCGAGCAGCGTTACCGAGGCCGCGATCGCCAGCAAGGTGCCGCGTCTGGATGTCATCGCCTCCACGGTCGATCTGTCCGGCGCGGAGATCGAGCTGGTCGATCTGGAGCGGCGTGCCCATCGCCTCGACATGGCGCTCTCCGAAGCGCCGGCCGGCCGCTGGGATGTCGCTGTGATCGACTGCCCGCCCTCGCTGGGCCTGCTCACCGTCAACGCGATGAGCGCGGCCAGTTCGCTGCTCGTGCCGTTGCAGTGTGAATTCTTCGCGCTGGAAGGGCTGAGCCAGCTTCTCCAGACGATCGAGCGCGTGCGGGCCCGGTTCAATCCCGAGCTCCAGATACTGGGCGTGGCGCTGACCATGTACGA
>Ga0105248_10002386_pt1 | contig 20868 bp, 17 predicted proteins | sample KBSS34metaG_FD_81524 | JGI IMG/M metagenome (GOLD analysis project Ga0105248, IMG submission 81524) | Switchgrass rhizosphere microbial communities from Kellogg Biological Station, Michigan, USA - KBS S3-4 metaG | ecosystem: Host-associated > Plants > Roots > Rhizosphere > Soil | place...
CCAGCCGGCGTCGAGCAGCTTCTGGACAACCACGGCGTGGGCCCCGGGCTTCTCGGAAAGGGCGACCTTGGCGCCGCCGCCGGTCGGGACACCCTTGACGTCGAACAGGTCCTTGGCGGCGAAGGCCGGGCCGGCGCCTTTTCCGAGCGGCGGGTCGAACACGCGCACAAAGGCCTTCAGGCGCTCGTCGTACAGCTTGATGCGGGCCAGGGCGTCTTCGGGTGACATGCGGCTTCCTCGGGCGCCGGCAGGACTATCACCAATCTCGTCTGTGGAAAGCAGATGACGCGCAAGGCGGGCTGTGGCTTTCGTTGAGGCCATGACGCAACCCATGCCCGACCAGCTTCGCGCCACCATCCGCTTCCTGGGCCGGGTGCTGGGCGACGTGATCCGCGCCGAGGACGGCGAGGTCGTGTTCAATCAGATCGAGGAGATCCGCCAGGCCTCGGTGGCGTTCCACCGCGAGGGCACGCCCAAGGCGGCCAAGGTCATGGCCGAACGGCTGGAGGGCCTCAGCCTGCCGGACACGGTGCGGTTCGCCCATTCGTTCGCCTGCTTCCTGCAGATCACCAACATCGCCGAGGACCAGATCCAGCGGAAACAGGGCCGCAGTGGCGACAGTCGGGGCGAGACCCTGGCCGGCGCCATCCGCACTCTGAAGGCCGAGGGCGTCGACCTCGATGCGGTGATCGAGATGCTGCAGGCCGCCCTGATCGCCCCGGTGATCACGGCCCACCCCAGCGAGGTGCGGCGCAAGAGCGTGCTGGACCGGGTGGGGGCCATCGCCGACGACCTGGACGCCTACGAACAGGCGCATGGCGACGTCGAGCGGGCCCAGGTGGAGCGCGAACTGATGCGCCAGGTGTCGATCTTCTGGCGCACGCGGCTGCTGCGCTCGGTGAAGCTGGGCGTCGGCGACGAGATCGAAAACGCTGTCTCCTATTTCGAGCGCAGCTTCCTGCCGGAGCTGCCAAGGCTCTACGCCCACTGGCTGGAAGTGCTGGGCCAGCCGCAAGGCCTGACCAGCTTCCTGCGGGTGGGTTCCTGGGTCGGCGGCGACCGGGACGGCAACCCGTTCGTGACGGCTGAGGTGATGCACCAGGCCATGAGCCGCCAGTCGCAGGCGGCGCTCAGGCGCTACCTCGACGCGATCCACGCCATCGGGGCGGAGCTGTCGCTGTCGGCGCGGCTGGCGGGGGTGACGCCGGAGCTGCAGGCCCTGGCCGACGCCGCGCACGATCCCTCGCGCCAGCGCGCCGATGAGCCCTATCGCCAGGCCCTGACCGGGGTCTATGCGCGCCTGGCGGCGACCTACCAGCGCCTGACCGGCGAGCCGCCGCCGCGTCCGCCGGCCGCCCTGGCCGAGCCCTACGCCGCGCCCGACGACCTGATCGCCGACCTTGAGACCGTGCTGAACAGCCTGACCACGACGCATGGGCCGACCTTCGCCCAGGGGCCGCTGCCGGACCTGATCCGCGCGGTGGACACCTTCGGCTTCCACCTGGCGCGCCTGGACATGCGCCAGAACTCGGCCGTCCACGCGCGCACCATCGCCGAGCTGATGAAGGTGGCCGGGGTCTGCCCGGACTATGAGGCGCTGGACGAGGGTGAGCGGCGCGCCCTGCTGATCGCCGAGCTAGGCCACGGGCGGCTGCTCTATTCGCCGTTCGAGACCTACAGTGAGGAGGTCCAGCGCGAATACGCCGTGCTGCAGGCCGCCGCCGAGGTAAAGCGCCTCTACGGCAAGGACGCGATCCGCGCCTACATCGTCTCCAACACCCAGTCGGTGTCGGACCTGTTGGAGGTCTATCTGCTGCTCAAGGAGGTGGGGCTCTATTCTCCTGGTGATCCGCCGAAAACCCAGGTGTTCGCCGAGCCGCTGTTCGAGACCATCGGCGACCTGCGCGCGGCGCCCGAGACGCTGAAGGCCTACCTGGCCCTGCCGCTGATCCGCCAGCTCGTCGAGCCGATCGGCCTGCAGGAGGTGATGATCGGCTATTCGGATTCCAACAAGGACGGCAGCTACCTGACCTCGACGTGGGAGCTCTACCAGACCTCCCGCGCTCTGGGCGGGGTGGCTCGCGACGAGGGGCTGCGGCTTCAGCTGTTCCACGGCCGGGGCGGGGCGGTGGGCCGGGGCGGCGGCTCCAGCTTCGACGCCATCCTGGCGCAGCCCACCGGCACGGTGAACGGCCGCATCCGGATCACCGAGCAGGGCGAGGTGGTGGCCAACAAATACGCTGACCCGGAACTGGCGCGGCAGAGCCTGGAGACGCTCACCGCCGGGGTCGTGCTGGCCTCTCTGCGCAAGACCACGCCCGAGGCTGTCACCGCGCCCAACGCCAAGGCGATGCAGGCGCTGTCGCAAGGCTCGATGACCGCCTATCGGGCGCTGGTCTACGAGACCCCGGCCTTCGTGGACTACTTCTACGGCGCGACCCCGATCAGCGAGATCGCCGACCTGAACATCGGCAGCCGGCCCACCTCGCGACAGGGCGTCCGCACTCTGGCGGCGCTGCGGGCCATCCCCTGGGTGTTCTCCTGGTCCCAGAGCCGCACCATGCTTCCCGGCTGGTACGGCTTCGGCTCGGCGGTGCGCGACGCAGGCCTGCCGATGGCGCAACTGGCCGACCTGCACGCGGCCTGGCCCTTCTTCTCCTCGGCGCTCGCCAATATGGAGATGGTGCTGGCCAAGGCCGACATGGCGATCGCCGGGCGCTATGCGGGGCTGGTGGAGGACCAGGGGCTGGCGGTGCATGTGTTCCGCGAGATCCGGGAGGAGTTCGAGCGGACCACCGATGCCCTGCTCACGATTACCGGCCAGTCGCAGCTGCTGGAGAACAACCCGGACCTGGCGGCGGCCATCCGCTCGCGGTTGCCCTACATCGACCCGCTGAACCACCTGCAGATCGAGCTGATCCGGCGGCGGCGGCGGGGCGACGCGGACGAGGCGGTGGTCGAAGGCGTGCACCTGACCATCAACGGCATTGCCGCGGGCCTGCGAAACACCGGCTAACAGCGGTTGGATTTGACCTCCGCGCGGCTTTCTATGAAGTCGATCACGGATGATTTTGGGGGAATGATTTGATGCGCATCTGGCCGCTTGCCTGCCTGGTTCTGGCGCTGGGCGCTCCGACGCTGTCGGAGGCCGCCACGACCGGCGGGTCGGCCGATGCGAAGTTCACGGCGCTCTACAAGCGCGAGTGGGCCTGGCGGATGAACGAGTTCCCCGAGCGCGACCGAGGTGACGCCCCGGTGCCCGACCGGCTGCCGAAGGTCGACCCGGCGAGCCAGACGCGCCGGCTGGCCTACTGGCAGGCGGTCCGCAAGGACCTCGACGCCATTCCGGCAAAGGCGCTCTCCGAGACCGAGCGGGTGAACTATTCGGTCTATCGCGACCAGATCGATGTGCTGATCTCGCAGCAGAAATTCCACGAATACGAGAAGCCGTTCAATTCCGACTCCTCGTTCTGGTCGGGTTTGGGCTTCACCGCCTCGCGGAAGTTCCACAACGCCCAGGACTACAGGAACTACATCGCCCTGCTTAACGACGTCCCGCGCTACTTCCACGAGGAAGAGGACGAGATGCGCGCGGGCCTGAAGCGCGGGTTCACGCCGCCCAAGGCGACCCTGGTGGGGCGTGACGCCTCGGTCTCGATCATCAGCGAGGCCAAGAACGCCGAGGCGACCAATCTGTGGAAGCCGTTCAAGGCCTATCCGGCGGCGATCACGCCGGCCGAGCGCACGCAGTTCGAAGCTCAGGCCAAGCAGGCCATCGAGAGCAAGGTCATCCCGACCTATGCAACCCTGCTGACCTTCGTGCGGCAGGACTACATCCCGCACACCACCGAGACCCTCGGCGCCGAGCAGCTGCCGGACGGCAAGGCCTACTACCAGGCCCAGATCAAGGAATTCACCACCCTCGACATGACGCCGGAGCAGATCCACCAGCTCGGTCTGTCGGAGGTCGCCAAGATCCACGCCCAGATGCTGGACGTCATGAAAGAGACCGGGTTCAAGGGCGATTTCCCGGCGTTCCTGACCTTCCTGCGCACCGATCCGCAGTTCTATGTGAAGGACCCGCAGGACCTGCTGAACCGCGCCGCCTGGATCGCCAAGCGGGTGGACGGCAAGGCCTCGCAGTTCTTCGGCTGGCTGCCGCGCAGCCGCTTCGGCATCGAGCCCGTCTCGCCGGACATCGCGCCGTTCTACACCTCGGCCCGGGGTGGGACCTCGACGTACCTTCTGAACACCTACGACCTGCCGAGCCGTCCGCTCTACAACCTGACAGCGCTGACGCTGCATGAGAGCGCGCCCGGCCATTCGTTCCAGGGCGGGCTGGCGGAGGAGCAGACCGGCCTGCCGGACTTCCGTCGCGAGGTTTACATCTCGGCCTACGGCGAGGGCTGGGCGCTCTACTGCGAGCGCCTCGGCGTCGAGATGGGCATGTACGACACGCCCTATGACCGCTTCGGCATGCTGACCTTCCAGATGTGGCGCGCGGCGCGCCTGGTCGTCGACACGGGCGTCCACCACAAGGGCTGGACCCGTGAGCAGGCGATCAAATACCTGCACGACAATACCGCGCTCGCCGACCACGACATCGAGATCGAGGTCGACCGCTACATCTCCTGGCCGGGGCAGGCGCTCAGCTACTACCTGGGCATGATGGCTATCGTCGAGGAACGGGCGAAGGCGGAGAAGGCGCTGGGGCCGAAGTTCGACATCCGCGCCTTCCACGACACGGTGCTGTCCATGGGCTCGGTGCCGCTGCCGCTGCTGCGCGCGCGCATCGACCGGTTCATCGCCGAGGGCGGCCGCGATCCCATGCCGGTGAGCTGGCAGAAGGCGCGCTGATGGCCAACCTCTACGAGATCCTGGCGGCGGCCTTCCCGACCGACCTGGCCAAGCCCGCTTTCCTGCTGAGCGACGGCTCGGAGGTCAGCTACGGCCGCCTTGAGGCCGAGGTCTCGCGGGTGGCCGGCCATCTGGTAGCTCAGGGCGTCGAACCCGGCGACCGGGTCGGCCTGCAGGACGAGAAGTCGGTGGCCGGCGTGGTGATCTATCTGGCGACCCTGATGGCCGGGGCGGTGTTCCTGCCGCTGAACGCCGCCTATACGCCGGCCGAGGTCGAGTACTTCGTCAAGGACGCCGAGCCGCGGCTGTTCATCACCGACGCCGTGCGCTTCGTGGCCGAGGCGGCTGAGGCGACGCCCCTGATCGACACCTATCCCAGCGAGGACGGCGACCTCGCCGCGATCATCTACACCTCGGGCACCACGGGACGCTCGAAAGGCGCGATGCTCAGCCACGGCAATCTGATCGCCAATGCGGTCGCGCTGCACGCGGCATGGGGCTTCACGCCCGACGAAGTCCTGCTGCACGCCCTGCCGATCTTCCACGTCCACGGGCTGTTCGTGGCCCTGCACTGCGCCTTCCTGAGCGGCGCGCCGATGGTCTGGCTGCCGAAATTCGACGACGCCCAGGTGCTTGAGGGTTTGGCGAAATCGACGGTGATGATGGGCGTGCCGACCTTCTACACGCGGCTCCTGGCCAACCCGGATTTCAACGGCGAGCGGGCGGCGCACATGCGGCTGTTCATCTGCGGTTCGGCGCCCCTGCTCGAGAGCACCTTCGGCGAGTTCGAGCAGCGGACGGGCATGCGGATCCTGGAGCGCTACGGCATGAGCGAGGCGGTGATTATCACCTCCAACCCGCTGGACGGCGAACGCATCCCGGGCTCGGTGGGCTATCCGCTGCCGGGCGTGGAGTTGCGGATCGGCGGCGGCGAGGAAACCGGCGTCATCGAGATCCGCGGGCCCAGCGTGTTCGGCGGCTACTGGCGGATGCCGGAGAAGACCGCCGAGGAGTTCACCGCCGACGGCTTCTTCATCACTGGCGACGTGGGCCGGCGCGATCCCGATGGCCGCGTGTGGATCAGCGGACGGGCCAAGGACCTGATCATTTCCGGCGGCTACAACGTCTATCCCAAGGAGATCGAGTTGGTGCTCGATGAACTTGAGGGCGTCACCGAAAGCGCGGTGGTGGGCGTGCCCCATCCCGACTTCGGGGAGGGCGTGGTGGCCGTGGTGATCGGCTCTGGAGACGAAGCGGCGCTGATCGCCGAGTGCCGCCGCCAGCTCGCGCCCTACAAGTCGCCGAAGCGGATCGTTTTCGTGGCTGAGCTGCCACGTAACGCCATGGGCAAGGTGCAGAAGAACCTGCTACGCGATCGCTACACGGACCTCTTCAAGGCCGGCTGAGACACGAGGGAAGACGCGATGGATCTGCAGCTCAAGGGCAAGACCGCGATGGTGACCGGCGGCACGCGCGGGATCGGCCGATCCATCGCCGAGTGTTTCGCAGACGAGGGCGCCAACGTCGCCATCTGCGCGCGCAACGCCGAGCAGGTCGCCGAAACCGTCAAGGCGCTGGAGGCCAAGGGCGTGAAGGCCTGGGGCGCGGTGGTGGACATTGCCGACGGGCCGGTGCTGCAGGCCTTCATCCGCGACGCGGCGGCCAACCTGGGCGGCCTGGACGTGCTCGTCTCCAACGCCAGCGCGCTCGTCCAGGGCAATGGCGAGGACGCCTGGAAGGCGATGTTCGACATCGACATCATGGGCGCGGTGCGCAGCTTCGAGGCGGCCAAGCCGTTCTTGGAAGCCGCGGCCGAAAAGACCGGCGATGCGGCGTTCATCATCACCTCCTCGGTCTCGGCGGCGGAAACGGATAACCCCAACTCCTACGGCGCCATGAAGGCGGCGCTGATCCACTACGCCAAGGGCGTCGCCCGCGAGAACGCGCCGAAGCACGTGCGCTGCAACGTGGTCTCGCCCGGCACCGTGTTCTTCGAAGGCGGCGTGTGGGGCAATGTGAAGGCGGGCATGCCGGCCTTCTTCGAGACCATGATCAAGCGCAACCCGACCGGGCGGATGGCGACGCCGGAAGAGATCGCTTCGGCCACCGTGTTCCTGGCTTCGCCGCTGTCGGGCTTCACGACCGGGATCAACATGCTGGTCGACGGCGCGATCAGCCGTCGCGCGAACTTCTAGGCGCGGCATCGTGGGCGCGCTCTCGGGGCTGAAGGTGCTGGACTGCACCCACGTGATCGCCGGCGCCTATTGCTCGCTCGTGCTGGCCGATCTCGGCGCCGACGTGATCAAGATCGAGCCCCCGAGCGGGGAGTCCACGCGCGCCCTGCGCGGCGGGGGTTTCCGCGCCTACGATTTCGTCAACCGCAACAAGCGCGCGATCGCGCTCGACCTTTCCACTGAGCGCGGCGCGGACGTGGTTCGCAAGCTGGCCAAGACCGCCGACGTCTTCGTTGAGAACTACCGGCCCGGCGCCCTGGACCGCATGGGTCTGGGCTACGCGCAGCTGGCGGCGATCAATCCGCGGCTCGTCTATTGCTCAGTCTCCGGCTTCGGCGGCGACGGGCCCTACAAGGACCGCGGCGGCTTCGACCTGGTCACCCAGGCGATGAGCGGTCTGATGAGCTACATCGGCGAGCAGGGGAGCCAGACGCCGTGCTCCACCGCCGTGCCGATCAGCGACCTCAATGCGGGCCTGTTCGGGGCGATCGGCGTCCTGGCGGCGCTGCAGAGCCGGGCTGCGAGCGGCAAGGGCCAGCATGTGGAGAGTTCGCTCTTCGAGTCGGCCATGGCCGCGACGCTCTGGGAGACCGGCCGGTTCCTGACCAGCGGCGAGCTGCCGACCCGCACCGGCACCCGCCACCGATTGGCTGCGCCCTACGAGGCCCTGAAGACGGCGGACGGGCATATGGTGGTGGGCGTCAATTCGCAGCGGCTGTGGTCGCGGTTCTGCGAGGCGCTGGGCGAGCCGGGCCTGGTGGATGACGCGAGCTTCAACTCGCCGGGCAACCGGATGAAGAACCGCGACGCCCTGCAGGCGCGACTGGAGACGATCCTGGCGAGCGACACCTCGGCCAACTGGGTGCTGCGGCTGGAGGCTGTGGGCGTGCCGGCCGGGCCGCTGAACGACCTAGCCCAGGCCTGGGACGATCCGCAGATTGTGGCGCGCGGGATGCTGGCCGAGGTGGACGGGCGGCGCTTCGTGCGCACGCCGATCAAGCTGCACGACACCCCGGTGGCTCTGACGCGCGGCCCGGCGGAGGTGGGCGAACACACCCGCGAGGTGTTGGCTCAGGCCGGCTTCGCGTCGGACGACATCGAGGCGCTGATCGCCGAGGGCGCGGCGGCGACAGAGCGCAAGGAGGCCTCCGCATGAGCGGCGCGGTTCACGTCCACCCGATCAGCGAGGCCGTGGTCCTGCTGGAGATCGACAATCCGCCGATGAACCCGCTGGGCGTCGAGATGCGCCAGACGTTCATGGAAGCGCTGGATCAGGTGGAGACCAACGACGCCCTGCGCTGCCTGATCGTCACGGGAAAGGGCCGGTCGTTCTGCGCCGGCGACGACCTGAAGAACGTGGGACCCGGCGGCGAGGACCTGGCCGGGTTCGGGCGGCTGCTGGACCGGCTGGAGCAGACGCGGGTTCCGGTGATCGCGGCGGTCAACGGCTGGTGCGTCGGCGGCGGCTTCGAACTGGCCTGCTGCTGCGATATCCGCATCGCGTCGACCGAGGCGAAGTTCGTATGCGCCGGCGTGAACGTGGGCCTGATGGCGTCCACCTATCGCCTGCCCAGGCTTATCGGGATCAGCCGAGCCAAGGCCATGCTGCTGACCGGACTGCCGCACGACGCCGAGACGGCCGAACGCTACGGTCTGGTCACCGGCCTGCATGCGACGGACGCCCTGCGCGACGCGGCCATCGCGCTGGCCGAGCGGATCGCCAGCCGCGCGCCACTTTCGGTGGAGGCCACCAAACGCACCTCCAACCGGGCGCTGGATCTCTCGCCGGAAGACTGGGGGGCCATCGCTGCGCCGGAGCTCAAGGTCCTGCGCAAGTCCAACGACCACCACGCCGCCGTCGCCGCCTTCCGCGAGCGCAAGGATCCGGTGTTCACCCGCAGCTAGGAGCCTGCCGTTTGCGCTACGTCCGAATGCCCATCGAGGTGGAGTCGCCGGAGGAGTACGGCTACGCCAAGATCCGCTTCAACCTGTCGGAAAGCTCGATCGCCGACCAGAAGCTCAGTGACCTCGGCCTCACCATCCCCGACATGCCGCTGCTCTATGGCGAGCACCGCGGGCGCATCCGGCTGCGCGAACTGATCGCGGCGGACGGGCAGGGGCTCTCGGCCGACGACGTGCTGATCACCACCGGCGCGGCAGGCGCCCTGTTCATCATCTCGACGGCGCTCCTGCGGCCGCAGGACCATCTGGTGGTCATCCGGCCCAACTACGCGACCAACCTGGAGACACCGCGCGCCATCGGATGCCAGGTGACGCACGTCGACCTGAGCTTCGAGGAGGGCTTCCGGATCGATCCGGAACGGGTGGCCGCCGCGATCACGCCCAAGACCAAGCTGATCAGCGTCACCTGTCCGCACAATCCCACCGGCGTCATGCTGAGCGAGGCGGAGTTGGGGCGGCTCGTGGAAATCGCCGCCGAGCGCGGCTGCTATCTGCTGGTCGACGAGACCTACCGTGACCTGTCGTTCGACGCCCGCCTGCCGCTGGGCGCCTCCCTGGGCCGTCATGTGATCAGCGTGGCCTCGCTGTCCAAGGCCTACGGCGTGCCCGGCATCCGCACCGGCTGGCTGGTCACCCGCGCCCCGGCGCTGCAGGAGATCTTCCTGGCGGCGCGCGAGCAGATCGCGATCTGCGGCAGCGTCATCGACGAATGGGTGGCCGAGCAGGTCATGGAGCGCCGGAACGCGATCCTGGCCGCCACGCTCACCGAGATGCGCCGCCGCCGCGATTTGGTCAGCGACTGGATGGCGGGTGACGACCTCCTGGAGTGGGTGAGACCCTCCGGTGGGGTGGTGTGCTTCCCGCGCATGAAGGCGGAGCCTCCGGGCGGGACCGACGCCTTCTACCGCCGCCTGCTGGAAGACCACGGCGCCTATGTGGGCCCAGGCCACTGGTTCGAGATGCCGGACAGCTATTTTCGGGTGGGTTACGGCTGGCCGACGACAGCGGAACTGAGCGCCGGTCTGGCGGCCATCTCGGCGGCCCTGCGCGGCTAGAAGATTGCTCCCGAGGCCGGATTGGCGTCTTCTAGAGCGGCAGAACAAGGAAATCTGAGCCATGGCCGATGACGCCGGCATGCTGAGGGACCAGGCCAAAGCCAAGGCCTACGCCACGCCGCTGGAGGACCTGCACCCGGGCGATCCGGACCTGTTCCTGAACGACGCCCACTGGCCCTATTTCGAGCGGCTGCGGCGCGAGGCGCCGGTGCACTGGTGCCATCACGGGGAATTCGGGCCCTATTGGTCGGTCACCCGCTACCAGGACATCATGAGCGTGGACACCAATCACCAGGTGTTCTCCTCGGACGCGGCGCTGGGCGGGATCACCATCCGTGACGCGCGCCCCGATCTGCGCCGCCCCAGCTTCATCGCCATGGACCCGCCGCGCCACGACGTACAGCGCAAGACCGTGAGCCCGGTGGTCTCGCCGGCCAACCTGCAGGTGCTGGAGCCGATCATCCGCGAGCGGGCGGCCAAGATCCTCGACGAACTGCCGATCGGCGAGACCTTCGACTGGGTCGACCGGGTCTCGATCGAGCTGACCACCCAGATGCTGGCCACCCTGTTCGACTTCCCCTTCGAGGAGCGGCGCAAGCTGACCCGCTGGTCGGACGTGGCCACCTGTCTGCCGATGCCGGGCGGCATCTGCGAGACCGAGGACGACCGCCAGGTCGAGCTGATGGAGTGCCTGGAGTACTTCACGCGCCTGTGGAACGAGCGGATCAAGCTGCCGCCGGCCGGCGATCTGGTCTCGATGATGGCCCACGGCGAGCACACCCAGTCGATGACGCCGATGGAGTATCTCGGGAACCTGATCCTGCTGATCGTCGGCGGTAACGACACCACCCGCAATTCGATCAGCGGCGGCGTCCTGGCGCTCAACAAGTTCCCGGCCCAGTACGACAAGCTGCGCGCCGACCACAGCCTGATCACCTCGATGGTGCCGGAGATTATCCGCTGGCAGACGCCGCTGGCGCATATGAGACGCACGGCCACCGAAGACATCGAACTGGCCGGTCAGACCATCAAGAAGGGCGACAAGGTGGTCATGTGGTACGTCTCGGGCAACCGCGACGAGACCGAGATCGAGCGCCCCGATGAGTTCATTATCGACCGCGCCCGGCCGCGCCAGCACCTGTCGTTCGGCTTCGGCATCCACCGCTGCGTGGGCAATCGTCTGGCCGAGCTGCAGCTCAAGATCGTCTGGGAAGAGATCCTGAAGCGCTGGAGCTTCGTCGAGGTGATGGGCGAGCCGAAGCGGGTCCGCTCATCCTTCGTGAAAGGCTACGAGAGCCTGCCGGTGCGGATCACCGCCTAGGCCGGCAGCGAGGCGCGCCGCCGCAGGGTCGCGCCCATCAGGCCGAAGCCGGCGATCATCAGCGCCCAGGTTGCCGGCTCCGGCACGCTGTTTCCGCGCGGCGCATCGAACTGGACCGTCGCGAAATCGTGGTCGTTACGATCGCCCAGGCGCGCGTCCAGTTGCCCCGAGGCGAGCAGGTCGTTGTTTGAATTGAAGATCTGGTAGTTGAACAGGTCGCGACCACTGCAACAGCCGTCGCGGCCCCAGATCGTCAGGCTGGCCAGGGTCGCGGGCGAGGCGAAATCGATCCGCAGGAATTCGCCGGCAGTGGGGAAATCGGAGGCGTACAGGTCCGGATAGTCGGAGGGGAAAATCCCGTCGATCGCCTTCCCGGGCAAAGCCACATTCTCAAAGATGCTGGAGGCGGTCGCTGTCGCGCCGTGCGAGGCCAGCGCCACGTCAACCGAACTGAAGGTCTCGGCGATGACTTCGGAGATCTGCAGATAGTCGGGGAGCGGATTGGTGATCACGATCGACTTGGCGCCGACGACGGTGGTCGCCGAGGCTTGGGCCGCCGCGCCGAGGGCGAGCAGGCCCGCGATGGCCGCGGCGGCTGAAGACGCAAGAACTCTCATCACGCTACCTCTTTCCGGTTCCGCGACCGGCGATCCGAGCGACGTCGCACCCTCCCGCCAGTCCGATCACAGTGTTCCCCGGAGGCGTCGCTGGCCGCATCACGCATATGCATGATGCTGGCGTAACCGCGTTCGGAGAGCCTAAGCTTCGCTTAGAACCGTGGCGGCCCGCGTTTCAGGACCGCCGCCCCGCAGGACGCATGCGTTGGCCCAGGCCGCCGAAGACGCCTTGGTGGAGCTGATCTACGCCGCCGCGCTCGACCCGGCGCTGTGGCCCACGGCCATGGCCGGCGTCGCGGACCGGCTGGGCGGAACCCAGTCCTGCCTGACCCGCCTGGACATCACCCACGGCGCCGGAGAGGCGATCCTGTCCCGCTCCGATCCGCGGGCGCTCGACCTCTACCTGGAGTATTTCCACGCGAAGAACTTCTTCACGCTCGTGGAACAGCCCACCACCTACATCCGCGGCTGGACGCCACGGGTGATGATCGACTCCGACTGCCTCCCTTGGGAGGAGTACCAGGCGACGGAATACTTCAACGATTTCATGCGGCCGCACGACGTGAACGCCGCCCTGTTCATCCGGCTTGAACTCTCGGAGACCAAGTCCGCGGTGCTCAATGTCGGCCGCGCGCTCAACGGCGGTCGCTTCGACCGTGAGCACGTGGAGACCGCCGCGCGGCTGCAGCCACATCTGATCCGCGCCTACAAGTTGGGCCGGGAGCTGGCGGTCAGCCTGGGCCCGGACCGGGATCTGGCGCGCGCCGTCCAGGGCTCGCCTCAGCCGATCTTCCTCGTGGACGAGACCGGGGTGATCCGGCTGGCCAACAGCGCCGCCGAGCGCCTGCTGGCGGCCGACAAGGGGCTGACGGTGCTGACCGGACGCCTGACGGCGCGACATTCGGAGGCGGAACGGGAGCTCGGGCGGCTGGTGGCGGCGGCGACCACCCCGGACGCGCCGCGGGTCGGCGGGACCATGAGCCTGCCGCTCCCCGGCCAGCGCTTTCCCCTGGCCGTCCGGGTGACGCCGATCCCGCTCACGCCCATGGCGATCTTCGGCCATCCCCGCACGGCGCTGGTGTGCATCACCGACCTGGAGACCAGCGTCCGCTCGCCGGAGGCCGAACTGCGCGCCCTGTTCGGGCTGACCTACGCCGAGGCCCGCGTGGCCACGGCGATCTTCGAGGGCCTGAGCATGCGCGAGGCTTCCGAGGCGCTGGAGGTCGCGCTGAACACTGTCCGCTTCCAACTCGCCCGGGTCTACGAGAAGACCGGCGTCACCCGCCAGGCTGAGCTGGTGAAGATGATGATGCGGCTCTCGAGCAGTGTCGGCGAGGGCCCGCCCTCATGAACCGAAGATAACAGCCGCCTCAGAACCGGTTCAGGCGCGGGGGTTCAAATTCCAGTCCATGAGCGGCGCCGGGCCTTCCGGAACCGCGCAAACCAAGGATTGGAAAAGACATGAAAGTCGCCGCTATCTCTGGCGCCGTGATCGCCGCCCTGGCGGCCGGCGCTGTCGCCACCCCCAGCTTCGCCCAGCCCTACGGCTACGCTCAACAGGACTGCCGCCGCAGCGACGGCTCGGTGGGGACCATTGTCGGCGCCCTGGCCGGCGCGGCGCTCGGTTCCAACCTCGCCGCCCACCACGGCGGCCGTGCGGGCGGAGCCGCCATCGGCGGTGTCGCCGGCGCCCTGATCGGCAACAGCGTGGCGCGTTCCGGCGATACCTGCGGCCCCCGGACCTATCAGGGGCAAGGCTATAGCTCGGGCTACCAGACGCCGGCCTATTCGAGTGGCTACTACGCCCAGCCGAGCTACGCCTACGCCCAGCCGGTCTACGTCGAGCCGAGCTATGCCTATGTGGAGCCGAGCTACACCTACGTGCAGCCCAGCTACGGCTACTATCGCGGCGGCTATGAGACCCGGTACCGCTACGACCGAGACCACCGCGACCACCGCGACCACGACCACGACCGCGACCATGATCGCGATCACGGCGAGTGGCATCGCTAAGCCACCGCCTCGAGACTGACCGGCGGCCGCGTCCAGCGATGGGCGCGGCCGCTGCCGTCTGGGCCTTGCGAAGGCGGCCCCGGCGGGCTCATGAAGGCGGATGGAGTCTTCCTTCTTCGACCTGCGCGCCACGCACAATCCGCACCGCTGGCACATGCCGCTGACCGAGGGAGTCTGCGTCGGCCCCCCGGGCAACATGTTCATGTTCGGTGGCATCGGCCTGGCCTCGGCCATCGGGGCGATGGAGCGCACCACGGGGCGGCCGCTGATCTGGGCCACGGCGCAGTACCTGTCCTACGCGCGGCCGCCGAGCGTGGTGGACCTGGACGTCTGGGTGCCGGCGTCCGGCAAGTACAACAGCCAGGCGCGCGTGATCGGGCACGTGGGCGACAAGGAGATCTTCACGGTCAATGCCGCGCTGGGCGCGCGACCGAGCGAGCTGTCGCAACAGTGGCTGCAGCTGCCCGAGGCCCCGCCGCCTGAAGATTGCCCGGAGGCGGCGCACTGGCGCAACGACGAGGGCGGCCTGCACAGCCGCATCGAGGTGCGCGTCGCCAAGGGCCGCTATGGCTTCGACCGGCCGGGCCATCCGGAGGAGGACGGGCGGCTGATGCTGTGGATCCGGCCGCGGGAGCGGTTCGCCATCGACGCTGCGATGCTGGCGATCATGGCCGACCATGTGCCGTCGGGCATCGGCAACGCGCTGGGCCAGAACGCCGGCGGCAACAGCCTGGACAATACGCTGCGCATCCGCCGGATCGTGCCCACCGAGTGGGTGCTCTGCGATATCCGCATCCTGGGAGTCCACGGCGGGTTCGGGCACGGGGCGATGTACCTGTTCGCCCAGGACGGAGAGCTGATGGCCACCGCCAGCCAGTCGCTGATCGTGCGTGTGCGCGAGACCGCCGAAGATCGCTGAACCGCCTCAGGCGATCGCGAAGACCTTGGCGATCAGCGGGGCGTCGGCGATCACGTGCGGGGCGATGGCGTGATAGCCGATGGCGTGGACCCAGGCGTTCCCGGTCCGCAGTGTCACGTACGACTTGAACATTCCGGGACCCGTGTAGGTCAGGGCGACGAAGATCAGCGAGAGCGCCGTGTCGCTTGGCGTGCGGAACACCGACCAGCCTTCGACCAGGTGCATGGCTGCGTAGCTGAGACCGCCCAGGATCACCGTCAGCGGGATCGATCCGGTCAGCCTGAGATAGCGCGGCAGCAGGATCGCATAGATCAGCACCATGGTCGGCAGGACCGTGCCCACGAAGAACACCAGGAAGGACAGCGGCGCGGCCAGCAGAAGCTGATGCGGCGTCATCTTCAGGAAGCCGGGGAAGGTGTCGAGCTCGACGGCGCTCTCGACGATCATTACTGCGGCGATCACCAGGATGTCGTTCCGCCGGTCGCTGGAGCGCAGATTGAGTTGGGTGCTGGAATAGCGCCGACGGAACCAGAGGAACGGGATCACCGCGAAGACCACGAAATTATAGCCGGCCCAGAGCGCCACCTCGCCCGGCGAGGCGAGCTGGCTGCAGCCCACGAGCGTGCCGGCGATGTGGAAGCTGAAGGGACGATAGCCCAGCGCCGGCCCCAGCACCCAGCCCCCGGCCTGACCCAGCGCCGCATAGGCCCAGACCAGGGCGGTCTCCCGCCCGGCCAGCGCTCTCTCGGGCGCGCGGGCGGCCATGTCAGGGATCGCGCGCCGGCGGGTCAGCCACCAGACCATGGCCATCAGGGCGAAGACCTCGATCAGCCCAAGCGTCGGGAACGCCACTTGGGTCGTAAACGGCAGGGCGGCCAGCGCCGGGCGGTCGAAGGGGAGGTGACCTCGCGCCAGCAGCACGACAAGGGCGGTGAGCACCGCCCAGGTCGCGGCCGCGATGGCGATCACTGCGCGGGTTCCGACCCGGGGCGGCGGCGCCGCCGTTGGGTTGCTCATGCCGTCATCCCCCGTCCAGGACGCCCACTAGCGCCGAACGGCGCTATCCCGCAATCGCTCGGCGGCAGGAGTGGCGGCTAGCGTCGTGGGCATGTCGGCGGCCAGGTCTCGTGGCCGCCGCGGCGCCAGACGAAGAACTCGCCGGATTTCGGACCCTTGGTGTCACGGGCGAACATCAGGGTGCGGCCGCTGGGCGAGGCGGTCATGCCGATCTCCGAGCCGTTCACATTGATCTCTGGAACCAGCAGTTTGCGGGGCGACCAGCCGCCGTCGGCGGCCTTGTGCGTCTCGAAGTAGCCGTCGTCGCTCTGGACGATTAGGCTCTTGCCGTCTGGCGAGGGCAAGGCCTCGAACTCGCCTTTGGCGCTGTTGACGTTCGGGCCAAGGTTCTCGGTCCGCCAGGCCCCGCCGGCGTCCTGCCGCGCGCGCCAGATGTCGGTCTTGCCCTGTCCGCCGGGGCGGCCGGAACCGTAGTAGAGCCACCCGTCAGCGCTGGGCCTCGGAAACCACTCGTAGGTTGTGGAATTGACCTGCGGCGGCAGGCGCACGGGCGTTCCCCAACGGCCGGCGGCGTCGCGGTCGACGCGCCAGAGATCGAGGTCGGCCCGCTTGATGCCGTCCGTCGTGCGATTGGAGATGAAGTAGAGCGTCCTCCCGTCGGCGGTGAACCAGGGGTCGGCCTCCTGGCCGTCGCCGGCGAAGGGCGGGTCGGCTGGCGCGCTCCAGCCGCTGGCCGTGCAGCGGCTCATCAGGATCCGCCAACCGCTGAAGTCGGGGCGGCTGCGCACGAAGTAGACGTCGCCGGTGCGCGGATCGAAGGCCGCGTGGCTCTCGAACTGGTCGCTGGAAATGCCTGCCGGCGCCCAGGTCTCCAGCGTCGGCGGGGCGAAGGCGGCGGTCAGCAGGAGGGCGGCGAGCGCGGCGGGCGCGAGGCGAGTCATGCCGCGATGCTAGAGCCGATCAGAACGGCGCGGCTATCACGTTCGGTGGCCGCTCATTGTCCCAGATCATCGAGATGATCTGCCAGCCGGCCTTGGCGTCCCTGTAGAGCTGGATCGAGTTGATGCCGCGCCGCTCGGGCGTTGCGTCGTCCGGGGCGTTGCGCGCCTCGTAGAGGCTCCAGACGTGGGCCATGTTGCCGATCACGTCGACACGGCGGGCGACCTCGACCTCGAAGAAGTCGGTCGTGGCGAAGAACGCCGCGGTGTCGGCCGAATAGCTCGTCGGCGTCATGATCTTGATCCAGGCCGCGCCGGACGGCTCGACCCCGGTGCGCATCTGCCGCGCGTCCGGATGGAAGACCTCGTCCTGCCGGGACCAGTCGCGCGGTCCGGCGGGGCCCGAGACCATGGCGTACATGGCGTCGACCACCGCGCCGATGGCCGCCTCTTCGCTCATGTCAGGCGCGTTTCGGGATGACGACATTCATCCGCTCATAGCCCTTCACGAAGCTCGAGTAGACGCGCTTGGGCTCGCCCACGACCTCGATGACCGGGAAGCGCTTGAGGATCTCTTCCCAGATGATCTTGAGCTGCAGTTCGGCCAGGCGGTTGCCCACGCAGCGATGGATGCCGAAGCCGAAGGAGATGTGGGTGCGCGGCCGCTCGCGGTCGATGATGTACTCGTTGGGCCGGTCGATGACCTCTTCGTCGCGGTTGCCCGAGACGTACCACATGATCACCTTCTCGCCCTCGCGGATGGTCTTGCCGCGGAATTCCACATCCTCGGTGGCGGTGCGTCGCATATGGGCCAGCGGGGTCTGCCAGCGGATGGTCTCGGAGACCATCGAGGGGATCAGGTCGGGGTTGGCGCGCAATTTGGCGTACTGATCGGGGTTCTGGTTCAGCGCCAGGATCGAGCCCGAGATGGTGTTGCGCGTCGTGTCGTTGCCGCCGACCGTCAGCAGCACGATGTTCCCGAAGAACTCGCGCGGCTCCATGTTCCGGGTGGCCTCGCCGTGCGCCAGCATGGAGATCAGGTCGCCGGTCGGCGGCGCGTTGACCCGGTGGTTCCACAGCTTGGTGAAGTAGGCGTGGTACTCGACGAAGATCGCCATCTTCTGCTCGATGGTGTCGATCAGCCCCTTGCCGGGCGCGGCGGTGACCACGTCGGACCAGTAGACCAGCTGGCGGCGGTCCTCTTGCGGCATGTCGAAGAGCGTCGCCAGCGTCATGCCGGTGAGCTCCTTGGAGACCAAGTCGACCCAGTCGAACTCCTCGCCGATCGGCAGGCTGTCGAGGATCGCGGCGGCCCGCTCGCGAATCTGCGGCTCCATCACCGCCAGGCTCATCGGCGATACGGCGGGGCTGACCACCTTGCGCTGCACGTCGTGCTTGGGCGGGTCCATGGCGATGAACATGGGCAGCGGATCCATGTTCGACTGGCCGCCGGCGATGTTGATCCCGCCCTTCATGAAGTCGGAGGAGAAGCGCTGGTGATCGGTGTCGATCGCCATGATGTCGTTGTACTTGGTGATCGACCAATAGGGGCCGAACTCGTGCTCGGCGGTGTAGTGCACCGGGTCCTCGGCGCGCAGGCGCTCGAAGATCGGCCACATGGTGTCGGCCTGGAAGCGGGCCGGCTGGGCCGGGTTCATCTGGTCCAGGGGCAGGGCGTAGGTCTCGTCCCGGGCCTGCTTCTGGGCCTGCGCCAGGTTCGCCAGATTGCCGTCAGCCATGGTCGGTCCTCCGAATGTTAGCATTGTATAGATCGCAACTTGACGCCAGCGTCAACTTCAATGCCGTGCTGGAGGCGCGCACCTTCACGTGACATGGAAGTCGATGCCCGACGTCATCGCCATCGACGATCCCGACGATCCGCGCCTGGCCGACTATCGCCACGTGCGCGAGCGCGACCTGGTGGGCCGCGAAGGCCGGTTCGTGGCCGAGGGCGTGGTGGTGCTGGAGAAGCTGATCCACGGGCGGCGTCATCCCCTGCGCTCCGTACTCATCGCCGAGAAGCGGGTGGAGGCGCTTCGCCCCCTGCTGCAGGGCCTGGGCGAGGGCGTCGAGGTCTATGCCGCCGGGCAGGCCGTGATGGACGCGGTGGTGGGCTTCCACATCCACCGCGGCCTGCTGGCGGTGGGGACGCGCCGCGAGCCGGACCTGGCAGGCCTGATCGCGGGTCTCCCCGCACAGGCGCTCGTCGTGGGGCTCGTGGGCATCGCCAACCACGACAACATGGGCGGCCTGTTCCGCAACGCCGCGGCCTTCGGGGCCGACGCGGTCCTGCTCGATGACGGCTGCTGCGACCCGCTCTATCGCAAGGCGATCCGGGTGTCGGTGGGCGCGGCGTTGACCACGCCCTTCGCCCGCGCCGCCACGGCGGCGGAGATGGTCGAAACCCTGGTCGCGGCGGGCTTTGACCTGGTGGCGCTCTCGCCGAGGGGGGAGGCTGATCTAGGCGACATCAAGCGTGGTGCGCGCACCGCGGTGCTGTTCGGCGCCGAGGGTCCCGGGCTGCCTGCCGAGGTGCTGTCACGGTGCCGGACGGCGCGGATTCCCATGGCGGGAGATTTTGACAGCCTGAATGTCGCGACCTCGAGCGGGATCGTGCTGCATCACCTGGCGACGGCGTGGGATACACGCCGATCTGGAGCCATTTCTTAATGTAAATGGCCGATGCTCCCCGGCGACGAAACAAGGCTCGGTTGGGGCAGGAAAGATGGCCGGCGCAGACCGCCCGACGACGCGGCGTCCGCCTAAGACGCCAAGGGGCATGGACCAGTCCGGCGCGGTGTTCGAACGTGCCACCCGACTGGCGCGCACCCTGTTCGGCGACGTGGACGCCCAAGTCACCCTGGTCGACGGCGACGAGGTCTGGAACAGCCGCGGCGTAGAGCACGAAAGCGACGCGATCGCCGTCCGCTTCGTCCAGTCCACCGGTGAGACCCTCTGGGTGGAGGACGCGCCCAAGGACAAGCGCTTCCGCGATCACCCGGCCGTGGCCGGGCCGCCCTATTTGAGGTTCTACGCCGGCGCGCTGATCCGTCTGGAGGATGGCTCGACGCCGGGTTCGATCTGGGTTGCGGGCCTGGAGCCGCGAAAATGCGATCCCAAGCTGGCCGCCCGGCTGGAGGACCTGGCTGACTTCGTGGCCGACGAATGGGCCCGTGTGCTGGCCAAGCGGGCCCGCGAGGCCGCCCGACGCGAGAGCGACGTGGCCCAGAAGATGGTCGCCGAGATCATCGCCTCGGCCCCGATCTCGCTGGTGATGACCGACCGGCAGATGACCGTGATCTCCACCAGCCCGCGCTGGCTGGAAAGCCGCGGCCTGGTCGGTCAGCAGGTGCTGGGCCGCTCGCTCTATGACGTGGTGCCGCAGACCCGCGAAAAGTGGACCGCCGCCTACGAGCGCTGCCTGGCCGGGGAGCAGATCAGCGCCGACCGCGTGGAGATGGTGAAGCCGGACGGCTCGATCGCCTGGCTGCAGGCCGAGCTGACCCCCTGGCGCGACGCCAACGGCGAGATCGGTGGTCTGATCATCACCACCCACGACATCACCGCGATGGTCGAAGCGCTGGAGAGCACGGCGCGGTCGCAGGAACGCCTGAAGCTCGCCATGGAAATCGCCGATATCCACGTCTGGGAGATGGACTACCGTCGCGGCGAGCTGATCAAGGAAGGCGCGGAAGACACCTTCTTCACTGAGCCCAAGACCTTCGAGGAGTTGCTGGCCGACGTCTGGTCGACGATCGACCCGCGCGACGTGCCGGGCACGCAGGCCGCCTGGAAGCGGCATGTGCTGGAAGGCGTCCCCTACCGGCCCGAGTACCGCGTCATCCGTAAGGACGACAAGGAGGTCTGGGTCCAGGGCTCGGTGATCTACGAGAAGGACGACCAGGAGCGCCCCGTGCGGATGATCGGGGCGATGC
>Ga0105248_10002392_pt1 | contig 20840 bp, 17 predicted proteins | sample KBSS34metaG_FD_81524 | JGI IMG/M metagenome (GOLD analysis project Ga0105248, IMG submission 81524) | Switchgrass rhizosphere microbial communities from Kellogg Biological Station, Michigan, USA - KBS S3-4 metaG | ecosystem: Host-associated > Plants > Roots > Rhizosphere > Soil | place...
GTGACGGCCTCCAGCAGATCGTGCGTGATCAGCAGCGCGGTCTTGCCCTCGCGTTTGAGGGTCTGCGCGAGTTCGCGCTGGAGCACCATCCGGGTCTGCGCATCAACCGCCGAGAACGGCTCGTCGAGCAGCAGCACGGAAGGATCGATCGCGAGTGTGCGCGCCAGCGCGACGCGTTGCCGCATGCCGCCCGACAACTGGTGCGGATAGTGGCCGGCGAACTCGAACAGGTGGAGATTTTCCAGCAGGGCCTCCGCGCGCCGCCTGCGCTCGGCGAGGGGAAGCCCCTGGATTTCGACGCCGAACATCACGTTCTCCAGCACGGTGCGCCAGGGCAGCAGCAGATCTTTCTGCAGCATGAAGGCGACGTGGGCGTTCGGGCCTTCCACCCGCTCGCCGCCGACGAAGGCCTCGCCTTCGCTCGGCGCGCAGAGGCCCGAACCGATGTTGAGAAGGGTCGATTTTCCGCAGCCGCTGGGACCGATAAGCGAGACCACCTCGCCGTCACCGACTGCAAGGCTCACACCCTCGACGGCGATGAGGCTTTTCCCGGAGCGTTCCACGAAACGCATGGTGACGTTGCGGTATTCGAGCCGTACCACGTCGGACATTGCCTGAAAACTCGGCTGCGGACTGAGCGTGTTGCCTGCTCATTGATATTGCAGAGCGATACTATGGAGTATAGTGGCAAACAGGCAAACCGCCGAGATCGTGGCGGCGCCGGTTGTGCGGCGCCAAGCGACGGGAGAGGGTCAGATGCCCGCACGTGAGACGAGAATATCCCGCCGCCTGCTGGTGGCGAGCGGTGCCGCATTCGGCCTCGGCGCGCTGGCCGCGCCCGCGTTCTCGCAAGCGCCGGAAAAGATCACTTATCTGTTTCCGGCTCCGCCGGTACTGCCCGCTTTTGGGCCGATCCAACTCGCCCAAGGCAAAGGCTATTTCACCGCGGCCGGCCTCGACGTGAGCTTCGCCGTCGGCCGCGGTGGCGTCGACGTAGCAAAGCAGGTCGGCGCCGGTAATGCGCCGCTCGGCGGCATCGTGGCGGACGGACCGATCATGGTGCGGGGCAACGGGGTGCCGGTGAAGATCGTCGCCGTGTTCGGCGGCAAGGGTTTCATGCAGCTCGTGGTGCGCGAGGATTCCGGCATCGAGAAGCCGGCCGATCTCAAGGGCAAGACAATCACCGTGATGTCGTTTCAGGACACCACGTTCTACGCGCTGCTTGGGTTGCTCGCGAGCGTGGGGCTCACCCAGAACGACGTCAACATCCAGTCGGTCGGTCCCACCGGCGTGTGGGAATTCGTCGCCACCGGCAAATCCGTCGGCATGGCCGGCGTGCCCGACTGGATTCCGCCGGTGCAGGCTGCGGGCGTGAAGGTGAAGGTGATCCAGACCGACGAGTACTTCCCGCACATGGCGCAGGGCATCGCCGCCTCCGATCAGGTCATCAAGGACAGGCCGGAAATGGTGCGCAAGTTCGTCAAGGCGGCGCTACACGGGATGAAGGACATGATGGACGATCCGGACAAGGCGGCGGACGACTTCGTGCGCTTCGTGCCGGAATGGAAGGGCAAGGAAGGCGGCGTCAAGTTTGCGTTCAACATGTACGCCAAGCTGGTCTATCCCGGGCAAAAGGAGCTCGGCGAGGTCAATGCCGACCGGCTCGCCAAGCTGCAGGAGTTCTATGTGGCCAAGGGCTTCATCCAGAAGGCGACGCCGGTCGACGAACTCTACACCAACGCCTTCATCAAATAGGGCCGCGCTGGATGGGGCGGCCCGCGCCGTCATGCCTCGGGACGCCGAGCAGCGCGCGGCTCCTCAGCATGAGGCAGAGAGACTGGTCGGCGCGCGCCCGCGCTATTTCTTGTAACCGTCCGTTCCCTGCCAGCCATTCTTCGAAATATCGAAGATCACCCCGTCGGGGTCTTTGAACTTGCGCTCAAAATTGCCGTGGCGCTCATCGCCCAGATCGAAGAAGAACTTACCCCCATTGGCCTCGATGCGCTTCTCGGCCTCGGCGAGATCCTCGACCTGGAAGCCAAAATGATGGGCACCCACGAAGGTCGCGCCCTCCTTGATATCGGAAGCCTTGCTGCCGGCGGCGCCGGTGAAATTGAGCAGTGCGAGGTTGATGACCCCGTCGCTCATGTAGATCGCGGAGCCGATGTCCAGATCCTCGCGGCCGATGCGCTTGAGGTCGAAGACGTTGGCGTAGAACTCCGCCGCTTTGTCGAGGTCTTTCACACAGACTGCAAAATGGCGCAGACGGGCCATGGATATCCTCCTCGCGGGCGCCGATTGCCCTTGCCGGACATCATAGCGCCGCTGCATCGGCGAGAGCTACCCTTCATGCCGCATTGTCGTTAAATGATCCGGTGAAAAAACGACACGCTGAGATCGTGGGCGCAGGTTTCGCCGGCCTCACGGCGGCCTGCGCGCTGGCGCAGCGCGGCTGGAGCGTGCGCGTGCACGAGCGCGGGGAGCGCCTGCGTACAACCGGCGCAGGCATCTATATCTACGAGAATGGGCTGCGCGTGCTCACGGCGGTGGGGGCTTACGACGAGGCAGTGAAAGGCGCGCCCTTCGCCCATACCCGCGAGGTGCGCGACGATCGCAACCGGGTGATCTCGGTGCATCGCTGGGTCGGCAGCCGGGTGTTCAGCATCGTGCGCCAGACCGTCATCAACGCGCTGGCGGCGGCGGCGACGCTCTCGGGTGCCGAAATCATCACCGGCTCGGTGGCGACGGGCGCGAGCGCCGACGGCGAGCTCGTGCTGGCGGACGGCCGACGCCTCGGCGCCGACCTGATCGTCGCCGCTGACGGCAGCAATTCGGTGCTGCGCGACCGGCTCGGCCTGCTCTCGATGCGCAAATATCTGGTCGATGGCTGTACGCGCCTGCTGATCCCCAAGACGGCGGAGGAGCGGCTCTACGCCGACGGCGCCACCACCGTCGAATACTGGTCAGGGAGCCGGCGCGTGCTCTACACGCCATGCAGCGAGACCGACGTCTATATCGCGCTCACCATGCTCGACAGCGACGTGCTCGCGAAGGCGACGCCGGTGCGCAAGGACGCATGGAAGAGCTGGTTTCCCCATCTCGCACCGCTAATCGAACGCATCGGCGACGAGGGCCGCTACGATCGTTTCGACCTGATCAAGCTCAGCCGCTGGTCGGCCGGAAGGGTGGCGGTGATCGGAGACGCCGCCCATGCGCTGCCGCCGAACATCGGCCAGGGCGGCGGATGCGCCATGATGAACGCGCTGTCGCTCGCGGTCTATCTCGACCGTGAAGCGGATGTGCCGACGGCGCTCACGACATGGGAACGCAACGAGCGTCCGGTCACTGAACATGCGCAGCGCATCTCCTACCTGCTCGGTCTGCCGACCACCTGGCCGCCAGCGCTGCGCGCTCTGGCGTTGGGCGTGGCCGGCCGCTCGAAATGGGTGGTCCGGCAGCGCACCAAGACGGCGCTGCACCGCCCGACCGGGACGACGCCCTGAGCAAGCCCGACCATGGCGCGGCTTGCTCCGTCGTTCAGCGCGCCCGCAAGATGTGCTGGACCGCGCCCTCGATGTTCTCCTCGAGCTCGCGCGCCGAGAGCGTCTTCTGCACCCCCAGGAGCACGCGCAGATGGGCGTATCCGCGCAAGAGCTCGAGAAACTCCTCCGCCGTCCGACGCGGATTGCGCAGGTTGAGGGTCTTGCGGCTGGAGTGGCGCTCGAGATAGGCGGCAAGCATGGCGATGCACGCCTCCGGGCCGCTCTTGTAGAACAGGCGGCCAAGCGCGGGAAACCGCCGGCTTTCGGCGACCACGATGCGGTGGAGCTCGACCGTGTCGCGCGCGAACAGGATGGTGACGATCTTGCGCGCGAAGCCGCGTAGCGCCTCCTCCGGCTGCCGCTCCAGCATCCGTTCCAGATCCTCGTCGATGATGCGCTCGCACAAATCCCGGATGACGCCGGCAAAAAGCGCCTCCTTGCTGCGAAAGTAGCGGTACACCGTCATCTTCGAGACGCCGGCCGCGGCGGCGATCCCGTCCATGCTGGCGCCTTCGAAACCATGGCGGAGAAAGACGTCCTTCGCGCCGCCGACAATGCTTGCCCGTTTGACGTCGAAACGCGTCACCGCGGCCGCTGACGCACTGGAAGCCATCGCCCGCGCTCCTTGCCCGAAATGATACTATTCAGTATCATTGCGCCTTGCGCCGGATCAAGGACGAACGGCCGGGTCCACAGCGTCATGGGAACGACACGATGACCACCGCCATCGACGACGAGCTTTCGCGCTTGGTCGCGCCGGGCCGCGTGCACCGCAAGCTCTACACCGACCCCGCCATCTTCGAGCTGGAGATGGCGCGGATCTTCGATGCCGCCTGGATCTATATCGGGCACGAGAGCCAGGTCAAAAATCCGGGCGACTATTTCGCCACCCAGATGGGACGCAAGCCGGTCGTGCTGGTGCGCGACGCCGACGGAACGGTACGGGTGATCCGCAACCAGTGCGCCCACCGCGGCGCCCTGGTAGTGGCGACCGACAAAGGCAACGCGCCGGAATTCACCTGCTGCTACCACGGCTGGACCTACCACCTCGATGGACGGCTCAAGGCGGTGCCGCTCAATCACGGCTACCCGCAGGGCTTCGATCCCAAGGATCCGAAGCTCGCGATGCTGCAGGTGCCGCGGGTGAAAAGCTATCGCGGTTTCGTGTTCGCGAGCGGCAGCAACGATGGGCCGGGCTTGGAGCAATGGCTCGGCCACATGACGACCTCGCTCGACGACCTGATCGACCGCGCACCCGGGGGCGAGATCGAGTCCGCCGGCGGCGTGTTCAAGCACGCCTATGACGGCAACTGGAAGGTCTATTTCGAGAATCTGTGCGACGCCGCGCACCCACTGTTCACCCACCGCTCCTCGATCGAGGCGGCGCAGCAGCAATCGGATGACGTCCACAGCGACGGGACCGGCGAGATCGCCATCCGCCAGATGCGCCAGAACGGCGCGCCCTACAGCTTCTGGGAGTCGCAGCTCGGCATCTGGACCTATCCCAACGGCCACAGCTATCTCGGCGACTATCACGACGACTCGAAGCTGGTCGCCGCGCTGAAGGACCCGGTGTTCCGCGAATACATCGCAGCGCTCGAAAGGAACAAGGGCAAGGCGGAGACCAAGCGCATCCTGGAGGTGCGTCGCTGGAACTCGAACATCTATCCGAACGTCTCGCTGATGAGCCAGTTCCAGCAATTGCGCGTCGTGCATCCGATCGCGGTCAACCGCACGGTCGTGCACACTTACAGCTTCCGGCTCAAGGGCGCGCCGGAGCAGATGTTCCGCAACACGATCAGCTTCGCCAACATCGTCAACGGCACCGGCTCGCTCGTGCTCACCGACGACCTCGAGATCTACAACCGTCTCGACATGGGGATGTCGAGCGAGGGCGCCGAGTGGCTGCAGATCGGCCGCGGCTATCAGAGCGACGTGCCCGACACGCATGGCGGCCGGCGCGGCAAGAACTCGACCAGCGAGGTCTATATCCGCAACATGCTCGACGCTTGGCTCGGGCTCATGACCGGCAGGCAGACGACGCCCGCGCGCGCCGCCTCCTGACCGCCCATCGCATCATGGCAAAACGACGCAAGCTCAAGGCGAAGAGTTCGGCTCGCCGGCAGCGCCCGGGCCCCGCGCGCGGTCCGCGAGCCACCCGCCGCGGCGCGGTGTCGCTCGACCGGGAGAACTGCGAGCGATTCCTGCTGCACGAGGCGCGGCTGCTCGACGAAGCAAGATTTGACGACTGGCTCTCGCTGTTCACGTCCGACGGCTGGTATTGGGTGCCGAGCGAGCCCAATCAGGACAATCCACACGACACGGTCTCGCTCATCTACGACGATCGCCGCCTGCTGGAGACGCGGGTACGGCGGTTGGCGAGCCCGCGGATCTATTCGCAGGAGCCGCGATCGCGCACCAGCCGCATCATCGCCAATGTCTCGATCGAGGAGAGCAGCACCCACGCCTGCACCGTGCGCTCAAAGTTCGTGATGATCGAATACCGCCGCGAGAGCCAACGGCTGTTCGCGGGGACCGCATTCCACCACCTGGTGCAGGCGGACGGGGGCATCCGGATCGCCTCCAAGCGCGTCGACCTCGTGAACTGCGACGCGCCGCTCGACGGCATCGTCGTGCCGTTCTGACGGCCGCCGCCGCGGTCTCATGTCTGCGCACGCGCGACGTTAGTTTAGCAAACCTACGGGCGTCCGCGCGGCCTACGGTCGAGAGATTTTATTCGGGTCCGGCGTACTTGCCGGCGGTGGCGGGAAACATCGACTTGACGATCTTCATCTTGGAGATGTCGACGGTGGCGTCCATGTGCAGGAAGATGGCCGCGTCGCGGAGCAGCTTCTCGACGCCGAAGTCGAGCATCATGCCGTTGCCGCCATGCAGCTCCACGGCGTGCTGGGCCACTTTCATGATCTCCTCCGACGCGAACACCTTGGCCATGTTGCACAGCGTGTCGGCGTCGGGCGCATCGTCGTCGACGGCACGCGCGGCGCGCTCGAGCAGCGCGCGCACCGCCTCGATGCGGGTCGCCATGTCGGCGAGTCGTAGCGCGACCGCCTGATGCTTGATGAGAATCCGACCACCCTGCACGTAGTTCTGCACATAGTCGGACGTGACCTCGAAGGCGCGCACGCCGACGCCGAGGTTCTTCGACGCCTGGATGATCTTGCCGGGGCGGAAGTAGACCCCGGCCTGGCCGAGCGAATCGTTCTCGACCAGAAGGTGGTCCTCCGGCACGCGCATGTCCTCGAACACCAGTTCACCGTTGTTCATGAACCGGCAGCCCAGGGTCTCGTTGCAGCGCGCAACGGTAAGCCCGGGCGTGTCGCGCGGCACCAGGAATGACGACGTGCCCTGCAGCATGCCGACCTTCGGATTGGTGTTGGCGTAGACCACATAGAGACCGGCGTCGTAGCCGTTGGAGATGAACTGCTTGCGGCCGTTGATGATCCACTCGCCGTTCTGCTTCACCGCGCGCGTCTGCATCGCGGCTTCCGGGACGTTGTAGGGCAGCCAGCGGTCGGATGCGCCGCGCGGTTCGGTGAGGCAATGGGCGAGCAGGAACTGCGGATCCTCGGTGAGGCGCTTGAACCAGACCTCCTGCAGGTGGCGCGGCGCCAAGTTGCGCAACAGCACCGAAACCTTCCAGTTCTGCACCAGCTTGTCGGACAAGCCGGAATCGCCGCGGGCGATTTCCTCGGAGATGAGCGCGAAGGTCTGCACTTCCGTGCCGGGCTCGAGCTCGATGCCGCCGAATTCCTCAGGCACGCCGAGCGTGCGGATGCCGATCTGGTCGGCGCCGACCAGGATTTCCGGCGGTAGCCGGTTCTCCGGGGTCATGATCCATTCGCGCTGCCAGTTGCCGCGGATGAACGGAATCACCACGTCGTCGACGAAGTCGCGGCACGATTGCCGCATCAGGCGCTGTTCTTCGGAGAGTTGGGACATCTTTGCGTTTTCCTTCGGGCCCGCGCTAGGACGATTCGTAGATCTGTCGGGTTGGCGCGATCTTGCGCTCTACATTGGCGGCATGCCGCTCCGCGTCTACCCGGCCCAGTCGTGTCGGGTTAAGCGCCGAACGAAGACGCGGCAAGGGTCGCGGCGGTGCAGGTCGCGTTGCTCCGAGCTACCCGTTTCTGCCGCACTGATGGCTACGCGGCCTTCCGGCTGGCGAGAAATTCGCCCATGCGATCGAGGGCACGCAGAATGTTCTCGGTCGAATTGGCATAGCTGAGCCGCACGTAGCCCTCCCCCAGAATGCCGAAGTCGGGACCGCCGATGATGGCGACACCGGCGTCCTCCAGCAGCGAGGCGGCGAGCGCCTTTGCCTTCCAGCCGGTGCGCTGGACATTGGGGAAGGCATAGAACGCACCCTTGGGGGTGGCGCAAGAGACGCCGGGCAGCCGATTGAGCCCCTCCACCACGGCTTTCCTGCGCTTGTCGAACTCGGCCACCATCTTGTGCACCTCGTCCTGTGGCCCTTTGAGTGCAGCGAGCCCGGCATATTGCGCCGACGCATTGACGCAGGAATGGAGATTGACCGCGAGCTTGCGCGCGTAGTCATACAGCTTTCCCGGCCAGATCGCATAGCCGAGGCGCCAGCCGGTCATGGCGTAGGTCTTCGACCAGCCGTTGAGCAGGATCAGCCGATCGCGGATCGACGGATACGAGAGCAGGCACACGTGGTGCTCGCCGTCGTAGACCATGTGGTCGTAGATCTCGTCCGACATGACAGCGACGTCGGGAAACTTCTCCAGGCCCGCGACCAGCCGGTCGATCTCACTCTTGGGCGTGACCCCGCCAGTCGGATTGGCCGGCGAGTTCACGATCAGAAGCCGGGTCTGCGGCGTGATCAGCTTGAGCGTCTCCTCGGCCGAGAATGCGAAACAGTTCTCCTCGCGGATCGGCACCGGCACGGGGCGCGCCCCCGTGTACTCGATCATGGAACGATAAATGGGAAAGCCGGGGTCGGGATAGAGAATGTCGGCACCGGGCTCGCCGAACATCAGGATAGACATGAACATGGTCGGCTTGCCGCCCGGCAGGATCATCACTTCGTCTGGCGATACCTCGACCTTGAAGCGCTTTCCGAGGTCGGCCGCGACCGCCTCGCGCAGGGGCGGAATGCCGACCGCCGGGGTGTAACCATGGTGACCGTCGCGCAGGGCCTTGATCGCGGCCTCGACGATGAAGTCGGGGGTGCGGAAATCAGGCTGTCCGATACCGAGATTGATGATGTCGCGGCCCTGCGCCGCCAGCGCATTGGCACGCGCGAGCACAGCAAAGGCATTTTCCTCGCCGATGCGGTCGAACGCGGGAACGGTCTTGAACATGGGATCTGATCTCTTGAATCGGGCAAACAGAGAATGGCGAGCAGCCATCCAATGAATGGCGAATAACGGAAGCGAATAGCCCGGACGCGGACCATCCCTCCCGTTCCTATTCGCCGCTCGCCACTTTCTATCGCTACTCGCCCAATTGTGTCACGCCCTGCGCACCATCGCCGGCGTGAGATGCTTGATCGAGGGAGCGCCGACCTGCTGCATCATGGCGTAGGTCTCGGTGCGCAGAAGCTCGAGCACGCGCTCGACGCCGGGCTGGCCGAAGGCGCCGAGGCCCCAGATATAGGGCCGGCCGACGCAGACGGCGTTGGCGCCGATGCACAGCGCCTTAACGATGTCGGAGCCGCGACGGAAACCACTGTCGACGATGATCGGGATGCGCCCGTTCACCGCCTCGACGATTTCCGGCAGCGCGTCGATGGTCGAGCGTCCGGAGTCCTCGCTGCGGGCGCCGTGATTCGACACGATGATCGCGTCGATGCCGTTGTCGGCGGCAAGCACGGCGTCCTCCCAGGCGAGGATGCCCTTGAGCACGATCTTCATCTTGGTGGTGTCGCGCAGGCGCTTGAAGTAGTCCCAGGTCATGGCAGAGGACTGGGTGTTGGTCATCCCCGAGAGGTCAATGCCCTGATACATGGCACGGGTCTTCATGCTTGCCTGCAGGCTGGAGCGGTCGTGGCAGCCATTGCAGTCGCGGGTATCTGTGGGCCGCATGCGGAAGAGGGTCTCCTGGTTGCGGCCGCCGCTGCGGTCGATGGTAACCGCCACCGCGTAACAGCCGGCCTTCTCCGCGCGCTTCACCATGGTCTCCGCCACTTCCCATTTGTTGGTGGCATAGAGCTGGTACCAGATCGGCTGGCCGCGCGCGGCGCTGACGTCCTCGACCCCGAGGCTGGTCGCGGTCGAGAGAATTTGCAGATGATTCCCAACCTTGGCGGCGCGGGCGGAGGCAACCTCGCCCTCGTCGTGGAAGGACCGCTGGCCGCCGACCGGCGCCAGCACGATGGGGCTCGGGTATTTCACGCCGAGAATTTCGACCGACATGTCGACCTTGCTGACGTCAACCAGCCGGCGCGGGCGGAGCTGGAATTTCAGGAAGCCCTCGCGATTGGCGCGCAGCGTCACCTCGTCGTCGATGCCTGAGGCCATGTAGCCGAAATGCGCGGGCGGAACGTTGGTGCGGCAGACCGGCTCGAAATCGAAGACGTTGATCGCTTCCTTGGGCGTCTTGATGAGCTCGGTGGTGCGCATCGGCGCCCACATCAACGGGTCGGGAAGCTTGCTCCCGGGAACCGGCCCTTCGCCGGCAAAGGCTTCGAGGCCGCCGGCCGCGAGCAGCGGACTTCCGGCCAGGAATTGCAGGAACTTGCGACGGTTGGCAGCTTGATCGGCGAACGACGGCATAGCGAGCCCTCCCTCAAGAGCAACGGGCCGGCTTCAACTCTTTCGGCTGGAATGAGCGCGGCACCCGGTCCATCCTACACGGCGGACGGTTCGAGACAATCGGGTCCGGTCGGTTCTAATCGAATCGACATGTCTCCCTTGCAATCGGAAAGAGTCTCATGCCCACCATCGCCGAAAAGCGCGCCACGTTTCGCCAACTACATGCGGCCGGATGCTTCGTCATTCCCAATCCATGGGACGTCGGCACCACGCGCTACCTGCAGCATCTGGACTTCAAGGCTCTCGCCACGACCAGCGCGGGTTTTGCATTCGCGCGCGGTCTCCCCGACGCGGCGGTGGCGCGCGATGACATGCTTGCGCATATCGCCGAGATCGTCGCCGCGACCGACCTTCCGGTGAACGCCGATTTCGAAGGCGGCTATGCGCACGAGCCCGAGGGCGTGGCGGAGAGCGTGCGGCTGTGCGTCGAGACCGGGGTCGCAGGGCTCTCGATCGAGGATGCGACCGGCGACAAAGCTAAGCCGCTCTACGACCTCGATCTTGCGGTAGCGCGCATGAAGGCGGCGCGCGCGGCGATCGACCGGGCCGGCGGCAACGTCCTGCTAACCGGCCGCGCGGAATGCTTTCTGGTCGGACGCCCCGATCTCGATGAGACGGTCCGTAGGCTGCAGGCGTATTCCGCCGCCGGCGCCGATTGCCTCTACGCGCCCGGTATCCGGACGCCCGAGCTGATCGCAGCGGTGGTGAAAGCGGCCGCGCCCAAACCGGTCAATGTGCTGATGCCGGGCGCGCTCGGCCTCACCGTCGCCGACCTCGCAGCGCTCGGTGTGCGCCGCATCAGCGTCGGCGGCACCCTCGCGCGCGTCGCCTGGGGCGCGTTCATCCGCACGGCGAAGACGATCGCAAGCGAAGGCCGCTTCGATGCGTTCAAGGATGCCGTCCCGCATGCCGAGATCAATGGCTTCTTGCGCGACGACATGACGGCGCGATGACGGCAGCAGCGACGAGCCAACCGCAGGCGCATCCGGTTACCGGTCAGCCGGTCGGCCAGCCTGTCGATACGACACCGGCGCGACGGCCGGGGCCGGTGTCCCTCGACGGCCGCTACGGGCGGGTCGAGCGCCTGGCGCAGCCGCATGCTGCCGCGTTGTGGAAGGCGGTCGACGGCCAGGACCATATCTGGACCTACATGTCCGCCTATGGTCCGCTGGCGGACTTTGCCGCGTTCTCGCATTGGCTCGCCGGCAGAGTAACGCTCGACGATCCTTATTCCTATGCGATCGTCGACCGGTCAGGCCAGGCGCTCGGCATCGCGACGTTAATGGAAATCCGCCCGTCCATGGGCGTGATCGAGGTCGGGCATATCCTTTATTCGCCGGCTCTGCAGCGCACGCCGCTCGGAACCGAGGCGCAGTATCTGCTCGCGCGTTATGCGTTCGAGACGCTTGGCTATCGCCGCTATGAATGGAAGTGCGACGCGCTCAACGCGCCCTCGCGGCGGGCCGCGCTGCGCTATGGTTTCGTGTTCGAAGGGGTGCTGCGGCAACATATGATCGCGAAAGACCGCAACCGCGATACAGCGTTTTTTTCGATGCTCGATAGCGAATGGCCGGCGCGCAAGACCGCGTTCGAGCGCTGGCTGGTGCCGGAGAATTTCGACGCGGATGGAAAGCAGCGCACGAGCTTGAGCGAGCTCAACGGCGTGCAGCCGCTGTCCGGTTAGGAGCAAACGACGTGAACATCCTCATCACCGGCGCGGCCGGCATGATCGGGCGCAAGCTGACCGAACGGCTCGCCAGCGAGGGCGGGCTCAACGGCCGGCCAATCGACAGGCTGACACTGCTCGACGTCGTCATGCCGACGACGGCTACGCGCTTTACGGGCAAGACGGACCTGGTGGCCGCGGACCTTTCCACGCCGGGCGAGGCGGCGCGGGCCATCGCGCACCGGCCGGACACAATCTTCCATCTCGCCGGCGTCGTCTCCGGCGAAGCCGAGCTTGATTTCGACAAGGGGTACCGCGTCAACCTCGACGGCACCCGTGCGCTGCTCGAGGCGATCCGCGCGACCGGCGACGGCTATCGCCCACGGCTCGTCTACACCTCCTCCATTGCGGTTTTCGGCGCGCCATTCCCGGAATCGATCCCCGACGACTTTCATCTCACGCCGCTCACCTCCTACGGTGCGCAGAAGGCGATCGGAGAAGCGCTGCTCGCCGATTACACCCGGCGCGGGTTCTGCGACGGCGTCGGCATCCGGCTGCCAAGCATCGTGGTGCGCCCGGGCAAGCCGAACAAGGCGGCATCGGGATTCTTCTCCGGCATCATCCGCGAGCCGCTGGCTGGCGTCGACGCCCAACTGCCGGTCTCCGAGGCGGTCGTGCATACCCACGCGAGCCCGCGCGCCGCGATCGGCTTTCTCATGCGTGCGGCAGGGCTCGCTCGGGACGCGCTCGGCCCCCGGATCAATCTCTCCATGCCCGGCGTGTGCTGCACCGTTGCCGATCAGATCGCATCGTTGCGGCGCATCGCCGGCGAGCGGGTCGCCGCTCGCATTCGCCACGAACACGACCCGTTGGTCGCGCGCATCGTCGACGGCTGGCCGCAGCGCATCGAGGCGCGGCGCGCGCGCGAACTTGGTTTCAAGGCCGAGAACTCGTTCGACGAAATCGTGCGCATCCACATCGACGAAGACCGCGGCGGCACGTTCGTGGACTGACGACGGACAAGCGAGTCTTTCGTCCCCTCCCGGCGCATCGACCGCGCGCGCGCCAATCGTGAACGCGTCGTCGTCGAGGATTTCCACGTGCTGCAGCAGGCCTACCTTGCGCCCATCACGTCACGCACGGCGGAAATGATCTCGGGGGGAAATGAAAACGCCTTGGCATAGGCCGCCGTCATGTCCGCGCCACGCATCGGATCGATGTGAAGGCTGCGCTTGTCGATCTCGGCGCGAAATACGGGGTCGGCCATGGTGGCGTCGAACGCCGCACGCAGCTCCGTGACACGCTCGGCGGGAACGCCCGGGGGCGCCAGCACGGGACGGTCCATGTTCTGCGCCACCATCATCAATTCGAGCTGCGCACGGATCGATTCGTCCCGCACGAACTCCATCACCGCGGGGCTGTTGGGGAGATCGGCCCGCCGGCGCTCGGCGATAATGACCGGCACCCGGATCTTGCGCTCGGCGAACCAGCCGGGGTGCAACGCCTTGAACGAGGTTAGATGGGTGCCGCAGCGGCCGTCGAGCTCGCCGCGCTCCATCGCGAGGTCGATGTCGCTGCCGGCCTTGTAGCCTGCGATCACCTTGATCCTGGTCGCAAACAGCTTGTTCAACATCGCCGGGTAGAGCTCCATCTCCGAACCCGCGCCGATGCTCCCGACCGTGAACTCCTTGACCAGCATGTCGGCCCAGGTCTTCACCGGCGAAGTGTGCCAAAGCGTGCACACGCCTTCGGCACGATCGAGGGTGCCGAGCCAGTTGAACTTCAGGGTGTCGAAGCGCGCGCCCTTGCTGCCCCAGAGCGGCGCGAACGGCACCGTCGAGTTGATGATGCCGATGGTGGTGCCGTCCTGCGGCGCCGACGCATAAAGGAAATTCGCTGCCAGCAGCCCGCCGGCACCGGGCATGCTCTGCACGATCACATGCGGCCGACCGGGGATATGCTTGCCGATATGCTCCGACAGCAGCCTCGCATATTCGCCGAAGCCGCCGGCGACACCGGTGCTGATGACGATGCGCAGCGTCTTGCCCTGATAGAAGTCGGCGCTGCCCTGGGCTTGGCCATGCGACGCTTGGACCGCAACCAACAGCAGCAGCGTCGTCCCCGCGAAAGTGGGGACCCATCGCGCCATACGCTCTGGTCTCCGGAACATGGGCGCCCGCTTTCGCGGGGACGACCAACCCTGAAATCCAGGCACTTTCACCCCTGGAATTCGATCACATCCAGCCCGCGCGCTTTGTCTGTGAAGTAGATGAGGCCACGATCGTCCATGGCAACGTCGTTGGTCAGCGGCGCCTTCTGCCCATCGCCGGGCTTGGGGATGATGTAACCCTTCTCCCTAGGATGGGATGGATCGTTGATGTCGATGATCCGCAGCCCCGCCCCGAACCAGGTGACGTAAACGAGACCATCCTTGTCCACGTGCTCGCGCAGCTGGTGGGCGCCAAAACGGAACTTGCGCCCGTGATAGGGCGATGCATCGTCCGGCACATCATAAGTATAGAGGGGCTGCGGCTTGGTCGGATCGGTGACGTCCCAGGTGCGAAACGCTGCGTGCGGCTTCTCGGCATCAGGCCCGCGCTGCGGGCGTTCCTCTTCCGTCGACACGGCGATGGTCCTGCCGTTGATCGGGAACGGCACCTTGAGGAAGGTATGAGTCGGCTCCGGCCTCGGCGGGTCGTATTGGTAATGACTCAAGGTGCGGGGCTGGCCAATGTCGGAGACGTCGATGATGGCGACGCCCGAGGCCCAGCAGCCCGCATACATCTGGTCGCCGGAACGCATGGCGTGATGCAGGCGGTGCTCGGTCCCTTTCGGATGCGGCGGCTCGCCGCCCCCGACATTCTGCCCGTGCATCCACCAGCGCGAGACTTCGACCGGCCTTGAGGGATGGCGGATGTCGTAAATGACGAGAGTATTCCCGACAAACCCCTCCATCTCGGTGGAGATATAGGCGTAGCTCTCATCGAGATCGAAACGGTGGACGCCTTTGCCGAAGGTCTGCACAAACGTCACGAGCCGGGGATTGGCCGGATCGGCGATATCGTAGATGCGAAACCCGGCATCCTTGAATTCGTTACGCCGGCCGGAGCCGGGCTGGTGCTCGGAATTGGTGACCATGAGATCACCCACCACGCGCACCTTGTGGGTGTGCGTGAGCTCGTTCGGCACCATCAGCCGGCTGACGATCTTCGGCTTGCGCGGGTCGGACACGTCGAGGATCGTCGTCCCCTCGGGTCCGTTCTGGTGACCGACATAGGCGTGATGCCCCTGGATCACGATCTGGCCCCCGCCCGGCAACTCCGTGCGGCTGAGATGACGAACATTCGACGATGCCTGCGGCGACGCGCCGGCATCACTGGCATGGAGGACGTCGGCCACGACTTTATCTCCCGGGCTTCGGCCGCTTCTGGCGACGGCCGCTCTGCAGAAAAAATCTGCCGAGAAAGACGTATCCCGGCCGCAGGTCAGCGGCAACATCCTCCGCCGGACGGCCGGGCGGGGGGTGCACAATTGCGCCGGAGGTCAATGGACAGCGCCCTCATTTCAGCCGACAATCACCGCTCACACTTAGAATCCCGCCGTTGACCCCCGGGCAGAGCGCCCGAGGCGAAGAGCGGGAACAGGGAGAGGAGCGACATGACAACGAAAAGCAGGCTGTATCTCGGCGTGGCGGCGCTCGCCATCGCCGTCGTGTTGACGGGCTCCGTGGTCGAGGTTTCCGCCCAGCAAAGCGCACCCGCAGCGGTCGCCATCGACAACGACGACATCGGCGGCGTGGTCACCGGCGCGAACGGCCCCGAGGCCGGCGTGTGGGTGATCGCGGAAACCACCGATCTTCCGACCCGCTACGCCAAGATGGTGGTCACCGACGACCAGGGTCGCTACGTCGTGCCCGATCTTCCGAAAGCCAAATACAAGGTGTGGGTGCGCGGCTACGGCCTCGTCGATTCCGCCAAGGTCGACGGCGAGCCCGGCAAGCAGTTGAACCTGACCGCGGTGGCGGCGCCGAACGAAGCCGAGGCGGCAAAATATTATCCGGCGATCTACTGGTATTCGATGCTGAAGATCCCGGACGCCAGCCAGTTCGGCAAGAAGGACGGCGACATCCCCGACAAGGTCAAGCAGAGCGACTGGCTCAACTTGATGAAGAACAACGGCTGCGTCGGCTGCCATCAGCTCGGCCAGCTGTCCACGCGCACGTTCCCGCCGGGCTTGGGTGAGTTCTCGAGCCACGCCGAAGCATGGGTCCGCCGTACCCAGGCGGGGCAATCGGGCGAGCTGATGGTGAACATCCTGGCCGGCCAGCTCTCCGGCGCGCCGATCAAGTATTTCGCCGACTGGACCGAACGCGTCGCCAAGGGCGAACTGCCGAAAACCAAGCCGACGCGACCACAAGGGGTCGAGCGCAACGTCGTGGTCACAACCTGGGACTGGGGCGACCCGAAGAAGTATCTGCACGACCTGATCGCGTCGGATCGGCGCGACCCGACGGTCAACGCCTACGGCCCGCTCTTCGGCCAGCCCGAATACTCGACCGACGTGCTCCCCATCCTCGATCCCAAGACCCACACCGTCACCAATTTCAAGGCGCCGGTGCGCGATGCCGATACCCCCGAAGGCCTTGGACCCGGCCATGCCGCGATGGCCAAGCCGCTCGGCCCTTCGCCGTACTGGGGCGAGGAGAAGCTCTACGACACCAAGGTCAACAACCACAACGCCATGTTCGACCAGAAGGGGCGCGTGTGGTTGGCGGCGGCGGTGCGCGGTCCGAAGAACCCGGACTTCTGCAAGAAGGGCTCCGACCATCCCTCGGCCAAGCTGTTCCCGCTGGAGCAGACCCACCGTGCGCTGGCGATCATCGAGCCCAAGACACTGAAGTACACCTTCGTCGACACCTGCTTCCAGACCCATCATCTGCAGTTCGCCTACGACGCCAACAACACGCTGTGGACCAGTAGCGGCGGCGGCGGCGGCGTGGTCGGCTGGGTGAACACCAAGATGTTCGACGAAACCGGCGATGCGGCGAAGTCGCAGGGCTGGACGGCGCTCATCCTGGACACCAACGGCAATGGCAAGCGCGACGAGTATGTCGAGCCCAACCAGCCGCTGGATCCGGCCAAGGACAAGCGCATCGCCCAGGTGTTCTACGCAGTCATGCCGAACCCGGTCGACGGATCGGTGTGGGGGACGTTGCGCGCCAGCCCCGGCTCGATCGTGCGGCTCGCTCCCGGCTCCAACCCGCCGGAAACCGCGCTGGCGGAAATCTACAACGTACCGATGCCGGGCTTCGGCCCGCGCGGAGGCGATATCGACAGCAAGGGCGTGGTGTGGGTGTCGCTCGCAAGCGGTCATATCGGCAGCTTCGACCGGAGCAAGTGCAAAGGTCCGCTCAACGGACCGAAGGCGACCGGCGATCATTGCCCGGAGGGCTGGGCGTTCTACCAGTACCCAGGACCGGGCTTCGACGGCATCGGCGAGAACAGCGCCGAGTCGAGCTACTACAGCTGGGTCGACCAACATGACACGCTCGGCCTCGGCAAGGACGTGCCGATGTCCACCGCCAACCTCATGGACGGCCTGGTCGCCCTCAAGGACGGCAAGATGGTCTCGCTGCGCGTGCCGTATCCGCTGGGCTTCTACGCCAAGGGGTTCGACGGCCGCATCGACGATGCCAATGCCGGCTGGAAAGGCCGCGGGGTGTGGACCAGCAGCGGCGACCGGACGCCGTGGCTGATCGAAGGTGGCAAGGGCATGAAGCCGATGGCCGTGCACTTCCAGCTTCGCCCGGATCCGCTCGCCAAGTGAGCGGACGACAATAGGCGTGAAACTACCCGCCCGGCGCTGCCCCGCAGCGCCGGGCGGGATCTATGAGCAACCGTTCTGTGGACGATTGACCGGGGGCCGGTCCATCCTGACGGCGGCACGCATGGGTGGCCCCGGTCGTGAAGGGGCAGTACCGCCCGTAGCCCGCGCGCGCTAGAACCTCGCTCGGAGTCGCCGGTGCGGAGCGCACGCAAGCGCTTGCTCTCGTCTCCTAGCCAAGACCTCCGGAGCACCTTGTATGAAAGTTGTTGTCACGTGCGTGAGCTTGGCGCTTGCGCTTGTCTCGCCGGACGCTGCATCGATTGCCGCCGAAGAAAGCCCGGGGCAGCTTCGCATCATCGTGCCGCTCTCTGCCGGCTCGGCTTTCGACATTCTGGCGCGTGCCATGGGCAACGCCTTCAAAGAGCGGACCCAGCAACCGGTGATCGTGGAAAACCGTTCGGGCGGCAACATGGGTATCGCCGCCAATGCCTGTAAGAGTGCGCCGCCCGACGGCAGCACCATCTGCCTGCTGACGCAAAACGCGATCACCCTCAATCCGCTGCTCTATGCCAAGCTGAGCTACAACCCTTACAACGACCTCGATCCGATCGCGGTGGTCGCCCTGCAACAGCAGGTGCTGGCGGTGGTCCCGTCGTTGGGGATCGCGAGCGTGGCCGAACTGGTGAAATATTCCAAGGCGAACCCGAACAGGCTCAACTACGCCTCGCTCGGACTCGGTTCCGATTCGCACCTGATCATGGAATGGCTCAAGGGCGCGACCGGAGCCGACCTGACTCACATTCCCTTCAATGGCTCCCCGCCTATTCTCACCGCGATGAGATCGGGCGAAGTGCACGTCACGTTGCTCACGTCCGGAACGCTCAAACCGCAGATCGATGCCGGCGAACTCAAGGCGCTGGCGACACGCGGCGCCGACAAACGCAACCCATCGCTCCCCGATGTGCCGACCTTCGCGGAGGCGAGCCTTCCGCCGCTTCGGGCCACGTCGTGGGCGGGACTTTTTGGGCCCGCGGGGACGCCGCCCGAGATCATCGCAAGGCTCAACCGGGAATTCACCGCGATCATCAACGACCCAGACTTTCGCGCCCGCTTCATGGTCAAGCCAGGGCTCGAACCGTCGGAGATCGGCCTCGCGGACATCAGGGCGTTCATGGCCCAGGACCGCGCCGGGTGGGAGCCCCTGGTCAAAACCTCCGGCGTGCAATTGCAATAGCGTGTTGCCCAACCTGCCGAAGCCAGACCACATCATCTTCAGGCGGATGCGGCTGCGACCATATGGGAGATAGAAGTTGGACCTCAATCTCGCCGGCCGAACGGCGCTCATCACCGGGGGCTCGAAGGGCATCGGACTGGCCATCGCCCATGCGCTGGCCGCCGAAGGGTGCAACGTTCACTTGGCCGCCCGCACCGCCTCCGAGCTCAACAAGGCCGCCGAGGACATCCGCACGCGTCACAAGGCCAAAGTATCGTGCCATCCCGCCGACCTGACTGACAGTGCGCAGGTGAAGACGGTCGCAGCCGCCTGCAGGCACGTCGACATCCTGGTCAACAGCGCGGGTGGCATCCCGCGCGGAACACTCCTCGACATCGACGAGGAGCGGTGGCGGCGGGCCTGGGACCTCAAGGTGTTCGGTTGCATCAATCTCACCCGCGAGATCTACCGGCCCATGTGTGAGCGGGGCAGCGGCGTCATCATCAACATTGTCGGCCTGTCGGGGGACCGCCCGGACGCCAACTACATCGCCGGCAGCTCCGCGAACGCAGCCTTGATCATGTTCTCGCGCTCGCTTGGCGGCGACAGCATCCGTCACGGCGTGCGCGTGGTAGCGGTCAATCCCGGTCCGGTGGAAACCGAGAAACATATCCGCGATACCGAGCGGCTTGCGCAGGAAAAGTTCGGCGACAAATCGCGCTGGCGCGATGTCATGGCGGGATTGCCGATGAAGCGCGCGGCGCTGCCCGATGAGGTCTCGAGCATGGTCGCTTTCCTCGCCTCCGACCGTGCGTCCTATATCAGCGGGAGCGCGGTCACGATCGACGGCGGGCTGCTCTCGGACTCCGCGATCGGGGTCAAGCGCGGCTGAACGCGACGGATAGAGGTGGAATGGGCAAAATCATTCAGCTCGAGGCCGGCGATGGGCACGCGTTCGATGCCTATCGCGCTGATCCCGTCGGCGAGGCGCGGGGCGGCCTCGTCGTCGTTCAGGAGGCGTTTGGCGTGAACGAGCATATCCGCGCCGTCTGCGATGCCTATGCGGCGAGCGGCTACGTCACCACGGCGCCGGCGATCTACGACCGTCAGCAACGCGGCGCCACCTTCGACTACGACGAGGTGTCGTGGGGGCGTGCGCGGGAATTGCGCGCCCGCGTCGACTACGACCACATCATGCTCGACATCGCATCCGCCATCGCCGCTTTGCGCACGCGTGGGCGTGTCGGCATCGTGGGCTTCTGCGTGGGTGGCTCGGCGGCCTGGCTGGCCGCGTGCCGGCTCGATGTCGATGCTGCGGTCTGCTACTACCCCTCCGATATCGGCAAGCAATATGCCGTAACGCCGCGCTGCCCGGTGATCATGCATTTCGCCGAGCGGGACCGGCTGGTTTCGGCCGCCGATCGCGACACCTTCCGCGCCGCGCACCCCGATGTGCCGACCCATGTCTACCCGGCCGAGCATGGCTTCAACAACTGGCATCGACCGGTAACCTTCGACCGAGAGAGCGCCGACCTCGCGCGCGAACGCACGCTGGCGTGGTTCGCGGCCTACCTCGGCAACGGCCCTGCGAGGTAAGCGCGCATGCGCTTTCCCGCTCCGCTCTTTCCGGCAACGCTGGTCAGACGCTACAAGCGCTTTCTCGCCGACGTCGTGCTGGCCTCGGGCGAGACGGTGACGGTGCACTGCGCCAATCCGGGATCGATGATCGGACTCAACGTGCCCGGCGCACGGGTGTGGCTGTCGAAGTCGGACAACCCAAATCGCAAGCTTGCCCA